>Ga0163144_10028520_pt1 | contig 10763 bp, 12 predicted proteins | sample OliLak19BULKMAT1_FD_123175 | JGI IMG/M metagenome (GOLD analysis project Ga0163144, IMG submission 123175) | Freshwater microbial mat bacterial communities from Lake Vanda, McMurdo Dry Valleys, Antarctica - Oligotrophic Lake LV.19.BULKMAT1 | ecosystem: Environmental > Aquatic > Freshwater >... | reverse complement strand
TCGAAACCGAGGAGCAAGCCCAACGCGAACCTCCTGCCGCCGAACGACCGCGTTGACCGGGCGGCGGCCAGTCAACTCTCCATTTTAAGGCGCGCCGTCCCCCGCTCCGTGTCCAACGCTTTGTTCGGCAATTCGTGTACTGCACTCGTTCAGAAACGCTTCATGAGACTTTGCGTTCCCAAAGGCGCTATTGGGAATTACAAATGCGATCAATGGCGCGACAATCACCCAAGTTCTCATGGAATCGTGATCGACTCCTTTTATGTCACGCCATTTGGCGCGCACCGTAAGTACGTCCCCAACCTCCTCAAGTATATCGTCGTGGATCGTCAGAACTTTGCGACCAACAATCCCGCGGACAGATAGGGGCGTGAAAATAGAAGCCCAAAACGAATTCTGATACCAGCGATAGAGCATCGGAAGCGTCAGTGTCAAAACGAGGGCAAATGAGCCAGACATCAAATACAGATAATTTTGATCGCCTTGTTTGACGTAAAACAAGATCGCGCTTAACCATGCCAAGCCGACAATTGCAAAATAGGCAAACCAAGTAAAGTTGCGGCCAACGGATGAACCTTGAACAAACCTCTCAAGCTTTGCAACGTGGTCGGCAAAAGTGATGTCGTATTCGATCTTGGTTGCCATGAGGGTTTCAGGTTTTCTTGCCGAACGACACAGCTCAGCAGCGGCGGGGCACCGGATAGCTATAAGTCGCAGAAACGAATCATTCCCCGCCGTCTGCTGCAGCGCCTGGTTCGGCGTCGGACCCTGCCGCAACCCCCGGAGGCTACCGAGGTGTGGAACTCTATCGCTGCCCTCGAGTGGGGAACCAGCCGACAAGCCGAGCTCGATTTTGCGACCACTGTTGGAAGCGGCCAAAGTCGTCGTCTCCGCACCCTTCGAGTTTGAGCAACACCTTCGAGTTCCCGCCGTGCTCGTCGCACACGACGACCTCACCGCGGCTAATCGGTGTCGGCACGAGGCGGCCGAAGTTCAGCACCGGAGCTTGTTGTCCTTCTTCGTACCACTCATACACGATGTCTTTGCCATCCGGTGACCAGTGACCCTGCGCCGTGAGGGTATTGTCATGCTCTGCAAACCGCGCGGTCCTACCCGTCGCCTGGTCGATTACGAACATACGATGGAATGAGTCGCCCGGCTTCGTCTTGAGGTTGTGCTGCCTCGTGACGAGGAATTTCGTCCCGTCCCGCGATAGTGTGCAGTAATCGGTCTCGTCGTCGCCGGTGAGAAGTTTTGCTTTCCCGCCCCCAGCGGGCTGCAGGTGGAAGCTCTGCCTTTGCCCGGCTTGAGGGACGTACCGAGAGAGCAGTCGATCTCCGTTCGGCAATACTTCGTGCAGGGCGAAATGCTCAGGCAATGCCGGCTGTTTGATTCCTTTGAATGTGGTGAGGTCGTAGGCCGTCGTCTCGTAAAGCGGCTTGTTCGGCGATTTTCCCGCCGCCACCGGCGCTGCAGTATCGCGGGTCACGAACAGCGTCTTTCCGTCTTGTCCGCAGACATACTGATTCCCATACTGGCACGGGATGGCAGTGTCGATGAGCTTCCCGTCGCCGAACAACGGTCTGAGTTGGACGGTGAGCGTGCGGGCGTGCAGTCCGTCATAACCCACCCCTAGCCCGACCGGCATGACGCCTTTCTTGCCCGCGAATAAGGCGTTTTGGCCATCGCCGGTGATGCCGAGAAAGGTCATCGGGTAAATCGGCCCGTCGGCCAGTTTCACCGTCCTTGTCTTCTTACCGTCGGGAGTATACCCGGTGAGTTCGCCAGTGGCGGGTGACAACATCCAGATCACGCCCACATCTGGCTTCTCCTTTGGCACCGGTGCGGCGAGGGCGGACTTTCCGCGGTGACCTCCCAGTCCACCTGTAGCGATCAGTAAACCCGCCAGCATATCTCGTCGTGTCATCGACATCGAATCCTCCTTCGCCCAGAGATCAGTTTCCGCTATCTGACCAGCCGCGATCATACCAACGGCAGGCCGAACCGGGCGTAACATCCTTGTAACGCCCTTCTGCCGCCGAACATATTATTGTAAAGGCAATTCACTCGTATATTGATGCTATACGGAGTATTCATTGCCACGATCACAGTAATATACCTAGCTAGCATATTCTTGTCAACTAATTCAAATAGCGTAGACTTGAGCCAGTTCCAAAGTCTTTTGTGCAATCATCGATTCGTACTATCCAGGGTAGTTACATGATATCAAACCAGCTCATCAACTTGGATCCGACGCCGGCTCCAATAAAGCCCAAGCTACTTGATCAATTGCGCGATCTTTTGCGTCTGAAGCATTATTCCTTGCGAACCGAACGCTCGTATGTGAATTGGTGCAAACGCTTTATCCTCTTTCACCACAAACGTCATCCGGCTGAAATGGGGGCTGCCGAAATCAAAGATTTTTTGACCCACTTGGCCGTCAAACGCCATGTCTCGGCTTCGACGCAAAATCAGGCGATGAATGCCCTAGTATTCTTGTACAAACAACTCCTGCAGCGCGACGCGGGCGAGTTTGCCGGATTCGTCCCCGCAAAACGCCGCAAGCACTTGCCCACGGTGCTTACGAAAGGCGAAGTTCACCAAGTCTTGGATGGGCTTACCGGAACGTATCAATTATTGGGCCAGTTGCTGTATGGCGCAGGATTGCGCTTGATGGAAGGGATGCGGCTGCGCGTCAAAGATCTCGATTTCGGCAATCGTCTGCTTGTGGTTCACGATGGCAAAGGAAACAAAGATCGGGTCGCCATCTTGCCCGAAACCGTTCGCGAACCGCTGCAACAGCACTTGCGGCGGGTGCAACTGCAGTGGCAGGCCGATCAACGCGAAAACGTACCGGGGGTGGAACTGCCGGACGCCTTGGCGGTGAAGTATCCGCAAGCGGGTCAGGAATGGTCCTGGCAGTGGGTGTTTCCAGCCAAGAGTCTGTCCAAGGACCCCCGCAGCGGCGTGATCCGGCGGCATCATTTTCATGAAACGATGATGCAGCAAGCCATGCGGCAGGCGGTGAAATTGGCGAATCTCGCCAAACGCGCGACATGCCATACGCTGCGGCACTCGTTCGCCACGCACTTGCTTGAAGTGGGTTACGACATTCGCACACTCCAGCAGTTGCTGGGGCATAGCGATGTCAGCACCACACAAATCTACACGCATGTTTTGCAAAAACCGGGACTAGGGGTTCGCAGTCCGCTAGATGGCTGATCGCTAAACTTAAGATCATCGTCCGGCAGCGGTTTAGCAACACTCGGCAGCGATGCACGGTGCAACATCCAACGTCCCCCTACTCCCGCGCATAAATCTCACTCATCTCCAACTCAAACCCCGGCAGGACCGTTTCGCCGCTGACCGTTGGCGGGTGGTTCAGAATCTCGGGCTCGCGGTCGGGGCGATAGACGTGGACCGTCTTTTCAAAGGGATCGATCAGCCAGCCGAGCCGCGACATCGGAAGAGGCAGTCAGCCATTCGATACTTGATGGCGTGTACCCGATCTGTGCGAGGGCCGCGTCTGGGTCACTGCCGACGATCATAACAGCCAGCCAGAACGCTGCGAACGTGCGTCTCATGTGCTTCGCTCCTGTTGAGGGTGACCCGCGCCAGGCCGTATTACCGCTTGATCCGCTTGTACTCGCACACGTCTCGACCCTCCCCGGGCTCGAAATCGGTTGGCCGCTTCGCCGCGCCCCATTCGCTCACGCAGATCCGGAGCTGACCGCCGTCGAATTCGTACAAGCCGAGCCGGGTCAGCCCCTTGGACTTGCGGAGCGGGAACGACGCATCGAGGATGGTGAGGTCGATCCACTTCGGGGACCGCGTCGGATCCAACTCCACGCTCTCGTCGAGGGTGTCGGTGGGATCGCAGTACGTCATCTCGGTCACAACCTTCGACCCGTCGAACGTCAGGTTCTCGTCGCTCCCGATCGTTTTGTCGATCTTGTACCGGCAGACCGACCCGTCGGAAAGCGTCCGCTTTACCAGCGCCCACTCGCCCTGAAGGCGTGCCAGTTCCTTCGCATCTACGCGCTTGGGGGCGGGTGCAGGTTCAGCCGGAAACGCGGTGAGCCCGGTAAGCGCCAATCCAAGCAATAGTCGCAGTCGCATGGGAAGCCTCTTGCGGTGGTCAACGCAGGTGCCCTCTGCCGCCGAACGACCCAGCTCAGCAGCGGCGGGGGCGATGAGAGACAGTGAACTCCGAGAAACCAGTATCGCGGCCGCCGTCTGCTGCAGCTTTTGGTTCGGCTCGGCCTCTCCTGAAGGGCTCAGGCGGCCACAAGCGCCCCCACTACCGTGCCGCAGGCGCAAGAGCCATCGCGGCCCAATTGGTCGCCGCCGCGGAAATCCACTGGTCGTGGCCATGAGGAAAGCCGCTCTCGAAGAAGGGCTGGAGCGGTATGGAACGGCTCCTCACGTACCACGATCCATCTTCGAGCTGCGTGCTCAGCAAGTACTCGATTCCGCGCTTGTAGGCCGAATCGGTCAGGGCAACGGCGCCGGCCTCGTGCAGCGCAGTCAGCGCCTGCCCCGTGGCATAGGCATCACTGGCGAGCGATGCGTGTTGGCCCCAGCCGCCGTCGGGCCGTTGCTCGGCTAGCAGATCGCGCGCGGCGGTGCGGATGCCGTCATTGTCCCCACCGGCCCATCCCAGGCCGAGGATCTGGAAGACGCGATCCTCCGTGGTTGTCGGCCGGGCCGTCGTCAGCCAGTTGACGCCCTTCTGCACCGCTTTCTCGTACTCCGCCCGCCGGGCTTTGAGTCCATAAACTTGAAGCGCCCGCAACGAGGTAGCCGTAGCCTGAAAGTCGCTCGCTTCGAGAGGCGGCCGGTGGGACGGGTCCGACCAACGCCCGTCCGCGGCTTGGCGATTCTTCAAATAGCGCGCCCAGCCGTCGGTCGCCGGATCGGGCGCATGGTTCTCCGCGGCCAGTCCGACCAGCAGATAACTGACCGTGGCGGCGTCTCCGGGAATCGGCCAGGCCTGGAGACTCCGCTCACGCCAGTTCTCGACGAAGAAGGCGGCTGCCTTGACTTGGGCCCGCGCGATCGTTTCGTCCACGACCAGGCCGTTTTTTCGGGCGGCCGCGACGGTCATGGCGGTGAGCGAGTTGTTGTGACAGGACACGCACCCCGACTTCCGGACGAACGTGGCGTCGGATTGCTGGAGCAGCGGAATGCTCCGCTCCAGCGCGGCTCGGACCGACGCAGCCGGCTTCGGCTTCAGCTCCTCCCGCGCGGGCGTATTGCCCGCCTTGGCGCCGGCCTTGACGAGCAGGTTGGCAACTTGGGCCTGGCCGCCGCGCTTTGCGAAGTCAAGTGCCGTCTCGCCGCTTGCGCTCTTCGCGTTCACGTCTGCTCCCTGGTCGATCAGCAGCCGGATCGTGTCAATCGAAAAGTACTCTGAGCCGGCCGCGAGCATTAGGACCGTGCGGTCATCGGGATCCTTGGCGTTCACGTCGGCGCCGTGGGCGATCGCCTTTTTGACGAGCACCGCGTTCCCGAATCCGTCGGGGTTGCCGCGCGGCGGCACGAGGAGCAGCAGCGCCCCGCTCATCGCCTTCGGGTCGGCCGACTTGATGAGCTGATCCACACAAGCGGGGCTATTCGCGTTCAGCGCGGAAATCGTGGCAAGGAACCCGGATTTTTTCAACTCGGCGTCCCGTTCGATGAGTGTCCGAACCAGGGAGGCATCGCCCAGGTCCGCCGCCTGCCGTAGCGGAGTCGTTGGTCCGCGGTAGCTGTGCGCCGTCACGGACGGGTTCGCCCCGTGGTCAAGCAGAAGTTTCACCACGTCGGCGGACCCGACCCGAACCGTCGCACTGAGCAGCGGGGTCCGGCCATTGTCGGAGCGGGCGTTCGCGTCGGCCCCGCCCTTGAGCAGCAGTCGTGTCTTGTCGAGGTCGTCCACAGCCCACATCAGGGCGGTGGCTCCGGCATCGTTGCGGACGTTGGGATCGGCACCGGCTTCGAGGAGGAGCCGCACCGTATCGGCGTCCCCGTACAGCGCAGCGTACATCAGCGGCGTCGCGCCGCCGGGGCCTTTGAGGTTGGCGGCCTTGGGGTCGTCCCGCAACAGCTTCTCGAACGCTGCCCGGTCGCCATCGCGCAATGTCTCCATCATCCGTGCGGCCTTCGGGTTCGGCGGCGTCGCCGGCGCATCGCCCGCGACATCGTCGGGCCATTGGGCCCCCTGATCGATCCACGCCTTGATGACCATGACCTCTTCCGGAGTTATGGTTCCATCGGGCGGCATCTGCATTCCTTCTTTTGCGCCGATGAGCCGGAAGTAGAGCCGGCTCGTTTCGCTGTTTCCCGGCATGATCATGGTGAAGGTGCCGCCCATCATGGCATCGCGGCGGCGGTCCAGCCGAAGACCATTCTTCTGCTGCTTCGCCCCGTGGCACTCGACGCAGTGCGTCTTGAATAGCGGCTGGACATCGCGGCCGAAGTCGATTTTGACGGGATCCTGGGCGGATGCAACACCGAAGGCGCATACCCAAACGATGGCGCTGGCAACATGCTGTTTCAACATAAGACACTCCAGAATAGGTAGGCAGGTTTGAATTCGTATTAGAACCGGGAAATCGGATTCAAAACCCATTGTGTTCGATTGTACCGATGTCAGGCTGCTTCCGCCCGCCGGGTGGCCAACTTCATGGACGGCAATCACTTGTCATGTCTGTCTCTCAAGCGAACTGATTGGCCGAACGACCCCCAAGCTCAGCGACCGCAGAGCACGGCGCGGCCTATGCGCGGGCGAAGGCGGATGGGGGGCGAAGGTGGTGGGAAGCATAGGCCGTGACGTGCGTAGCGGTTCGCTGCAGCGCATGGTTAGGCGTTGCGGTCGAGTTCTGTTAATGCTTTCTGGCAATGAATTGAACTACGGAGGCCAAACCGGTATGGAACTTGCCCTCAATAACTTCTCGCTCAATCTCCTGGCATAGGATCGTCTCACAATTCGGAAACTCATTCTCTAGGTCCACGCGGTCCATGAGCATATCGGGATCTTTGGGGCCACCGGTATTCCGAGTGGCCTGTGCCTTCGTGTAAGCCTCGAAAAGTATCATTCCGCCGGGTTTTAGCGAGCGCTCCACCAGAGGATACAGTCTCTTCCGAACGTCACTTGGGAGGTGCGCGGAGATCGAAATGACTGAGCCGAAACAATTCGGCGGCGGTTCATAAGTAGCAAGGTCAGCAACTTCCGTTCGGATGGCCAAGCCTCTCGATGCCGCAAGCTTTTGCGCCTTGGCAAGGCCCACTTCTGACCCATCCACTCCAAGCACGTCCAATCCTAGTGAAGCCAGAAAGACGGCGTTCCTTCCTTCGCCTTCGGCAAGGCTAAGCACTGGCCCAATAAGAATTTTTGCGTTTTGCACGAGGAACGAGTTCGGCTCGGTTCCGTAAGCAAATTCGTCAGCAGCATATCGTTGATTCCACATAATGTTCGTGTTTGGTTGCGTAATGTTGGTTACTAGGCTTTCGTTCACACGGGACGCGTAGCGACGCCGAACGACCCAAGCTCAGCGACCCGGCCCACGGAACGCGTGGATTGCAACCGCAGCGCGATGGCCGGGTTCGCTGCAGCGCATGGTTAGGCGGCAATGTCACTATCATCTTCTTATCAATCTTTGGAGTCGTCTTTCAAATCATCCGACTTCTTTCGTCGCGCGGCGGCACCCAAAGCAACCGCCCCAATTATTGCTATCAAGACGGGACCTGTGACACTGCCACTCGGATTGACGAAATGAAGAACCATTACGCAAACAATGATGATGACGATCGAATATCGGAGGATATTGATTGGAGTTACATTCACCGAGTGCTGTTCCTTTCCGGTTGAGGTTTTGGGTAAAATGACGCCATGCCGCCTAACGACCCAAGCTAACCCGCCCGGCCGGCTTTGCGGCCGGGTCAGGTGCAGCGTCTGGTTCGGCGTGCCTCTATTTCGCGGTGGGAGTTGCCTTCCAGACATCCACGGTGAACTCGCCCTTCACCCCGCACTCGAACTTCAGCGGGGCTTCCAACCCGACCGGCCGATCCGCCTTCGGGTTCGTCAGTTTGTCCGCGTCGGCCACGTTCACGAGTTTGTTGTTCTCGACAGTCGCCCCGTAGCTCTCCTTGCACCGCAGCAACGGCCGGGCCTGCCCTTCGCACTCGATCAGGTTGTCCTTGATCGTGACCGTCTTGAAGTCGCACTTCGGGTTGAACCCGAACAGCCCTTCCGTCCGCGGCGTGGCGGTGATGCGGGTGAGGATGTGGTTGTTCCGCACTTCGACGTTGTTGTACACCTCGTTGATCCACAGCACCCCGCGACCGGGGTTGCTGATCAAGTTATTGTGGAACCTGAGCGGCCCCTTCGCGTCAACGTCCCCGAACCCGGAGATTAAGTTGCCATGATCGGCCTTAGCGTCGAAGTCGAACAGGTTGTGGTCGATCTCCACCCCGTTCCGCACGAACTCGATGCTGTAGCTGTCCTTGAACCAGTTGTGGTGGATGTGAAACGTCTTGCCGCTCTTGGGCACGACCCCGCCGGCGTACTTCGGGATGGACACCGTGCCGAAACAGACATTGTGGTCGATCTCGTTGTCCTCGTCGTTCTCGAACGGGAACTCCATGCTGAAGTTCGTTTCGATGGTGTTGTGATGGACTCGGCATCTCCGCCCCTCCCGGACCTTGATGCCGTAGAACTCCTCGGCCGGCCCGATCTTGGTGCGGACGAACCGGTTGTCCCAAATTTCGCTGTCGCTCATCCAGATGGCAAAGATGCCGCCTCCTGTGATGCCACCCTTTACGCCCGGCTGCCCTTTGTCCCACCGGCCGCCGGCGTCGATGAACTCGCAGTCGTGGATCTTGGCATTCTTCATGCCGAAGGTGCGGAGGCCGGACCAGAGGGTTTCCTTGATCCGGAGGTGGTGCAGGTGCAAGCCGGTGTGGAACCAACTGAAAATGGCCCCGTGAAGCTGCGGGCCATGCAGGGTCATGTCGGAGATAGTCACCCCAGCGGTGTCGCGTTTGATGCGGATCAGGTAGGCGTCGGTGTCCAGCCCGTCGAGTTTCATCTCGGGGTCGGGCAGCGTCTTCGTGGAGGGCTTGCGGTCCTTGGTGCCGGTGAGGATCGTCTTGTCCATGCCGGCCCCCTTGAGCGTCATCCTGGCCTTCAATTCCAGTGGGGCGTCGAGTTCAAAGGTTCCGGCGGCGATCTCGATCATCTCGCCCTCGTCACCGTCGCGAACAGCGGCGACCAAAGCATCGGCCGTCATCACAGGTTGTCCCTCCAACGCGAACGCGGGGGCTGCGAAGAACCCGAACAACAGTCCGACTGTGCGGAAGGATGGCATGGTGTCTCACGTTGAAGTAGGTACGACGCATTTCCGCCGCCGAACGACCAAGCTCAGCAGCGGCGGGGGCTGCTGAAGCTATGAACCCCAGAAAGCCTAAATGCGGTCCCGGTCTGCTGCAACGCCTGGTTCGGCCATCAGAGCTTCATCCGAAGAATCCAAGGCGTGAAGGTCTTCGTCTTTGGGTCCGGCCCTTTCTCCGGAGACAGGTACAACTTCTTCTCATGCACAATGACCCGAAGAAGGATGCCCTCCTTGACCAAGTCCTTTGCGCTCGCGTTCTCCTTCGTTCCGACGACGCAGAGGATCGTCTTCCGGTCGTCCGCGATTTGCATGGTGTAGATCGGAAAGACGGGTGCCATTTGGACGGGAAACTCGTCGTCCGCCAAGTTATGCTTCTCGAGGAAGCGTGGATCGAAGTACTTCCGAAGCCGGGCCGCATCCGGCTTTGGGTCACCGCCGCTGAGGCCATTGTACTTTCTCATCTCCACGCAGAAATCCTTCGCGAACGCCGAAAGGTCAGTATCATCGGGTTCTCGATCACCGATCGCCCACGGCAGACCACTCGCGTCCGGCTCTTTGGTGGGTTCGGCGGAGGAGTTGGGTGTGCCCACCAGGATGCCAGCGGACAGAAGTAGGAATAGCGCGGTGAATCGAATCATGTCTGAACTCCCGATCCGAAGGCGGAAACATGGTCATGAACGACTACATTGTACCGGACACGATTGGTCGGGGCGTAACGTTTTCGTCACTTCTGCCGCCTAACGACCCAGCTCAGCCGCCGGAGCCGCCTTCAACGACTCTGAATCCTGAGAAGCCGAAATGACGGCCCCGGTCGGCTGCAGCGTCTGGTTCGGCTCTACCCCGCTTGCCTCGTCCGCGAACGACACGTACTTGCGTCCGCTTTGTCGTTCTTGTTCCTTGATATCTCGGAAAATCGCCTTCAGATCGTAATTGAACTTGGCGGCGTGCGCATCGCGAATGCGCCGAACTTCGTCAACAATCGGGTCGGAATCATTCATGGCTTCACCTTCCTGAGTTCCTCGGGCGTACAAATGATCGGGGCCTTGTAACCCTTGCCGGCACAAACCATCTCAATCAATGGGCGCATGGTGGCGTTCGCCATGTGCCGAAGATTCCAAGTCAAAAGGTAAGCAATCTTCTGGTCGGCTGCGATGGCAATGTGCAACGCGTCATCTCCTGCTTTCGCTGGTAACGCTCCAGCTTCGACAAGCTCCTCCGCAAGCTCCAATGCCCTCTGGCCGCGTTTCCAACAGGATCATGGCCTTCAAAACCTCAAGCCGCTCTTGCGCTGCATGATGATCGCCTCCTCCAGCTTCCTGAAAAACAAGTTCCGACGCGCAAAGCTCGTAATCATCACGGCAATTATCCCACCACTCGTGCGTGCTCTGT
>Ga0163144_10028519_pt1 | contig 10764 bp, 5 predicted proteins | sample OliLak19BULKMAT1_FD_123175 | JGI IMG/M metagenome (GOLD analysis project Ga0163144, IMG submission 123175) | Freshwater microbial mat bacterial communities from Lake Vanda, McMurdo Dry Valleys, Antarctica - Oligotrophic Lake LV.19.BULKMAT1 | ecosystem: Environmental > Aquatic > Freshwater > Lake... | reverse complement strand
TGCACGGCCTCGTCTTCGGCCCCGACGGCAAACTCTATTTCAGCAACGGCGACCGCGGCGCCACCGTGAAGACCAAGGAAGGCGGCGCCATCCACACACCCGACGAAGGCGCTGTGTATCGCTGTAACCCTGACGGCTCGCAGATGGAGCTGTTCGCCACCGGCCTGCGCAACCCGCAGTCGCTCATCTTCAATGAATTTGGCGACCTCCTCACCGGCGACAACGACTGCGACAACGGCGACGAAGAGCGCCTCGTCCACATCGTCGAGGGCGGCGACAGCGGCTGGCGCATCGGCTACCAATTCGCCCCGCTCGGCAAAGCCGGTCCGTGGAATCTCGAGCGTCTCTGGCATCAACGCCACCCCGGCCAGGCCGCCTACATCGTCCCGCCGATCTGCAACATCGAGGACGGCCCCTCCGGCATCGAATACTATCCGGGCACCGGCCTGAACCCGTCCTACGCCGGCGCGATTTTCATCACGCACTTCAAGGGCGCGATCGCCCGCAGCGGCATCTACACCTACAAGCTCAAGCCGAAGGGCGCGAGCTACGAGGTCGGCGAGGCGAAACCGTTTCTCACTTCAGCGCTGCCCACCGACGTGAAGTTCGGCCCCGACGGCCGGCTCTACACCTCCGACTGGGCCGACGGCTGGCCGAAGTCGAAGCGCGGCCGCATCTACGCCATCTCCGACCCCAAGCACGAGAACGACGCGATCATCAAGGAAACGAAGGCGTTGATCGGCGGCGACTGGACGAAGCGCGCCAACGACGAGCTCGCGAAACTCCTCGGTCACGCCGACCAGCGCGTCCGCCAGGAAGCGCAGTTCACGCTCGCGGAGCGCGGCACCGCCAGCATCACGGCCCTCATGGGCGTCGCGAAAAAGACCGACGCGCCTTCCCTCGCCCGGCGCCACGCGATCTGGGGCCTCGGGCAAATCGCCGCAAAGCACAGGAACGCCCTCACGCCCGTCCGCACGCTCCTCACTGACCGCGACGCCGAGGTGCGCGCGCAAGCCCTCAAGGTCCTCGGCGACGCCCGCGTTGCCGCCGACGCCGACGCGCTCGTCGCCAGCCTGAAGGACGCGAACACCCGCGTGAAATTCTTCGCCGCGCAAGGGCTCGGCAAACTCAAGCACGCCGCCGCCGCGCCCGCGCTCCTCGCCGCCCTCCGCGCCAACAACAACGACGACGCCCACCTCCGCCACGCCCTCGTGATGGGCCTCGTCGGCGGCAACAACACCGCCGCGCTCTCCGCCGCCATCACCGACGCGTCGCCGGCTGTTCGGCTCGGCGTCCTCCTCGCGCTCCGCCGCCTGAAGAGCGCCGAAATCGTGAAGTTCCTCGCCGATGCCGACGCCTATGTCGCGCGCGAGGCTGCGATTGCGATCAATGACGCGCCGATTCCGGCCGGCTACGTCGCGCTCGCCGCCCTCCTCGCCAACAAGGACCTCACCGACGAGCCCGTCGCCTTCCGCGCCATCAACGCCCACTTCCGCCTCGGCCAGGCCGCCAACGCCGCCGCGCTCGCGAAGTTCGCGGCCCGCCAGGATGCACCCGCCCGCGCCCGCGCCGAGGCCATCGCCCAACTCGCCGAATGGCCGAAGCCGCTCCAGCGCGACCGGCTCGTCGGCATCTATCGCCCGCTCGCGGGGAAAACCCGCGACCGCAACGTCGCCGTCAACGCCCTCCGCCCCATCGTCGCCGGTCTCCTCGCCGCGTCCACGCCCACCGCCGTCCAGACCGCCACCCTCGACGCGCTGCAGAAACTCGAGTTCGCCGGCGCGAGCGACGCGCTCTTCGCCGCCGTGCGCAACGGTGATCTCGCCGGCGAGACCCGCGCCGCCGCCCTCGCCACGCTCGACAAGGTCAAGGACAAGCGCCTCGCCGAGGCCGTGAAGATCGCGGGCGACTCGTCGTCCGCCACGCTGCGGCTCGCCGCCCTCCCCATCTCCGCGCGCCTCTCGCCCGACGCCGCCGCGCCCGTGCTCGCCAACCTGATCGCGAAGGGTTCCGCCGATGAGCAGCGCGCCGCCTTCCGCGCCCTCGGGTTCTCCCGACACGCGAGCGCCGCGCCGCTGTTGGAGCAGCAACTCGCGCTGCTCGATCAAGGCAAGATCGCGCCCGCAGTGCAGCTCGATGTAATCAACGCCGCCAGTCGCCGCAATGAGCCCGCGCTCAAGGCCGCGATCGCCAAACGCGAAGCCGCGATCGGCGCCAGTTCCGACCCGCTCGCGCCCTATCGCATCGCGCTCGAAGGCGGCAACCGCATCCGCGGCGAACAGATCTTCCGCAACGAGCCCACGCTCGCCTGCATCCGCTGCCATCGCGCGGGTGCCGACGGCGGCGATGCCGGCCCCAATCTCGCCGATGTCGGCGCGAAGTATCCCCGCGAATATCTCCTCGAAGCCATCGTAAAGCCCAACGCGCACATCGCGCCCGGCTTCGACACGATCGTGGTGACGTTGAAAAATGGAGACGTCGCCGCCGGCATCGTGTCGAGCGAGACATCCGCCACCCTCACGCTCCGCAACACCGAGAACAAGGAAGTGACCGTGAAGAAAGCCGACATCGCAAAACGCGAAGGCGCGCCGAGCGGCATGCCCGAGATTTACGGCGCGATTCTCACGAAGACTCAGCTCCGCGACGTGGTGGAATACATGACGAGCCTGAAGGAAAAGCCCGCCAGCCTCGACGCCAGCCTCCCCCGCGCCCTCCGCGGTCTCCCGCCGCCGTTGAAGGCGGAGTGAGTTTGCACGGCAGGGCCCGACCTCCGGGCGCGCCGCGGTTCGTAGCCTCGCACCGGAACGGCTTTCCGTTCCGCACCGCCCCGACCGCGCACCCTGACCGCCGCCAACATCCGCGCCGCACCCACCTTCGCGCTTGGCTTGCGAAAGCCGCGCGGCAATCTCCGGCCGTCCCAGCCCTGCGCATGAACGATGATACCCGTTGGCTCGCCCGCCTTGGCATAGACCAAGGTCTTTTCACCCGGCCCCAGTGCCTCCAAGTCGCCGCCAAACTCGGGCCCGACGCCGACATGATGGCGTTCGCCCAGGAGTTCATCGACGGCACCATCGTCACCGACGTCGAGAAACTCGAGACCATCGCGGGCCAGGCGATCGCCAACGCCGAGAAGGGTTCGCCCGCCGACGATCCCTTCGACGACGAGGACGACGGCGCTCCGCACATCGTGCAAACCGGCGCCGCCGCGATGTCCGCCCATCACAAGGCCGGCGCCGGCGGCGCGCCGAACTTCCCCTTCGAACAGATCGGCACGCTCGACGATGCCGCCCTCTCCACCGGCCTGCGCGATCTGTTGCGCTCCACCGCCGCCTATGGCGCGAGCGATCTCCACCTGTCGACTGGCGCACGGCCATTCGTGCGCAAGAACCGCGTGCTATCCTATATTTCCGAGCACGTCCTCACCGCCGCCGATTCGTTGCGCGCCAACACCGCCCTCCTTTCCGAGGGCCAGAAAAAGATTTTCCTCGAGCGCAAGGACTACGACTACGCCCTGGCGCTCAGCGCCGCCGACCGCTACCGCGTCAACCTGATGTTTCACAAGAACGGCGCGGCCGGTGCGTATCGCATGGTCCCCGCCGAGACGCGCACGATGGAAGACCTCGGCTACACGAAGCACATCGATACGTTGAAGAAAATGCTGTCCTACCACAACGGACTCATCCTCATCACCGGCCCCGTCGGCTCCGGCAAGACCACCACCCTCGCCTCGATGGTGGCCTACCTCAACGAGACGCGCACCGATCACATCATCACCGTCGAGGATCCGATCGAGGTCGTGCAGCCCGCGAAGGGCTGCAACGTCACCCAGCGCGAAGTCGGCCCGCACACGCGCTCGTTCGCCTCCGCGCTCAAGGGCGCCCTCCGGGAAGACCCCGACGTGATCGTCATCGGCGAGCTCCGCGATCTCGAGACGATCGAGATGGCGATCAGCGCCTCGGAGACGGGCCACTTGGTCATCGGCACGATGCACACCAGCGACGCCTCGACCACGCTCAACCGGCTCCTCGATGTGTTCCCGCCCGCACAGCAGACGCAAATTCGCTCCAGCGTCGCGGAGAGTTTGCGCGGCATCGTCTGTCAACGCCTCCTCCCGGGCGTCGATGGCGGCCTCGTCCTCGCCTGCGAGATTCTCGTCAGCAACATCGCCATCCAGAACCTGATCAAGGAGGGCAAGGCGACCGGCCTGAAGAACACGATGGAGACCGGCCTGAAAGAGGGAATGTGCCTGATGGACAACGTCGTCTTCGGCCTGGCCAACGAGCGCAAGATTTCGAAGGAGACCGCGCAGATGAACATCACCAATCGCGTGCTCAAGGCGAAGCTCACGTGATGGCCGCCCTCCGCAACGTCACGCCTGGAGCGAAGCCCGTCGAGGATCTCGCGACCCTCGAGATCGCCTACCGGAAGATTCGCTGGACCATCATCGGCCATGCCGTGTTCTTCGTCGCGTGCTGCGTCATCGCGGTCATCGCGCGCTCGATGATCAAGATGCCGCCCGCGCTGCTCACGATGGTCTTCCTCGTCGCGCTGCTGCTCTTCGGCGGCGACATCTGGCGTTTCTTTTCCTGCCGCCGCCGGCTGCGCCGCGCGCGCGAAGCTCAACTCACCTGACCCCGCCCATGGCCGCCATCGACACCCTCCTCCAGACCATGCTCGAAAAGGGCGGGTCCGACCTTCACCTCACCGTCGGCCTGCCGCCCAAGACGCGCGCCTCCGGCTCGCTCCAGGCGATGGGCGACACGCCGCTCGACGCGAAGACGATGGAGTCGCTCCTCAAGGAAATCTGCCCGGAGAAACGCTGGCTCGATTACCTCGACCGCAAGGACCTCGACCTCGCGCACGAGATTCCCGGCGTGGCGCGTTTCCGCGGCAACTACCTCTACAACCACTGGGGCCAGGCCGCCGTCTTCCGCCAGATCCCGGCGAAGATCCTTTCCTTCGAGCAGCTCAATTTGCCGGAGGCATTGAAGAAACTCTGCCACCTCGACCAGGGTCTGGTGGTCGTCACGGGGCCGACAGGTAGTGGAAAGTCCACTACGCTCGCCGCGATGATCGACTACATCAACGGTAACATGGCGAAGCACATCATCACGATCGAGGACCCGATCGAGTTTGTGCATCCCGTGAAGAAATCCGTGATCGTCCACCGCGAGGTCGGCGAGCACACCGGCTCCTTCGCCGCCGCGCTGAAGGGCGCGATGCGCCACGATCCCGACATCCTGCTGCTCGGTGAAATGCGCGAGATGGAAACCATCAAGCTCGCCCTCGGCTGCGCCTCGATGGGCATGCTCGTCTTCGGCACGCTGCACACCAACAACGCCGCCAAAACCGTCGACCGCATCATCAACACCTTTCCCGCCGAGGAGCAGAATCAGGTGCGCGTGATGCTCTCGAGCTGCCTCGCCGGCGTCGTGGCCCAGCTCCTCTGCAAGAAAATCCCGAAGGGCCGCTGCGCCGTGCACGAAATCCTTCTGACGCACGAAGCGCTGCCCAACACGATTCGCAGCGGCCAGATCTCCAACATCAAGTCGATCATCGAGAGCGGCGGCAGCGACGGCATGATCACGATGGACAACAGCCTCATGGCCCGCGTGAAGGACGGCACGATCGAGCCGAAGGAGGCCTACATGAAGGCCGCGATCAAGGCGACGTTCGTCCCGCTGCTGAAGCCCGGCGATTTGGACGGCGGGCACTGAGGCAAACCGGCTCGCTCTCGAGCGTTCAGCCCCGGGCCGACTCGCCTTCAATCACGTGCGCTTTCACTCTTTCGCCCAAATCTCTGCAAAATGCTTCGGACTCCGCCTCTCGCACGATGGTGTGTCTGATGCCCAGGTTCTGGTGCATCAGAGTCAACGACCGCTCCATCGTAGGGCGCAGCGCCTGATCGGATGGCTCACCCAGCATCAGATAGAGATGGTCGTCGCGCATCGCGGAAGTGATGCCAGCCATCTGTCCAATTAGCTTGTGGGCTTTTTCACGGATGCTGTCGGCTTCGATCAGGTCCAACGAAAATGGATGCAGGCAGTGCCAGGCATCATTCCGCCACGCGTTCGGAAATTCCACGGCGACTTCCTCCACGCTCGATACCACTTTGTGCGCGGTCAGGTGCGGGAGCACCTGTGCGCGCTGCAACGCCGGCCGGTAGTGCCCCCAAACGGCGTCGTCGGAACGCCCATGTTTGGGCGTCCCGGCATCGTTAATTGCCACCATCCGTTGATAGAGACGCTCCAACTCCATTGCGGGATCGGAGGTCAATCCTCCTCTCACCGGGCCCCACTGCAGCGAACTGTCGTCCGGGCGCAAAACTTCATGCAAGCGCGTCTCGAGCGTGTCCAGTGCCCCCGAGAGCGGCAATTCATCCGCGTAGCGCACGGCCGCAGTGTCGAAACCCGACTGAAGGCTTCGCATCAGCGACCGGTGCAGGTCGCCGTCCATGCTCGGGAAAGCGCGCGCCAGTCGGCCAAACTTCGGCTGAATCCGTGCTCCCAAATACCTCGCGTTTGGGGCATGCAGCACGAGCCCAATATTCAGCACCTCTCCGGTCGCTACGTCGTGAACGTAGCGGAGCAGCGTGTAGGTATAGGGCGTTTTCATCGTCGTAGCTCCTCCTTCCGCGAGACGATCACCCTAGAATGGTGTGTCTGCAAATCGAACAAAAATTCCCGCAGCCGCCCAACCCCGGCAGGGTCGGCCCAAGTGACCGGTATTTCCGCAAGGTAGCCGTCGATCAGCTTCGAAGTAATTCTACTCAACCGCGCCTCGAAGCGGGAGAAATCAGGCATCTGCCCGCGCAAACCATCGTAGAATACATGTCGCGAAAGACCCGCAAGGCCACCGGTTTGCCACGCATGGGGGCGGAGTTCAGCCCGCAACCCAGGGAATGCGCGCTCATGATCGATCACCACCACGTGGTCGCCCTTGACCAAACAGTTCGCTTTCTCCCGATGGCGATCGTCGTTGCCGATCAGAAAATCGAAAGCCAGCACCGCCGCCGCGGTATCGATGGCCGCATGCGGCAAACTCGCATTGCTCAGCGGGAGATGAAACTGGCCCGAAACCAATCGGGCTGGCGAAGTGCCGCCCCGGCACGGCTCCCAACCGTTGCCGCGCCTCGGCGTCGGGCACGCTGGCCGCGAAGTCCGGCGTAACGTCGACGATGAACGGCTCCGGCGCATCCAGCCCGAGCTCGCGCGCCAACCGGCTCGCCACCAACTCTGCCACCAAGGCGTTTTTGTCCAACCGCGCCGGTTCCCACAGCTTCAAAACGACTTCATCCTGGGTGCCATCGGCCGCTGCTGCAGCGATCAGCATCGGTCGAGAGCGGCCATGCACGAACGTGTCATCATAGCGAACGGCCATAAGCTGCGCGACAGGCATAAGGTGAGGGGCGGGCGGTTTCTTCGATTAGCCAGCCGAGGACGATAGACGGCCCTCGACGAGCGCGATTTCGGCCTCGGTGAGGCCGTAGAGGCGGTAAACGTGGGCGTCGATTTCGCCTTCCAGTCGCGCCACCGCCGCCGCGTCGCCCGCGCGCTTCGCGGCGAGGATTTGGTCCACGAGGGCGGTAAGGGCGGTTTGGTCAGCGGAGTTAGCGATGGGAACGGGAAGTTCCTTGATGTCACTCGGATTGAGCTTCGGGAAAATATCCTTGGCGAAATTCGGGCAACAAAGCTCTGCATACCAGCTCGCGACGCTGGAATTCAGGATGGCGAGGATGAACTTCAGTGCCACTTGGACCCCGATCCTCGCTATGACCGGACTAATCGAGTGCCCGCAATAAATCGTGCCCGAATGAAAGACCGCTTGAATGCGTTTGCCCGATCCGGGCACCTCACGGCAAAGAATTTTATCGGAGGTGAAGAATTTTGCCTCACGAGGCGCACCCAACCAATCGCCGTATGAAAGCCACTCGCCACTCCAGGAGAATTGGTAACGAGCCACGTCACGACCATTCAGCCACTGGCCGTATGTTTTATTTATCTGCTTTGCGGCGTGATAGCCCCGATTCGAGATCAGCTCCTGGGTTTGACCACGCTGTTTGTCGTATGGCGTGATCCCTTGCGAGACCTCGCAGTATTCAGCCAGCCGTATTGACGCTTTTGTGATCTTCGAAATCAGCTTCCGCTCAGATTCATCAGTCATGAAGTCTATTCGGAGAAATGGTGAATTTCGGACAGACTCGACGGGCAAATCCCGCCCGCCGTCTCCGCGCCAAATTTTGATCGAGTTCTTCGAAGACCCTATCGCGATGAAAATGGTCTGAGTGCTCACAACCGCGTTTTCGAAAACGTCTTCCCCCCACACACGAATCTCCTCAATCGCTCCGGCGTTGAGAACCAGCCGACGGAGCTGCTCACTGTTCTGCAAAGCGAGCCATATGATCGGGGTGATGTAGCAAACCATTCCACCCTGGGCCGTGATCGTGAGCGCGTGTTCGAGGAAGAGTTCGTAGAGATCGGCCTTGTAACTGAACGCATCAAAAGATTTGAGCTGCTGAATCTCGTCGCGAGTAAATCTGTCAGGCGTGATCTGCACATACGGCGGATTCGCGATCACGATGTCGAAGCCGCCGCGGCCTTCCGGCGCTGCGGCCAGCACGTGTCGGAACCAGAGGTGCCAGAGAAAAAACGGCCGTTCGGCGCGCGGGTCGCAGAGCAGCGCGTGCAGGCGCGCAGTCTTGCCCGTCAGCGCGGCGAGCTCAGCCTCCATCGCGGCGCGCTGCTTCGTTTCCTTCGCCGTGCGAGCGCGGTCGCGCACGTGCGCGGCTTCGGATTGCAGGCTGATCTCCAGCTCGTCGCGCCGGCGGGCGAGGCGGGCGTCGATGGCTTGCAGCACCGCGGCGTCGATCTCGCCGCGCAACCGGCCCTTCTCGACCGGATCGTGGCAGCGGAAATACCGCTCGCGCAGCTCCGTCAACGCCACGTGCGGCGCGGTGGGCACCTCGACGATCTCCGCCTGCCCGCCGCCGAGGTCGAATTCGTTCTGGTCGCTGCCGAGGCGACGAATGCCGTAACGCGGCGACTCGGCGAGATCGTCGAGCGGCTCGCCTTCGAACGATTCCAGCAGGCTGTTACCCTGCATGATCTGGTAGTCGAGGTTGGGCAGCGGGCTGGGCGCAGCCTCGTCCACCACGAGCGCGAGCCAGAAGCGCAGGCGCGCGATCTCGACCGCGCCAGCATCGAGGTCCACCCCGTGGATAGAGTTTTGGATTATGGCGCGCTTGGCGGCGGCACGGGGCAGCGAGGGGTTGAGCGCGAGCTTGGCCCAATAAATCTCGTGCAGCAGGCCGATGGGAAACGCGCCGGAGCCGATCGCGGGATCGCAGATGCGCAGGTCGTCGAGATGCGCGGCGAGGTCGGTCGCGTGGCGCGCGAGCCAGGTGTCCTCCCGCGCGTTTACCGGATCCTTGGTGCGGAGGAAGGCGGCGATCTCGGCGGGCGCGGCGGCATCGCCGGGATAGCGGGCGGCAAGGGCGTGGCTCAGACTCTGGCGCGCCATGTAGTGGACCACGGCCTTAGGCGTGTAGTAGGCGCCCTTGTCTTTGTTGTCCTCGAGCAGGTTTTCGAAAATGTGCCCGAGCATCTCGGGATCGATGCCGATCTCGTGGTCCTCGGGATCGTTTTCATCGATGGTAAAATGGTAGCCGCCCAAAAACTCGAAGAGACCGGCAAACAGCTCGCCGGGAAAATCCACCCGGTCCACGCCGGGGAAATCGCGCTCGAAAAGTCCGCCATTGAGGTAGGGCACGCGCGTGCCCGTGACGGTGAAGCGGTCGCCGGCGCGATCGGGGCGGTTGAGCGTCTCGTAGAACAGCGGCACGAGTCGCTCGGAGTGAAACCGGTCGGGCGCGGGCGCAGTGCGAAAGAGCCGGTCGAGAAACCGCGGGTCGCCGTGCGTCCAGTCGGTGCGCTCCGCGGGACAGCCGAGCCAGCCCTTCTTCTGGAGGAAGTGGAGAAAGACGAGCCGCCCCAGCAGTTTCTTGACGAAGTCGCGCACCGGCTTGAACGCACGGTCGCGAAGTTTCACGTCGGCCTGCGCCAACTCGGCCGCCGCGATCCCGAAGAGGCGCACGGGCGCATCGCTCGCGACGAGGTGATCGCGAAAGGCTTCGTAGTGCGCGCGGTAGAGTTTGAAAAATTCGTCGTTGAGCGATTCGACGGCAAAGGCGGCGTTCAGCTCGTCGAGCGAGGCGCGGGCCCGGCCGGCGGCCAGACCTGCGAGACGCAACGCGGCCGTGCGCCGGGGCTCGCCGGGACCGAGGACGAAGGTGAAGCGGCGCGCGGCGGTTTCGCGGCGCTCGATGGCGAGCGTCGCCTCGTTCATCACGCTCTCGCGGGCAGCAAAGGTGAGGCGGTAGGCAGTCTCTCCGGGCTGAACGAAAAACGCGAGGACGGCGTGCGCGTTGACCTCGTCGATCCCGCGGGCGACGAGCCGGCGCAGGCCGACACGGTTGCGCAGGAGATCGATATTGGCCGCGACCGTAATCTCATGGAGCGCGACGATGCGTTCGGGTCCACCCGGCGCGGCGGCGGGCAACGAGACCCGGCCGAGCTGGCGAAACCCGGCCGCCACGGCCACCGCCTCCTCCGCCTCGGTCGCCAGCGCGAACTCAACCGGCTGCGCAAAAAGCTCAATTCGGCCTGGCAGGATTTGCGCGAGGAGCCCGTTGGCGGCGAACCACGAGGCGCGGCGATAGGGAATTTGAAGCTGGGTCTGGAGCAGCGTGGCGTTCAACGGGTGTCG
>Ga0163144_10028517_pt1 | contig 10764 bp, 7 predicted proteins | sample OliLak19BULKMAT1_FD_123175 | JGI IMG/M metagenome (GOLD analysis project Ga0163144, IMG submission 123175) | Freshwater microbial mat bacterial communities from Lake Vanda, McMurdo Dry Valleys, Antarctica - Oligotrophic Lake LV.19.BULKMAT1 | ecosystem: Environmental > Aquatic > Freshwater > Lake... | reverse complement strand
TCTCGATGTCGCAGGTGATGTTGTGCTTCCCGCAGAAATCCAGCATCTCCTGCGTCTCGGGCAGCCCGCCGATCAAAGAACCGGAGAGGGAACGGCGGCGGAAAAGCAGGGGGAAGGCGGCGACGGGCAACGGTTTTTCGGGTGCTCCGACGAGCACGAGGTTGCCGTCGCGCTTGAGCAGATTGAGGTAGGCATTGAGGTCGTGGCTGGCGGAGACGGCATCGAGGATCAAGTCGAAGCTCCCGGCTTGGGCGGCCATCTGGGCGTTGTCCTTGGAGATGACGACCTCGTGGGCGCCGAGACGCAGGGCATCGGCCGCCTTGCCGGGCGACGTTGTGAAGAGCACGACGTGGGCCCCGAGGGCGCGGGCAAATTTGACGCCCATGTGGCCGAGCCCACCGAGACCAACGATGCCGACCTTTTGACCGGGGCCGACCTTCCAGTGGCGGAGGGGAGAGTAGGTGGTGATGCCGGCGCAGAGCAGAGGGGCGGCGGCGGCGAGATCGAGGTTGGCGGGGATGCGAAGCACGAAGTCCTCGGTGACGACAATGCTCTGGGTGTAACCGCCGAGCGTCGGACCGCCGAGATGTTTGTCTGTGCTGCCGTAGGTCATCACCATGCCGTTGTCGCAGTATTGCTCGAGCCCGTTGCGGCAGTTCGGGCAGGTGCGGCACGAATCGACGAGGCAGCCGACACCGACGGTATCGCCGACCTGAAATTTTTTCACGCCGCTGCCGACCGCCGTCACGCGGCCGACGATTTCGTGGCCGGGCACGCATGGATACTGGGTGAAGCCCCACTCGTTGCGGGCGAAATGGAGGTCGGAGTGGCAGACGCCGCAATACTGGATTTGGATCTGGACGTCGCTGTCGCCCGGGTTGCGACGCTCGATGGTGGCCGCGCTGAGGGGAGACGTGGCGTTGGGAGTGAGGAACGCCTTGGTGGAGTAGCAGGTGGGTTTGGACATGGGAAGAGTGGTTGACGCAGGGTAGGGCTGGTGAAGGCGACTGCAACCGGTGAAGTGGGCGAATGAGAAACAAATTGCCCCATCCGGGCCGCGAGTGGAGCCGGGCGCGACTGTGGGGTTGCGTTCGGAGTCAATCGCGGACTCGAGCCTGCCGCGGCGTTCGTGGGCTCTGGAAAACGGGGCGGACCGGGAGGGTTTCACGTCGTGGGATGCAGGATCGCTCTCATTTCCGGACCGTTTCTGCTTTGATCGGAGATGCGGTCGTGGAAGCCTCGGACCATGCCGGAAAGACTGTCCCCGAAGCTCCTTGCACACGTTCCGTTTTATTACGGGTGGGTCATCCTTGGGCTCGCGGCGCTGGCGATGGTGGGCACCCTGCCGGGCCGGACGCAGGGACTGGGGCTGATCACCGAGGCGTTGCTCAAGGACCTGAATCTTGACCGGATGGCGTTCGCTGAAATGAATCTCTGGGGGACGCTGCTGGGTTCGCTCGGTTGTGTCGGGGTGGGGCGCTGGTTGGACCAAATGGGAAGTCGGGTGATGCTCCCGTTGATTGCAGCGCTGCTGGGTGGGGTGGTCCTGATGATGAGTCGGGCGGAAGAGAGTGCGGTCTTTTTTGTCCTGCTGGTGCTCTCGCGAGGGCTGGGGCAAAGCGCGCTGTCCATCGTCAGCCTTTCGATGGTCGGCCCTTGGTTTCGCCGACGGCTGACACTTGCCATGGGCCTCTACGCGATTGCCTTGAGCGTGGGGTTCATGGTGGCGTTTCCCATTGTGGGCGCGGTGGTCATCGCGGACGGCTGGCGTACTGCCTGGGCCGGGGTGGGCTGGTGCCTGTTGCCCGGGCTGATGGTTCTCGGCCTGGTGTTGGCGCGGCGCGGTCCCGAGGCGTGTGGCTTGGCGATGGAAAGCGAGGTGACGCCGACCACTGCGGATCCGGAAACCGCCACGCCGCCGAATTTTACCTGGGCCCAGGCGTTGCGCACGCCCGCCTTCTGGGTCTTCGCGCTGGCGAGCTCCGTCTATAACCTCGTGGCTTCAGGGATCGGACTCTTCAACGAGTCGATTTTGGTCGAACGGGGTTTTGCGCCGGACATTTACCACCGAAGCTTGGTCGTGGGCGCGTTGCTGTCGCTCGTCGGCAACTTTCTGGGCGGCTGGATCGCGTCGCGCTGGAGCCTGAACCGGCTGATGGCGCTGGCGATGCTCCTGCTGGCGACCGCGCTGCTCAGCCTGCCCTCGCTGACCACGGTGGCTCAGGTGGATGCCTTCGCCGTGGTCATGGGGTTGGCCGGCGGCTTCGTCATTGTCATTTTCTTCAGCGTCTGGGCGGAGATCTTCGGGCGGGTTCACCTCGGAAGGATTGTCGGGACGGCGCAGATGATGACCGTGCTGGCATCGGCGGTTGGCCCGTTGTTGCTGGCTCAATGTTACGGAGTGACCGGTTCCTATGCGACGGTGTTCTATGCGCTCTCCGGGGTCGTACTGCTCCTGGCCCTCGCTGCCTGGGTGGTGCGCCACCCGCGGCCCGCATGAGTAATGCCCGGCGCTGTAATATGAATAGCTCGAGGTGGCCGATGCCGAATTGCTCCCGGTGCCCATGGTGGCTTCGTTTCGCTCCGACAACGTCGACGGCTTTGTGCGCCTGCTCGAGCTCACCGCCGGCGTGCGCGCCGAACGCAGCGGCGACACGATCCGGCTGCACAAGACGCGCTGAAGTGTATCAACCAAAGACCCACTCAAGGGCCAACTCCGGAGTCAGGGAGGAGAACACTCCGTTGTAGGTGGCCTCGCCGAGGCCGCGGGACTGGCGTCGTAATCACCAGACGGAATCGGAGGCGGGACCGGTCGGTCCCGTCGCGGCCTCCGCGAGGCCACCTACAACGGAGGCAGCCCATTCCAGATTCCGTTTGTCAATTGATGCCCTGCGCGACTGCTGAATGCGTGGCTCAACGGAGGGGTTTCGGCTCAACCTTTACCGGTCAGGGCTCAACTTTTCTCCAAACTGCCTTAGGGTGAACTTGCGGTGAACTCGTCTTGGAGGCGGACCACCACCTTGATCATGACCTTGACCACCACCCTCCTGCGGAGAGTTCTTTTCTCTCCTTTGATGGCCGGCTGTTCTCTGGGTTTGGTCAGCACCAAGCCCGTTCGCCCCTCTGCACCCCCGTCGCCTCGCGGCTCTTTACGCTTCGTGTGACTACGACAAAGGACCCTGCTTCGTACCCATGCCCCGACCAATTGACAGCGGTGCCGGATCCGCGATGCTGGCGGCATGTCCGTTGACCCTGAGCTTGGCAGCCGGATCGCGTTGGGGGTGGTTTTGGTGGGTGTGACGGTCCTCGGTCTGCCGCATCGCCTTCGGGCTGATCGAGCGGGAGGACAGGTGCCGATCCGGGTGGATCCGGGTTGGTTCTGGATCCTGATGGGCCTCGTCGGGCCACCGGTCGCGCTGGTGTGCCTGGGTTTTCTGATCCAGCCGCGGTGGGTGGACTTTGGGATGATTGGCGTCCCTCCTTGGTTGAGGCTGGCGGGCGCGCCCTTGGGCTTCGCAGGCCTGACGTTGTTCCGTTGGACGCTGGTTCACCTCGGAGCGAATGTGACGTCGACCTCGATGCCGCGCGCGACGGCGACGCTGGTCACTGCGGGGCCCTATGCCTGGATACGGCATCCGATGTACTCAGCCACGTTCGTGCTGGTCCTGGCGGCGTCGTTGCTCACGGCCAATGCGGTCGTTGCCCTCGGCGGCATCGCGATGTGCGGGTTGCTCGCGGCGCGCAGCCGCCTTGAGGAACAACGGCTGGAGGAGAAATTTGACGAAGCGTACCGCGCGTACCAGCGCCGCACGGGGCGCTTCCTGCCGCGTTGGCCTCGTCTTTAAAGCGCGAGGGCGGTCAGAGTTGATGCCTTGACATCATTTTTTGAGGCATCAAGTTGGCGATATGCGCACGACGCTCACCCTGGACGATGATCTGGCAGCGATCCTTGCGAGAGAGGCAAAGCTTAAAGGATTGTCTTACAAGGAGATGGTGAATTCTGCGTTGCGCCGGGGGTTGGCAGGAGAGGGGGTGTCGATGCCGCGGCCCAAGGTAGTCACTCGAACGCACTCCTTTGGATTCAAGCCAGGGGTGGACCTCGATAAGCTCAACCAACTTGTGGACGAGTTGGAAGCGGAGAGCTTCGTCGCCAAACAGGAGCGCGGTTCGTGATTTTGCCAGATATCAACCTTTTGATTCACGCGCACAATCGTGAATCGCCCCGCCATGAGCGGGCGCGCGTCTGGTGGGATGCGGTGCTCGCCGGACCGGAGGGCGTCGGGTTGGCGTGGGCTACGATCCTGGGATTCATCCGGATCACGACGCATCGCGGGATTCTGAATCACCCGCTGACCCCCCAGGAGGCCACTGATCGGGTGGTCGAGTGGCTTTCACTTCCGCATTTTCACATTCCCCATCCTTCCGACGGGCATCTCGGGCGCCTGCGCGAGCAATTGATCCAGCTGGGCACGGCCGGCAACCTGACAACGGACGCGCATCTGGCCACCTTGGCGATCGAGCGGGGCTACGTGCTCCATAGCACGGATGCTGACTTTGCCCGATTTCCCGGTCTCAAATGGAAGAATCCGTTGGTGGATTGAGGGGCTGAATGGCTGGCCGATGGTTGTGCATCGTTTCGTGGTGGCGTTCGACGGGTGTCGCTGTCTGGTGTCGTGGGTCTCGCCCCGTCCAGCTCCACGCAGTCTTCCATGAAACTGATTTTGCGACCACCGGCAGTTGTTTCACTTCTCGTCGTGCTCAGCGCGTCATCCTTCGCCGGAACGCCTTGGCCGCAGTACCGCGGGCCACGGGCGAGTGGGGTCGACGACTCCCGGCCGCTTCCCACCCGCTGGGATGCCGAGACGGGCGCAAATGTGCGCTGGCAGACTCCCATTCCAGGGCTCGCCCACGCGTCTCCGATTATCTGGGGCGACCGAGTTTACGTCGCGACCGCCGTTTCCGCCGGCGCGAAGTCTGAACTCAAGGTGGGGCTCTACGGCGACATCGAGTCGGCGCCGGAACGGGACGTGAACCAATGGCGGCTCCTCGCCCTCGACAAGGTCAGCGGTGCGGTGGTCTGGGACGTGCTTGGACATGAGGCGGTGCCGAAGGTCGCGCGCCATACGAAAGCGACTCACTGCAACTCGACCCCGGCCACCGATGGCCAGCGGATCGTCGCCATCCTCGGCTCCGAGGGGCTTTTCTGTTTCGAAACGACCACCGGCAAACTCCTCTGGAAAAAGGATCTTGGTTCGATGGACTCCGGTTACTTTCAGGTGCCAACCGCGCAGTGGGGATTCGCCAGCTCGCCGGTCCTGCACGAGGGCAAGGTCATCGTCCAGGTCGATGTGCAAAAGGACTCGTTCGTCGCCGCCTTCGATCTGGCAACCGGCGAGGAACGCTGGCGCACGGCGCGATCCGATGTGCCGACCTGGAGCACCCCCACGATCGTCACTGCGGGCGGGCGCACGCAGATCGCGGTAAACGGATGGCATCATTCCGGAGGTTATGATTTCGCGACCGGTCGGGAGCTCTGGCGCTACGATGGCGGCGGCGACATTCCGGTGCCCACTCCGATCGCGGCGGGCGACTTGATTTATTTCACGAGCGCACACGGGCGTTCGCGGCCGATGCGCGCGATCCGCACCGACGCCAGCGGCGATCTCACCCCGGACGACTCGGGCGCGATGAAGCCCGGGGTGGCGTGGAACCACGATCGCAAGGGCAATTACATGCAGACGCCGATCGTGGTCGGCGACCTGCTCTATGGCTGTACGGATGTGGGACTTGTGACCTGCTTCGACGCCAAGACGGGCGAGATTCGCTACAGCGAGCGGCTCTCGAAGACCAGCGAAGGCTATACGGCGTCGCCGGTGTCGGACGGACGCAACCTCTACTTCACGAGCGAGCTCGGAAACGTGTTCGTCGTGCCCGCAAATGGGACGTTTTCCGTCCTCGCGAATAACCCGCTGGGTGAAACCTGCCTGTCGACTCCAGCTATTTCCGACGGGATGCTGTTCTTCCGCACCCGGAACAAGATCGTGGCGGTGGGACCGGAGATGTAGCCCTGCGATGGCCCTGTAGCTGGCCTCGCTGAGGCCGGGAGGCGCAGGGGGCGTTGGGGGGGGGCCGTGGGGCGTGGGGGGAGCGACGGTGGTTTTTGCGGCCTCGGCGAGGCCACCTACATTGGGGGATTGGCGATTTTCGGGAAAAATCCAAACCTGCCTTGCTTCTTTTCTTTGAGGGAAAATGGTGGGCGGTCGCGTGGGGCGCTGTCGCTGTCGCAGCTTGAGCCCTTTGAACCTATCCAGATTCCAGATGTCCTGTTTTCGCAAAACGCGTCCCCTTGCATTCCTCGCCGTCTTCGCCGGCGCGTGTGCGGTTGTTGCCAGCTCCGGCGACGCCGCCGAGACCAAGATGACGGTGATGTCACCGTTCAAGGTGGAGGCGGAGTTTGGCGTGGATGGACTGCGGATTCAAAACTCCCAGGCCGTGCTCAATACCCACCTGCTGGCGCAGCATGGGTTCAACCAGCTTCAGGACCTCACCGGTGCGGCGCCGAACCTGGCGATCAGCTCCACCGACAGCGGCGGTTTTGGCGACGTGGTTTCACTTCGCGGGATCACGAATTCGATCTTCTTCACCGCCCCCGCCGTCGCCTTTGTGGTGGACGACGTTCCGGGTGGTTCGGTCTCGTCGTATTCGAGCACGCTGCTCGCGGTCGACAGCGTGACGGTCAAGGCGGGGCCACAGGGCACCGACTATGGCCGAAACGCGCCGGGCGGTGTGATCGAGATTCGCACCCCGACGCCGGGCACGCAGCATCGTGGCAAGCTCCTCGCCGACGTGGGATCCTTCTCCGCGAGATCGGTGCAGGCCGCCTTTGATGGTCCTCTCGGCGAACGCGTCGGCTACAGTGCCAGCATCGGAGTCTCCGACCGGGAAGGTTACATCACCAACACCGCCCAGAAGCGGTCCGCCGACGACCGCAGCAGCGTCGCCGGCCGCGGTGTCCTCTACTTTCGACCCGATGAAAAGACGCAGCTCCGCTTCGGAGTGGTCGTCGAGCGGGTGGAGGACGACGCCAACCGGCTGACCTCGCTCTTCAGTCCGGACCGTTTTGCGGTTTCCTCCGATCTGAACGGCGGAACCTCGATCGATCGGCTCCAATTTTCGTTTCAAGCCCGGCGGAGCTTTGACTGGGGCAGATTGATTGCGACGACCTCGAAGCAGACCTTTGACGTCGACCCCTCCACGACCGACTTGGACTTGACCGCGTTGCCCTTGGCGTTTTCGCGGGTGATCCATAATGAGGACACCTGGACCCAGGAGATCCGACTGGAATCCACCCCCGGGGCGCATCGGACGACCTGGCGGGCCGGGTTATTCTATATCGACAACACTATCGATGGCAATGCCTTGCGTCAGTTTATCGTTCCTCCGAATGCGTTTGTGCCGCCGAACTTTGTCCAGACGGAGCGAACGGTCTCGACGATTGAGCAGACCGGCTTGGCCGCCTACGCGAATGTCGATCAACCCCTTAGGGAACAAACCACGCTGAAGGTGGGACTGCGCGTGGAGCGTACGGGGTCAGAGATCGATCGCACAAAAGTCGCGACGAACAGCTATGGTTTTCCTTCACCTCAGGATGCGCGCATGGCGCGTTCGCAGGACAGCACCAACCTTTCGGTCAGCGCGGGATTGACCCACGCCGTCTCGGACTCGCTGAGCCTGCTCGCGCGGAGCTCGATCGCGCAGAAGCCGGAAGGTTACAGTGCCTTCACCGGCAATCCGGCGCTGGCGCGTTTCGAGGATGAACGGCAGTGGGCGAATGAAATCGGGCTGACCTATGGGCCGCCGAAGAGCCGCTTTGGGGGCAGCCTGCTCGCCTTCTGGTCGAAAATCGACGGCTACCAGTTTGAGCGGACCGTGCCCAACTCGACCGACTTTGTCGTGGTGAATGCCAACGAAGTCAGTTCGCGCGGTGTTGAGGCCAAGTTCATGTGGCACCCGGTCGAACGCGTCTGGTGGGATTTTCAGGCGGGCTACACCCGCACGACCTTTGAGGATCACCGCGACGCGTCGGGCACGCGCGTGGATGGCAAGAGCGTGCCCTATGTGCCGCGTTTTACGGCGCGCACGGGGGTGACGATCGATTTCGGGGGTGGTTTTTCGGGCAACGTCAGTTATGCCGCCGTGGGCCGCACGGTTTATGATGAAAGGAATACCGCGCTCTTTGCGCAAAAGAGTTATGGCATCGCGGCTGCTCAGTTGCGCTACCGTTTCGAGAACTGGGCGGTGGCGATTTACGGCCAGAATCTCTTCGATAAAGCCTACGACCAGTTTATCAATCCTGAGATCTTCGCGGGTGCACCCGGGGCACCGCGTCGCGTTGGCGTGCAATTGACCTTCGACTTCTAGCCGCTGAGCGTTGCGTTTCTTCCGAACCTGTCGAAGACTGCCGACTTTTCACCCCGGAATTGGACCCATGAGAAACACCGCCCGTCTTGCTCTTCTCGTTGTCACCCTCTGCGGTGGCATTGCCTGCAGTGCCGTCCATGCCGCTTCCGGGTGGCTCAATTGGCGCGGCCCCGACCAAAACGGGGCGTCCCCGGTCCGCCAGGCGTTGCCGACTTCGCTGGCCTTGGACGGCCCCAATCACCGCTGGTCCTACAAGGCCCACGGGGCGGGCACCCCGGTGATCGCGGACGGCCGCGTTTATGCCATGGCCTACTACGGTGAAACGACTGATCTGGAGGAAACGCTGGTATGTCTCGACGTAAAAACCGGCGCGAAAATCTGGGAGTATCGATTCCGCGACTTTCTCAGTGACACGACCTACAACCGTTACGCGATCGGCGCTCCGGTGGTTGATCCGGAGACGGGCAATGTCTTCCTTGAGTCGACCTGCGGCGTGCTCATGGCCTTCAGCCGCGACGGGAAAAAACTTTGGGAGCGGTCGATGATGGAGGATCTTGGCCGGTTGACGTTCCCCAATGGCCGCACGGGTTCGCCGGTGGTCGAGGGGGAGTTGGTGATCATCGACGCCATCACGGCCAACTGGGGCGCGGACGGCCCGGCCCGGAATCGCTTCTACGCTTTCGACAAACGCACGGGCGACTTGGTGTGGTTCTCCACCCCGGGCACCGAGCCGCTCGACAATTCATTCGCCACCCCCGTCTTTGCCGACCTCGGTGAACAGCGCGTCTTTTACGTCGGCACTGGCTGCGGTCACGTGGTCTGTATCAACGCCCGCACGGGTGAACCCGTCTGGCGGTTCAAGCTGTCGCAGTCCGGAGTGAATTCCGGTGTCCTGCTCGCGGCCAAGGACCGGCTGATCGCCATCCATGGCAAGGAGAACGTCGACGCGACGAACCAGGGCCGTCTGGTGGCGCTCCGCATTCCGACTGAGTATCCGACGGGCCCCAAGCCGCTCGTCCTTGGCCGGGACGCCGAAATCTGGCGCAACGACGATTTTATCGCCTTCTCGAGCTCGCCATTGCTGGTCGATAATCGAGTCTATTCGACAATTGCTACCGGCAGCTTCCTCGCTGCCGACGCGACCACGGGAAAAACGCTCTGGTCCGAGAAACTCGGTGCCGACCAGATCCACGCCTCACCCGCCTACGCGGACGGCCGTTTTTACATTCCGATGCACGAGGGCAACGTCGTTGTTCTTGAGGTCAAAAACGACAAACCGACGATCCTCTCGACGAACAAGATGGAAGCAGGCACGGCCTGCCTCGGCGCACCGGCTTTTTATGGCGACGCGGTGCTGATCTTCACCAAGGACGCGTTGCACTGCTTCGGTCCGAAGGCCGCCGCGCCGGTCATTCCGCCGTCCGTACGCGCCCCCGCGCCGGTGGCCGCCTCGACCGCCCCGATCACGCAGTTGCAAGTGGTGCCGGCGGAGTTCGCCCTCCTTCCCGGGCAGTCCCAGAGCCTGAAGGTCTTCGGACTGGATGCGACCGGACGGCGCGTCCGGGCGGTGACCGATGAAGTCACCTTTGCGAAATTCATTCCGCCGACCGCCCTGGTGAAATCCGAAGTCGATGCCGAACTCGCGGGCAATGTCATCAAAGCCGGCCCGGCCGCGAAGTTATCGGCCGGACAGATCCAGGCGAAGTGGACCACGCTGACCGGAGTCGCCCGTGCTCGCGTGGTGGCCGGCATTGGCCATCAGGATACCTTTGAGGCCCTGCCGCTCGGCCAGAAGAACGACACGGGTGAGAATGTCGGTTTTCCTCCCCTTCCTTGGCTGGGCGCCCGGGTCAAGTGGCATGTATTCGAGAAGGACGGCGGCAAGGCGGTCGGCAACCGGCTCGATTCGATCATGTTCATGCGCACGATGAACTTCATCGGCAGCGCCGAGTCGAAGGACTACACGTTCGCCGCGGATGTGCTGACCGATGGCAACCGCCGCGTCATGTCGAATGTCGGCCTCGTCAATCAGCGTTACCTGATCGTGGTCGCGGCCAACAACCGGATCCTGGAAGTCACGAGCAATCATGAACGGCTCAAGGAGTCCGTGCCCTTCGAGGCTGCACCCAACACGTGGTACCGCCTGAAAACCCGCGTCGACCGGGACACCACCGGTGACGGGGGATGGGTGCGCGCCAAGCTTTGGGAACGGGGCAAACAGGAGCCCGCGGCCTGGACGATTGAAGTGCGCCAGAACAAGGTGCACACGCACGGCGCCCCTGGCGTTTATGCTTTTTCCCCGCAGAGTCTGAAACGCGTCTTCATCGACAACCTCTCCATCAC
>Ga0163144_10028516_pt1 | contig 10764 bp, 11 predicted proteins | sample OliLak19BULKMAT1_FD_123175 | JGI IMG/M metagenome (GOLD analysis project Ga0163144, IMG submission 123175) | Freshwater microbial mat bacterial communities from Lake Vanda, McMurdo Dry Valleys, Antarctica - Oligotrophic Lake LV.19.BULKMAT1 | ecosystem: Environmental > Aquatic > Freshwater >... | reverse complement strand
TCGCCCAACAATTAGATTTGCCAGTTTATGCCCTAGATTGTGAGGCTATCTCTACTTTTGCTCAAACTCAGAATATGCCTTTAGGTGTTAGTTTACTTCAGTTAGCCCAACTACAATCGCTTTCTGGTAATTTTCCCCATTGGTCTGAAGCTTTACCCAGTTATGGCGGCGATTTTGGTAACGGGAACATTCGAAAATGCTAAAATGTCTGCCATAGTTGCCAATAGAACTTTTATTCAAGCTGAACGAAGACTAACTGGAACCAGACCTGAAGTAAGACCAAAAAAGGAAGATATCAAGATTATGCTTCAAGATGCATTTGTGATTCGCAACTATCAAAAGATTACTGACGAATTAGTGAATATGTGGGAGAGGGGTTATCGCACTGACGAGCTACGTCTATTCCTTGATGGCTATCTAGCTGCTTTGCGGGCTACTAGTGCAATGGAGCCACATCTAATTCATCGTTTAGAAGACGAAGTTACTCGCTTTCTTTATGATTACTCTAACTTTTCTGATCCCTATCAGTCTCTTGCTCAACCAGAGTTAGAGAGATAACTTATTTAGGAATAAGCAAGTGTGGCTTAGTGGTTTTCAAATCTTGTAAAGCCAAAAACAAGTAAAGCCAAGAATTCAAAGCATAAACGACTTAAAATCTACAGCTTAATTTTGCCCATTAGCTCTGCGACCCAAACTATTTGCAGTCTGCTAACAGTCTCTAATTGTCTAATCGATGCCAATGACCCAAGAGCCGATATAACGCAAAATTGGCACATCAGTAATGCTTCTTACTCGAGCGTCAAACTGATACATACCACCGATGTAGGGGTTACGCACATTTGATAAAATCAATACAGATTCTTTATTAGCTGGAACTGGATCTTTGAGCGTGACCTTGATTGTGCGCTCTTTTGCATCCCACTTCGCCGATTCAGGTACTTGCTCTTTCCCATCGATTCTGACTAAAATCTGTTGAGAATCGAATTCGCCCTTAAATATATCTGGCACAGTCACAATGATTTCATTAATTTGGTATTTTTGCGGCTTTAGTGTGAGGTAATAACGATCAATTAGATTGGCTCTACCATAGTCAAGGGTATAGTCTAGGGCAGTCTCACGGGCACTTCCAAATAGGATGAAACCTGAATTTGGCTGAGCTTGAACTGGATTGAGTTGGCTTAAAAATTCGCCGCTAAAAGAACTACAGATGGCAGCTAATAGAAGGGTGAGCGTAAGTTTAGATCGAGAGGTCATAAAATTATAAAAATAATGGAATGTAAATCCTAATTTATCTAGACTGGACTAGATTAACAAAGTTTCGCAAAACTTGAATGCCGCTATGTGATGACTTTTCGGGGTGGAACTGCACTGCCATCAGATTTTGGTGCGCGATCGCGGCGGTAATTCTCTGACTGCCATGTATAACTTCGGCTGCAATGATCTCAGGGTCGGTGGGTACACCAAAATAGGAGTGGACAAAATAGAGCCAAGGTTGAGAACTAAGATTTTGCCAAAGTGGTAAATCAGGTTGTTGTAACTGCAATTGATTCCAGCCCATGTGAGGGATAGTAAGCTGGGGTTCAGTTACCAGTCGTTCAACTCTGCCGCCGATTACGCCTAGCCCTGGCTGTTTACCTTCGGCACTAGACTCAAATAGCACCTGCATTCCCACACAGATTCCTAAAAAAGGCTTATGGGTAGCGATCGCTTCTTTAATCGTGCTTTCTAAATTGCGATCGCGAATTTTTTGCATAGCAGGATCGAAGGCTCCCACACCTGGCAACACAATTCCATCGGCATTGAGAATCTCGGTTGGATCTTGGGTAATTAAAGTTTTTGCCCCAGCCGCTTCTAGCCCTTTGCAAGCAGAGTGGAGATTGCCAGAGTCGTAGTCAATAATTGCAATTGTTGGCATAACTAACCGAAACAGGAAGGATGAAATCTTTGGTTTATTTTCATCAACTTAGGAATTGAATAAATGATCTTAAGTTGTTTAAGCGATAGTATATCAGAGTGCCTGAGCTTGTTTTGGAGAACCTAAGTGATTTTGCGCTACTTGCCTTTGGCTGTGGGAATTGTTGGCGGCACAATGCTGATGTTGAATCGCTTGCTCACACCCGAATTGATGCCTAGTCAAGCGCGCTCAGATGCCGTAGGGATCATAGCCTGTGCGGTTTTGATTTTGACCACTTTAATTTGGCAACAAGTGCAGCCTAACTCGCCTGAGTCGGTAGTGTTGGAAGGAAAAGAGGTTTTTAAGCTAGATCAAGATTTGCCAGAAAATCTGAAAACTGAACTCGCTTGGGCTTCCCATTTACTCTTGACTAATACCGTAACTAAGTCAATTGTGGTGTGGTGGAGCGATCGCGTGATTCTAAGACGTGGAATTTTGCCGCCAGAAAGTTTAGTGAAATTAGGCATAATCGCCCAGAGAGTAATCAAAACCCAAAAGCCCATTTACCTAGTGAAGTTGGCTCTTTATCCAGGCAAGATTGAATTTGACTTTTTGCCTAGCAATACCCAAGGCGTGATTGTGCAACCTCTTGGCGATCGCGGCGTAATCATCTTAGGAGCGAATGTTCCTCGCAGCTATACCAAACAGGATGAGAATTGGATCGAAGCGATCGCCGCAAAGATCTCTTACAATTTGGAGCAAGTGTAACCGACAACAATTTGTCTAGTCCTCGCCATTATCAATGCCCTTGATTAATAACTTGGTAAGATATAGAACATCATTCAATTTAATAATTCTATAGAAAACTTGATAACCAAATGCTGAGAGATATTCAAATTCAAAATTTCAGATGTTTTCAAGATACAAAGCTTTCTGGTTTTGCCAAACTAAATCTAATCACTGGTAAAAACAACTCAGGCAAAACAGCTTTACTTGAGGCTCTATATCTTGCCATATCTCCACGCCCAAGTACAGTTTCTTCTCTTCAAAGATTTCGACATGAATCAATTAGATTTGGTAAACTTTTACCTAAAAGAACATGGGATAATTTCTTTTACATTAAGAACAAGTCAAATTCAATAATTTTACAATTTACTAATGACTTAGAAGATATTGTCAAATATGGGAAGCTATCTATATCCTGTTATGATCTATCTGACGAGGTTCCTCAGGAGGTAGAGGCTAATGCTAATCTGGAAGAATATATTAATATAGATACATTCGCTGAAACATCACCCGAGATATCTTTACTAAAGCTTGAGATGATTATTAACGGTAATGATGCTTCGGAAGCCAGGCTATTTTCGACTGGAAATGGAATTATTAAAAAAAGTGCTATATTTTCTGGCTCACTGAAGGTATCTTTCATTCCAGCAGCATCATTAACTCCTAATCAAAAACTTGCAAGTGAATATGAAAAAGCGCAGTTAGATCGTAAAGAAGATCGGGTTTTAACTGGCTTTAAACTAATTGATCCACTAATAGAAAAGGTTGAAACTTTTAATATAGATGGTTCAATGCTGTACTTAACAAGAAAGAGTGAAGAGAGACTGCCAATATCTCTATTTGGTGATGCCGTAAATCGTATTGCAAATCTTATTCTTTGCATTATCAACAACATTGGCGGAATATTACTGATAGATGAAATTGAGAATGGAATACATTACTCTAGTCAATCTGAATTGTGGAGAATGCTGTTCCGTTTGGCGAAGAGATTTGATGTACAAATATTTGCGACTACCCATAGTTTAGAGATGTTACAAGCATTTGCAGAAGTTGGCACGGAGAGTGAAGAGTTTAAGCAGATGGGCGCACATTTTGAAATGGCGAGGAATCCGCGCAGTAATCAAATCGTTGGCATAAGAAGAGATCTTGATATCTTAGAATACAGTCTTGATCATGGTAAAGGAGTCAGAGGTGAGTAATCGTCTAATCGTTGAAAGTAAAAACGATCAAGCTTTTGTTCAAGCTCTTGTAGACTATCTGAATTTACCAAATATCTTTGTATCCGCATTTGAATCAGTCAAAGTCGAAATTTGCAAAGAGGATTATTTACTTTCAGATGGAGTTAGCCTTGCGAGCTTAATAGGAGAGTTGAAAACGATTAAATCTGAATCTCAAAAAGAAGTAATCGATAAAATTGGGATTATCTTAGATGCTGATGATTCTATCTCGGAAAAGCTAATAACTATAAACTCTGCGCTCAAAAAAGTTTTCCCACTAATAGAAGAGGATCTGTTTGTCAAACCGAATGAACTTAAAGAACTAATTCTTGAGGATAATCAGGTTATTCAAGTTGCTTGTCACATGATAAATGTGAATGAAGTTGGAGAATTAGAAAATCTTTTAAGAGAAATCAAAACCCAAAACTCAGACTATGCCGATTGCCTGGAATCTTGGCGGAGTTGTGTTGAACAAAAAGATAAGAAGATTACGGAGAAAGAGTTTGTCAAATTTTGGGTAAATAATTATGTAAGATTTGATACCTGCTCAAAAAGTGAGAAGAAACAAGTTAAAACAAATTGCAGTATGGAATGTTTTGGTAATGTTATGAAAAATAAGCTGCACATTTAGGACTTTAACCATTTAGCCCTAAAAGAACTCAAAGAATTTCTGAAATTGTTTTAGATTGATTTATAACGAGATAAAGCTTAGGTAATTTATGGACATCATGCGATCGCTTTCGATTGGGCTTTATATGGAGCAGCCAGAAACTTGGTTGCATCGGATCGATCCCAGGGTAAAGGTATTTTGGTTATTGAGCTTGTTGCTTTCTACGATTTTGGCAAATAATTATTGGCGCTTAGGAATTGTGGCATTTTTGCTAGGGCTGACCTTTAGCTGTCGGATTCCTTGGCGGATTTTGAAGCAACAAATGGGCTTAATGTTGCTACTAGCGATTTTTGTATTTGTGATTGGCTTGTTTTCTGGAGATGCAATTCAAGCTAATTCTCAACCCTTACGCCCTAGCCCTGAGATGATTGCGGTTGAAAATAGCAAACCGATTGCAGTTGCTGCTTTACCCCAACCCACCTCCTATAGCTATGTACTGCTTCAAGTTGGGCCATTAACCGTAAATCAGCGATCGCTTGATCTAGCAACTCGGCTTAGCACCTTGCTATTCACGGCAATTTATTCACCCACTCTATTTTTATTAGTGACTGCCCCAGAGGAATTTACAGCGGCTTTGGCGGTTTTACTTAGTCCTTTGAAAATTTTTGGCTTACCTACCGTAGAAATTGCCCTAACTCTGACCCTGGCACTACGTTTTTTGCCTTTGGTACTAGAAGAGATTCAAAACCTAGTTAGAGCGATCGCCACCAGGGGAATCAAATGGCAAAGTTTAGGATGGCAGCGATCCGCCCAGGTGTGGTTAGTAGTAGTCGAGCGATTGATTGATAACCTATTTGTCAGGGCAGAGCAAACCGCCAATGCCATAGAAGTACGAGGATTTATGGGGGCAAATCAACATCAAGTTCAATGGCATCAATTGCGCTTAGGCTTGCGAGATTTGTTTGTATGCTTTTGCCTAGTTACGTTTTGGGCAGTACGTCTAGTTTATGGAGTAGGAGATTAGATTAAAAGAATCAAGCAAAACCTAACATCTTTACCTCTGGTTCTAGCCTAATCCCCCACTTCTGTTCAACTTCAGTCTGTACATGGGTAATTAATCTAAAAATATCGCTGGCTGTAGCTCCACCCAAGTTCAAAATAAAATTGGCATGGAGTTCTGCTACCTGTGCCCTACCGACTTGAAAGCCCTTCAGTCCTGTAGCTTCTATTAGCTGTCCTGCACTCTGGGGGATTATTTGCGGTTGAGGATTGCGAAACACACTGCCACAACTAGGTAAATGATAGGGTTGAGTTGTTTGGCGCTGCCGCAGAAAGCTAGAAGTTTTGGCAGAAATCACCGTAGGGTCTTGATCGGGCGTAAGTTGCAAAGTGGCCTTCAATACTAAGCGATCGCTATTTTGCAGGTTTGAACTACGGTATTGATAATCTAAGTCAGGAACTCTGAGTAGTTGGCTAGAATTTTCTGAAAGAGAGAAGACCTCAGTTTCTATCAAACAATCTGCCGTACACCCACCTTGAGCGCCTGCATTCATTACTACCAAGCCGCCCACACTCCCAGGAATACCGATCGCCCACTCTAGTCCTGACCAGCCCTTTGCCGCTACCTGTCGCGCTAAACTTACCCCCGACTCACCCGCCATCGCGTAAACCTGTCCCTTTTCTCGATCAAAACTAATACCGCGCAAATACTTAGTACAAATCACTAGCCCAGTTAATCCGCGATCGCTGATCAAAAGATTGCTACCAGCACCCAAGCAGGTAATTTTGAGATTTTGTGCTTTAGCCCAAGCTATAGCAGCTTGGAGTTCGGACAAATTTCGTGGGGCTGCAAAAAACTCGGCGCTCCCGCCCACCTTAAAGGAAGTATAGGCAGCTAAGGTTTGACTAGGGCGAATTAGGGTCGGAAGATTAGGCATTTACCGAAATTTGAGCGATCAAGGGGGTAATGATCGAATTAAGATTACCAGCGCCTAAAAAGATTGCTAAATCGCCTGGCTCTAGTTTTTCTACTAAAAATTGCTGAATTGCGGCGTGACTAGCTTGGAAGTAGACGGCTGGATGATACTTAGCGATCGCTTCGGCGACTTTAGCGCCATTGAGGTAGGTAGGATTTAGCTCGCCAGCGCCATAAATTTCAGATACAACTACTAAATCCGCATCATTGAAGGATTGGGAAAACTCTGACAGAAATTTTTGGATCCGACTGAAACGGTGAGGTTGAAAGATCGCAACTACCCGATTTTTTGCTTGAAGCTTTGCCGCAGCCAGGGTAGCGCGAATTTCGCTGGGATGGTGAGCGTAATCATCTATAAAGCTAATCCCCTTAGACTCCCCACACAATTCAAATCGTCGCCTTGCACCGACAAATCCTGGTAGGGCAGTCTGGATTTTGTCCCATTCGATTCCCACATAACGGGACACCGCGATCGCTGCCAACAGATTACTGAGATTATGTGCGCCCAAAAGTTGAAGTTGAATTTCGCCCAAAGCCTGACCCTTTTCCCATACTAGAGCTTGGGTACCATTGGCGCCAAATTTGACATCGGTGACATGATAATCAGCAGCTTTATTAAACAAGCTGTAAGTTAGATCGGGTTGCAAGAATTTCTGCACATTTAAATCATCAATGCAGGCAACCACCAGATTACAGCGCTGGGTAAATTTCACAAATGCTTCAACTACTTGATCAAGACTTTGATAAAAATCTGGATGATCTAGCTCAATGTTAGTAACTACGCCGATTTTTGGCTCAAATTTAACAAAGGAACCATCTGACTCATCGGCTTCTGCTACTAGGTATTTGCTTTCGCCTAAGCGGGCATTTCCCTGCCAAGTGCTGACTTCACCGCCAATCACAATCGTCGGATCGAGTCCAGCTTGCAAAAATAAATAGGCAATTAAACTACTGGTAGTAGTTTTACCGTGGGTTCCAGCCACTGCTACACTTTGAAACTGTTTAATCAGCGCAGCTAATAGGTCGGAACGGTGCCAAATTGGCAAATCACGGGCGATCGCGACTTGAAGCTCAGTATTTTCGGCCCTAATTGCAGTAGAACAAACTACTTGGGGCGCATCAATTAAGCTGATATTATTTGGACTATGTCCCTGGAAGATCTTTACGCCCAAATTTTGTAATTTAGTCGTAACGCCATTGCTAGATGTATCGGAGCCAGAAACCACAAAGCCCTGCTTCACCAAAATATGAGCGATCGCCGACATCCCTATGCCACCTACACCAATAAAATGAAAAGGTCTACCGCTAAAATCGATAGTCTTCAACGCCTCTGCTCCTGTCGATCACACCCGTAACTAAGGAATCATACCAAGATTTGGGAAAACTCGCTAATTGTGCCAACTCTTTGAGGAAATAGGTATAGACAATTATTATAAAAAAATTTGCCTAAAACAGTACGAGAACTAAAGCAAATTCTGAAGCTAGAGGGTTTTAGCGAACTTAAAGGGAAAGGTAGCCACCCTAACTGGATTCATCCTTTATATGATGGCAAGCTTACAGTTCCAGGCAAAAATAGTTCTGACGCAAAACGATATTTGGAGAATGCGGTTCAGGATGCAATCGAAGAAGTGAGAACCAAAAAAGAAGATGGATAAAGCTAAGTATCAAATTATTATTCAATGGTCAAATGAGGACGATTGCTTTTTGGTGGGATTGCCTGATTTCCCAAACCAAACCTGGCGAACTCACGGCGACACCTATGATCAAGCTTTCTCCAATGGCATTGAAGCTTTAGAGTCTTTGATCATGGCTTATGAATTATCGGATACTCCTTTACCAGAGCCAAAAATAATCCGCAAAGCCGCATGACTTTTTTTACTCTAACAAAAACTAAGCAAACGGGCGTAATTAACGGGTAACAAAGTTAGGGGCATCAAATTCAATTAAGCCCAGGCGAATTGGAGTAATAGGGTTTGAGAGCGGAATTATGCCATTACCAGTTAGGGGCGAGGCTAGAACGCCAAAATCATTGTCATTCAGAATTGCCAAGGTACTAGAATTTATAACTGCTAGTCCTTCCAATTTACCTACGCCAATATAGCCAAGGGTAGCAGCGTTGGTCACCAAGCTCTTACTGACAGGGCGGATGTTTGCTGCAGCAAGTTCAGCATCGGTAAGTTGTTCAATCGTTTTCCCTGCAGGCAAGCCAGTTAGGCGATCGCGATTATTGATATTGGTAGCACCGTTGAGATTGATATTGTAAATCAGCTTGTTGGAGGCGGTAGTTTCTAGGTCATCCCGTTCAACCACCAAAAATCTACCATTACCAATAGAAACAGCATCCCCAATTTTATCTGTACGAGCATTGCCTAATCCGCTCAAGCTATCTAGTTGGTAGATATATTCGCCGCTTACTGCGCCCAATAAAGTATCAAATTCTAAAATGCGTAGATTTCGTGAGTTGCGTGAAGTAGTATCCGCCGCAGAGTCGGGATTGTCGATCGCCGATTGAATAAAGGCGTATAGTTTGTTTCCTTCTAAGGCGATCGCTTCAAAACCACGGTTAGCGCGCCGTTGAGCATAGACTGCGGGTAAGACTTCTTGCCCAAAAGGATTGACAGGGCTAAGACTTGCTTCAAATATGGTGGCGGCGTTACTTGGCTCGGTAGTACCTTGAGGAACAAAGCGAGCGATCAACTTGCCTGTAGAGTCAAAGCGATAAATTGCTGGACGATATTCGTCAGGTAGCCAAAAAGAACCATCAGGAGCAACCACAATTCCCTCTAAATCTGCACCCAAAGGTTGATTGGTCAAAAGATTGCCAAATAAATCCACTGGAACCTCATCTGTGTAGGCGGTTCCCTGTTGTCCTTTTTGCAAGTTGGGTAAACCTGAAATTGGTGAGCCATCTGGCAAAGTTAAACCAATTCGCTGGGTGATCGTGACTTGGCGGCTAGTGCGATTGAGTTCAAAGCGGACTAATTGGGGTTGGAAATTAGGCAGAGCAAAGGGGCGTTCTAGCCCAGCAATACTGTTGATCAAATTAGTTGGTTCGCCATTAGGACCGCGATCGGTATTGGTAATAAAACGCAAATTACCGTTAGCGGCTGCACCCTCAAAAAATAACCCCGAAAAACCCCCCAAAAAAATCTGCTGTGCAGGCGTAGTTTGATTGCGATTACTAGGATTGGTAGTTTCAGTATTGCCTAACAGTGGCAAATTAGTAAAATCGAAGGTTGTTAAGGTAGTCATATATGTTTAAAGCTCCACAAGCGGATCATACTTTATTGGGTACTAGATTACATTGAAGCCTTAACGCCGTAAATGAGGAATTAATTATCTAATGATTTCTGGGCGAGCTGCACACTGTCTGAACAGTTACTGAAGTTTAATTTTTTTACTTTTGCCAACCAGAATCAACTTGCTAAACTTTTATGGATCAGTTGGCTGAACTGAAGCGATCGCTCAAACAGATTTGGGGTTACGAAGATTTTCGTCCTTTGCAAGCTGAGGTGATTGAAAGTATTTTGGCGCGGCAAGATAGCTTAGTAATTGTGGCAACGGGCGGTGGTAAATCTCTCTGTTTTCAACTACCAGCACTCAGGCAACAGGGTATTACTTTAGTAATTTCGCCTTTACTATCACTTATGGAAAATCACATCCAAGATTTGCGCCAAAAGCAATTACCAGCTGCGACTATTCATAGTTCCATGAGTTCTAGCGATCGCCGTCAGGTTTTATATTCCTTACCCAAACTTAGACTTTTATACCTTTCACCAGAAACTTTACTTTCGCCGCCTGTTTGGCAAAAACTAATTCAACCTAATCTCAAAATTAACGGGCTGATTTTAGATGAAGCTCATGTTTTGGTGCAGTGGGGGGATAGCTTCCGTCCCGATTTTCGCCGCTTGGGCGCAGTTCGCCAAGAATTAAACAAATCTAAATCTAATGATCATGGACGGATCAGTATTTCTGCCTTTACTGCTACCGCCGACGCCAACGCTCAACAGCAATTAATTTCTTGTTTGCAATTAGAAAGTCCTAAACGGATCAATACCAGTCCCTATCGTAGCAATCTGTCCCTGGGCATAGCGATCGCTTGGTCGGTAGCAAATCGAAACGGGCAAACCCTGAAATTCGTAGGAGATCATCCAAACCAAACGGGACTAATCTATATTCGCAGTCGGCGCGGCGCAGAAGACTTAGCGGTATGGCTAAACAGTAAAGGGATCAAAACTCAGCCCTATCACGCAGGCTTACCATCTATGGAGCGGCGTTATTT
>Ga0163144_10028514_pt1 | contig 10765 bp, 10 predicted proteins | sample OliLak19BULKMAT1_FD_123175 | JGI IMG/M metagenome (GOLD analysis project Ga0163144, IMG submission 123175) | Freshwater microbial mat bacterial communities from Lake Vanda, McMurdo Dry Valleys, Antarctica - Oligotrophic Lake LV.19.BULKMAT1 | ecosystem: Environmental > Aquatic > Freshwater >... | reverse complement strand
TCGTCCGGCTCATGACGTCTCAACGTCCGCAGGAGGTTCCGCTCGAACTCGATGCTGTCCGACACCATGGACGAACAATAGTTTGCCCTATAGTCCTCCAGGACCTTCGCCAGCCGATGGAACTCCAGGTCGATCGCTTCGACCATGGCCGCAATACGGGCGCTTTCCCGAACGACCGTCGCAGGCGGCCGGAATCCACCTTTGTAGATCCGGTCGTGCGTCATCGTGGACCAGGCGTGTTCAGCGAAGGTCCTCACCTGAAGTTCAGCGCGGAGGACCTGGATCCCTTCCGGAAAATCGAAGGGAAGTCCGGAGGTCTTTTGGAATTTCAGGCAGAAGTGGACGGACCGATACCCGAATTCGCCCGGCTTCAGCCGTAACGCGGTATCCTCCTCATCGGTGGGCTCTACGTGGAACAGTTCCCGGGCGAGCCGGGAAACCGCCTCCAGTTCGCCCTTCAGCAGGACGGCCACCCTGACGCCGCTCATGTCGACGAATCTCTCGAACGGATCGGTCGCCACGTTCTTGCGAAGAATCTTTTCGGCGAAGCTGGCGAGGGACTTTGTCCGGCCCGAAATGATCGGATCGTAGGCGAGGGCACCCACGTGCTCCTTGAGCCGGTCAATTATGTGTTGGGTCAGCTTTTCATAGGCCGGCTGGGCGATCCGAAAGCGCCTTACCTGCTCATCAAGAAACTCCGGAGCCGGTGCTGGACTGGAGGTGCATGTCATATCGTGGCGCAGGGATCTTCGCTCAGCTCGGGAAACCCCTGCCTGAATCGGCGATGGAACTCCCGGGACGGTGGCGCCAGCAGAAGGGAGCCGAGCTCGTTCCAGGAAAGCCATCGAGCGGAATCGTGCTCCTTAGAAACCTCCACTTTTCCCGAGTTGGCGCAGCCTCTTACGAAGATGGTCACCACCCGCACGTCGGGCAAAACGAGGTCCTCGACGCCGAGCGAACCCATGAACTGGATTTCGAGTCCGGTTTCTTCGAGAGCCTCACGGAGAAGCCCCCGATCAAGGCTTTCTCCAGGTTCAATCTTGCCTCCCGGGAATTCCCACTCTCCGGGGAAATGGCGGCTTCCGATGGATCGTTTCACGACGAGAACCTGACCCGCGTCATTCGTGATCACGGCCCGGGCCGATAAACCCAAAGGGAGCCTCTTGGTGGAATAGGTCTGATTGGGGTTTCCTGGGCTCTCTCTCATCTGGAATGGGCGCCGTGGCTGGCTTGTATATCAGTGTAGAGTCGCCGTCCGAAATGTCCGGCGGCCACGATGATTCCAGCGCCACCGGCCACCGGAATTCCGCCCTCGCGCGGCGATGGATGCGAATCGTAACGCAGGGTCCCGACGGACCGGTTCGAAAGTGAACCGTCTCCGATTGCCAGACCGATACGAGCGATCTTCGTGTCCGGGACGGTTCCGCGCCGTGCCTGGGAGAGATCAACCGCCGGATCGAGCGGTTGGACCCGAATGCCCCATCTATTGATTGGGTAATGTCCTGGACTCGGGGCGCGTTCCGAGAGCATGCATCCAAATGCTGGATTCTCATGTTGGGTGGCCGCCGCCGGTTCTCCCGGAAAGCAAAGGAAGTAGTTCTGCTCGAATCGGTCGAGCTTCTCGCCGCAAAATGAATTATTCGCGATCCTCATGAATCCGCCCCGGCTGGGGCAGCCTTTTTCGTTCATTGGCTCTTCCGCAAGCTCGAAACACAAGAGGGCCCTCGGCTGCCGGCCCCCTATGAAGTCTCAGAATGAGTTTTCACGACTTGGCAGGGATCCTTCCGCTGTCCAGCGTTTTCATTCTTGGCGTTCAGAAGGAGCGCCTCAGCGGCGACTACTTGCCCAATGCCTGCAGATCCTCGTCCATCTTGAACTTCGGGCCCAGCGCCATTGCGGCCTTCGCGTCTGACCGTGCTTGGTCCGTATGGCCAAGAACCAGATGGAATAGCCCGCGATTGTGGTAGCACAGGGCGCGATCCGAGGCGCTGATAGAGGAGTCCTTGTCCGCCAGTTGGATCGCACGATCACTGGGCCCCAGCGCCGCGGCCGTATCGCCTTTCCGATGCAATATCAGGGCGCGATCCGCCCAAAGTTCCCAATTGTCGGGATCCAGCGCCGTGGCCCTCTCGCTGAACAGTTCGGCGTCGGAAAATCTCTCCGGAAAACCCTTGGGGTCGCAGCGGGTCGCCCTCAAGGCCGCCCCGGTGAAGACCATGGCCTGCTGGCGGTTGCTCCCTGCTAGGCCGGAAAGTCGTCGTTGGTCCAACACCCCGCCGCTGGACACGCTTTGCGCCAGGGCTCCGAATTGCTCGGCGGTATAGACGATAAGTTTCTTCAGTTCAGCTGCCGTTGTCTGCGGCCGTTTGGCGCGGAGGAAGGCCGCCGCGCCTGCAACCGCCGGTGCGGCCATGGATGTTCCATCCATCAGCACGGAGGCCTCTGGGATCGCCGTGGACCGGATCTGCACCCCGGGGGCCATGATGTCGACCGATCTGAGTCCGGTGTTCGAGAAACTCGCCTCCTCGTTGTGGTCGTCGACGGCGCCCACTGTGATAGAGTTTGGCATGAACCGGGAGAGGTAGGCCGGCGACTGGAATCCCTTGTCGTTGTCCGCCCCGTCGTTTCCGGACGAGATTACAAACAGGACATCCGGATTCTCGGCCATGGGGATCAAGAACTTGACCGAGTTCGCAATGTAGCATTCGAACGCAAGCTTCGGAAGCATTTGTTGAAGCTCTTCGGCGTCGGGTGAAGCTAGTCCTCCGGACAGCAGGGGGCCTTTTCCTTTGGAAATGTAATAATACGCAAGCCCTTGGGCTTGCTTCGCGAAGCCTTCCAGGTTGGCTCCCATGCTCATGTTGACGACGCCGGCTCCGGTTTGGCGCACATAGTCGCTCAGGCGTCGGCCGGCGGCGAGCGATTCCACAAGTATGTCGGCCCGATAAAGCCTCAGAAATTCGCTGCCGTTTCGGGCAGCGCGGGCCAGTTCGTCGGGAGATCGCGACCGGGAGTATTGGGCCGCGTCCCCGAAGGATTGCCAGGAAAGGGTATGGATGAGGGCTTCTTGGCTGCTGTGGTCCAGCACGATTCCGGCGACGTGGGATCCATGCGACAAGGAGATCGCTTGATCGAGGAAGTCCCCGTTGGCAAACCCCGGGTTTCGGCCGAAGATTTTTGCGAGCGGATTATCGTATCCGCGTCGGATGGTTGAATATTCTTCCGCTGAAATTCGGAGCAGCTTCCTGTCGTTATATGCCTTGAAGAGCCGGACAATGTCGTCCTTCCCTTGGAGGTAGATCTGATACTGGATCGGATTGATCGCATGGGGTTGATCCGCGTCGAGGTTCCAACCGTAGATGTCGTCAACAAACCCGTTCCCGTCATCATCGACACCCGGCTTTCCCTTCAGCTCCGCCTCGTTCACGTAATACGACTTCTTCAGGGCGGGATGGAGGTAGTTGACAGTGGGCTCGAAAAGGAGGACCAGATTCGGACGGGATGGCCGGCCCGCAGGCGTGCGTCCGTTGGTTTTGTTGAAGGCGTAGGCCCGGAGTATGAGTTGACAGGGCAACGCCTCTTCGCGCGCCTCGTCCACGTAGGCCAGCGCGCTCTTTCCGTCTGGTGACAGGATCGCTGGATCCGCGCCAAGGCGGAGCAGTTCGCGCAGCGCCCCAAACGATGCGGCCTGAGCCGCCTTCATCAAGGCGGTTTGTCCGGCTTGATCGACCGCATCGACTTTCGATCCTGCCCTGACAAGATCGCGGACCGTCCCGGCATCTCCTCCCCGCGCCGCCGTCCAAAGATCCGAGGTCGCCGCATTCGCCGGCAATCCGAGGATGAGCAGCGCCACCGAAGCCGAATGCGAGACATTCCAAAAAGACATCAGTAGCTTCCTTCAATAACCGAAGTGTTACGTCGTGAACAGCGGCAAATGATCGTGCATGTGCCCGACGGCCAACCGGTCGCTGGGAGCCCGGTTCGCCGGGATTCACAAGGAATCGCCATGCTTTTTGCCCGAACCAGATTCTTTCAACAATTGATGCGCCTTTGGCTGAGGAAAACAAGTATTGCTTCTGGCCAAGGCCGAAGTAAAAAGGAGATTAGTTTTCCAGGGTGGCTCTGAGACTCGGCATGACGCTTCCCAGAAAGGAAAGCCCTGTCGATTCGGGATCAATCCATTGTTCTCTTTGTCTGTATGGGAGTGAACTGAAGAGCCGCGGAGCACGTCGCGTCTACGATCCGTTTACAGGGTTCTCGGACGCAATTCATCAATGTTCGGCATGAGTAATTTCGTTCGGCCTCTGCTCTACGCGTTGATGGCCTTAATTTGGATCGGCACAAGGCAGCGGGTGTCCGCTGGCGATGCGGCCACTTCTCGCACTTCCCAGCGCTTCCCGAAGAATGAGTTCGAATCCATCAAGGCGAAAGCCGATACAGGCCAAGCCAGGGCGCAATATATACTGAGCCTCTGCTACCTGTATGGCTACGGCGTGGGCAGGGACCTGCCTGAAATGGTGAAATGGTGCCGTAAAGCGGCTGACCAGGGCGACAGCGACGCGCAAACCCAGCTGGGCTCCTACTATTTTGCCGGTGCAGGCGTTGAAAGGGACCTCGGTTCGGCGGTGAAATGGTGGCGTCAAGCGGCGGACAGGAACCACGCATCGGCGCAAGTCCTGCTGGGTAATTTCTACGCTTCCAATGCAGGCCCGTCCGGGAAGCCAAACCTCGCGGAAGCGGTCAAGTGGTTCCGCAAGGCGGCGGACCTTGGCAACGCCGATGGGCAATGCAGCATGGGCGACTTCTCGTACAGCGGTGCAGGGGTGGAGAAGGACGTCGCCGCTGCTGTGAACTGGTATCGCATGGCCGCTGATCAGGGCCACGCTCAATCCCAACGAAGTCTCGCTCGTTGCTACGAGGCTGGAATCGGTCTGGAGAAAGATCTCGCGGCATCCGTCAGGTGGCTGCAAAAGGCGGCCGATCAAGGCGACTATCAAGCCCTGGGAGCCCTCGCTAGCCGCTATTTCGATGGAATCGGTGTGGAGAAAGACCAATTGGTTGCGGTGAAATGGTGGCGCAAAGCAGCTGAACAAAATCTCTTGCCTTCGCAGCACAACGAAGCGCAATACAGCCTCGGCGGCTGCTACGCCAAAGGACGAGGGGTCGGGAAGGATTACGTCGAGGCGTATGCATGGTTCACCGTGGCGGCAGCGGAGGGAGAGTGGTGGACCGACGCGGTAAACGCGCGGAATCGTATCGAAACGGAAATGTTGCCGGCCGAGATTGCTGAAGGCCGGAAGCGCGCCAAAGAACTGCGAGCGACGGTCGACGCCAAGGTGAAGGCGTTCTCTGAAGCAAATGCGAGGGCTTTGATCGAAGACGCATGGAAGGCCCTCGGCAAGTAAGATTCCGGGCCGAATCGCGTCACCCAGGAACATCAAAATGAATTCTACCGGATTGCCCGAAATGCTACGGAGGATATTGACCTGATCTCGCCAAATTGAGCTGGAGGGAGTGAGAATCCGGGTCTGAAGAAGGGCACAGACGCTGACTGCGCATTGCCTCACGATTCTGGTTACCGGAGGCGGGTCGTTGCCTCGACGAGATGTTACCCAGTATCGATGCAAGGAACGCAACAGATGGGCAAGGAGGCACGGAGTGAGCTGGTCGCCGCACTGCGGGAGCGATACCGGGTCGCACCGCGGGAGGCCAAGGGTCGGATTCTGGACGAGTTCGTCGCGGTGTCCGGGTTTCATCGCAAACACGCGGTACGATTGTTGAGGACACAGTCCCCGATACGAGCAAGCCCGGTGGTGCTCGGAAGACGGGTCTACGACGAGGCAATCCGACAAGCCTTGATCGTGGTCTGGGAGGCGGCAGATCGTATTTGTGGCAAGCGGTTGAAGGTGATTATTCCGAGTTTCCTGAGAGCGATGGAGAGGCACGGGCATCTCCAACTCCAAGCGGAAGTGCGCCAACGACTGGAGGCGGTGAGCCCGGCGACCATTGATCGCCTGCTGAGGTCGGTGCGAAAGACCGCTGGTGGTCGCCGAAAGAAGCGGTCCGGCAAGCAGATGAGCCGGGAGATTCCGGTCAAGACCTCGCATGACTGGGTCGACTCGTTGCCCGGATACCTTGAAATCGACTTCGTGGTTCACGGTGGAGGAAACATGGCGGGGGAGTACCTGCATAGTCTGGTAGCGACGGACGTCTGCAGCGGATGGACGGAGGCCGTTGCCCTGCTGGCGCGCGAGCAGAACCTGGTGGTGGAGGGATTGAAGCGTATTCGTGCTCAGATGCCGATGCCGGTGCACGGCATCAACTCCGACAACGACGGGGCGTTCATCAACGAAACGCTGGCTGCGTACTGTCGGGAGGAGAAAATCGCGTTCACCCGATCCCGCGTGAATCAGAAGAATGATCAGGCCTGGATTGAACAGAAAAACGGAGCGGTTATCCGCCGGATGGTAGGTCACTCCCGCTTCAGCGGGTTGGTGGCCGGTCAGGCCCTCGCTCAATTGCACCAGTTAATCCGGCTGTACGTGAACTTCTTCCAGCCGTCCTTCAAACTGCGGGAGCGAGTCAGGAACGGGGCGAAGATCAGGAAGTCCTACCACGCACCGGCGACGCCCTGCGATCGACTCCTGGCCCACCCTGGGATCAGCCAAGGCATCAAAGACGCACTCCGCACCCAGCAACCGTTGCTGGACCCGGTCGGTCTCCTGCATCGGATCCGACAAGGGCAATCAGCACTGGCCACATTAAGCACGGGCCAACTCGTCGATGGACCATCGCAGGATGACCTGAACCAGTTCCTGTCGAAGCTCCCGGACTCCTGGCGCTCCGGGGAAGTACGACCAACCCACCGGAAGGGGCCCGCGAAACCGAGGGAATGGCGAACGCGAGAGGATCCATTCGCGAAGGTGTGGGCGGACATCCTGCTGTCGTTGCAGAGAGAGCCGGATTGCACCGCGGCTTCGCTACTGGATCGATTGATGGAGAGATACCCGGAAGAACATGACGCCAGTCAGCTTCGAACCTTGCAGCGGCGCGTGGGAGAGTGGCGGGCCTCGATGGCGCGAACGTTGATACTGCCTGGGGCGATCGAGCACCTCGAGGCATCCCCGATCTCACCCACAGTGCGCTCAACGCTGGGGGAGTCTCCGCTGCGGCTCGCTACGCTCGCCTCCGCTTCAACTCCCCCAGCGTTGGAGAGGCCGGCAACCCCATGACCTCAGTAGGGGGACCCACCACTCTGGCATGCCAGTTCTTCGGTAACATTCGCTCTTGAGGCAACGGGCGGGGAAATCTAAATGTCGTTGACGGCACGCGTGCGTTCGCACAGTTCGCTTCTCTTGTGCTGGAGTTTCCGGCCCTTCTCGCCGCAGACGCGCCTCCTGTTGGCGCGGAAGGCACTCTCGTAGTCCCCGGGTTTGTCGGTCCAGCGGCGGGTCTTCTGCTTCCGTTCCGGGATGTAGGCCCTCACTTGCCACGCGGCGCACTGCGCCAGGCGATGCCCCTTTGGCTGTCCAGGCCCTCGAAGTAGCCGATGAACACCATCCGGAAATACACCCCCGGCGGAATCCCGGGCCGGCCCCCCTCGCAGTAGTGCGGCGCGCAGAGCGCCTCCACATGGCTGCCGAACCCGGCCTCCGACAGCACGGTGTTGAGCGTCGCGTAGAACGGGTGCCCGGGGCCTTTCCCCAGATCCGCCGTCGCCACGAACAGCTCATCCTCCCTCACCCCTTTCTTTCCAAGCGCCATGTTCTTTCCGACGCAGGCCAGTCCCTCCTGTTCAGGTCAAACGGAGGTTCTTTGACGGGCTGTTAGGAGCATACATGGGTTTGGCAGTCCTAAGCGGGGTATTTAGGCAGTCGGTGTGTGGTCTCCCTAAGAATCCGATACTCCCGAACTATTCGGAGCTATCCGCTTTAACTCCCCAACTAAGTGGCTCCAGAGGTAGGACTCGAACCTACAACCACACGGTTAACAGCCGCGTGCTCTACCATTGAGCTACTCTGGAACGCGAACGGGCGCGCAAAGTAGCGAGGTGCCGCCTGATGCGTCAACAGGGGATTTGGAACCCGCGCGGTTCCAGTTTCGGCCTGCCTGAAATCCGGCTTTGGGGAGCCGGCGGGTTGGCCTTGGATTCTGTGAGCACTCGATTTCCGTCATTGGCTTGGCGCTTGGATTCGGGTTTGCATCGGGGATGACTTCCCGTGATCTGTCCCGCCGCGACCTTCTGCGCGGTTCCGTGGCGCTTGCTGCTTTCACTCTTGCGTCCCGTCCGTTGCGTGCGTTCGGGTTGGAACCAGCCCCGTCGGAGCAGTTGGTGCCTTTCCTCGACGTCCAGCCTATAGGAAAAATGCTCTATTGGCAGAACCTGAAGTCTTGGATTACGGACACCAAGGACCTCTACGAGGTCAGCCATTATGGTCGGCCGAAATCGGTGTCATCTGAGGGGCGAGTGGACATCACGGGGTTCGTGAAAACGCCGCGGGTGGTGACGCTGGCAGACCTCAAGAAGCGTCGGCAAAAATCGGTCTACGCGACGTTGGAATGTGGCGGCAACGGTTCGAGCCCGGGATTCATGGGGGCGATCGGCAACGTGAAGTGGACGGGCGTTCCGCTCGGGTCTTTGCTGAGAGACTGCGGGTTGGGAAAACGTTCCCAGGAGGTCGTGTTCTACGGCGCGGACGAGAAGATTGAGAAGATCCGTGAGAAGGACTACCCGCAGCACTTCGCGCGCAGCCTCTCGATCGACCATGCGCTGCAGGACGAGGTTCTCCTGGCTTGGGAGATGAATGGCGAGCCTTTGGACGAGAAGCACGGTGCGCCGTTACGTCTCGTGGTCCCGGGATGGTTCGGGATTTCGTGGGTAAAGTGGCTGAACCGGATCGACGTGCTTGACCGCCGATTCATGGGCAAGTGGATGGCGCGCGAGTATGTCACGATCCGCGGCGAGCAGCGCGACGGGGAGGACACGAACTGGCGCGAGACCTCGGTGTGCAACATCAACGTGAAGTCCATCTGCGCCCGCGTTGTTCGGCTCGGCAATGGCGTGCATCGGATCACTGGAGCGGCCTGGAGTGATGGAACGCCCTTGACCAAGGTGGAGGTGCGCATCGACGACGGGCCATGGCGGTTGGCGACGATGGCGAAGAAACCAGTTCGTGGATCAGATGGGAAATTCACCTGGAGCCTTTGGAACTTTGATTGGACGGGTGCCGTGTCCGGTGAGCACACCGTCGTGTCACGCGCGACCGACGACGATGGTCGTGTCCAGCCGCCGCCGGAAGATCCCTCGATCAAGAACAAGCGCACCTACTGGGAAGCCAACCAACAACTTGTCCGCCGTATCCGCATCGCCTAATACCACTCGCCGACCATGAAACACCTCATCCATTGCTCCCTCCTGCTTTTGATAGTCTGTTCGTCGCTTCAGGCGGCGGACTCCATCGGAAAGGTCACCCGCACGGAAGACGTCATCTACGGCCGCAAGTTCGGCGTCGCGCTGACGTTTGACGTGTTCGAGCCGGCCAAGAAGAACGGCGCGGCGGTGCTGTTCATGGTCAGCGGCGGGTTCTTCTCCAGCAAAGAGGCGATCAATCCGGGCTTCTACAAAGAGTTTCTCGATCGCGGCTACACGGTCTTCGCCATCGTCCATGGATCGCAGCCGAAGTTCCAGATTCCCGAGATCACCGAGGATATCCAGCGAGCTGTCCGTTTCGTCCGCCACACCGCGTCGCGCTGGGGAGTCGATACCAACCGCTTCGCGATCACCGGGGCGAGCGCGGGCGGACACCTGTCACTGACGATGGCGACGCAGGGAAGGCCCGGCCAAGCCGACGCGAAGGATCCGGTGGATCGCGCGGGCAGCGAAGTCCAAGCGGCCGCGTGTTTCTTCCCTCCGACTGACGTCCTTAACTGGAGCGCGCAAGGCGACGACGCCGTCGGCGTGGGCACGTTGGCGAGTTTCAAGCCCGCCTTCGGCCCACGCTCCGACACGGCGGAGAGTCGGAAGGTTCTCGGCCGCGAAATCTCCCCGCTCAACTATGTCAGCCCCCGCACCGCGCCGTCGCTGATCATCCACGGCGACGCGGACAAACTTGTGCCCCTCTATCAGGCCGAGATCTTCGGCAAGAAGTGCAAGGACGCCGGCGTGCCGTTCAAGCTGATCATTAAACCCGGCGCGCAGCATGGCTGGGCCGGGATCGAGAAAGATCTCGTCACGTTTGCCGATTGGTTTGATGAGCATCTCAAGGCGGGTGCGCAAAAATAAAAGGTTGGTTCGGTCTCTTGCGTGAAGGGGTGTCGCGGGCACTTTAGACTCCCTTTCGGTCAACCAACCAAATCCATCGCCATGTCCCTAACTTCTCCCGATCTCTCCAAACAGCCTCCCCGCAGCGCCCGTGTCCGCCTCGGCGGTTTTGTCATTCTTCCGCGCATGCTCGACAAGGGCAGGGCGACCATCGCCGGCAAGAACGGCGAATATCACTTCAACTGCCCGCTGGATCAGCACTTTGTGAACTTCGCCGGCATCGATGCCGAAGCGCTCAAGACCGAGTTGGCCGCAGGCAAGGGCGACGGCGAAATCCTCGCATGGATACAGGCGAACTCGAAGCACCAGCGTGATGCCTGGGAGATCGAGCTGTGGAGCACGTTCCAGGACCGTCGCGGGCCCGACAGCGATGCCGAGACGCTCGAGTTCTTCGCTGGGTATGTGAAGAAGTTCACGACGGTCCGAGAGGACATCAGGTCGTGG
>Ga0163144_10028513_pt1 | contig 10765 bp, 9 predicted proteins | sample OliLak19BULKMAT1_FD_123175 | JGI IMG/M metagenome (GOLD analysis project Ga0163144, IMG submission 123175) | Freshwater microbial mat bacterial communities from Lake Vanda, McMurdo Dry Valleys, Antarctica - Oligotrophic Lake LV.19.BULKMAT1 | ecosystem: Environmental > Aquatic > Freshwater > Lake... | reverse complement strand
CGACGCTGATCGACATGAACCGCGACGCCGAGGGCCAGAAGGATATCGACGCCGCGCTCGAGTTGGCGCCCAAACACCCGCTCGCGCTTTATCTCAGCGCGCTGATCCTGACCAAGACACAGGACTACGCCAACGCCCTGGCGCTGCTGCAGCGGGCGGGCGGGGCGCTCGACAACTACCTGCCGGCGCAGTACCTGCGCGGCGCCATCGCCTACGCTCAGGGCAACCTGGAGCAGGCCGCGGCCAACCTGGGCGGCTTCGTAGCCGCCGTGCCCGACAACGCCAACGGACGGCGCCTGCTGGGTTCGACCATGATCCGGCAGGGCCGCTTCGACGACGCGGTCAGGACGCTGCAACCGCTGGCCGATGCGCCGCAGGCGGATGCCTCGGCGCTGTCGCTGGTGGCGACAGCCCGGATGGGCTCCGGCGATTACGCCAAGGCCATCGAGCTGTTCCAGAAGGCGGCCGGCCTCGATCCGAAGAACAGCCTCTACCGCACCCAGCTCGCCGTCGCCCGGCTGGCTGCCGGCCAGAACGCTGATGCCGTCAAGGACCTGCAGACGGCGGTAAAAGAGGATCCAGAGGCCAAGCGGCCCCAACTGCTGCTGGTGCGCTATCACCTGTTCAACCGGAACCATGACGCGGCGCTGAAGGTGATCGGCGACATGCTGCGCGCCACTCCAAAGGATCCGGTGGCGCTCAACCTGAAGGGCGTCGCATACCGGGCCAAGAACAACGTCGCCGAGGCGCGCGGCGCGTTCCAGGCGGCGCTGGCGGCCAGTCCCGACTATCTCCCGGCGTCGCAGAACCTTGCCCGGCTCGACGTCCAGGGCAAGGACTACGCCGCCGCCGAAGGCCGCTTCAAGAACGTGCTGGCGCGCGATGCGAAGAACGAGACGGCCATGATCGAGCTGTCGCGGCTCGCGCTTACCCGCAAGAAGCGCGACGAGGCGATCAAGTGGCTGGAGAAGGCCCAGGCGGAGAACCCGAAATCGTCGGCCGCCGGACTGCGGCTGACCGAGGTCCATCTGCAGGGCGGCGACATCGTCAAGGCGCTGGCGACAGCGAGCGCGCTGGACCGGCGTGTCCTCAACCGCCCGGAAGTGGTCGAGGCGCTCGGGCGCACCCAGATGCTGGCCGGCGACGCAATCTCGGCGGTGTCGACCTATGCGCGGCTGACCGGGCTCGCCAAGGACAACGCCAACGTCTATTTCGCGCTCGGACGCGCCCAGCTCCAGGCGGGTGACGCGCCCGGCGCGCGGCAGTCCTACCAGCGGGCGTTGAAGATCGATCCGAAGCTGGTTCCGGCGGTGCTGGAGCTGGTCAACCTGGAGATCAACAGCGAACGCTACCAGGCGGCCATGGAGCTCGCGACGGCGCTGCGCAAGGGCCAGCCGGAACTGCCCATCGGCGACCTTCTGGTCGGCCATGTCCTGGCCAGGACCGGCAAGACCGATCAGGCCGTCGAGGCGTTCCGGGCGGCGGAAAAGAAGATCAATTCGGCGGACTCGGCGCTTCGCCTCTACTACGGCTACGCCGATCTGAAACGCCGGGCCGACGGGTTCCGCGTGCTGGAGGCCTGGCTGGCGACGACGCCGGGCGACCAGCAGATCAGGCGCGTCCTCGCCAGCGCCTATCTTTCGGCGGGCGAGATGCCGAAAGCCATCGCCCACCACCAGAAGCTGAAGGAACAGGACGGCGACAACCCGATGATCCTGAACAACCTGGCATGGCTGTACCAGAGCGTCGGCGACCCGCGCGCCATGGCCGAGGCGAGGCGCGCCTACGAGCTGGCGCCCAAGGCCGCGGTGGTCAAGGACACCTATGGCTGGGTACTGGTGTCGCAGGGCTCGGTCGACCAGGGTATCAAGCTGCTCGAAGAGGCCACGGCGCTGGCGCCCGACGAGCCGGAAATCCAGTATCATCTGGCGCTCGGCCGGGTGAAGCAGGGCCGCAAGGACGACGCCTGCGCGCTGCTCGAGACGATCATGGACAGCGACGCCGAGTTCCGCCAGCGCGAGGATGCCCGGAAGCTGAAGGACGCGCAGTCCTGCCGCTGACCCGGCATCTGCTGCACGTCTTTCCGGCGTTCGAGCTGGGCGGCGCCCAGGCGCGGACGGCCAACTGGATCAACGCCCTCGGACCCTCGTTCCGGCACACCATCGTCGCGATCAACGGCCGGCTGGAGTGCCGCGACCGCATCGATCCGGCGCTCGACGTCGCCTATCCGGCCGCGCCGGGGACAGGACTGAGCCTGCCCGGACGCTTGCGGGCCTACCGGCGCTTCATCCGTGCGATGGCGCCCGATGTATTGCTCACCAACAACTGGGGCAGCATCGAGTGGACGCTGGCCGGCCGGCTGGCCGGCGCCGCGCGGATGCTGCATGTGGAAAGCGGCTTCGGCTCCGACGAGGCCGGCGGCGATTTCCGCCGCCGGGCGCTGATCCGGCGCAAGGTTCTCTCGGGCCGCGTCCAGACGGTGGTGCCGTCACGAACACTGCAACAGCGCGCGCTGGAGAGCTGGGGACTCGATCCGGCGCGCCTGCATCTGGTGCCCGACGGCATTCCCACCGCCAAATTCGCCGCCGCGGCGATGGGACGCGCCGAACGCCTGGTGCTGACCGTCGGCACGGTCGCCGTGCTGCGGGAGGAGAAGCGGCTCGACCTGCTGCTCGATGCTTTCGCCGCACTGCGCGCCGTCATGTCCGCCCGGCTGATCATCGCCGGCGACGGGGCGGAGCGGGTGCGCCTCGAGGCCCACGCCGAAGCGCTGGGGCTGGCCGCCGACGTGGAATTCACCGGCATGGTCCAGGACGTCGAGACCGTCTACCCACGCTTTGACATCTTCGCCCTGTCGTCCTCGACCGAGCAGATCCCCAACACGGTGATCGAGGCCATGGCCGCCGGCCTGCCGGTGGCGGCGACGGCGGCGGGCGACGTGCCAATAATGGTCGCGCCGGAGAACGCCCCGTTCATCGTCCCGCTGGGCGATGCGGCGGCGGTGGCCGGCGCGCTGGAGACGCTGGCTCGCGACGCGGCGCTGCGCCAGCGCATCGGCCTTGCCAACCAGCGCCGTGCCCGGGAAACCTACGACGTGGCCACCATGGTCGCGGCCTACCGCGTCCTGCTCGACGGGTAGATGTGCGGCCTGAACTGCGATGCTCGGTCCAAGGGAATCAAAGGTTGAGCATGTCCACTTCGATGCCGCCATGAGCCACGATGGCAGCCTGCTCGACAAGCCGTCTGATCGCCTTGTTGGTAAGGTCCACGACAATCTGCTTGCCGCCAACCGCAAGCGTGATGTCCTCATAAGCAATATCCACGGCCACGGTGCCATTGTGCGAGAGAAACTCTCTGAGCAGGGCGTTGAGCCGCAAGCTGGTCTGCTGCGTATTGCCGGGATTGCGATAGTTGCTGAAACGCCGGGAAAGGTTGACGGCTTCGCCGATATAGATGGTGGCCCGGTTGCCGCGCTGGACGATTAGCCGGTAAACCCCAGCCACAGTTGGGGCGGCCGGGAAAAGCAGCTTTTCGCCGGAGAGCATCAACCTCCCCAGCCGCCGCCAATGCAGAGTGACTTTGACGTCGCAGTCGGCGGCAAAGTCACTGGTGGTGAGTGTTGAAGGATCGAAGGCCGATCTGGCTTTGCGACTGGCGCGAGAGCGGCGGGCGATGGCGTTGCTAGATCGTGCCGCGCCGCTCCGAACGAAAGTGACATGCTGGCTGTTGAGGTCGAGGTTAGCGGTGTTCCAGCCCCGGCTCACCCACACATCGGATTGCAGGCCCGGAATATCTGTGTTGCCCCACCATTCTTTGTGCTTGCGGGCGCTGGACGGAAGTAAGAAGCCAAGTATCCCTTCAATATCAGCGAAGCCGAAAGTCTGCTTGTCGCCGGTAACGCCGTCCAGATGGTGCCCAAGCGGTGAGTATTTTGACATGGCCCAACTCTAGCAGAGTCGCGCCAGTCATGCAGGCGGTAAGGGCACCGGATTCCGATGGCAACAATAGATTGTGAAATGCTTGCTAGTCGCCAAAGCGGCGACTTCTTCTGCGGCCGGCTAGTCGCCTACTCGCCCGGCGCCGGGGCGCCCGGCTTGTACCTGGGCGGTTTGTAGCCCTTCACCCTGGGCTTGAGGAAGAAGCTCAACACCGGGTTGCCGGGCCGATGGTTTCGGTGACGGGTTACGAAATAGCCGATCTCACGCCGATACTGGCCGAGGCATTATCTACTTACAACTACGTCATCTACTTACAACTACGTCGTCTTCGGCTGGTGCATCGCCGCCTTGGCGCGACAGCACACGATCAAGCAAGTCCAGATCGGCGTCCGCCCTCAGCGCGGCGAAGTGCGCGAGCGTCTTGCGGGCTTCGAGATGGCGCGTGATCGCCTCCTCCGCGAGCGCATCGACGCTAACGCCCACGCGCTCGGCTTCCGCGGCAAGCGCCTCGCTCAGTTCCTTGCGCACATGGATGGCGGCATCGTCAACCATCATCATTCTCCAATCGGGCGAGAATATCACGCGGAAGCGCCAGCCTCAAACCGAGTTCAGCGGCTGGCGCGAAGTCGCGCTGGTTAAAGGTGACGAGCGCGTCGGCGCGGCCGTTGAGCGCCGCTTCCAGAATGTGTTCGTCGTCGGGATCACGCAGCTGCGGACGCCATGGCCTGTCGATGATGACGGGCTCGGCGAGCGAGGCCACCGCTCGGGCAAAGGCAGCGCCTTCCTCCGGCGTGTAAGGCGTTCCGGCAACGGTAGCGGGACGGCCCAGCACATCTTCGTATTCGAGCGCGTTGGCGAGGCTGGCGATGAGCGTGACGCGGCCGGCGCGCACGGCTCTCATCAAAGCGGCGGATGCGCTTTCCGGGCTCCTTAGCGCACGCACGACGACATCGGTGTCCAACACAACCCGCATGTGCTTCATCCTAAATCATGCCGCCGTCTATTCGCCCGGCGCCGGGGCGCCCGGCTTGTATCTCGGCGGTTTGTAGCCCTTTACCCTGGGCTTGAGGAAGAAGCTCAATATCGGGTCGCCCGGCGGGATCGTCTCCGGCACCGGCTCCTTCTGCGCCTTGTCGACGAGGATGCCGGTGATCACCACCATGGCCAGCACATGGTAGTAGAGGTCGAAGGTCGCCTTGCTGAGGAACGCGCCGGCGACCGCGAAGCCGATCAGGCTGAACTGGCTCATATAGGCCAGGTCCGCCGCCCATTTCGTGTCGGGCCGCTTGCGCGCCTTGCGCATCGTCCGCTCGGCGGTGACGAAGCCGGTGACAAAGATCGACAGGTAGATCGCCAGCCCCACATAGCCGTGCTCGCCGAGCACCTCGAAATAATTGCTGTGTGCCGCGCGGCCCTGTTCTTGCACGCCTTCGGCGTCGCGCGGCAGCAGCCGCAGGCGGGTGGCGGTGTCATAGAAGATGTTGAACCCGCCGCCGACGAGCGGCCGTTCATTGGCGACGTCGACGGCGAACTTCCACATCGTCAGGCGCCCCATGGCCGATGCGTCCTGCTGGTAGGACACCGTCGTGGCCTGGCGCTCCTTCATGCTCTCCGGCATCAGGGTGAACGCCAGCGCGCCGGCGGCCACGATCAGCGCGAATGTGCCGAACCGCCGCGAGCGGATCAGCAGATAGACGGTCATGGCCGCGAGGGCGACCAGCGCGCCGCGCGACATGGTGCCGAACACCGCGAACAGCGTCAGCACCTGGGCGATCAGGAAGCAGACCCAGGCGAACCGGTTCTCGTTCTGGATCTGCAGGTAGCGCAGCAGCGGCAGGATCATCAGGAACGTCACGGCGATGCCGTTGTTGTCGCCGTGGAAGGTCTCCGGCGGACCCCAGACACGGTACGCGCCGCCCGACAGGATGGTGAACAGGCCGCCGCGCATGGCGAAATAGGCGCAGGAGAGCACCATCACCCAGATCATCGCATGCAGGCGGAAGCGGTTGTTGATCAACGGGATGGCGATCAGGGTGAACAGCATCACCTTGACGAAGGTCTCCCATTTCGGCCATGCCATGCCCGGATAGACCGCCAGGATCGTGGTGATCGTCGCGAACGCCGTATAGACCAGCAGCAGCACCACGATCGGCCGCATTTCCAGGCCCTTCGGTTCCCGCGACGCGACCCAGGACAGCAGCGTGGCGATGGCGATGACCTCGGCCACGGGGAAAGTGCTGACCAGGCCCACGGCCATCTTGTGCGGGTTCATGTAAGAAACCCACATCCAGGCGAGCACGCCCAAAAAGGGCGCGAAGAAGATCGCCGGTATCCAGCTGAAGACGAGGGCGAGGACGAACAGGCTGCGCATGCTTCGCGGGCCACTCCGCTACCGGACGGGCGAGACGATCAGCGCCGATCCTAGCAGGGGGCGGCGCCGGATGGAGGGCGAAATCCGGTCGAACCGCATTTTCGTACCCGTTGGGATGTGATAACAGGCTCTCCGTCGCCTGAGTGATCCGAAAGCAGCGCCTTGTTCGATACCGCCATGTTCATCCTGTTCTGTCTTGGCCCGGCGGTGGCTGCTTTCGCCGCCATCCGGCAGGAGCGCGACGCCGGCGGACGGCGGCGCGGCGGCTGGAAACCCACTTCCCGCGACGAGGATCAGGGAACCCAGGGTCGCCCGAGGCAGCTTTAAGTGTCCAGCCAGGCCAGGATTTCCTCGGCCAGCCGGGCCTTGTGCCGGCGGGCGGTGAACGTATGGTCGGCGTCGTTCATGTGCACCACGGCGATGTCGGCCGACCTGGTCGCCACCGGCCATGTCAGTGTTCGGCGCACCAGTTGGTCGAACTCGGCGGCGGTCACATCGCGGCCGCTCAGCACGACGAGTGAGCGGCCGGAGAAGCCGATCCAGTGGCGCAACATGGCATCGACGAACGCGGGATGGCCGTCATCGCGCTTTCTCAGCGCATCGAGCACGGCCATGGCGACGCCGCGCACCGCGCCGCGCATCCGGCCGAACGAGGTCATCACCGCCAGCCAGCGCCGCCAGCGCAGCAGCCGGGGCAGGTAGTAGGCGTCCAGCACCGCCCGTGCCTCGGCCGCCTCGCCGCGCACCCAGGGATTGAGCAGGATCAGGCCGTCGACGCCGGGCAGCGCCGTCGCGTGGAGCAGCGCGGCGCTGGCGCCGTCGCACAGGCCCATGACGGTGAACGAGCGCACGCCGGGCGCGGCCGCGCGGAACGCGGCCAGCGCGGCCGCGATGTCCGGTCCGGACTGCTCGAATTCGACCGGCACGCCGCCCGCGTCGCCGTAGCCGCGCCGGTCCATGCGCATGACCGCGACGCCGTTGTGGGCGAGTTGGCGGGCGAGATCGATGAACAGCCGGTGCGGGCCGACCCGGTACTGCGGCGCGCCGGGAACGATCAGCACGCCGTGCGCCGTCGTCTCCTCGGGCAGGTGCGCGATGGCCAGCAGTGCGCCGCTGCCGGCGTCGACCTCGAGAATGCGCTCGTCAGCCAGCTTCATGGCGGCTCACCACGGCATCGACCGTCGCCGCCGTCAGTCGCGGATCGGCGGTTCCGTTCAGCACCGCCCAGAACGGCGGGGAGTGGACCGTCAGATAGTCGAGGCGCGCGCCGTTCGCCGCGCAGGCGCGCCCGGCGTCCTCGACCAGGGTGCGCCGTTCGGCGGACGGCGGCGCGCAGTCGATCCAGGTCACCGGGATACGCAGCGCCTCGGCCAGCTCGATCAGATCGGACCGGTCGACGGCGTGGGTGAGAATGCGCGAGATCACGTACCCGGCCACTTCCACCGGCTCCGTGCGGCTCAGCTTCAGGCGCAACTCGTCGAGCGAAACGCTGCGTCCGCCGGACTCGACCCCCTGGGCGACGCCGATCCGCAGGAACTGGTCCATATAGGCCTTGCCCGAGACGACCGGCTCCCACAACACCACCTGGCGGAAACCGTGCGGATCGTCGTAGAGCGTGTCGAGCGCCAGCAGTCCGCCCAGCCGCAGACCCCACAGGCCGACCCGGTCGCGGCCCCGCTCGCGCAGCCAGGCGGCAGCGGCCCTGATGTCCTCGCGCCAGGTTTCCCAGCGCGCGTCGGCGAAGCCGCCGTCGCTGTCGCCGGTGCCATAGAGGTCGAGCACCAGCACGCCCATGCCGGCACGGCCCAGGGCGCGCGCCTGCGCCAGCACGGCGGCGCGTGACCGGTTCATCTCCTCGGCGAACGGCGGCACAAAGATCAGGTCGCCATGGTCCGGGGTACCCGGAACCGGCGGCAGGTACACTATGAACAGGTCCCCTCGAGGACCCGCGATTAACTCGGCCTTCAAGAGACCGCCCCCATTCCTGCCGTCAGCGCTTCTCGTCGATGAACCGCGCCAGGCCGCCCAACGTGGAGAACGTCTCCGCGCTGATCTCGTCGTCGTGAATCCTGATGCCGAATTCGGCTTCGAGCCGGGTCACGATCTCCACCACGGCCATGGAATCGAGTTCGGGAAGGTTGCCCAGCAGCGGCGTGGACGCGACCATGCCGCTCGCCCGGCCGGCCAGTCCCAACGTCTCGTCCAACAGGTCGCGAACCGTGTCGATGGTGGCCATGCCGTCGTCGCCGTCCTTGCCGCTTTTCGAGCGGTTTATACACCCTTCCGATGTCGAGATAAGCGGAAAAGCCGCCCCGCCTTGTGCCGCGCGGCGGCCATGGCACCGCGCGCCGTCAGTGGATTGAATGCCAGCCAGCCGATCCTCTCGGCGCGATCCGGCGTCCAGTCGGCCTTGAACGGCTCGTCGCCCAGGCCGAAGTCGATCCGGTCGGGGCGGTCGCCGTCGAGAATCTCCTGGAACATGCGAAGCGTCAGCGCCGATCCCACCGACCGCGTATGGTAGAGCCGGTCGTGGGCCAGCTTGTAGATGGTGGCGCGGCCGTTGTGGACGATCCAGAACTGGACGGCGGCCGGATCGCCGTCGAACGACCAGCAGCCGAGCCGCAGCGCGCCTCGCCGCGCGCAGGCCGCCGCCAGTGCCCGCATGAATCCGGGGAACGGCTCGGCCTCCTTCCAGCTCGCGGCGTAGACGGCTTCGTAGAGCGACATGGCGCGGTCGACCTCCGACGGCTCGGTGAACAGCGAGAAGGCATCGGGATCGCGCATGCCGCCCGTGTTGCGGCGGATGCTGTTGGTGACCCGCGAACCGAGCCCGGCGGTGAAGGCGGCGGCGTCCAGTCCCCGGCAGTCCAGATAGCGCATGACGCCGCAGGGATAGGTGTCAACGATGAAGCCTGCCGCCCGGAACGCCGCCGTCAACGCCTCGACAGCGGCCTCGCCAGCCGGCATCGGCCTGAGATGGACCATGGCGCAGCGGCGCTTGAGGCTGGCCGCGATCGCCGCCAGTGCCTCGGCAACATCGCCTTCGGGAGCGGATACATCGACCAGCGGCGCATAGAGCAGGGTGTAGTAGTTGGCCAGCCCGGTGACGCCGCCATCCGACATGGCCAGCGGCAGCAGCGCGGCGGGCGCGCCCTCCGGCGTGCTCGCGCCGATAATCAGCCGCTCCTCGGCTTTATCGAATCCGTCCGCCGACAGCAGCTCGAACCAGTCGCGTGTCAGGAAGAAGTCGCGGGCGCCATGCTGCGCGAAGAGCGCGTCGAACCGCTCCGGAACCAGTTCCACGTCGCGAAACTCTTCCACTGTGACGGTCATTCGTCTAACAAGCAGCCTTGTGAGGGTAGGCGCAGCCTACCGCGTGGAGGCAGCGGCTTCATCATGCTATTTGGCGACATCATCGAGCGCGGCATGAAGCGCAACCCTCTCGGCGAGGCGCTGCGGCTGGGCACGGAGTCCGTCAACTACGTGGACCTCGCCGGCCGCGTGGAGCGTGCGGCGAGCGCTTTCCTGCGCCGAGGCCTCAAGGCCGGCGACCGTGTCGCGGTCTACCTGCCCAAATCCTTGCCGACGGTCACCGCCCTGTTCGGCGTCGCGCGGGCCGGCGGTGTGTTCGTGCCGGTCAACCCCGTGCTGAAGGCGCGGCAGGTCAACCACATCCTGGCCGATTCCGGTGCGGTGATGCTGGTCACGTCGGGGGACCGGCTTGCCATGCTGCGGCAGGATGGCGAGGCGCTGCCCCCCAGCGTGCGCGAGATCATCCTGGAGTCGGCGTGGGACGGCTTCCTGGCGTCGGGTGCGGCCGGGTCCATCGGTCATCCGGGCCCCGGCGACCTGGCCGCGCTGCTCTACACCTCGGGCAGCACCGGCCTGCCCAAGGGCGTCATGCTGTCGCACCGGAACCTGACCACCGGCGCGCGCAGCGTCGCCTCCTACCTGGACAACACCGCCGACGACCGCATCCTGTGCGTGCTGCCGCTCAGCTTCGACTACGGCCTGTCGCAGGTATCCACGGCGCTGCTGAGCGGCGGCTCGGCGGTGCTGATCAACCATCTGTTTCCGCAGGATATCGTTGCCGCGCTGGAGCGCGAGGCGATCACCGGGCTTGCCTGCGTGCCGCCGCTGTGGCTGCAGGTGCTGGCGCTGGACTGGCCGGACGGCATTGCCCGAAGCTTGCGCTACGTCACCAATTCGGGCGGACGCATACCGCGCCACGCCATCGCGGCGCTGCGGCGGCGGCTGCCGGACGCGAAGATCTTCCTGATGTACGGCCTGACTGAGGCGTTCCGCTCCACCTATCTGGATCCGGACGAGGTGGACCGGCGGCCCGATTCCATCGGCAAAGCCATTCCCCATGCCAGCATCGATGTGGTCGACGCGGCCGGCAACAGCGCCGCGCCCGGCGAGCCGGGCGAGCTGGTGCACAGCGGACCGCTGGTCG
>Ga0163144_10028512_pt1 | contig 10765 bp, 12 predicted proteins | sample OliLak19BULKMAT1_FD_123175 | JGI IMG/M metagenome (GOLD analysis project Ga0163144, IMG submission 123175) | Freshwater microbial mat bacterial communities from Lake Vanda, McMurdo Dry Valleys, Antarctica - Oligotrophic Lake LV.19.BULKMAT1 | ecosystem: Environmental > Aquatic > Freshwater >... | reverse complement strand
TGTCCTCGGAGTCTACTTCTTTGTTACGGATCCATTTAATGTGAAGCCACTTATTTTTGGATCATCCGGAGGAATGATGCAAAGCAAAGAGCCTTCACAAAATACAGATGCTACAGCAACTGGTGAATCCGCAACCCCAAGTTCTTCAGGTGGGTTTGAATTGTCCTTAGCTCAGAAAGAAGCGCTTGTGTCTTTCGGAATTGATCCTGCCTCAGTTCCTTCAACGATAAGTGCAGAGCAAGAAATATGCTTCACGAATGTTCTTGGAGAAGCCAGAGTGTCTGAAATCAAGGCTGGCGCAGTACCAAGTGCATTTGAATTTTTCAAAGCGAAAGCATGTGTATAGGTGAATGCGACAGAGTCAAAATGAGAAAAGTGATATACATTTTTCTCCATTGCAGTTACTCAGGGACGGAGTACCATTATTGTATATGAATCTCAAACCAAAAATTCTTATTATTGAAGATAATAAGCATAATCACGAACTGTACCGAACTGTATTTGAGAAGTGTGGTTTTGAGGTAGTGCTTCATGAAAATGCAGATGGATTTTTTCCTGAAGAAGTGGATGCCATAAAACCCGATATAATTTCTATGGATCTCATGATGGGTAAAGATGGGGCGGCGACCGAACGTGATGGGTTTGAAGCGATCGAGAAACTTAAAAACGACTTACGTACACATCAGATCCCTATCATTGTGCTCACGAACTTTTTTGAAGAAAGTAAAGTTCGTCGCGCTAAAGAATTGGGAGCAATTGATTACATAAATGTCGCAGGACAGTCTATAAAGAAAATTCCTGAGCAGTATATGCGATACATAAAAGATTCTAAAAACTTCACGCCTTCGCATCCCATTTTTAGAGAGTAACTATTAGAAGTTCGAATTAACACTTAGTACTCAACACTTTTTGTAAGACTTCATTCACTCTTCACTTACTCCATGTTTTAGTATGGTGTGGGGATTAGCATTGAGCAATATAAAGAATAGAACTTATGGAGTCATTCGTATTACCCTCAAATATACTTACGTTTATATTAATTACATGTGCTGTGCTTATTACAGGTGCAGTAGTAATTGGAGTGTATTTTATTTTGGGTATTATCAAAGATGTTCAACAGTTAATAGTGAGTGTGAGAGGGGAAGTAGAAAATTTTAGAACAAAGAGAAGAGGAATTGAAGTCGATGGAAAAACATTCTTTAAGTTTGCAAAAATTGTTCTCAGTTGGATCATTCTTAGAAGAAAATAATTTAAAACATTTAATACACTATATATGTCATATCATTTTTCACCACGGGAGCACTCAAGTAAACCATTACTTGCGTTTCTCATTGGAGCAATGGGAACCCTTATAGTGGGGGGGTATTATCTTTTCGGTCCAAAAGGAAGTCAACATAGGACTGACGTAGATCGTCTTGTAAAACGCACCAAGTTTCAAATTCTCGACAAACTACAACAAATAGAGAATGTTACTGAAGTTCAATATTACAAAATAGTTGATGAAGTAGTACGCCAGCAAGGAAGGTTGCGTGGAATTGGAGCAGAAAAGCTCCATCAATTATCTGAAAATTTTAGAATGCGGTGGGATGAAATGAAAGAGCTTGCTCACGAAGCACGAGACGAGGCTGAGAAAGAATTACGTGAAGAAGAAAAACATTTAATGAAGAATATAGAAAAACTATAGTCTCTGAGGAGATAGAACTAAAAACATTATTATTTTAAGTAAATATACTTCGAATTTTATGATTGGAATCATTTAGTTAATGAAACATCCAATGCTGGACTCATTATTTGTTCACCATCGTTTCATTCGATGTATTTTAAAATGTAACTAAGTAATATATATTTATACATTAAATTTAAAACATCTATGATTACCTTTATCCAAAAATTCATCCCTGTTCTAACTTTAGTGCTCTTTCTGGGATTCGGAGTAGTGAATCAGGTCAGTGCTCAAAGTACGACCACTGTACCAACAACAACTCCCACGAGTACTCTTTCATTCCCCACAGCTCCCAACACAGGGATGGGTGGTGAAGCATCTGCAAATATACTTATTCTGGGTATGTCAGGACTTTTAATGGTACTGGGAGTGCTTTACCTCTACAGAATAAGAACTAATCGAGAATAAAAATAAATAATAAGCACAAAACAGCGGATCCTGATCCGCTGTTTTGTGCTTATTATTTATTTAAATTAATTTATCTAAATGAATTTGAGTGAAAAAAAGAAATACATCACCGCACTCATTGTTGTTATCGGTGCATCAATAATCTTTGGAGTAACACTGTATACATCGTTATTTCGAAGCGACAACAGTGTTTCATTAGTCAGTGAGGAATCGAATGAAGTTTTATTTGTACCTGTGCTAGGAACGACGACACCGCAACTTTCAGTAGATGATGAAAATGTTTTTGGTCCGTCGGAACTGCCTCAAAGACTCATTATCCCATCACTTTCAGTGGATGCTGCTATACAAGAAGTTGGGATAACAAAAAGTGGCGCAATGGGCATACCTACTAATTTTTCTGACGTAGGGTGGTATAAATTTGGAACTGTACCTGGACAAAGAGGGAGCGCGGTTATAGCCGGTCATAAAGACAATGGACTTGCTCTTCCTGCTATTTTTAATGAATTACATACATTAGAAGAAAATGATTCACTCTATGTTAAAACAGAATCAGGTTCTACAATTCATTTTACAATTGAATCTATTGAAACCTATGAATACACTGCACTTCCACTCAAACGTATATATAGCGATGCTGACACTGCTCGACTTGTACTCATCACATGTATTGGTGAATGGATTAAGGTGGAACGAACATATGATAAGAGACTTGTTGTGTACGCGCGAATTGCATCACAAGATTAATTGAATAAAAGGGGAAGATTTCATTATGAATTCATGTATATTTTGAAATAGTAATAAAATGAAAAATTTATTCCTTTTCGCAGGATTGGTATTTATTGGAATCTCGGGATATCTCGCATTTCAAAATTTACAAGAAAATGATCATTTTCTTGTTCGCAGTTTAAATTCAAATTCTGCTACCGCGTATAATGGAGTTTCGCTCACAGAACACGTTGAAGTAATTCCTATAATGCATGCAACCTTTGCACTCGAATGGGGAGATGAGGTTATTCTTGTTGATCCTGTTGATGTCGATTTGATCTCGGATATCACTCCAACACTTGTCCTTGTTACGGATATTCATGGTGATCATTTCAATGTAGAAACACTAGAAGAAATTGTAAGTGATGGAACAGTTCTTGTAATACCTGCCGCTGTAGCGGGTTTGTTACCACAGTCACTACTCCAGAATGTCGTTGTATTACATAATTCTTCTTCAACGTTACAGAAAGGTTTTTCAGTACTGGCGGTGCCTATGTATAACCTAGCAGCAAACATTGATAGCCGACACCCAAAGGGAAGGGGAAATGGATATGTGATAGAGCGGGAAGGAATTCGTGTATTCATAGCAGGTGATACGGACGATATTCCTGAAATACGAGCTTTAGAAAAAATAGATATTGCATTTATTCCAATGAATCCTCCTTATACAATGAGCGTAGAAGCTGCAGCGGGGGTTGTCCTTGATTTTGCACCGCGGCAAGTGTACCCCTATCATTATCGAATCAATGATGGATTAAGCGATGTAGAACGATTTAAGGGTCTTGTGACAGTGGGGAATAATGATATTAAAGTTATTTTGGAAGATTGGTACTAATAATTTTAATATTTTTATAACTCAAAACGACTCGTTTTATTTAAAAATTCAAGTGATAGTGAGAATGAGTGCAGGTATCGGTAATGACTAATGAAAAAACTTAAAAGCCCAAATTCATTTCTCACTGATTTTCAAATGGAGAGTATTCTATATTTAAAATTCATTTCATATATAACACTAAAATAATTCATAATTATTTCATCATAATAACTATATTCTATATTACGTACGGAGAGAGTACTGATTAGAACTCTTTAGAAAAACGTACATTAAGGCGAGCATAAGATTTTGTCATTTTTGCTCACCGTTCTTTTCGTCTCTAAAGAGCAATAATCCCATGGAGCAATAATTCTTTTAAAAGAATTATTGTATCTGTGAATTGTGTTTCTTGTACCATATTAATATTTAAAGTATTTCATTCTATGAAAAATATAATAGTCGGAACTTTTAGTTCCCGAGCCGCAGCAGAAGTACTTATAGAACATCTTAAAAATGAGTCTCTTGCTTCAAGTGATGACATCTCATATTTATATAAAAATGCTGAGGGTAAAATAGAGGAAACAGATAGTACAGGTGAAAAAGCGGTGGAAGGTGCTGCTGACGGAGCTGTTGTCGGGGGTTCAGTTGGTGCTATTGCAGGCATAGCAACTGTAGTAGGACTTATTCCTGTAATAGGCCCTATATTCGTTGCAGGACCTATTATTGCAGCCCTAGGGCTTGGTGCTGCAGGTGCCGCGTTAACAACCACGGCTGCAGGTGCACTCACGGGGGCGCTCGCAGGAGGTGTAATTGGTGCACTCGTAAAACTTGGTGCACCTGAAGATGAAGCACGTGAGTATGAGGAACGTCTTTCTGCAGGAGATGTGCTTGTAACAGTACATACAGAAAATCCTATAGAAGTGCGTAAATCGTTTGATACGCTTGGGGCATCATCGGTGAGACAATATTCTGCACCCATGGAATAGAGAGAGAAATGGAAAGGGAGTAACCCAAATATAGATTCTACAAACAACAATCGCGCGCTGAGTGCGCGATTGTTGTTTGTAGAATTAAGATCAATTATTGATTCATAAGTGCTACACCTTCGCCTATTGTTATCGGAGTAACGTTTTTCTCCTTAAGATAATCGATCGTTTGTTGAAAAAGTTCAGGAGTTACTGAATATTTCGTTCCGCTCGAATCAACTTGATGGAAAAGAAGAATGACCCATGTTTTTTCCTGGAGTGCAGTATCAATGTAAGACTTAATTTGTGAGAGTGTCGTGGTATTAACCATCGGTTGTCTTCGTAGTGCAAATTTATCTTGTGTTTTTTGATTGTACCCACCGTCACTTGAACGTGCAGCAATAAATCCAGCATTTTTGACAAGTTGTTTTACGCTGTCGTTATATCCACCGAATGGATACGCAAAATAATTAATGGGAGACGCGCCAATATTTAAGAGCGCACTTCGCGAGTCATTAATTTGACTTACGGCTTCAGCAGTAGAAAGGAGTGTTAAATTGGAATGGTTTTTGGTATGGGCACCTACTACGTGGTTAAATGCTTGTATATCAAGCACATGGTTTGCTTTCATATATCCGGGAAAATCATTCTCTACCAACCGATCAGTAACTATAAAAGAATCCGTTTTATAACCAGCACTATTTAGAATTGGAAAAGCATTTTGATACGTGGGAAGCCATCCGTCATCAAAATTAATTGATATATACCCTTTATCAAATTTATTGGGGTCCGAAATAATTCTTTCAAGGAAAAACGAATCAGTTTCCAAAAATCCCGCACTCTTAATAAGATGGAATATAGTTATAGACACTGTTTTTGGAGGAGTTGTGAATGTTCCTGTAAATGGTGTCCATGCAGATGATGGATTTAATTTTCCAAGATCAAGGTATTTTAGTGTGCCATCGGAAAGCGTGAATTGAATTGTTACAAAATTGTTCGCATTACTCTTATACACATTAGAAAATTTATACGCCCTCGATTCTTCAACAGAAATAGGCGCAAAAAACCACTTTGCGTCTCCTGACGTGTACGAAGTAATTTCTACACGTACTGCTTTTTCACTTTGATACCCAGCTACCGGATACGAGAGAGAACGAGAATTAGTACCGTATCCACCTTTTTTCCATGTGAGCGGGGTACCTGTGGCTCCACTACTTTCTAAATTACCATTTGGAATTAAATTTACTCCCTCCGCTGTACTGATCGAGGGAAAGAAAAAAGCGAAACTGCATATAGATAAGAATATTAATATACTATTCAATTTTCGATTAACACGAAACGCTTCTCTTTTGTAATTTGTGTGCATAGGGAATTATTACGTTGATAATATAAAATACAGCTTGCCGTATTAGGAAGCGATACAGTTATTTTAGAGCAAAAGTAATGAAGTTTTTGTGAAAACATAGTGAGAATTTATTACATCTAGATTGATATTTGAACAAAAAATCCTTCACATATGTGAAGGATTTTTTGTGTAAATTGATCAAGAATTTTCTCTCAATATTTTAGTGGATTGAAAACTAAATATTTTTTAGAATAAAGTCATCAAATTGAACGTCTGCGTAATCAGTACGAATACCCATGTATCCAGCATTTGACAATACTTGAGACCCATTCACTCCCGCAGTGTCTATTGCAGAAAGTATTTTTACGTAGACACCGTCGTCATTTTCATCCAAGTAGACGTCGAGGTGAACAGTATTATCTGGAGCGGTTACCGTTTCTACTTTGAGGCGCATCCATCGCTGCTCCGGGATAAGATTAGGATTTGTTGTGAAGTTGTATTTCGTTGTCGCATACGGGAGCGCCTTTTGAGCGAGTGTGTAATATGTTCCTTTCAACTTCTTCTTAATTATGACAGATCCATCCATGCGGAGTCCGGCATAATATAAGTTGTTCCCGTCTAGATATCGACTCATAAGCAGAATACCACTCCATCCACCTCTATTTGGTGTATTTGTCTTATTTACACGAGTAATGTTAAAACGGACTTCGTGAGCCACGTTTTTCCACGTGCTGCGTGTAATAAAGCGAAACAGATTTTGAGGGTATAAACCACCTTCAGTATCTACGCTACTACTTTGAGCGTACAAGATTTGCCAAAGTAACCCTCGTTCATACGGGCCATGAATTGTCTTACCAATGCCATTCTCCATATAAAAGCGTCCTCCAGAATTAAGCCAGAAGTAAGGACTTGTACTTTTTGCCATAGACTCAGCTTCATTGAGGATACCGTCAGCATTGAAGGTGTAGCGGAATGGAGAAGTGACCGGTCGCGCCTCAACTGCAAAGAGTGAAGATGCACGTAATCCATCTGGGACATACTCAGCCAACTTCATGTTCGTAGCTGCAAAATACATGAAAGTAAGTAATGCGATTAAAATTGAAATGGTTACACTCATAAACAAGAAACCCGTTCGGATACAATATTTGATTTTATTTACCATCCCTGAAAACTATCAGGAATGGTGGATTGGGGTCAAGATAATATGGCTCAGATTAATCACATTTTCTTCATGTTTGCACTAGTCAGCGCTATTTATCTTTGCGGAATAACATTCGAATCAGTAATATTAAGTGTGTCAATAGTTATACTACTTAGCCCACTGTTCTTATCCCAAATTTTGAGCCCGATTCCACCATAATCAAGTATCCCATCAAGGAACTCTGTGTCAACAAGCACTGCTCCATTTATAGAACAGGAAACCTTCCTATCATGTACTTCTATATCAACGCGGAAAGGACCTTTTGGTACAGAAATACTTTCTGAACGATTTCCCTTAATGACTTGCTGTTTACCTCGAATGGTTTGTTCCACGTGTGCAAAACCATTTCCTATGTTGCATGTAGCAAAATTTTCGTGATCTCGATAGCGAATAAACACAAAAACGCCGGTATTCTCTGCTGAGTCTACATCGAGATGAAGAGTGTAATTTTTCCAATCCTTTGATCCATCAAGAATAATAGAAGCGCCCGTCGCTGTTTCTCCTGCACTCATTTTTAGTTGAGAGTCAGCAATATCAAAATTACCCCATGTGCTGAGCCACCCTTGATTATTCTGAAATGTATCAAGGTACGGGAGTGTCTTCGGCTTTCCATTTTCAAGCATTGTAAGGAGATCATCACCACTCCATGTAGGTTTTACACTTATTCTTTTCATCATACCTTTATACGGCTCACGATAATTAAAAGTAAAGCCCTCACCTTTCCACCATTGGTAAAAAGCATAATCATAAATATCAGTCGCGACTGTAGGGAGTATCATATCTTCCTCAGGAATATTTTTTGAAAGTTGCCCGAATTCACCAAAAGGAAATGCAAAAGTCTTAATTGGAACATTAAACATATCCTCGAGCTTTTTTTGCGATACGAGTAAATCTTCGCGAATCCTATTTTCGTATTCCTCAAACGTTTCTGTTCGATTTTTCTCAGGGATCCATTTACGGTTTGCAAGAGCAGGGGCGGTATTCGATGCATTATCGACTGGAACGAATGTATGTACATTATTTCCATGTGATCCTACTTCCCAGCGTCCACTTTTAATTGCACGAGAAATTTCGTTTTCTGATAAGTAGTAGTGACTTCCATTTCCTTGTGAAAAACTGGGTAGAATAAATGTTACTGCTTCATATTCAAGCACTTTTAAAATTGGTTCTACCGGATAGTAACTTTCTTTTGCTCCATCATCGAATGTGAGAAGGAACGATTTTTCTGGAATTTCTTTTCCTTCCCGCATAAACGATTGAAATTCAAGGAGAGTAATTGTCTCCCAACCATTTTTCTTAAGCGTAAACATTTGATCTTCAAATTCTTTTAAACCAATATTATGGCCCTCAAAGGATTCTGGGCTTTGTTTCGTTTCATCTTTAGAAGTCATAATTGCATGGTACGTCAGTACAGGAATCGCTCTTGCATTTTTTATTCTGTCTGCTTTTTCAGGTGTGCTCATGTACACATTGTCGGATGAAAACACACTTGCAAAATTCCCACCTTTTTCTTGTACTGTGTATACCAAAGTTTTGTAAGCATCACTCATTGTACGTACAAATATTTGACCGAAAGGACTTTCACCAAATAGTTGTGATTTAAAGTTAAACGTTTGATATACCGAATACAGAAGAACAAGCAGAATGCCAGCGAGAAGGATAATTTTTTTTCGTGGAAAGCTAAAATACATATTGAATGTAAATGTTTACTAACGGGTGCCCCATCGTGAATCACGAATGGTCACGACTGCCCATGGCAATTGCCACATGAGCAACACGCTATGAAACCAAAAACTTATAATCGCCAAAGCCCATGCACGAGGACCAACTTTAATTCGGTAGTAGAGACCGTGAAGCATAAGCATGAGAAATAGTCCTCCGAGATAGACCAGTGGCCATTCACTCTCCGTAATGGGAAGCCAAAAGAGTGCTCGAAAGAAGACAAACGGAGAAGCTATTGCAAGAAATACATACATATAAAAGAAAATCATTGCAACAGCATTTCGTCTCCACATAAAAGTACACGCAATAAGTGTTTCTCGTACCCATGATTTCTTCCATCGTTGCTGTTGCTTAACATATTGCTTGAAATTGTCTGGAACAACTGTATTGGCTTTTGCTTCTGCACAATAAACCGCGTTGTATTTTTTAAGAATAAAATTGGTAAGAGCACGATCGTCTCCAAACGTACATGGAGCTCCGAGAAAGCTCTGGTTGAGCCACTCATCGAGAAACTCATTGAGGTACGATCGGCGATACGCACTACAGCATCCCGGACAACAGGTTACGCTTCCAAATACTGATTCAGCCGATTTGTAAATTCTAAATGCGATGTAATACCGCAGTGCCTGCATCTGAGTAAGGAGATTAGCGTTTCTATTATAAACATCAGTATGACCAGATACTGCACCCATCATTGGGTCGCTGAAGTACTTCACAAGATGCGAAACACAATCTGGTTCGATAAAACTGTCAGAATCAATAAAAATAATAATTTCGTGTCTTGCACGCATAACACCCTCAGCCATACCGTGGCGCTTGCCTTTATTCTCTATCCAATTTACAATCTCAACTCGTTTTATTTTTTTTGAAATTTTCTCAGCTACCTCACACATTGCTTCATACGTGTTATCGGTAGAGCCATCGTTAATTGCTATCACTTCAATCTTATCCATTGGATAATCCACTTCCGCAAAACGTTCAATCGTCTTACCAATATTACCTCCTTCGTTTTTTGCAGGAACCACAAACGTTACCGTTGGTTGATAATTCATATCAACAACAACTTTTTTATGAAAATGAGCCAGCAAAAAACGAGAGAAAATATAAATGGTAATAATCACGCTGTACGCGCTGAAAAATATATGATCGGCAATAGAGCCGGATGTATTAACCTTCAGAATAAGGATGACGTAAATAGTGAAGAAGAACATAAACCACAAAAGTGGGTCAATGTTTGTTGCTTGTTGTCCAATATTGCGAGAGGCGGTGCTTAATCGCGAGATCGCTTTTTCAACCATATCGTGTATAGAAGTGACAAAATCTCTCAATTTTTTCATAGTAGTATGCTCATATTACTTATCTGCCAATACCTACATACTCAATTCCCGCATTGAGGAATAGTTCCTTGTTAAGAAAATTTCGACCATCAACAAGAATGCTAATTTTATTGCGAAGTAATACCTCAGGAGTAAGGTGTTCAAATATACTGTGGTTCGTCGCAACAATTATTCCAGCAGAATCTTTCAGTGCATCAGCAAGAGTCGTAGTGGAAGAATGGTGGGGGAGAAGAGGGTCAAATGAAGCGACGTTAGCACCTCGCTTTTCAAGCACTTCTTTAATTTTTAGAGCAGGACTTTCACGAATATCAGGTACGTCTTTCTTATATGAAAGTCCTAACAGTGATATTTTGCTTCCTCGTAATGCAAGGCCGCGTCTTTTTAATTTCTCTTCGAGAAGAGAGACCGTATATTCAGGCATACTATTATTTATTTCTCGCGCTATTTCAAGAAAACGGTGGTGAAAACCATTTTGTTGACCATAT
>Ga0163144_10028511_pt1 | contig 10765 bp, 7 predicted proteins | sample OliLak19BULKMAT1_FD_123175 | JGI IMG/M metagenome (GOLD analysis project Ga0163144, IMG submission 123175) | Freshwater microbial mat bacterial communities from Lake Vanda, McMurdo Dry Valleys, Antarctica - Oligotrophic Lake LV.19.BULKMAT1 | ecosystem: Environmental > Aquatic > Freshwater > Lake... | reverse complement strand
TATCTGCGATGTATTGACATTATCCCTTGCGCAAACCGGGGCTATCCTCCACATTTCCGTTGAATCAATTGCCAGAAAAGAGAGCAAAATGAAAATGAAACAGCCCAACGCACAGCTCCCGCCACATCCCGGCAAGTCACGTGGATTCAGCTTGGTCGAAGTCCTCACGGTGATCGCCATCATCGCCGTCCTGATGGCGGCCGGAGCCATCGGCCTGGGCAACCTCAGGGCTGGCAAGGGCACTTCCAGCGCTATCGCCTCCTGCGAATCCCTCTTCGAGGAGGCTCGAACCATCGCAGTCTCGAAAAGCTGCAAGTCACGCATCATGGTGGATGCGCGCGCCGGCCAGAAAACCCATCTCCGCCGCGTGGTCGTCGTGCATCAGGAGATTGTGAACGGCGCCCCTGTCGCAGATAGCTGGATACTCGCAAGCAGGGGCTACGAAATGCCGCAAGGCACATTCTTCAGCCAGGAATTTTCCAAGGGCAAGGATGGCAGCGGCTCTGTCACAACGAGCACCATGTCGTTGAAAAACGACACCGGGAAGGATATGACGGATTACAACGGGGACTACTACATCTACGAATTCAACGGGGAAGGTATCTTTGATGCAGCCGGTGCAAGTTTTGTGATCGGTGCCGGCACCCCCCCAAAGGGAACGCCCCCCAAGCCAAAGACAACCAGCGCCGAAGCCCGGGATTTCGCAGGATTCGTGATCTGGCGAAATGGCCGGACATCGACCTACCGCAACCCAAGCCAAATTCCGACACTTCCGGAAGGCAACACACCTTTCAATTTCTGACCCATGCAAAAGACCCGCAAATCCGCATTCCGCCCCCGGCTCGATCACGCCGGATCTGGTTTCACCCTGATGGAAACCGTCATCGCCATCGGCGTGCTCGCCGTCCTGCTGACCGGTTTCATTGCCGTATTCACCCCCGCCGCGCAGGGCATCCGCCGCTCCATCAGCTCCCAGCAGGCGGATCGCCTGACTTCCACGCTTGAGACGGAACTGGTTACACTCCGCACTGGCCAGTTGACACCCGCTCCTGCAACCGGTTTCGAAAAAGGTTTTACCTGGCTCAAAGAAGGCCAAACCGCCACGAAAGCCATATTTGTTTACCAATATCGGGGAAACCCTGCCGCCACACTTAGAGCCGACGGAACCATGCCACCCGTGATTGGAATAACAGGCCAGCCGGGCAAGGACTACATCATCCAGTCGATGGCTCGCCGGGTCGGTGAGATGGATAATGGCAAGGATTCCCTAGAGGAGGATCTCAAGGCTTTGGAAGGTGCCATTTTCTTCGTAAAACCGACGCAGCTTGTTTTCAGCGCAAACGAAATGGTTCTTAATAATGATGATTTGCAATCTGGTGCATTAAAGCCAATCGCACACATCAATAGCAGCGGGGTTCTTGAAAAAGTAGATACTTCGGCGTTATATAATGAGGCAGTCATCGCATTCTCCGCCGAGTTTCACGGCGTCCCCACAAAGGCCTACAGCTACCTCACCGGGACTGCCTTCGCGACCCGCTTCGCCACCGCCAAGAACCCCGTTTTCACCCGCAACCTGGCAATCCGCCGCTGATCCCGGAAAAAACTTCCCATGAAAAACCGATCCGAGAACCCCAAGAGCGGCTTCACCCTAATCGAACTCCTCGTTGCGATGGCGATCACCACGATCATCATCTCGATCCTGGTTTCGGTCACCGCCATGTCACTTGACGTTTGGAACCGCAGCCGCTCCGAGGTTCGCGCCGCCCGACAGGGTAAGGCCATGATCGACTCCATGGCGCGCGACTTCGAATCGCTCGTCGTCAGGAAAGGCAACTCCTTCGAATGGCTGTATGCGGAATCCATCCTGCCCACCGACGGCCCGGATAACCCCACAGGCACCTCATACAAGAGTCCGAACGCGATCGACCTGATCTTCTTCTCCGCCGCGACGGACCGCTACAACGGCCAAGTCGGGGATACAGGACCTAGCGGAAAGGACAAGGGCGGCGATGTATCCACTGTCGGCTACCAGCTTGTTTACAAGGATCCCATCGGCGCCGCCGGCACGGATGACTTAAAAACCTTCGTCCTTTACCGGAAGCTCCTGGATCCTGATAAAACCTTCGGGATAACTCCTGCGCCCGGAACGCTCGGAAAAACCGATCTTAAAACCGCTTTCAATTCCGTAATCGGCGCAAGTCCCGTCGACGAGAACATCAACTTCATCTGCGAGAACGTTTATGAATTCACCGTCACCTTCCACCTGCGTGTCACCAATTCCTCAGTGACACCGGCAACGGTCAGAACAGTCCGGGTTCCGATCACGCAAACTAGCACCGCCAATTCGACCACTAAGTTCTCGGTGACCGGCGCTGGCAATATCGTCGCAGCGACGGTCAATGGTGCAACGCAGGATGAGATCAAAAGCGCCCAGCTCACCGCTGCGGAAGTCTCGCTCACGGTGCTGACAGACTTCGGACTGAAGCAGCTCCGCAAGCGGACATTTACCGACACGGAAAAGGCTGAGTTCATCGCAAAGAACTCCTACCAGTATTCCAAGCTGATTCAGGTTCCGGGGAGCTGAATTTCCACCTCGGAGCCGCGTTCTCCAGAACGCGACCAGGCACCCGGGTTCTGGAGAACGCGGCTGCCAATCACCTGCCGAGTATCCCCTTGGATCGTTCCAAGCTCATGGAGCGCTCTTCCTGCCAGTCAATGACGGATGGCGGTTTGTATAAACCCCTGCGGGACTGGACAGCCGCATCCAGAGGTCGGGCGATCTGGGATGCTCCTGATTCCCTCGCAATCTTGCCATCAAGCGTATTGGTCTTGTACGTGCCTGACTCCCTTGCGCTCTTGCCCCCATCATTCGCCGTCATACCGTCCTGCCTTGCCTTGGCGCCCTGGAAACGCGAAGCGCCGGTATCGCCGTATCCCTTCGTTCCGTATTCCTTGCCGCCCCACCAGGATTTTTTCGTGGCGTATTCACCTGTGCTGTATTTTTTCTTCTCCACATTGCCCTTGAAATAAGGTGAGTCCCCCTGGCTTTCGAAGGAACTCCTTTTGTCGGATCTTGGAACCCATTGGCCGTTCTCGTCCTGCTTGAATCCACCACCCTCGGAAAGCCTTTCCTGGAGACCCTTGTGACCTGAAGACGCAGGTTTCGATGGATCGGCACCCTTTTCGGCACAAGCACCGGTGAGCGCACACAAAACAAAAACAAGTCCCCTTCCCTGCCATGATGTTAGGTGGGGTTTTTTCATGGTTTGGCCTCCAGTTTTGACTCTAGGGACGCATCCGGCACAGCTCCCCTTTCAAGGGCTTGGCTGTAATAAATCCTCCCGTCGGCGAGTTTTCCATTCTTCGCACAGATCAGGGCAAGGTTGAAATATGGCTCGCTTGGCAACGGATCGGCGCTGATCGCCGCCTTGAAATTCGATTCGGCCTTCCCTGTATCGCCCAGACGGTAGGAAATCGTTCCAAGCAAAAGATAGGCTTTCGCATCATCGGGGGCGAGCTCCACGCAGCGCTTCAGATGGGTCTCAGCACCTGCCAGATCGCCAGCCTTCATCAAAGCGTATCCGAGCATCCGGTTTGCATAGGCGTTGTTGCCATCAAGTTCGATCGCTTTCTGGAAACTCTCCGCCGCGTCCAGCGGCTGATCCAGTTTCATCTGCACAACACCCAGTTTGCACAGGGCGGGCACGTGGCCGGGATGCTGCTCGACCATGAGTTCGAACAATTCCCTCGTAGGCAGCAGGCGCCCGGCGAGGAAGGCCTTGGTTGCCGCGCGGTCGTAGCTTTCCAGCTCACGGTTCAGATCGGTGGTCGCACGGTTCACCGTTGCGCGGTCGCGGGCGAAGGGAGAGATGAATTCGCCGTCCACCTGCTGATCCGCGACCAGTTTCTGTTCCTCAGGGGTAAGGGCCATATCCTCCCCGTCGAAGAGACCGATCGCTTCGTTCAGCTTCTCGTCCTGTTTGCCGAGATCCTTTGCAGCCTCGACCAGCAAATCCCTTGCCTGCCTGCGTCGCTCCTGCACCCGTAGCTGACGGCGTATCACCTCCCTTAACATTTCCACCTCTGCCGGATCAGCCTCGATCGCGCCGCTAGCCAGCGCCCTTTCCTCATCCCTCAGCTTCGCCGTAAGCTCCCCTATCCTCTTGTCCTGATCCCTCTTCTCCTGCTGGAGGCGGTTGATCTGGCTTTTTGCGATCGCAAGGTCGCGGAGTGCATCGATCACATCATCCTTGGTGGAATTGTTATCGAGATTGAGCCGTTCCACTTTCTCGTTGGCCTCCCGCAGCAACTTGGCCAACCCCATGTTCTGCTCGATGAGCTTCACGGTGCGGCCCGCATCGTCCTGCTTTAGAAGCTCCGCCATCTGGTCGCGTTCCAGCAGCAACCCGTCCCGTTCCTCCTTTAGCTCCGCGAAAACCTCGCGGCTCTCATCAAGCGCTTCCGTGAGGGAAGCGATGCGGGCATGGGCATCATCAAGTTCACGGGATTTGGTTTCCAAGGATTTCTCCAGCAACGCCATCTGCTTGCGCTGCCCTGCCACAACCTCGTTGGCAACCGTTCTCTCTTTCTCAAGATCCCGTTTGGTATTCGCCTCCGCCTGCCGCAGATCTTTCACCTGAGTCTGCATGACCGTGATATCGGCGGTGAGTGTCTCGATCCTGGAAAGCGCCTCGGTATGATCCCCCCGGCTTGCCCTGAGCGCCATACCCATCGCCTCGCGCTCCTGTTCAAGCCCCTCGATCTCTTTGTTCAGCCCATCCATCTCGCTTTGCACGGGTGCCGCCGCCATCCTCGCACGCAGCGACTGGACGTTGGTCTCCGCAGCCCTGAGCTGCCTTGCCAGCAAATCGTTCTGCTTCTTCAGATCGTCCACCCGCGAGGCGTTGCGCATCGCCGCATTGTCGCTGGCATCCGCATCGGCGATCATTTTCCTCAAACGCGCCATCTCCGCCTCCGCATCCTTGAGGCGTCTTGCCTGCAACGGATCGACCTCCATGATGCCTTTTGTCAACGGGACAACCGGCCTCGGCTTCGCAGCTTCAGACTGAGCCCTCGCCACCTGCTCGCGCAACGCCCCGGCATTGGCCTCGGCCGACTTGAGCTCGCGGGCGAGCAGATCGTTCTGCTTCTTCAAATCATCCACCCGCGAAGCGTTCCGCATCGCGGCGTTGCTGCCGGCGTCGGCATTGGCAACCAATTTCCGCAAACGGGTCATCTCCTCCTCCGCATCTTTCAGACGTTTTACCTGCAGCGAATCGGCTCCTGCCTTCGCCTGCTCCACCTGGTTGCGCATCGCCACGGCATTTTCCTCGGCGGCCTTGAGCTGACGCGCCAACAGCTCATTCTGCTTCCGCAGGTCTTCCACCGGCGAGGCATCGCGCATCGCCGCTTTGTTCCTTGCGTCCGCTTCAACGATCATTTTACGCAGCCTTGCAGCCTCGGCCTCCGCATCCCTCAGCCGCTGCGCCTGCAACTTATCGGCGGGGGTCGGTACGGGGACACCCGCCAAGGGTTGGACTTCCCTGGTTGGATCCGAAGCTTTCGGTTCGATCGCGACCTCAACGTCTGTCTTGCCCATCACATCAGGACTCGCCCCGACTTTCGTACCACCCTCAAGCTCGGCGATGACACCCCGCTGCCTCTGGATTTGTTCACCCGCCTTTCCCCTAACCACATCCACCGCCTTGGCAGTCAGTTCCCTGCGGTTTTGGAGCATCCCCGGTTTCCAGTCCGGGTAAAATTTCCTCACGGAATCAAATAGCTTCCCAGCCTGCTCATATTTTTTCAGCGCAGCCATGAAGTCGCCGTCTTTCTCGAGTTGTTCCGCCGCCCTGACTTCCAGATACGCCTGGAAATAAACGTCAGATGGATCGAACTGCGGATCAACAGGTGCCTGCGCCATGGCTCCGCCGAGCATGGAACCAATTATGCATATCAACACCACCCATGTGAAACGCATCTGGGTCTGCGCAACTCGTTCAAACATCAGCCACTACGCCTATCATCCAGCACCCGTTTCGCAAGCGCCATTTTCCCAATTCATCTAAATCCCCGCAGAATCTTTAAGAAATCCGAATCATCTGAAAATACCATATATAGGATATTCACATCATTTTTCATACTACATGTTGTGAGTCAGGCGGTTCTCATCTTGCTTCGTCCGAAAAAATTCGTAGAGTCTCCCCAATCCGCGTCCTCTCTGGACTCTGGTTTCCAAACTCTGGTTTCCAAAAATCATGTACCTCAAATCCCTCGAAATCCAAGGCTTCAAATCCTTCGCAGACAAGACCGTGTTCGAATTCGCGGAAGGCGTCACCGGCATCGTCGGCCCTAACGGCTGCGGCAAATCCAACGTTGTCGATGCGATCCGCTGGGTGCTCGGGGAAACCTCCGCGAAAGCCCTCCGCGGCGGCGAAATGGCGGATGTCATTTTCAACGGCACCGAGAAACGCAAACCCCTCGGCATGGCGGAAGTCACCCTGACGATGGCAGATTGCGAGGAGTCCCTGAAAGTCGATTTCAACGAGGTCGCCATCACCCGCCGGGTGTTCCGCGACGGGCGCTCCGAATACCGCCTCAACGGCACGCTCTGCCGCCTCCGCGATTTCCACGATCTCTTCATGGACACCGGCATCGGCCGCACCGCCTACTCGATCATGGCGCAGGGCCAGATCGACCAGATCCTCTCGTCCAAGCCGGAGGAGCGCCGTGCCGTCTTCGAGGAGGCTGCTGGCATCACGAAATTCAAGCGCGAGAAAAAAGACGCCCTCCGCAAACTGGAATACACCGAGGCGAATCTCCTCCGCGTTTCCGACGTCCTCGCCGAGCAGGAGCGCCGCATGAACTCCCTGAAACGCCAGGTCGCCAAGGCCCGCCGCTTCCAGGGGCTTTCCACAGACTACCGCGTCCTCGACACCCACCTCGCCCACAAGCGTTACGTGGAAATCACCGGCGAGCGCGCCGAACTCACCAACTCCATCCGCTCGCTGGACGCCCAGGATTCACACCTCGAGCGGCAGCTCCCGGAAAAGGAGGAATCCGTTTCCGAAGCCCGCTCCGCCGCCCGCCTGTTCGAATCCGAACTCGCCGAGCTCCGCCAGCAGCTTAATGAGCACCGCAACGCCCTCGCATCCGCCGAGGCGCGCATCGCCTTCAATAACGAGCGCAAGGCCGAGCTCCAAGGCCGCATCTCGCAGAACCATTCCGACATTTCCTCCACCAGGGAAAAGCTCGCGCAGCAGGAATTCGATTTCACCGCCGCAAACGAAGCCCTCGACCAGCTCAACCGCCGCATCGCCGAGCAGGAACTCCAGCTTCAGAAACAGGAAGAGCAAACCCTCACCGCCCGCGAATCCCGCGCAAACCTGGAGGCATCCCTCCGCTCATCCCGCGCCGAGGCGAACAAGGCCCAGAACCTGATCTCCTCGATGCAGGCGAAGATCGAGTCCGCGCTTTCCCAGCTCGAAGGCAACCGCGACCGCGCCCGCCAGCTCGCCGATGAGGAACAGCGCTTGAACCTCGGCGTCGAGGAGCACATCGCACAGCAGCAGAACATCGCCGCCCTTGTTTCCGAAACCGGGGAGAAACTAACCGATCTTGAGGAAGCCTTCCAGACCGCCGAGCGCGCCTATCAGCACACCCGCGGCGATCTCGATTCCGCACGCAATGCCGCCACCGAATCGAACAAGGTGCTTGCCCAGCGTTCCGCGCGCCTCGATGCGGTCAAGCAACTCGTCGCATCCGGCGAAGGCTTCGCAAAAGGTACCCAGAATCTCCTAAAAGGCCTCGACCAACCCGCCGAATTCCAACCCTCCATCGAAGGTGTTCTCGCTTCCTTCATCCAGGCCGACGACTCCGCCGCACGAGCAATAGAAGCAGCGCTCGGCGCTAAGCTCCAGACCGTCCTCGTATCCGATTCCGCCGTTGCCGAAACCCTGATCAACCGCCTAACGGAAAAGAAACTCGGCCAAGCGGCGATCCTCCCGAAAAACCTCATTCCGAAGGCATCCGGAACCCAGATCGAGACAGTCCCCTCAGGAGCCACGGCATGGGCACTCGACAAGGTGAAGTCCGAGCCGCAGGTCGCCGCCATCATCGAACGGCTGCTTGAGAAAACCCTCATTGTCCCCGATCTCAAAACGGCGCTCAAGCTCCGCGCCGAGTATACCTCGCTCACCTTCGTCACCCTCGCCGGGGAAATGCTTTCCCCGGAAGGCACCATCCAGGGCGGCGCCGCATCGGAAGGATCCACCTCCCTCCTGGAACGCCAGAACGAAGTCCGCTCCCTCGAAAAGGAAGTCAGCTCCCTCCAAAAGTCCGATGAGGAAGCCCGCACCCTCGTCACCACCCTTGAGAAAAACCTGGAATCCCAGCGCGAAGCCGTCGAGCTCTCCCGCGAACGTCTCCAGAGACAAAAGGTGGAACTCTCCACCCTCCAGGGCCAGCTCTCTCTAGCCTCCAAGGAAGTCGAGAATTTCAACACCCGAATCGAAAACGTCCGCTGGGAACGCTCCGAACTTGATAAGCGCGAGACCGCCGCCGCCGACTCCCGCCAGTCCCTCGAGTCCGAACTCGCTTCCTCCCGCGAGCGCCTCGCATCCATCGAGGACGAGACCCGCTCGCTCCAGTCGCAGCTCGATGCCGCCATCGCCGGGGAACAGGAATTCACCGCCGCCCTCAACGAACTCCGCACCAACCTAGCCGTCGAAAAACGCGCCAAGCAGTCCGCCGAGGAACAACAGCGCCCCATGGAGGCGAGGCTTTCAGAACTCCGCGAAGTAGCGATCCGCCGCGAGGCCGAGATCGAGAATTTCACCAACCGCATCCAGGCCGCCGCCGATGAGAACCTCTCCCTCACCGCCCAGGCGGAGGACTCCCGCATCGAATCCGAGGATCTCCAACAGGCACTCTCCGAGAAAGCCGAAGGCCGTTCCGAATTGATCAAGGCCATCGAGGAGGCGGAAGTCATCCTCTCGAAACTGCGCAAGGAACTCGCCGCCACCAACGAACAGAAAGGCCGCGAGGAAATCGCCGCCACCAAGCTCGACCTCCGCCTCGAAAACCTCCTCTCCGCCACCGAAGACCGCCACCAGATCACCCTCGCCACCTTCGAGCCGGACGCCCATCTCCTCCTTTCCACCCTCAACTCCCGCAAAGCGCGCAACGCATCCGGAGCCGATGAGACCGACCCCGAGAGTGAGGAACATGCCGCAGTCTCCGAGGATTCCTCAGAAATCCAGGACACCCCCGGCGAGCCCAACTGGTCTGTCGTCGAGTCCCTCGTCCACGACCTGAAACGAAAAATCGAATCCATGGGACCGGTCAACGTCGATGCCATCGAGGAATACGACGAACTCGAGGAACGCCACACCTTTCTTCGCAACCAGCACGACGACCTCGTCGCCTCCAAGACCGAACTCCTCGCCGTCATCGAACGCATCAACGAGGAAACACAGCGCCGTTTTTCGGAAACCTTCGCTCAGGTCCGCATCAACTTCCGCGACATGTTCAAGGAACTTTTCGGTGAAAAAGGCGAGGCCGATCTGACTCTCATCGATGAGAGCGACCCGCTCGAATCCGGCATCGAAGTCATCGCCAAGCCGCCAGGAAAAAAGCTCCAATCGATCACCCTCCTCTCAGGTGGCGAGCGCTCCATGACCGCCGTCGCCCTGCTGTTCTCAATCTACATGATCAAGCCCTCGCCCTTCTGCGTCCTCGACGAGCTCGACGCCCCGCTCGACGAATCGAACATCAACCGCTTCGTGAAAGTGCTCGACCGATTCATCGACAAATCCCAGTTCATCATCGTCACCCACTCCAAGCGCACCATGGCCCGCGCGGATGTGATGTATGGCGTGACCATGGAGGAATTCGGCGTCTCAAAACCCGTCGGCATGCGCCTCACCGCCTCCAACGAAGACCAGAAAACCGAAGCGAAATCAGCCGCCCAGAAAGCAGCGCTCAGGCTGGATGCATGACATGGCTGTAGCGGCGGATTGCATCCGCCATGCCAATTCACTCAAAGAATCCTCACCTCCAGCCCCTCAATCCCCCGGAAGTCCTTATCAAAGGAAACCACTCCGCACCCCGAGATAATTCCTGTCGCCGCAAGGTAGGCATCCGCAAAATCAATCTTCCGCTTCGAAAATAATTCCAAGGCTTTCTCCAGCACATCAATCTCCTGAACCTTGAACGACGGATTCCGTAGGAACTGAAGCAACTTCTCTGCGACCTGCTTCCGCGGAAATCCGTAGACCTTTCCGGTCAGCACAAAAACCACCTCGGCAACCACGATCGGACAGAACCGGAGTGTCGCCTTCTCGGTTTCAGAAGCCCGGAAAAATTGAGCCGCCAACTTGGCCTGTTTTTCCGGTTCCCCGGTCAGGAACCGGATGACCAGATTCGTATCAACCAGATAGGTTTTCACTTCGGCAGCCCTTCCGTCACCGCATGATCCGCCCACTCGTCCCGAGCGGCTTGTCTCACGTCAGCCCACGTCGCTTTGGAAGGAACACCGGATTTTGCAAGCGAAGCAAATGAATCCATTACCCCAGGGTGGATCTTGATCATAACGGAATCCTCATGGATTTCGTAAATCAGCTTCTGCCCCGGTTCGGCACGCAAAGCATCCTGAATTTCCTTTGGCAGAGTCGTCTGACCACGCTTGGAGATTGTTGAACTAATCATTAGACAAAGTTAGCCGTATTCCAGCCTTGTGTCAAACACTTGCCTTGTTTTTGAAAAT
>Ga0163144_10028509_pt1 | contig 10765 bp, 11 predicted proteins | sample OliLak19BULKMAT1_FD_123175 | JGI IMG/M metagenome (GOLD analysis project Ga0163144, IMG submission 123175) | Freshwater microbial mat bacterial communities from Lake Vanda, McMurdo Dry Valleys, Antarctica - Oligotrophic Lake LV.19.BULKMAT1 | ecosystem: Environmental > Aquatic > Freshwater >... | reverse complement strand
CTATCCCCGACAGGCTCCTAGGCCGGCTGGCGGACGGAGGTTCACGGTCCTGGCGGCGGTTCCTCAGGCTTGGCTGGCGGCTTCACGACCGGGCCGGGATAGAGCGATCCGAGCACTCCGGCCGCCAGGATCACCACCACGATCACCAGCAGGTACAGGTTGAAGGCCGGACCCAGCAGCTCTTTGAGCTGATTGTGCAGCAGCATCTTCATGCCGACCACGGCCAGGACGATCGCCAAGGAGATCTTGAGGAAACGGAAGCTGTCGAGCATGCCCGCCAGGGCGAAGTACAGCGAACGCAGGCCAAGGATGGCGAACACATTGCTGGTGAAGACCAGGAAGGGGTCGCCGGTGACGGCGAAGACGGCCGGGATCGAGTCGACGGCGAAGACCACGTCGGTGGTCTCGACCAGGATCAGGGCGAGGAACAGCGGCGTGATCATCAGCTGCCCGGGCTTGGCGCGTTCGACCGCGGGGTCGAGCTCCACCTGCCCGCCCTCGGCCGGCGCTTCGTGCGCGGCCGAGCTGCCGGCGCGGACGAAGAAATGACTGCCATGGAAGCGGTCGGTCACCGGGAACCACCGCTTGGCCAGGCGCACCACGATGTTCTTGGTGGGATCCTCGTGCGACTTGATGACCAGCATCTTGATCGCGGTGAGCACCAGGAAGACCCCGAAGATGTAGAGGATCCACGTGTAGCGGGCCACCAGCTGGGCACCCACGGCGATCATCGCGCCGCGCATGACCAGGGCTCCGATGATGCCCCAGAACAGCACCCGGTGCTGATGCACCGCGGGAACCGCGAGGAACCCGAAGATCATCGCGATGACGAACAGGTTGTCGACGCTCAGCGACTTCTCGAGAATGTAGGCGGTGAGGTACTTGAGGGTTGCCGAACTTCCGTCGTTGACCTTGCCATCGACCGGATCCACGGCCAGCCCGAGGCCCAGCCAATGGTGCTCGTAGCCGGCCCACACGAACAGCGAGAACGCCAGGGCCATGCAGAACCACACCGCCGACCAGATCAATGCCTCGCGCGTGCGGACGACATGCGCATGGCGATGGAAGACCCCCAGATCCAAGGCGAGCATGGCCAGGACGAAGACGATGAAACCGATCCAGATAACCAACATCGGAACCTCTCCCAGGCGGGCCAGCTCGGCGGGGGATGCCGCGGCCACGGGCCACTCTTTAGTCACTCGCCCAGACGAACGCCACCGTCATCTTGCCCCGGTGTATCGCCCACCCGCGCAGGCCCAGGCCGGCGATGGAATCAGCTGTTCGCCACGCGCTCGGCCGCCGACAGGGCTTCGATGACCTGCCATGGCTGCTCCGCCTCGTCGAGACGCTCCATGACGTACTCGCTTTCGACCAGCGCCGCGATCCGCGAGAGCAGGCGGATGTGCAGGCGGGGATTCTCAGCGGGCGTCAGCAGCAGGAAAGCCATGCGCGCCCGCTCATGACGCCCCTGGACGAGGACGCCGCCACGAATGCGGGCGAAGGCGACCAGCGCCCCGCTCAGGCCCTCGATGCGCGCGTGCGGGATCGCGATGCCGTGACCGATATAGGAGGACAGCGACCGCTCACGCTCAAGCAGCGAACGCTCCAGGCGCTCCATGGGCATCGTCGCGGGGAGGACACCCTGGGGAATGCAGCGCAGCATGCGCGCGATGGCGCCCTCGAGATTGGCGGCCTCGACCCCGAGCAGGACGCGCTCGGGCGGCAGCACCTCCTCCAGCGTCAGGGTCGGCTCGCGCTCGAACTCGTCGTGGATCTGGCCGACCACGTCCTCGATGACGTCCTCCAACGAGACGATCCCCGCCCAACGGCCTTGGTCGTCGGTCACCATGCCAAGGATCCGGTGCGATCGCTGGAACTCGGCGAGCACCTGCTCAAGGGGCGTATCCTGACGGAAGGTCAGGTACGGTCGGGCGATCGCGCGCAGGTCGAGCTCCTGCCCAGGCTCCGGGAGGTGGCAGAGCACGTCCTTCGTATGCACCACGCCCAACGGCATCGCGCCCACGCTGGCCGCGGGGTCGAGCAGCGGATAGCGCGAAAACCGATGCGTGCGCACGACCTCCAGCAGGGCGGCGAAGCTGTCGCCCGCATGCACCACCTTGGTGCCGTCCCGACCGCGCATCGCGTCGCGCACCGTCAGGCCGCCGAGGTCGAACACGTTCTCGATCATGAGCAGGCGACGGAAGGACATCACCCCGCCCTCCTGGGATTCGCCGAGGATGATCCGCAGTTCGTCCTCTGAATGTCGCTCGGCGGTGTCCGCGTTGCCGTAGCCGAGCAGTCGCAGGACCAGTTTCGAACCCCACGCCAGGGCCTTGAGCGGCAGCCAGAAGGCGTGGTGGAAGAACAGGAGGATCGGCGCGCAGCGCAGGGCGAAGCCCTCGGTGTTGCGGATCGCCATCGCCTTGGGGACCAATTCGCCGATGACGATCGACAGGAACGCGCCGATCGAGAAGGCCAGCACGCCACCGACGATCCGCGAGGGCAGCCCTTCGCCGGGGATCACCGATTGGAGTGGAGCCAGGATGCCTTGATCGAGGACGAACCCGAGACCCAGGCCGGCGCAGGTGATGCCGACCTGCACCACCGACAGGTATTCCTCAAGGTGCTCCTGGATGCGCGCAAGCATGATGGCGCGGCGGTCTCCGGCCCGCACCAGCTCGGCCACCCGGCTGGGCCGGACACGCACCAAGGCGAACTCCGCGAGGGCGAAGAACCCATTCATCAGCAGCAAGGCGACGAGGATGGCGAGATAGACGAGAAACATGGCCGGTCACCCTAGGGATTGACCCCGAGCGGCAAGGTCGTGCCGCCCCAGCCTCATCCGCGCGGATTCTTCGTTACTGCGCGTCGCACGCCTGCGATCGGTTGTGCCGTGTCTCCGCGAGCCCCCGATGACGCGCCAGAGACGATTTGCGGCATCGATGTGCAGAGCCTTCTATTTCTTTTGCTCCGCCATCGACGCCACCAGCCGGTCGCAGACATAGCGAGTGAACAGCGATGGGCTCTGCAGGGTGTTCTGCCACCCCTGGACGGTGTTCTTGCTTGGCGCCTGGTGCGAGCGCCACCAGGCCTGGATATCGCGCTGGACGTCGTCGCGGCGACCGTCGAAGTGGCCGGTCGCGCTCCACACCGCCTGGCCATCGAGACAGCTGACGAGGTGGACGCTGACGCCGAGGGCGATCGGGTCGAAGCTGGTGAACTGCTCGACCCGCCCGATCAGCACGCCGTCGACATTGAGCTTGTCGCGCAGGCGCAGGAGATCGGTGCTCGAGATGTCCTCGGTCAGCACCGGATCGCGCGAGGGCAGCAGGTCACTGCGCGCGGGGTCGACCTCGACCACCTGCTGGATGCCAAGCTCACGCAGCGACGCGGACATGCTGGCGGTGATCACATCGGCGGCGCGGCCGATGCGCGGTCCGCGGGTGAAGGGCAGCACCGCCACCCGACGCATCTGGCCGATTTCGGGCAGGACGTGGTAGGAGTACGGATGGCTGGGGGCATCGCTGGCGCGGCCGCTCGGGCAACCGGTCAGCCCAGTCAGCGCCACCGCCACGGCGAGGATGACTGCGCGCGACTTCACTTCTTCTCTCCACTGGTGCGCGCGCTGCCGGCGACGGTGTCGAGACGGCTGCGGATGCGCAGCTGCAATTCGGTCAGCGCCTGGCCGTCGGCCGGTTCCAGCTTGAGCAGATCGGCGGCGAGTTCGTAGGCGAACTGCTCGGCCTTCAGGCGCGCGAGTTCGCTCTGGGCCAACTGATCGGCGAGCTGGTCGATCCGTCGGCCCCGGTCGGCGACCTCCTGGCGTGCATTCTCGAGGCTGGTGCGGGCGTGTTCGAGGATCTCGACCTTGGTCGCCAGGGAATCGCTGCGCCCCTCGGCGAGTTCGGCGATGCGCTTGGCCTCGGCCGCTTCGAGCTCGCGTTGGGCCAGCGCCGCGCGCATCGCCGTCAGTTCAGCGTCGAGCCGGCGTTGGCGTTCGAGCAGCGATTCGCGGCCGCCGCCGTCCAGGCGCAGACCCGGGCCGGTGCGCAGGGCCCCGGTACCGGCTGCGCTGGTCGCCGGCGTGGCCAGGGTCGGGGGCGCGACGGTGGGCGCGGATTTAGGCGCAGACGCCCCGTTGCTGCCCTTGGGTGAGGTTCCCTCGGCGCCAGCCAGCACGCCGGCGGCGACCAGGATGATGAGGGGTCGGATCATGGTTTGGCTCCGTCGCTGGCGCCATTGGCGGCCAGGAGTTGTCGGAGTCGATCCTGCAGCGATGAAACCTCGGCCTGGGTGCTGTCCAGCTTGAGCACGCGACCGGCGAGATCGTAGAACGAGCGTTCGGCATCGAGCCGGGTCAGCTCCGACGCGGATACCTCGGCCTTGGCCGCCGCCGCGGCGGCCTGGGTCACGCCCAGCTGGGTCGCCAGCTCGGCGGCGCGCTGCTCGGCGGCATCGAGTCGCGCGACACGCTCGCCCAACGCGGTCGCCGTGGTGGCGCCGGCGGAGAGCGCCTCGCCCTTTGCGGCCAACTCGCGCCCGAGGCGGGCATTCTCTTCGCGTAGCGTGGTCAGCTCGGTGCTGAGCCGGGTCAGGCGATCAAGCACGGTTTCACCGTGCTGCGGATCATTGCTGAGCACCGCCACCGGTGAGGTGCTGATGTTGCCACCCAGGCGGCGTTCGAGGTCGGCGACGCGTACCTGCAGCGCCTGGCGGGTCTCGACCTCGGCGCGCACCGCGGCGCGGTAACGGTCGTCCCGGGCGGCGAGATCCTTGCCGGCGGCGGCCAGTGCCTGTTGGCAGCCGGTCAGCTCACCAGCCAGCCGATCGACCTCGGTCGTCAGGCGGCGGTTCTCAGCGGTGGTGGATTGCAGCTTCGCACTGCGCTCGTCGCGGTCGCGGGCGATTCCGGCCTTGGCCTCGTCGGCCATGGTTGCGCGCATGGCGGCGAGGTCGGCCTTGCGTTCGAGATCCTTCGCCTCGAGTTCGCGCTGCTGGCGGGCGCTGAGGTCGGCCACGGCCTGGGTCTGCGCCGCTTCAACGCTTGCGCGTTGCTGATCGAGCCGCGCCTGGGCCATGGCCAGCTCGCGCTGGTAGTTGTCGCGCAGCTTGGCGAAACGCGCATCGTCGGCCTGCTCGCTCGCGGTGCGCTCTTTGCTGCCGGCGGCGAGGTCGCCCTGGTAGTCGGCGAGGGTGGCGGCGAGGTCGGCGACCCGCGCCGTATCACCGGCGGCGAGCGGCGTACCGCGGTCGCTCAATCCGATCTGACGGCCGATGGCGCGGTGTTCTCCCAGCACTTCGGTGATCTGGATCATCCCCTTCAGAGTGCGGCCATCGGCGATATCGTGGTAGACGCGAAGGAGCGTCCCCGGCTCGACGCCATCGCCACTGCCGAGCGGCAGTTCGGCGAGGATCTCGCCGGCGCGCTCGCTGATGGTGGTGATGGCGGCCTGGACGGTGCGATGCGGCGTCGGCGCCACGGCCTTGGCGCTCGATGCGGCCTCTGGCACGGGCGGGATGCTTCGGCCACACCCGGGCATGGCGCCAGCGATCAGGGCCAGGCCCAAGATCAGGGCGCGCGGACGGGCATGCGGGGGCCGGTCTGACATCGGCATGGGGGATCTCCGACCGTCGTTACGCACGGGCCATGCCAGCGTGCCGAAGGGGCTGCGAGGTGTTTCTCGAACGCTGCGCGTCGAACCTTCGCTCACCGCTGTCGCGAAGCTGGACGATGAGAGGCTCGACCCTGGCGTCGCCGGGGGGATGGACTAGGACCGTCGCCCATGACGCGCGCCCTCATCTTTCCCGGCCAAGGTGCCCAGTACGTGGGCATGGGTGTCGACCTCGCCCGGGCCGATCCCGCTGCCGCCGCCTTGCTCGACCAGGCCGACGACATTCTCGGCCTGTCGCTGTCGACGATCATCGCCACCGGCCCCGAGGCCGAACTGACGCGCACCGACATCAGCCAGCCGGCGATCCTGGTGGTCAGCCTGATGGCCAAAGTCGTGCTCGAAGCCAGGCTCGGCGGGCCGATCCCCTTCGTCGCGACGGCGGGGCTCAGCCTGGGCGAATACACCGCCCTGGTAGCTGCCGGGTCGCTCGACTTCGCCGATGCGGTGCGCCTGGTGCGTCTGCGCGGACAGGCGATGCAGGCCGCCGCCGAACTGGTGCCGAGCGGCATGGTCGCCCTGATCGGCGCCGACGAGGCATCGGCCCAGAAGCTGTGCGACCTTGCTGCCGAGGGCGAGGTGTTGCAGGTCGCCAACCTCAACGCCACCGGCCAAGTGGTCATCTCGGGCGCCGCCGCGGCCTGCGCCCGCGCCGTCGCCCGCGCCAAGGACGTTGGTCTGCGCAAGGCGATCCCGCTCACGGTCGCTGGTGCCTTCCACAGCGCGCTGATGGCGCCGGCCGCCGACCGCCTGCGCGCCGCCATCGCCAGCGTGCGCCTCCGCGATCCGCGCGTGCCGGTCTACGCCAACGTCCATGCCGCGCCGGTGACCACGGCCAGCGAGATCCCCGATCTGCTCGTCGCGCAGTTGACCAAGCCGGTGCGTTGGGCGCAGTCGGTGGTCGCCATGCAGCAAGCCGGTATCAACGAATTCTGGGAGCTGGGACCCGGCAAGACCCTGGGCGGCATGATCAGCCGCACCATCCAGGGCGCGGCCCTGAAGAATCTCGACAAGGCCGAGGACGCGGCGCAGTTCGCGTGAATCACCCGTGCCGGGCGATGAAAGCCCGGCAGCAGCGTTCGATCTGGGCGAACACCGCCTCGAAATCAGCCTCGCCGCCGTGATAGGGATCCGGAACCTCATCCGTGCCTTCGCCATCGTCGGCAGCGAGCAGGTCGACCACCGCGCTGCCATCGGCCGGCCGGCGCAGGGCGAGGGCGCCGACATTCTGCCGATCCATCGCCACCAGCCGATCGTAGCGCCGGAAATCGTCCGGCTGCACCTGTCGGGCGCGGTGGTCGCAGGGCACGCCATGGCGGGCGAGGGTGGCCAGTGTGCGCGGATCCGCCGGCTTGCCGATGTGCCAGGCGCCGGTCCCGGCGCTGTCGATCCGCCATCCGCGCGCCACCGGGTGGGCACTGGCGAGCTGGCGCATGACCGCCGCCGCGGTGGGCGAGCGGCAGATGTTGCCGAGGCAGACGAACAGCAGCTTCATAGCGCCTCTTCGCTGCCGTCCTGCCAGAGCAGGCGCCGGCCTTCGGGCGAGACGAGGTAGCCGGCAGCCTGCTCATAGCGGCGCAGCAGGCGCAGCGAGCGCGCGCGCTGGTGCGGGATCAGCCAGCCATCCTCGACCCAGGTGCGCGCGGCATCGTGGCCGCGCACGCGCAGCGGGGGCAGGTGCAGCGCGGCGAGTTCGTGGCGCAGCAGGTCATCGCGCGCGGCGTTCACCGCCGCCGGCAAGCGACGGCTGCATGGATTCCATGCGGTGATGATCAGTCCAGGCGCCTGGGCCGTCGGCAGGCGATCGAGCGCGGTCCATTGCGCTTCGCCGCGCACTTCATTGCGCCCGGCGCGGTAGGCCTCGCGCAGGCGTTCGCGTTCGGCAGGGTCCATGGCGGCAGCGTCCGCGCGCGGTGCGGCTCGTCGAGTCCGCCGCGCTGACCCGCTGTTGCGGCCGCGCACCGCACCCGCGACACTGCGCCCGCCATGGCCCTCTTTCTCGGCGTGCTGTTCGGCGCCTTCATCGGTTCATTCCTCAACGTGTGCGTGCACCGCCTGCCGCGCAATGAGAGCGTGGTCCATCCGCCCAGCCGCTGCTATGGCTGCGGCGCGCGCGTGCGCTGGTACGACAACCTGCCGGTGCTCAGCTACCTCATCCTGCGCGGCCGCTGCCGCTGGTGCGGCAGCGGGTACAGCCCGCGCTACCTGGTGCTCGAAGTGCTGGTGGCGGCGGTGACCGGACTGGTGGCGTGGTGGGCGTTCTCGCCTGCGGCTCCGCTCTCGCCGTGGCTGGGCCTGACCGGCGCGCCGCTGTGGGTCGGGCAAGCGGCGGCGGGGTGCGTGCTGCTCTGCCTCGCCTGGTTCCTCGTGGTGGCGACGCTGATCGATCTCGAACATCTCATCATCCCCGATGAACTGACCAAGAGCTTCCAACTCGCCGCGCCGTTCCTGGCCACGCTCTGCGCCACCAATGCCGGCTATGGCTGGGACGCGGGGGGGTGGATGTTCACGCGCGATGTCTTCGGCGACGTGCGCGCCGAACCCGGGCGCTTCCTGGCCTGGACACTGGGCACGGTCGGGGCGGTGCTCGCGGTGCTGGTGGCGTCCCTGCCGTTGGCGCGGCATGTCTACTCGACCTACTGCCCGGCGTCGGAGCGCTGGCGCGATGAAGACCACCGCGGCTTCCGCACCGGGGTGTTGTGGTTCCTCGCCGTCACCGCCTTCGCCGCGTTGGCGTTAGCCGTGCTGGTCTGGCTCGGCGGCAGTAGTGGGCCTGGCCAGATGGCCGCGGCACAGCTCGGCCAGGCATTGCTCGGCTCGTGCGCGGGGTGGTGCTCGCTCTACCTGGTCGGGCTGCTCGGTACGATCGTCTTCCGCAAGAACGCCATGGGTTTCGGCGACGTCAAATTCCTGGCCCCGATCGGCGCCTTCCTCGGTCCGATCGGGGTGCTCTACGCGTTCTTCGGCGCGGCGGTGGCGGGGTCGATCCTCGGGCTGCCGATGTACCTCCTGCGGCAACGCCGGCAGATCCCATTCGGGCCGTACCTGGCGCTCGGCACCGTCCTTGCCCTCGCCTGGGGCCCGCAGGTGCATGGCTGGCTGTTCCGGGGCTTGTTCGCTCCCTGATTCAACCCCGTGCTCGACAAGCCGGGTGCCACCCTATAGTCCGCCCCCTTCCCCGTTTTCAGGGGGGTGGAGCCGTTCCGTGGTCGACGATGCGACGCGTAAAGCCAAGGTCCTGATCGAGGCGCTGCCGTTCCTCAAGCGCTTCCACCACCAGTTCATGGTGGTGAAGCTGGGTGGCGAGGCGATCGAGAATCCGCCGGTGCTGGATTCGCTGCTCACCGATCTGGTGTGGCTGGAGCAGGTCGGCGTCAGCCCGGTGCTGGTGCATGGCGCCGGCATCTCGATCACCCAGGCGATGGAGCGCGCCGGCCTGAAGGCGAGCTTTCACCAGGGCCGCCGCGTCACCGACGAGGCGACCATGGCGATCGCCTCGCGCGAGATCGAACGCCTCAACGCCCACATCGTCAGCCGCATCTTCGACCTCGGCGGCGCAGCGATCGGCATGTGCCCGCCTCGTCATGGCGTGGTCAGCGGCAAGATCCTCGACCCCGGCTTGGGGCTGGTCGGCCAGCCGACCGGTATCGACCGCGAACGCATCGCCCGCTACGCCACGCGCGGCCTGATCCCGATCCTGCCGTCGCTGTCGGTCGACGCGGCGGGCAAGGCGATGAACACCAACGCCGATGACATCGCGCTGGCGGTCGCCACCGGGATGAAGGCCGAGAAACTTGTGTTCTGCTCAAGCGTGCCCGGCGTGCTCACCGATCCCAAGGATCCGGCGACGCTCATCAGCAGCCTGACCGACGTCGAAGTCCGCCGCCTGGTCGCCGACGGCACCATCAAGGGCGGCATGATCCCCAAAGTGGAAAGCTGCCTGGCCGCGCTCGACGCGGGCGTGCGCAAGATCCACATCGTCCATGCCGCTCAGCCGCACGCGTTGCTGCTTGAGATCTTCACCGCCGAAGGCATCGGCACCGAACTCCACCTCGCCCCACGCTGATCGGCCGTCATGCTCCGTCATTTCACTTCGCTCGACGACCTCAGTGCCCAGGAGTTCACCGACTTGCTCGCGGTCGCGGTGTACCTCAAGCGCCGCCGCGCGATGGGCATCCGCGAGCACGCCCTCGCCGGCAAGACCCTGGCGATGATCTTCGAGAAGCCCTCGCTGCGCACTCGGCTCAGCTTCGAGGTCGGCATGACCGAACTCGGCGGGGTCGCCACCTACATCCGCGGCGAGGATGTCGGGTTGAAGACGCGCGAGCCGATCAAGGATGTCGCCCGCGTCGTCTCGCGCTACGTGCACGGCATCATGATTCGCACCTTCGCCCATCAGACGGTGAGCGAACTCGCCGCGCACGCGACGGTACCGGTGATCAACGGCCTGTCCGATGCCTGCCATCCCTGCCAGGCGCTGGCCGACCTGCTCACCATCCATGAGCACCTCGGCACGACCAAAGGCCTGAAGATCGTCTTCGTCGGCGACGGCAACAACGTCGCGCGCAGCTTGGCGCGCGCCTGCGTCCTCGCCGGCGCGCGCTTCGTGCTTGCCGCGCCCACCGGCTATGCCTTCACCGCCGAGGACATCGCCAGCTTCGGCGCCGCCTGGGGCGACGCGATCAGCCACGTCACCGACGTCGCCGCCGCGGCGAAGGGTGCCGACGTGCTTTACGCCGACGTCTGGACGAGCATGGGCCAGGAGGCCGAACGAGAGCGGCGCCTGCGCGATTTCCAGGGCTACCAGATCGACGAGCGTCTGATCGCGAATGCCGGGTCACGGGTCAAGGTCATGCACTGCCTGCCCGCCCATCGCGGCGAGGAGATCACCGATGCGGCCGTCGAATCCTCGGCCAGCATCGTCCTCGACCAGGCCGAGAACCGTCTGCATGCGCAGAAGGCGATCCTTCGCCTGCTGATGGCCGACGACGCGGCCAAGGTGATCGAGGCGGCACGGGCGGGCGGCTGACCATGGGTCCGTGGTCCCACTGCCGGCGGCAGGCGGCCGTCTCCGGGCGCCGAGAGCCGGTGGTCCG
>Ga0163144_10028506_pt1 | contig 10766 bp, 7 predicted proteins | sample OliLak19BULKMAT1_FD_123175 | JGI IMG/M metagenome (GOLD analysis project Ga0163144, IMG submission 123175) | Freshwater microbial mat bacterial communities from Lake Vanda, McMurdo Dry Valleys, Antarctica - Oligotrophic Lake LV.19.BULKMAT1 | ecosystem: Environmental > Aquatic > Freshwater > Lake... | reverse complement strand
GCCGTCGTCGTCGCTGTCGAGGTCGCGGTAGTCTGGGGTGCCGTCACCGTCGGTGTCCACGTCATCGACGCGCTCCTCGAACGAGTCGGGGATGCCGTCACCGTCTTCATCGGGCGCCGTCGACACCGGCCCTCCGTCGCCCGTCGTGGGCGGTCGACGCCGCGATGGCGTCGCGTCGCCCGAGCAGCCGCCGAGAGCGGCGAGGAGAAAGATGGAGAGAGCGAGCCCGCTGAAACGCATGCGAAGCCTCCGACGTGTGATGCCCGACTCGCTCAGAGTAGCCGTTGCGCCGCCGAGTTGGAAGGGATGTTCGGGCCTCCCATGACGGACGTGACGCTGCGACGCCGGTCACGGCACTCCTGCGGCGTTTGTGCGGTTTGCCGAGTCGATACACGCACGTTCGCGCTTTCGCGTAGCCTGCTGCGGTGTCCTTTCACGCCCGCTTCGACCGCGCGATGGCGCGGCTGGCGACGCCGCTCGGCAAGCTCTATCCGGACGGCTTCGGGTCGGCGCTCGACGCGCGGGTCGCGCAGCTGAAGGACTTCGCCATCGGTGCGGAGGCTGCGGTCGTGCGCTGGTCGCCGACTCACCGTGTGCTCGGAGTGCCCGTCCGACAGGGCCGATTCGACTCGCCGGCCGCGCACTATTTGCCGCCCGAGAGTCGCGTCGGCGTGGTCGAGCACTGGGATGCTGGATCGAACGCGCCGCTGTGTCTGGTGCTCGCGGCGACTGCAGAGGAAGGCTTCGCGCGGCGGCGTCCACTCGCGCGCTACCTCGTCTCGCACGGCCTCTCGGTGCTGCTTCTGGAGAATCCATTTTACGGTGCGCGGCGCCCACACGGGCAGCGCGGACCGGTGTTGCGCACTGTCGCGGATCAGTTCGCGATGAACACCGCTACTGTCGAAGAAGCGTGCGCGCTGCTGCGCACGTTTCACTCGGCGGGGCTCGAGGTCGGTGTGACCGGGTATAGCCAAGGTGGCGTGATGGCGGCGTTCGCCGCGGCGCTCTCCGATTACGCGCTCTCGGTCGTGCCGCGCGGTGCGGCGCGCGCGTCTGGGCCGATCTTCACCGGCGGCGCGCTCTCCGAGACGATCCGCTGGGACGTGCTCGGCCGCGAGGCCGGCAGCGAAGCGGCCGCACGCGCGCGCTTTGACGACGCACTGTCATGGGTGCGACTCGATCGACACCCACCGCCGCGCGACGCCGCGAGCGCGATTCTCGTCGCCGGCAAAGACGACGGATTCATCCCCACAGCGGAGGCCGAGGCGCTGCATCGACACTGGCCGGGCTCAGAGCTGCGCTGGACGCGCGGCGGGCACTTCACCGGCTTGGTGCTGCACCATGATGTGCACCGTCGCGCCATCCTCGACGCGTTCGCGCGGCGCCGCGGTACGCGATGAGCAGCCGCGCAGACGAGCCGACGCACGGCGCGCGGGTCGGCCGCTACCGCGTGCAGGAGAAGCTCGGCGGCGGTGGAATGGGCGCCGTCTATCGCGCGATCGATCAGCGCACGGGGCAGGTCGTCGCGCTCAAGCGCATGCACGCGGAGCGCGACAATTCGGAGCGGTACGCCGCCGATGTGCTGCGCTTTCGCCGCGAATTTCACACGCTCGCGTCGCTGCGACACCCGCGCATCGTGCGGGTGTTCGACTACGGGCTCGACGACGAGGGGCCCTATTACACGATGGAGTTGCTCGGCGGGCGCGACCTGCGCGATCTGTTCCGCGACGAGGGCCCGATGCCGCCCGAGCAAGCGTGCAGCTTGATGCGCGACGTCGCGTCGGCGCTCGCGCTGCTGCACGCGCGCGGGCTGGTGCACCGCGATCTCAGCCCGCGCAACGTGCGCGTCATCGACGGCCGCGCGGTGTTGTTCGACTTCGGCGTGTTGGTGAACGCAGGCGCGGTGACCGACGTCGCCGGCACCGTCGCGTTCATCGCGCCCGAGATGATCCGCGGCCTACCGATCGACGGCCGCGCGGATCTTTTCGCGCTCGGCGTGCTCGGGTACGGGATGCTCACCGGGCTGCGACCGTTCGTCGCGCGCGACTTCGACGATCTCGAGCGCGCGTGGCGCGAGCCGCTGCGGCCGCCGTCGAGCTTCAGCCCGGTGCCCGAGGCGCTCGAAGATCTGGTCCTCGATCTGCTCTGCCTCGAGCCGCTCGGGCGACCGGCGAGCGCGGCCGTGTTGGTCGGCAAGCTGACGGCGCTCGGCGGGCTCGCGCCTGACCCGGAGCTCGAGATCGATCCGGGCTACGTGTCGTCTGCGTCGATCGTCGGCCGCGAGAAAGAGATCGCGCTGCTGAGCGCGCTGCTCGCGGAGACGCGCGATGGCGGCTCGCGCGCGTTCGTCGTCGAAGCAGAGAGCGGCGCTGGCAAGAGCCGGCTGGTGCAGGAGCTGCTTTTGCAAGCGAAGCTCGACGGGATCCTCGCGCTCCACATCGCGTGTGAGCAGCAGACGGGCGGACCGTACGGCGTCATCGCGCACCTGATCGACGAAGCGTTCGCTGCGGCGCCCGAGCAAGCGCACGACGCCGCTGCGGACGACGCCGAGCTGCTCGGTAGGCTGTTCGCGCCGGTGCGCAAGCGCTTCCGCTCGACGGTGACACCTGGCCCGCCGGCGGAGCCTGCCGAAGAGCGCATGCGCTCGCAGAAAGCGGTGACTGGCTTCTTCCGCGCGCTGGCGACGCTCAAGCCGGTGCTGCTGCTCGTCGACGACGTGCAGCGCTGCGACGAGGCCTCCGCCGCCGTGCTCGCGAGCCTCGCTTATGCGGGTGTGCCCGGGCTGATCGTCGGCGCGGCGCTGCGCAAAGGCGAAGCTGCGCGCGCGCCGACTGCGATCGCGTCGCTGCGATCGGTGCGGCCATTTCTCACGCTCGCGGGCCTCGACGTCGATGGCGTGCAGGCGCTGCTGCGCTCGATCTTCGGCGAGGTCGCGAACCTGTCGCGGCTGGCGCGCGCGCTCCACGAAGCGACCGCTGGCAGCCCGCTCTGGTGCACCGAGCTGACGCGCCAGATGATCGAGCGGCGCGCCGTGCGCCACGTCGATGGCGCGTGGATCGTGCCGGACGACATCGCGCTCGAGCACGCGTCAACGGGTCTCGCCGACGCGATGCGGGCGCGCGTCGGTCAGCTGCCAGAGCAAGCGCGCGCGCTCGGTGCGCTGCTCGCGATGGTGGGCGGCGAAGTCTCGCTCGAGCGGGTATTCGCGCTCGCGAACGGCGCGGATGGATCGCTCGCGAGCGAGGATCGGGCGCAGATGGTGTTCGGCGCGCTGGCGCGGCTGCAAGAGGAGGGCGTGCTCGTCGAGCTCGGCGGTGTGTTCCGGCTGCGGCACGACGCGCTGCGCGACGCGCTGCTGTTCGGCCTTCCCGCGGAGCGCCGGGTCGCGCTGCATCGGCACATCGGCGAGGTGCTGCTCGCGGCGGCCAAACAGCGTACGGATGCGGACGCCGAGGACGAAGCGCAGATCGGCTGGCATCTGCTGCGCGGCGGTGACGAGGCGCGCGGTGCGCCGATGCTCGAGCGCGCCGGGCGCCGCTTGTTCGCTGCGCTGGCGCTCGCCGACTGCATCGCGCCGCTCGAGGCCGCGCTCAGCGCACGCATCCGCGCGGGTGCGCCGCTGGCGGTGCGCGCAGAGCTCGGCGCGATCTTGGTCGCAGCGGGCTGGGTGTCGGATCGCGAGGTCGGAACGCGGCACGCGGAGCTCGCAGTCGCTGGCCTCGGCACGCTGAGCGGCGCGACCGACGCTGTGCGCTTTGGTCGCGTCATCGGCAGTCATCTCGGCTTTGCGCTCGGCTTCGCGCTCGCATGGCTGCGCTGGGCGCTACGCAGCGGCGAGGCGCGCGGCCTCGATCCGAGCAAGGCGCTGGTGTTGTTTGGTCAGACGCTCACCTTCGCCTGTGCGCTGACCTACTCCGCCAATCAGAAGGCGCGCGTCACGGCGTTGGTCGGCCGCGCCGATTTCTTCCGCGCGTTTCGCGGCTTCACGCCGTTCGCCGGCTACCTCGCGCTGCACGCGATGACTGACATCCTCGATGGGCGCCTCGCGCTCGCCGAAGAACGTCTCGAGGGTGCGCGCGTGCTCGCGACCAAGTCCCGACTGAATCCGCTGAGCGAAGCGGAGCGCCGACAAGCGGACGCTGGCCTACGCTCGATGAAGGGGCTCGTGTACGTCAATCAGTTCTCCCCCGGGCTCGAGCACGAGCTGACGCGGATTGACGAGATCGGACTCGAATATTATCGACTGACTGGCGTGACGACACGGATCGTCCGCTATCGCTATCGCGGGGAGGAGACCAAGGCGCGCGCGCTCGAGGCGGCGAGCGAGGCGAGCTCATTGGCGCTCGGCTCCTGGTCGACCGATCTGCAGCGGCTGTTGTTCGCACATCCGGCGTACGCGTTCTGTCACGACATCGAGGGTCTCGCGCGCAGCCTCGACGCCCTCGAGCGTCGCGTCGAAGAAGGCATGGAGTTCGCGACGCGAGTCGACATCACGCGCGCGGAGCTCTTGCGTGAGCGCGGCGACCACGGCGCGGCGATCGCGATCCTCGAGCGCACGCGCGCGACGCTCGACGCGGCGGACGTCCTGTTCCGCCAGCATGTCGGCTGCGCGCTCGCGCAGTGTCAGCTCGAGGCTTACCGCTACGAGGAAGCGGAGCGCTGCGCGCGCGATACGCTGGCGATCGGCGACGTCCCCGCGGTGCGGGTGATGCTCCCTTGGCTGCGCGCGCGACGCACGCTCGCGCTCGCGCTCGATGGTCTCGGGCGCGGCGAAGACGCTGTGCAGCTGCTCGATGCGACGATCCCAATCGCCGAAGAGCTCGATTGTCCGGTGTTTGCGGGCGAGCTGCACGAGGCGCGCGCGCGCGTCGCGTTTGCCGCGGGCGATCGCGTCGGCTTCGAGCTGCACCGCGCGCGCTGCGGCGAGTGGCTCCGACCCACCGAGAACCCTGGGCTGGTCGCGGTGGTCGAGCGGCTCGCGGATCTCGAGCGCGACCGCGATTCGGTTCCGGCAGACGCGCGGCGACGACGCCCTGGGAGAGAAAACAGCGCGTCGCGCTCCGAGCGCTCTCGGCCGGTGGCCGTGGAGAGCGCGGGCAACGACGCCGCGACGATCGCCAATCCGCGCAGCGCACGGCCATCGCACGCCGCGGACGAGTCGGAGACCGCCGAAGCGGTCGAACGCACGCGGGACCGCGACTGAAGCGCGGCGCGCGCGCTCAGCGCACTGGGCGATGGCCGTAGACGCCGGTCAGCTTGGTCGTGTCGACGCGTAGCGCGAGCGCGAGCGTGAACAGGCGACGATACGTCTCGTGGTCGGCAGAGAGCTCCGGGAGTGCACGCGCGAGCGCGCGCGCGGCGTCGTCGTGGATGACCTTCTTGCCCATGTCGAGCGCCTCGAGCTGCGCGGGATGGAGCGAGCCATCGTCTTGCGCCATGCGCCGCACGACATCGACGTACTCCTTCACCTGCTTGGTGAGCACGTCACGCGAGACGTCCGCCTTCAGCAGCGTCTCGCCAGTCTCTGCGCGGGCCTCGACGTGCAGCGCTTGCTCGCTCGGCGCGAGACGCAAGCGCCAGGCATCCGCGACGCCGGGGAACACGAACACGTTGCGGCGCAGCAGCTCGGCGATGGCGAGCTTCCACTCCGCGCGCCGCGCCTCGCTCGCGGCGCTCCAGGTCTCTTCGTCGAGGTCGATGGCGATCAGCGGCACGGTGTTGGCTCTCTCTGCGATCAGCTGCGGCGCGCGGCGACGAAGCGGCCGCGGCGCACGCTCGGGCTGCGCGGGTAGACGGCGAGCGTGAGGTCGTCGCGCTCGCCGACCGCGAGCCGCTGCGCACCGGCGTAGGCGATCATCGCGGCGTTGTCCGTACACGAGGCGAGCTCTGGCACGAACAGCGCGATTCCCTCGCGCGCGCATGACTCCGCCGCGCGCGCCCGCAGACCGCGGTTCGCGGCGACGCCTCCCGAGAGCACGAGCCGCGGGACCTCGCGCACCTGACACGCGAGCACGCTCTTGCGCACCATCGTCTCGACGATGACGGCCTGAAACGACGCGCAAAGATCCGCGAGCGCGCGCTCGCCCTGCGGCTGACCGTTCTTCGCGACGTGCTGCGCGACCGCGGTCTTGAGCCCGCTGAAGCTGAATTCGAGCGAGCCCGAGCCGCCGACGTTCGGCCGCGGCAGCGCGACCGCGCGCGGATCGCCGTCCGCCGCGAGCCGATCGACGCGCGGGCCACCCGGATAGCCGAGGCCGAGCAGCTTCGCGACCTTGTCGAACGCCTCGCCGGCAGCGTCATCGCGCGTCTGCCCGAGCAGCTCGATGTCCATCGCCGAGCGCACCTCGTAGATCGCGGTGTGACCGCCGCTCGCCAGTAGCGCGACGAACGGATACTTCGGAGTCGCTGGCGGCGCTGCCGTATCGCTGTTGGCCGCAGGTCGACGCAGGTGCACCGCGAGCAGATGCGCGACGAGATGATCGACGCCGATGATCGGCAGGCCGCGCGAGAACGCGAGTGCCTTGGCGAACTGCACACCGACGAGCAGCGCACCGACGAGCCCGGGGCCATTGGTGACGGCGATAGCGTCGATGCCGGCGAGGCCGCCGGGGACGGCCTCGAGCGCCGCATCGACGACCGTCGTGATGTGCTGAAGGTGTGCGCGCGAAGCGACCTCGGGGACGATGCCGCCGTAAGGCGCGTGGATCGCGATCTGACTCGCGATGACGTCGGACCACACCGCTCCGTCGAGATCGACGACCGCAGCTGCGGTCTCGTCGCACGAGCTCTCGATCCCGAGCACACGCAGCGGCCGTCCGGCCAACGGGTGCGCGGCCGTAGAGCGCGCGTCCTCGGTCATGGCGCGCACGCGAGCCGGAACAAGCCGAACAGATCGCGCCCATTGCTGAAGCGCGGCGTCACGTCCCCGCAGCTCTCGCCGCGGGTCGAGTTGCCGGCGCCCGCGAGCAGCCGCACTTCGATGCCGCCCGCATCGAGGAACGAGACGAACAACGTCGCGTCTTGCCCGCATGGAGCCTCCGGATCGAAGCGCTCGGGCGCGGTCTCGCTGCACTCGCGCACCGAGCCATCTTGTGGCCCGCGCGTACGCCGCACCGTGTAGAGCTTGTTCTCGAGGCGCCGATCGCCAGGGAAATCGTAGCGCCCGAGCAGGTCCTGCTCGATCGGTCCGACGATACGCACCGGCGCACAATCGAACGCGCCGTCGCTCGTCGTGAGCAGCGCCTCGAACGTCGCATCGCCGAACGCGAAGCTGCGGCAGTGCTCGGGGACGAGCGGACGAAACGCGAGCTCGAGCGTCACGCTCTCGCAGAAGCCGCGGCGGATGAACGCGGCGTCGCTCGTGCCGACGACGGGTCCGGTGCAAACGCGCCCAGAGCCCGCGCCGATGGCGTCGAGATCCGTGCAACCACTCGCGAGCGCGGCCGTCGCCGCGAGGAGCAGCGCGAGGAGAGCAGGTGTGGACCGACGCACGCGGCCAGCATAGCGGCGCGCTATGCTCGTGACCATGCATCGCCGCCGCTTCCTCCGAACGGGACTCACTTCGTCGTGTGTCGCCACCGCTGCGCTCGCGGCCCCAGCGCTGTTCACCGAGCGCGCTCACGCGCAGCCACATCGTGCGCCGAGCTCCGCCGCGCCGGCGCGCGCGGGTTGGTCAGCGAGCGGTCCGCGCGAAGGCCGTGAGCCCGTCGACATCGCACATCCGACCGCCGACGAGCGCCTGCACACGCCAGTGCTCACGCTGCCCGACGCGGTGCGCCGCGGGCGCGCGTTCGATCTCGTCGTGCAAGCGGGCCTCGACGCGCATCCGATGGAGGCCGCACACCACATCGACTGGGTCGAGGTCTGCGCTGGCGACACGCGCGCGTTCGTCATCGATCTCTCGCCGCTCGTGCCTTACGCCGTCGTGCGCGTGCCGCTGGTGCTCGCCGCGGACACCGAGCTGCGCGTTCGACTTCACTGCACGCTGCACGGCACCTGGCTCACCCGACGCGCCGTGCACGTCGGATAGCGCTCAGCGCCGTCGCGCACGGCGTCGGGCGACGGCGAGCAGCGCGACGATCATCGACGCGCCGATCGCGCCGAAGCCGATTCGACCGCTCGGCGCTACGCGACAGCCGCAGCCGCCGTCGTCCGCGACGGGTGCGCGCGCCGGTGGGAGACAGATTCCGCTGGTGCCGTCGCCGATGCGTTCGCACGAGTCGCCTGGTCCGCATGGACTGTCTGCATCGCAGAAGCGCGTGCAGACGCCGCTGCCGAGCTCGCACAGCCCGGACGTGCAGTCCTCGTTCATGGCGCATGACTCGCCGCTCAGCGCGAGCGCTGGCGCACAGACGCTGAGCGTCGGCGTGGCCGGATCACAGGTGAAGCCCGTCGGGCACTCGGCGTTGGTCGCGCACGTGACGGTGCACCAATGCTCGCTGCCTCGCGCCGCGCACCCGCCAGGCGACATGCAGTGCTCATCGGTGCGGCAGGGACCGCCGGTCGGCTCCGCTGCGGCGCGGTGACAGAGGCGATCGGCGAAGCAGCGGAAGCCAGCGCCACACGCCGCGTCGTCACTGCACGCGCGCGTGCAGTAGAGGAGCCCAGTGTCGGTGAGGCACTGGCCAGAGAGGCACTCGGCGTCGGCCGCACAGGGCTCGCCGAGGCCGCGCGTGCTGGCGAGGATCGCCGCCGGCACACACACACCGCAGCCACCTGGGGCGGCCGCGCATGCCTCGCCGGTGACGCAACCGCCGCCATCGCCGCGACACGGCGCGAGGCAGCGACGACGGCCATCGCCCGGATCTTTGCAGACGAGCGTCCCGCAGTCGGTGTCGACGCTGCACTCGGCGTCGTACGGCGTCGCGCCCGCGACACCGGGGACGCAGCGCCCATCGCAGCCAGCCGCGCCCGAGCAGTACAGGCTCGGCGGGCAGCCGAGATAGGGAGTGACTGGGTCACACGCGCGCGTGCAGATCTGCCCGGCGCTGGTCATCTCGCACAGCCCGCCGACACACGTGTCGCTGCTGACGCACGCCGAGCCGAGAGGCGTACAGCCCTCGTCGACGAGCTCGTTGCAGTCGTTGTCGATGCCGTCGCAGATCTCCGCGCCCGACGCGATGCAGCTGCCGCTGTCACTCACCGCGAGATCGATGAAGTCGAGATACGGATAGAGCGCCGAATACGCGCCGGGCGCCGTGCCGCAGCGCGGCGAGCTGCGGCCATCCGGGCTGTAGATGAACGACGCGACGCCGTGGACTACGCCTTCCGCGTCGAGCAGGGGCCCGCCGGAATCGCCCGAACATACGGAAGGATCGACGAATACGAAATTCTCCATCACGAACTCGACGGTCGTCGTGACGCGGTATTTGGTACCGCTCGAGCCGTCGGGAAGCTCACCAAAGCCGACCGCCGTCACGCTCGCGCCGGTGAGCCGATTCGGCCGCTCACGCGAGTAGACGATCGGCGTCTCGCTCGCTGGCGTCGTGAGGATCAACACCGCGACGTCGGAGCCGTCTTCGATGTCCCACGAGCCGGGCGCGGTGCGCACCTCTGCGGCGAGATACATCGCGGTGTACACCCGTGCGCTGCTCGCGACGTAGATCTCGAACTGCGAGGCCGGCGACGCCGAATTGCGCGAGCCGTTGCGCACGCAGTGCTTCGCGGTGAGCACGACGCGCGGCGCGATGATCGACGCCGTGCAGGCCGAGCCGACCGCGCGGTTGTAGAGAAATACGACGCTCGGATAGCCGGTCTCGCGCGTGCCACCGGCGATCTCTTCGCTCGCTCCGCCGAACGCCTCGTCGCCCTCGAGCGCGCAGCCCGCGAGCAGCGTGGCCGCGAGCAGCACGGAGACGGGCAGCGCGGTGACGAGCAGCGCGGCGACGAGTCCGCTCGCGGAGCCACGCCGCAGGAGCGCGAACCGCGGCGCGAGACTCGCGACTGGCGTCACGCGCGGCTCCGGCGTCGACGCACGAGACAGAGCGCGCACAGGCCGCCGAAGAACGCGAGCCCGAGCGGCGCCCCGCGACGATGGTGCGAGCGCGTGATGCTGCAGCCGCCGTCGTCTTCCGCGGGAGGCGGCGCGGGGCGCTCGCAGAACGCGCCTGCGCCATCCGGCGTGCGGCGGCACTCGAGGCCGACGCCGCATGGCGTATCGACGCTGCAGGTGCGCGTGCACTCGCCTGCGCGACACAGGCCGCTCAAGCACTCCGCATCGGCCGCGCAGGTCTCGCCGAGCAAGCGCACGTTCGGGCGACAGAGCGACGCATCGCCGACGGGCACGCAGTCGAAGCCGCTCGGACACGCGGACATCGGATCGAGGCAATTGATCTGCGTACACCAGCTGCGCCCCGACTCCGATGCGCAGACCGTGCCCTCGCGGCAGTCGTCGTTGGCGAGCGGCGCGCACGTGGCGCCGGTGCCCTCGCGCTCACCGCGCACGCACGCATCACCGCGGCAGTGGAACGACGACGGACAGTTCGCGTCGGTCGTGCAGGTGCGCGTGCAATAGCGCGCGCCGAGATCGTCGAAGCAGCGCATCGACGCACACGCGGCGTCACCGATGCAGTTCTCGCCGAGCCCGCGCGGAATCGTCAGCTGGTTCTGATTGACGCAGACCGCGCAGAAGCCCGCGATGGTCGCGCACGCCTCGCCGGCCGGGCACATGCCCGCGTCGCCGCGGCACGGATCGAGGCAGCGGCGGTTGCCGTCGCCGGGATCCGCGCAGACCAGCGAGCCGCACTCGGTGTTCGCTGCGCACGACG
>Ga0163144_10028505_pt1 | contig 10766 bp, 10 predicted proteins | sample OliLak19BULKMAT1_FD_123175 | JGI IMG/M metagenome (GOLD analysis project Ga0163144, IMG submission 123175) | Freshwater microbial mat bacterial communities from Lake Vanda, McMurdo Dry Valleys, Antarctica - Oligotrophic Lake LV.19.BULKMAT1 | ecosystem: Environmental > Aquatic > Freshwater >... | reverse complement strand
CCGGCTTTTCTATCGTGAGAGTTGACGGGCCCCATGCCCCTACCCGCCCGCAGGTGAGCGTGATCATGTCCATGCGCGACAGCGGCCGGACCCTCGCGCCTGCGCTGAGGTCGATCACGCAACAGCACTTCAGAGATTGGGAGATGATTCTGGTCGACGACGGGTCATCGGACGATAGCGTGGCATTGGCTCGGCGCGTCGCCGACGAGCGTATCCGTCTGTTCACCGATGGCCGATGGCTGGGGCTTGCGATGCGGTTGAACCAGGCGATCGATGCGGCGCGCGGGCGATTCATCGCCCGTATGGATGCGGACGACGTGGCCTATCCCGAGCGACTGGCGCTGCAGTGTGATTTTCTGGAACGTAATCCCGGCGTCGATGTACTCGCCTGTGGAATGATGGTGTTTAGAGACGGGGGTTTGCCCGTGGGGAGCTTCCCGGTGCGAACGACCCACGAAGCCATTTGCGCGAGGCCCTACGCGGGATTCCATCTTGCCCATCCGACCTGGATGGGGCGGGTCGAATGGTTTCGCCGCTGGCGCTACGATCCGCGATGTCTGAGGGCGGAGGATCAGGATATGCTCCTGCGCGCGTTCGGTGATAGCAGTTATGCGGCGCTGCCAGACATTTTGCTGGGTTATAGACAGGATCGCGCGTCGATCCGGAAATCGTACCGAGGGCGGCGGACGTTCTCGCGGTCCGTCTGGCGTCACGCATCCGAACATCGACAACTCGCTGTTGGCGCAATGGCCATCGGCGAGCAGATGTTGAAGCTCGCTTACGACACGGTCGCGATCGGAACCGGGACGAGCCGGAAGCTGCTGCGGCATCGCGCGCGGCCCGTCTCGGAGGAAGAAATTGCTCGCTGGCGACGCGTTTGGCTGGCCTGCAACACGTCGGGAGACTGCATGTGATCGTCACGAGACAAAGTCGGTGCGTCGAACATGGGCAACCTGTGCCGGCGCAGATCGTGTCACGGCTGACGCTGGCGCCATGCACGGTCTGACCGGTTTCCTGCAACCACCGGGGGAGTGGGGGGCCGGGACCGTCGAATGCCGAGGGTTCAGACCCGCGCTTGCGAGCCCTATCCGATACGTGGACATGAAGTGCATCCGGACCTACAGCTCTAGCGAGGAGCGAGCTTCGTGAAGAAGCTTTGCATGGTAACGACCACGCCCCTCATTGTGGATTTCTTTCTCGGGCGTCACCTCGCGGAGCTTTCGCGGGTGACTCGGCTATCCCTGGTTTTCAATGCGCGTGAGGGAGACCCCTTGGTTGCGCGCGGGTTGCCGGTGCGTCTGTTGGACGTCCCGATCCGTCGCGCGATCGCGCCGTTCTGGGACTTGCTCGCCTTTGTGCGGCTTGTGTACCTTTTCTGGCGAGAACTACCCGACGGTGTGATCTCCGTCGCACCGAAGGCCGGGTTGCTGGCGATGATCTCCGCGTGGATCACTCGCGTACCATTCCGATGCCATATTTTCCAGGGAGAGGTGTGGGCGACGCGGCGTGGCCTGCCGCGTGTACTGCTGCGCGCAGCGGACCGACTGACCGCGCGACTGTCGACTCACCAGCTGGTCGTGAGCCGCAGCGAGCGCGAATTCCTTGTTCGGGAAGGCGTGGTCGACGCGGCGCGCGCGCGGGTCCTGGGTCCAGGCTCGATCTCCGGCGTGGACATCGAACGCTTTCGTCCCGAACCCTTGGCGGGCCAGGGGGTTCGCAGGCAACTTGGCGTACTCGACACTGATCTGCTCGTTCTTTTTCTTGGGCGTCTCAAGCGAGACAAGGGCGTTCTGGACCTTGCGAGCGCATGGGCGCCGCTCGCCGCCGCGGACCCGAGGCTGCATCTGCTGTTCGTCGGGCCGGACGAGGACGGGCTGCGCGGTGCCATCCAGGCCGCAATGCCGAAAACGGTGGCTCCTCGGGTGTCTTTCGAGGGGCTGACAACGTCGCCGGAGCGCTACCTTGCCGCGGCGGATATTGTTTGCCTTCCCAGCTACCGCGAGGGGTTCCCGATCACGGTCCTGGAGGGCGCAGCGATGGGGCTGCCCTTGCTGGCGTCGCGCATCTACGGCATCGTCGACGCAGTAGTCGAGGACGTGACCGCACTCCTCCATCGTCCGGGTGACGTGACGGACCTTCGGCGGCAGCTCGATCGCTTGATCCGTGAGCCCGAGTTGCGGCGCCGACTGGGCGAGGCGGGGAAGGCGCGCGTGCACGCGGAATTCGAGGCCGGAGGAGTCGTTTCGCGATACGTAGCGTTTGTTTGCGCGGCGATCGAGGAATGCCCCCGATAGGTTCGGTCACCGGTCCTCCGCCAGGTGCCCACGAAAGGCCAGCCAGCGCGGCTGGGGTGCTGGAGTTCGATCACGTTTCATCGCCACGCAAGTGAGGCGCGCTACCCTTCGCCACGATCAGAAACTAACCGGCTTGGTGAAACGCCCAGGCGATCCGCGCTCCGACAGTCATCGGGGCGCGCAGACCTCGAAAATACACCGCGGTGCTCGGGGTGCGCACATGGCCGGCGGCGCGTTCGCGCTGCACCGACCAGGCCATGCGGAAATCCCAAAGCAGCCGCTCGAATACCGTTCCAGCAACATGGGGTTTGCGCGAGAACTCCGCGTAGAGGAGCTCCTTGTCGGCGCTCACACGTCCCGAAGCTATGCTGCTGCGCGTGGCTTGTGCGCCATGCTCGCGAATGGAGCAAAGCGCCTCCGCCAGGAAGGTGAAGCGGCCCTTCTCGAGCAAACGGAACCACATGTCGAGGTCCACCAGCTGCTGATACTGCGCGCGGAATCCGTCCTTCGCGTCGGCGCGGCGAAACATCACCGCGGTCGGCTCGCCTATCAGATTGCCGCGGAAAAAACACCTGTGTATCGCCTCGGTCCCGCTGCTCGTGACGTCCCCGGCCGCGTAACCAAGTACGCGCCCCGACCCCCCATCCTCCGGCAGGATCCGCCGCGCGCAGCCCACCAGCGCAGTACGCTCATCCCGGAACGCTGCGAGCATGCGCTCGACGCAACGCGGTTCGAGCATGTCGTCGGCGCAAAGAAATTTGATGTAGCGTCCCCGGGCCAGTTCGAGACACCTGTTGAAATTCCCCTGCATCCCCAGATGCTCGGGCGCGAGCACGTAACGCACACGCGCGTCGCGCTCCACAATGGCCATCACGACCTCCTGAGTATGATCGCTCGAGCGGTTGTCCGAGACGATGATCTCCATGTCGGCGAAGGACTGATCGAGCGCCGATTTGAGGGTATCGGCAAGGAACCGCCCATGGTTGTACGCCGGTATGCAGACACTGACGGCTGGAGCCACGATCTCGTTAAGCCGGGAAGTCAACGCGCTACCGAATACAGTTCAAACAGGTCGAGGATGTTCTTGCAGTCCACGGTCCGAATCTGCGGATCGAACGACGGGAAAGGGCTGACCCGGTTCATGTAACGCCTGACGTAGCGGGCGCGAATGTTTCGCGGAAGCAGTGCGGAGAAAAGATAGGCCAAACCAAGCCTGGCATAGAATCTCAGTCTTTCGGACCAGTTCAATGCGGCCCAATAACTTGCCAGTCTGAGAGGGCGTCGGCCCTTGGCTGCGTACAGCAGTTGCAGGAATCGATACCGATCGACATCGGCGCTGATAGCGTATTCCGCACCGAAGTTCCGCTCGATGCAACTCATCGCGACAAACCACGACGTGAGGAGCGGATCGCCCGGCAGCAGCCTCGCGCGTACGGACTCGGGCGTCGCAGTCAGATCGAGATTGTTGAGAAAAGCCGTGCCCTCATCAGAACGATTGTTGAAGTAATAGAAGCCGAAGGATTTCGGGCTGATGCCGATTGCAACCAACGGTTGCGGCACAACCAGGATTGCCCGCCCGGCGAGCAACATGACATTGGTCGCGTAGTAGTCGGGATAGGGCGACTGGAAAAACGCGCCGTGAGGGCGAAGCGATTCGAGGAACCGGCGGCTGACCAGCGAGTGCTGCATGTTGTAGCTGAACGAAAGCCGCAATGACATCGACTTTCGCACGGCCGCCAGCGCCTCCGAGCGATCGAGCAGAAACGGCTGTTCGCGGCCGCGAAACAGCTCGGAATAGCCAGTCTGGACGAACCCCTCCGCGTGGCCCGGAATTACGCCAGGGTAGGCGAACTGCACCGCCTCCGCATACACCGCCTCCGGTGACGAGAACTGCGCGATCAGCGCCGACAGCGTGCTGAAATAGCCCGGCAGCAGACAATCATCGTCGCCGAGCATAACGACGTAGTCGCCGCCGCTATGTGCGAGGGCGTTGTTCCAGTTTTCCGTGACCGGAACGAAACGATCTGTGCGAATGCAGCGAACGCGCGCATCCTGCAGGCTGGCGACGTATCCGCAGATGTCCTCGGTCGAGTCGTTGTCCGAGACCACCACCTCCCAGTCGTCGCAGTCTTGGCGAAGCACCGATTCGATGGCGTAGCGCAGCAGTTCCAGCCGGTTACGCGTCGGCAGCAGTACCGAAAACATCATGGACCGTTACGTTGCAGCACGACGGTGTAGGCGGCGCCGCGGCCTTCTTGCGATTCGAGCGGATACGCCGCCGCGGCGATCGCGCGGCCGAGCGTCTTTCCGACCCTGCGCACGGCACCATTGGAAAATCGGTTCATGAGGGTGTATTCCCAGCCGAACCGATTCCAAGCGAGGCTTCCCCGGTCGCGCGTGGTAATCATGCGCAATTCGAGTCCGGAGCGCGCGCCGCGCTCCGCGATCACCCCCGGTGGGATTAGCCAGAGATGGCGCGGCGCATCGACATGCGCCCAGCGCTCGCCGAGCACCCCGAACTGAAACGCGTGCGGATTGGGTGCGGCAACGACGAGCACTCCGCCAGGGAGCAGCTTGCGCGCTGCAACCTCCAGCATCGACCACGGGGAGACCAGATGCTCGATCACGTGCCACATCACGATCACGTCGGCCGGCCTCATCTCCTCGAGAGCCGTTGCTTCGTCTGCGCTTTCCACCACCACGATTCCGAGTTTGCTGGATAGAAACGCGCAACAACGATGATCCATTTCGATCGCCTGGACTTCGAAGCCCGCCGCCTTGGCGAGGTAGCAGAAGCCGCCCGAGGCCGGTCCGATTTCGATCAGCCGCCCCGCTCCGCGAAATCGCCTAACAAGCTCTATCTTGTAACGCTCGGAGACGGACCAAGCTGCGAGCTGCGCCACCGAGTGGGGTATGACGTAATAGTCGTTCGCGTAGTAGCGCGCAAGATCTGCGGGAACGTCGCGCAGGAAGATCACGCCGCACCTGGTGCAGCGCAGGTAAGCAAAGCGCGCGACGCCGATCCGACGATTGAAGTCCCGCGCCTTGAAGGCTGGGTTTGTCGCGGCGCCGCATTGAGGACAAGGGTGCGTATCCGTCATGTCCGGTTCCCGGTGCCCGGGTCTGCGTCGGGCCCCCAAGCATGCATCGAGTACATTAGCCGGGACTCTGGAGGCGAGACTTGGTACTTTCTCGTCTGATTGTCGGCGACAAGAAGATTTTCCTGGTCCGATCTCCAGAATGTGTTGCTCGAATGCCATTCGCGCATATCGTAAGACCGGCCGTCGCGGCCAACCACAACGGCGCGCTTGCCGAACGCGATGACTTGATTTGTCAGGCCGCGCCGGCCGGACTCGAACAACTGCGCGTCGAGCTTTTTTCTGACCGGATCGAGCCGCACCGCCAGCGCCAAGTCGCGACGGATCATGAAGGCATTCGTCCGCAGATGGTAGTTGGGGAACGGGCCGACCTTTCCGTGCAGAATCAGGCGTCGCAACAGGCGACCCGCGGGTCGCGCAAGCGGAATCCGATGCAGGGCCAGACGCTTCCAGGCAGGATACTGTGCGAGCACGATGGCGGGAACGCGGATCGACTTCGAATAGCTCGACGAAATGCTCTGCCATGACCCTGTTGCGCCGGCCAATCCTACACCCTCACCGGCGAGCGCGTGGCGGAGTTTTCCCAGCCAGCCGTCATCGAGAATCTCGCTGAACGAGTTGACGAAGCACAACACCTCGTGCCTGACGCCAGGGACCGCATGGAAGTAGGCATCGACGTCGAAGCCCCGATCCGGAATGAAGCGGTGTTGATGCGGCACTTCGCCTAGGAGATCCTCGTGTTCCGGCGGCAGCGGTTCGCTGTATCCTTTCAGGAGGATCAGTAATTCGTGCGCGATACCCGCGGGGTGCGTGCGGTAGGAATCGAGAAACGCGCGCAGCGGTTCGATCCCGTTCGTGGCGCGCGCGAGGTGCACGACGCAGATCGGTGCAAGCGACACTGCCGACATCAGATGCCCTCGAGATAATGCCGCAAGGCGTCTCGCCATGGCCGCATGGTCACGCCCAGGGCCCGGGCGCGCGTGTTGGCCAGAACGGAGTAAAGCGGCCGGCGCATACGGCCGCTCATGCCGCGACGATCGACCGGACGAACGTCGACAGTGAGGCCCAGCGTCTCGACGATCGTGCGCGTGAACTCGTACCATGAACAACTGCCCTCATTGACGAGGTGATAGATGCCCGGCGCGAGTTGGGGATGCGCAATCAGCGCGTACACCGCCTTGCTCAGGTCATCGGTCGACGTCGGAGCGACGACCTGTTCGGCGGCCATGTCGATGCGCCCGCCCGCGCGCGCGTCCGCGATTCTGCCGTCGACGAAATTGCCGCCCTTGGAGCGTGCCCCGGAACGTCCATATAGTCCGCAGGTGCGGATCACCACCGCGTGTGCCGGCGCCGCGGCGAGCGCGGCGTGTTCGCCTGCCAGCCGGGAGATGCCGTAGATCTGCAGCGGCGCCGGAAGGTCATCCTCGCGCCAGGGTGTGCAACGCGTCCCGCCGAATACGTAGTCGCTGCTGAATGTGAGCAGCGTGGTTCCCAGATCCGCACACACCGCCGCCAGGTCGCGCACCGCCACGCAGTTCATGAGGAATGCCTGCGCAGGATCGTCCTCGCATTTCGGCACGTTGTGGAACGCTGCGCAATTGATCACCAGTTCCGGGCGCAGCCGCTTGACCATGGAGGCCGCTTCCCCCGCCCGCGCGAGATCCAGCGCATCGCGCCCGGGGGCCACGATGGCATGCCCGGGATTGTTGCGCAGCAGGTCACCGCCGAGTTGACCGGTCGCGCCGATCAACAGGATCCTCAAGGGCATGGCGAGAGCGCCATGTCGTGCCAGTCCAGGTAGGGTATGAAAACGTCACACCGGGTGTACTCCCGAACTTCCCGGCCAAGCGCGAGCCGGTAGGCGACTGGATCGATGAACAGGCGGCCGAGGATGGCAGCCTCTGTCTCGACATCCCTGGCTATCAGCGCCTCCTGCAAGCACTTCATGGTGCCGCTCCGTCCTACTTCAACAAAGACTCGTGTTTTCGCAAAAAGTCCCGCCCGACCCGGGTCGCGCCGCCGTAACTGTAGTGTCCGGGGCGCATCATGGCCTTGAAACGGCGTTGCCGTTGTTCGTCCTCGGGCGTATAGACCGCACCGCTTCCGGAACGCTGCAGAACTTCCAGCGCGAGGTCGCGGATGTCCTCCCCGTTGTTCTCGTCCAGCCGCAGACCGCGTTCGCGGTAGAGGTTGGCAAACCTGAAATTCGCGATCTCGGATTCGAAGATCTCCCGGAATCTCAGATACCGTCCCGCCTCTTCCGACCAAAGCAGCTTGGGGATGGCGACATCGCTGAAGCCAAATTTCAATACCGTCGACAGCGGTGCCTGGTTCGCCATCGCACTCAACCTGCCGAACACGGTCGCCACCTCCGACAGACCGGACGGGCTGCCGAGGAAGAACCTGCAGCTCGCGCAAAGGAAGACATCCATCCAGTCGGATCGAATGTCGAGATGCGCGTAATCGAGGACATTCTCCAAGGGCGCGAGACGGCGCATGGTCGGGTCGCCCATGCGGATGCACCAGTACCCCTGTCGCGTGAGTGCGACGACGGCAGGCAGATAATTGTCGATATCGCAGTTCCTGAACGAATGCAGCGCCTCGTCGGAGGGCGAGTAGCCTGGCTCGCGGCAATGAAAGCAGACGAACTCGGCATCGGCGGGGACGCCGTGCTCCGAGAGCAGCGCGCGTCCGTTGCGTCGGTGCTGCGGGCCTAGCGCAAGTAGCGGTGGGCGGTTGCCCCACGCCGCCTGTACAGCCGCGGACGCCGCCGTTTCGTTGATGGCCACGGTGTACCGGCCAGCGTCGAACCAGAGATGGGGAGCGTGGTGGAACCTGCACAGGATTCCGACCCAAAAGGGAGAACGAATGACATTGATGTATCGGCCCCAGTAGTCCAGCAGGCAGTTGTTGGCTGGTGCGGTGGGCCAACACAAAATGATGCCGTAGTACCAGCTCCTCATTCCAAGCTTCCGCTCCTTGATGAAGTTATCCGGCTCCGCTGCGAGATGACCGATCCTGCCCAATGCCGTCAAGCGTAGAAATCTGACGCGGGCCAGATATAGCGGTACCGACAGAACCTGCACGATCAAGCGCACGATGGTTCTGATCGCTTTGTGCGTTCCTCGATGTCGGCGGAAGTGTTCGCTTAGCGAATCAAACCGGTTCCGACTGACCATGATCGGGCTAAGGGGCACCGAACCTGACCATATCCCCATGGTCGAGTTGCAGTATCTTGTTGCAATTCGCGCGAATCAGGTTTTCGTCGTGAGAAGCCAATACCAGCATTTTCGCCTGTTCGATCAGGTTTGAGAGCCGGCTCTGTGCCTTCTCGGCGAACGCGTGATCGCCAGCGCTCAGCCACTCGTCCATGACCACGATGTCCGCCGCTACACTAGTGGATATCGCAAACGCCAATCGCATGTACATCCCGCTCGAATAGGTGCGCATCGGCATGTGGATGTAGTCGCCAAGGCCCGAGAACTCGCATATTTCGTCGACGATGGTCTCGATCTCCTTTCGCTTCAGACCCATGATCGCCCCGCGCAGGAAGATGTTTTCGTAGCCCGTTGCCTCCACGTCGATGCCCAAAGTCAGGCTCAACATTGACGCGACGCGTCCAACCGTCTTGATGGAGCCCCTGACTGGCTCGTACGCACCCACGAGCACGCGCAGTAGCGTGGATTTGCCTGACCCGTTGTGGCCGACGATGCCGATTCTGTCGCCGTCCTTGAACTCGAAACTCAGGCCGTTCAACGCGCGGATGATTACGCGCTCGTTCGCGTCCGTCGCCAACCGCCCACCGGTGGCTGTATGAAGAACTGCGTTCTTGAGCGACCGGCTCTTCGCCCCGTAAATGGGAAAGTCAACGACGATGTCCTTCGCTGAGATGCGGGCCATTTCAGACCCAATAGGCGATGCGCGCCCGGAATCGCGCGAAAAGCAGGAAGGCGGCCGTGTAACCGATGGCCGTGATTCCAAGTACGGCTGCCCATGAGTTCCAATTGGTCGTTGCCGTCAACAGGGGAGAACGGACCACCTCAAGAAAATGATAGATCGGATTCCACTGGGCCGCCCACTGGTTCCGGCCCAGCATGCCGGCTTGCCACATCACCGGCGTCAGGAAAAATGCAACCTGCACCAGGCTGCCCACGATCTGCGGTATGTCGCGAAACCTTGCGCACAGCACGCCGAGACCGAGGCCGACCCAGATACCGTTGAGCGCGATGAACAATACCGCTGGCGGAATCAACAGCAGGTGCCAGCTCAAGGCCGGCGGCCAGAACAGCATGACGAGGACCACGATCACCGCGTTGTGGGCAAAAATGATCAGGTTCCGCCACACCATCCTCAGAACGTACACGGTGAACGGGAGTTTCATCTGCTTAATGTAACCCTCGGCGGCAATGAACGCCACGCATGCATCGGTGATGATGCCGGCGAGGAACAGCCACACCACGAACCCGATCGCGAGAAACGGAAAATAGGTCGAGATATCCAGGCCGAACAGTCGCCCGTACAAAGGCCCCATTCCGCCGAGCAGGGCACCAGTGCTGATGGTCAGCCAGAACGGCCCGAGGAAGGATCGCCGGTAACGCTGCTTGATCTCGAGCCATCCCAGCATCGGCCAGACGTGGATGCTAACAATCCCGTCCCTGAAATCCTTGGCCGCTAGCGCGAGTTGATTGCGATTGCCGATGTGCACGCCCCGTCCGATGAGGGGAAATCCTGTTGAGAAGCCAGCGTGAATCTGCTGCTCGAGTGACGCGAGCCATTTTATCATCACGGGCTGCGTCACCGTTTTCCCCATCGAAGCTTGAGGCCGGACACTACGGTCGGGATAGTACGATCACGAGCTTGATGGCGGAATCGATCATGAACTATCGTCCTTGCTTGCTATAATCTGGGAGGCTTTCAATGCGACGCCAACGACAGGATTGCCGGAATGGATGCGGACGAGGTTGCGACCCCCTGGTTCTACAAACGAGAAATGTGCCGGCTATGCGATTGCGTGGACGTCGAATCCGTGGTGCCGCTGGGCGCAATCCCGATCGTCACACCGAACGTCGATGTCAGGAATGCTGTCGAGCAATTTGCCGGAATCCAGGCGCAGAGCGTGCCGCTCGGGCTATACGTGTGCCGTGGTTGCGGTCATCTCCAGCTGCTCGACGTAGTAAACCCCGATGTGCAGTACAACAATTTTAATTACACGACCTCCATTTCTCTCGGACTTCCCGAGCACTTCATCCGGTTCGCGGACGAAGTCCTCGTCGCCGTCGGCGCACCGCGCGGCGCGCTCGTGCTCGAAGTCGGGAGCAACGACGGCACGCTGCTGCGTGCGTTCAAGGAACGCGGCATGACGGTGCTAGGCGTG
>Ga0163144_10028503_pt1 | contig 10767 bp, 8 predicted proteins | sample OliLak19BULKMAT1_FD_123175 | JGI IMG/M metagenome (GOLD analysis project Ga0163144, IMG submission 123175) | Freshwater microbial mat bacterial communities from Lake Vanda, McMurdo Dry Valleys, Antarctica - Oligotrophic Lake LV.19.BULKMAT1 | ecosystem: Environmental > Aquatic > Freshwater > Lake... | reverse complement strand
TACCGACTGCCCAACAGCAAGGCCGGAACCGACTTTCACCGGAATTCCATCACGACCGCGATAAGCCTCTTCGACTACCTGCCAGTCGATCCGGGCAGGACGCTCACGGGTTAGCAGGACGTACTGCTCGGTAAGCGCTGTCATCTCCCGCTCCCGCGTGGAGCGATCGTCCTCCAGAGGGGGATGGACTTCCAGGTAGAGGTCATTGCCGGACCAGCCAAACTTGTAGGGCTGGTTCATGATGGTCACCGGCGTCTTGACGGGGATCTGGGGAAACAACTTCTCGATATCTTCGGGGTACATGCGGATACACCCGTGTGTCACCTGCATGCCAACGCCGACAGGCTTGTTGGTCCCGTGAATCAGGTACCCGATGGCGCTGAGACGCAGTGCATACTGACCGAGCGGATTATCCGGACCAGCCGGGACCACTTCAGGCAGAGAACCGCGACCGTCTTCCAGATGTTCCTTGCGGATCGACTCGGGCGGGTACCAGGCCGGGTCCTTCTGCCTGGCAGTAACGCTCCAGCGACCGATCGGGGTCGCCCAATCCATCCGACCGATACTGATCGGGTAGGTCGAAACCATGGACTGGCCAGCGCGCTTGAAGTAGTGATAGAGGCGGTACTCCGCGATATTCACTACGATGCCATCCCGGGTGGTTCCCGGCAGCACAAAACTCGTCGGCAAGACAATCGGGGTTCCATCCCCTGGCAGCCACACATCCACCTTGGGATTCGCCCACACAATCTCTTCGTACCCGAGCCCGTGGATCCGGGCAATATCGGTCAGTGTCTCAGCGTGGCTGGCCGGTACCGTGGTAGCTGCGCCGACCATCTGCACGCCAGGCAACAGGGGAAAGGTGTCTGCGCTGGCCCGTGCGCTGCCAGGCAAGAGGATGCCCAAGGACAGGAACAGCGCTCCCAGGGTACCTGGCCATAACTCGGGGGGCAGTCGCCGCATCACTTCGCTCCGATGAACGGGATAATGATCCCGCAAGTTACTACCGTAATAAACAAAATCCCGAGCATATTGAGAAAAAAACCTGCCTTGGCCATCTGGCTTGCTGTGACGCGGCCAGTGCCATAGGCGATCGCGTTCGGCGGCGTGGCCACTGGGAGCATGAAACCGCAGCTCGCGGCAAAGCAGGCAGCCAGTACGATCGGGACGGGCGCAAGACCCGCCCCGACTGCCAGGGACGCCAGGACGGGCACCACGGTGGTGGCCGTGGCCACGTTGCTGGCGATTTCCGAGAGATAGACGACGGTCGCTGCGACCCCGGCGATAAGTAACCACGTGGGGAGGCGCTCAAGGCCCTGGCCCTGAGCGGCCACGTACTCAGCAAGCCCTGTCTGTTCAAAGCTGGCTGCCAAACTCAGGCCGCCACCAAACAGGAGCAGCAGCCCCCAGGGGACACGAGCAGCCGTGGGCCAGTCCATCAGGTACCGGGAATCATCAGAGCCGCGGGTGCCAGCGGGCAGAACGAACAGCAGAATCGCGGCGCTGATCGCAATGCCGGCGTCTGTCAGCCCGGATAAGGGACTCATTCCGGCAACGGTCACTTCAGTCAGCGGGGCACGAAAAATCCAGGCGAACGCCGTGAGGAGAAAGACGCCAGCCGTCAGGCGCTCAGGGCGGGTTACTGGCCCCATCTGACTCGTCAGCCCCTGGAGGACCTGCCGGGTGCCCGGCAGCGGCTCGTGACCCAGCCGAAAGACGACGCGCGTCAGCAGCCACCAGGCTCCGAGAAGGAGAAGAACGACGAGAGGCATTGCCACGATCATCCAGTCGAGAAACGTAATCTCCTGCTGCAACTGGCCGTTGATGAATGACGCGACAAAAACATTTGGCGCCGTGCCGATCATGGTGCCCATGCCACCGATCGACGCGGCGTACGCGACACCGAGCATCAGTGCCGTGCCAATCTTCTGCGTGCGTGGATCGGCAGGACTGGCCTCCTCCAGGGTGTCGATCACACTGACGGCAACCGGCAACATCATCAGGGTCGTGGCGGTATTGGTCACCCACAGACTGAGAAATGCCGTAATACCCATGAAGGCGCCGACGATGTGCGCCGGACGCGAACCGACTAACGGCAGCACAGTCAGCGCGACGCGTCGATGCAGGCCCCAGCGCTCCAGCGCAAGCGCCACAATGAAGCCGCCAAAAAACAGAAAGATCAGTGGGTCGCCATAGGCTCCGGCTGCCTCGCCCACTGTCGCTGTGCCCAACAGCGGAAAGAGGGCCAGTGGCAGCAAGGCGGTGACATAGACCGGGATGACATCCGTGATCCACCAGAGCGCCATCCAGGCGGTAACTGCCGCTGCCCCGTGAGCGCCGGGCCCCAGGGTGCGCTGAACGCCTTGGGGCGAGAGATACTCGGACGGCAACTGGAAGTACACGACGACGGCAAGGAGGGGCCCTGCCAGGATCGCCAGCCACCGATACCTCATTTCAAGCATGGGGGGAAACCTGCTGCGAGGGTCAGTAGCGGACCAGCGCGGAGCCCCACGTGAGGCCTCCACCGAAGGCTTCAAGCAACAACAGATCGCCCCGCTTCACCCGCCCGTCACGTACCGCAACATCCAGTGCGATCGGGACTGATGCAGCGGACGTGTTGCCGTGGTCAGGCAGCGTCAGCACGACCTTTTCCATGGGCATGTCGAGACGCCTGGCAGTAGCCTGAATGATGCGGATGTTGGCCTGGTGGGGAATCAGCCAGTCGATGGCGCTGCGCTCAAGATGATTGGCGCTCAGGGCCTGGTCGACAATGCCCTCCAGCGTCTTGACCGCGACCTTGAAGACTTCGTTGCCCTTCATCTGCATGAAGGGCCGCTCTGTGTCTTCGGGCTTCTGCGGCCGCGACGTGCCGTAGGGGTGGTAGAGCAGATCCCCGTAGTGACCGTCGGCGCCCAGGTGGCAGGAGAGCAGACCCGGTTCGTCCGACGGTTTGAGCACCACGGCCCCGGCGCCGTCACCGAACAGCACGCAGGTAGCGCGATCGCTCCAGTCAACAATCCGGGAGAGGGTCTCAGCACCAATCACCAGCGCACACTTTGCCGCACCACTGACCACGAATCGGTCAGCCATGGTCAGCGCGTAGATGAAGCCACTGCACGCCGCCTCGAGGCTGAAGGCCGGACAGCCGCGAATACCGAGCCTCCGTTGGACGAGACAGCCAACATTCGGAAAGACCAGATCGGGGGTCGTGGTGCCCACCACCAGGAAATCAATGTCATCAGCGGTAACGCCCGCAGCATCCATCGCCTGGCGAGCCGCCTGTTCAGCGAGGTCGCTGGTGGCCTGGTTATCGGCCGCTATGTGCCGACGTTCAATCCCGGTTCGGGTCCGTATCCACTCCTCTGTGGTATCCACCATCGACTCCAGGTCGCGGTTCGAAAGAACACGCTCGGGCAAATAGCGTCCGGTGCCGGCAATCCGTGAGTAGATCATTCCACCTGCTCACTCATGAGTTCCCTGATCTGATCGGGAACACGCTTCGCGGCTTCGAGTTCCGCTACCGAAATCGCCTGCTGAAAGGCCAGCGCATCGGCACCACCGTGACTCTTGATAACGATGCCGTTAAGGCCGACCAGGCTCGCGCCATTGTAGCGTCGTGGATCGAGACGTCGGCCGAGGGACCTCAGCACCGGCCATGCCACCACGCCGGCCAGTCGCCCATAGATGCTGCCGCCGAACTCCGCCGCAAGAAAGTGCCTGATCAGCTTGGCGGTCCCCTCCATCGACTTCAGGGCAACGTTGCCGCTGAATCCATCGCAGACAACCACATCAGCGCGGTCATCCTGAATGGCGTCCGCCTCGACAAATCCAATGTAGTTAAGGTGGCTCGCGCCCAGGCGTACGGCAGCCTGCTTGACGGTGTCATTACCCTTGATGTCCTCCTCACCGATGTTTAGGAGGCCAATCCGCGGGCGTTCAATACCCTCCGTAACCCGGGCTACTACTGAGCCCATGATGGCGAACTGACAAAGCTGCTCGACCGTGCAGTCTGCATTGGCACCCAGGTCCAGCATGTAGATAGCGCCATGCCGGGTCGGTAGCCGCGCCATGATGGCAGGACGTTCAATACCGGGCAGCATCTTGAGGACGAAGTGCCCGGTCGCCATCAGAGCGCCCGTGTTCCCGGCGCTGACGCAGGCGTGAGCAGCACCTTCCCTCACCAGGTCGATAGCCACCCGCATGGATGAGTCTTTCTTTTTCCGCAGGGCGTCGGCCGGGGGCTCATCCATCAGTACAATCTGGCGAGCATCGCGAATCTCGACTGTCGGAGGGATACCACCAGCAGCCATGGCGAGCTGCTCCAGAACCTCGCGCTGACCAACCAGGAGGATGCGCACGCCAGGATGGTCACGCGCAAACGCGATGGATGCGGGGACGCACACCTTTGCTCCGGCATCCCCGCTCATGGCATCAACGGCAATCGTAACGGCCTCTGCCATCAGTGGCCCCTTGAGCGTGATGTCGTTGATCCGTCAACCCCGGACACCAGACTTACGGGCCCGGGAGAGCATGGACTCCCGCCCGGTGACCGGGCGGCGGAAGCGCTTACTCGGCGTCGCCGTCGTCGCGGGTCTCCAGGACTTTCTTGCCACGATAATAGCCATCGGCGCTGATGTGATGCCGCCGATGAGTCTCGCCGCTCGTCGGCTCGACAGAAATTGGCGGGCTCTTCAGCCGGTCGTGGGATTGACGCATGCCCTTGCGCGAAGGGGTCACACGACTCTTTTGTACTGCCATTGCAGATCTCCTGGTAAATCACTCATCACCCTGCCGGTCACCGCGACCAAGCAGGTCGGCGAGCCCGGCCAGTGGCCGATGTATCTCGCCTGAAATCATTCTCGCGTCACGGCTGCAGGGCGTCTCGTCCGAGTGCTTGGGAGCCAACGGCAGCCAAGCCAGGACCTCGTCTTCAACCACTTGGGCCGGCGCAAGCTCGCCATCTTCGAGCAGCACCGCATCAAATGGATCGGCCAGCTCCGCTGCCTTCTCTTCGCTACGGACCATGGTCAGCAGGACATCTATTGCCACCGGCAGAACCAACGCCTGAAGACAGCGCTGACAGGCCAGATGAACCGCCCCAGCCACCCTCAGGTGAAGTTGCGAATGTCCTTCCGATCCCGACTGGAAAGTGAAGCTGGCCCGCAGGCTCGTCGCGTGACCTGCCGAAGGAGAAAGAGCCGCCAAGCGTGGGAGGGATGACACCGGAAAGCCCAGATCCAGAGTCGACCCACCGGCCACCAGATCCTTAAGTTCAGCCGAGCCGATGCGCTCCACCTCCATCGCGGTACGCATGATAGGTACCCTGCGGGAGTGTGTCAAAATTCAGTCACTGCACCTTTCGGAGCCTGTCGGCCTTGATTCCGCCCCCGCACGTCCTGCTGGCCTCCCAGTCCCCCTATCGGCGGGAACTTCTGAGCCGCCTGCTGGCGGACTTTGAGACCTTTGCACCCCGCGCGGATGAGTCGCGACAGCCGGGGGAACCGCCCAGGGCACTGGCGCTGCGTCTGGCTCGGCTGAAAGCGTCTGCCGGAAAGACTCACCGCCCGCGGGCCCTGATCATCGGCAGCGACCAGGTGGCGGCCCTGGGCGATGAAACCCTGGGAAAGCCTGGCACTGCGGAGCGCGCCGTAGAACAGTTACTCCGCTGCTCGGGGCAACTGGTGGAGTTCCATACTGCAGTTTGGGTCGAGGGGCCCGGCGCCACGGCCGGAGTCAGCCATGTCGACACGACCCGAGTGCGCTTCCGGCCCCTCACCCGGCCAGAGGCGGAGAGTTATGTCGCAGCGGACCAGCCCCTGGACTGCGCCGGCAGCTTCAAGGCCGAACGTCGTGGAGTCCTGCTCCTCGAGAGCATCGATAGTCAGGACCCCACGGCGATCCAGGGACTACCGCTCATCTGGCTGGGACGGAATCTGCTGAGACTTGGCGTGCCGCTGCTCTAGAGTCTGCAGGACGGGCTGGTTCAGCCAGAGCGCGGGGTCGCGGGGACTGTCCTGCGCAAGCGCTCCAGCGGGGCTGTCAGGTCCTCACCGAGCGGTGCCTGTACGGTGATTTTGTCCCCGCTGGCCGGATGCGCAAAAATGAGCCTTCTGGCATGGAGGAACAGGCGCTTGAGCCCCTGCCCCGCCACGATGGGATCCGCGGCCGGTCCATAGCGCTCGTCACCGGCAACCGGATGACCGATCGACGCGGCATGGACCCGGATCTGGTGGGTGCGCCCGGTGACCAGCTGCACTTCAGCAAGCACCGCCTCTGGAAACCGCTCCAAAGGCACGAAGTGGGTGACCGACTCCTTGCCGGCAGCATCAATGCGGACGTGCCGCTCTCCACCACGGCGCTCAGCAGTCAGCAATGGTGCGTCGACCGTGCGTTCTCGCCCGTGCCAGTTGCCTATAAGCAGTGCGTGGTAGCGCTTATCGATGCACCCGTCACGAAACTGGCTATGGAGTGCCCGGAGAGCGGCTGGCCGCTTCGCAATCAGCAGGCAGCCACTCGTATCCCGATCCAGGCGATGCACCAGTTCCAGATTGCTGTGGGGACCGCGGGTCGCCCGGAGCAGCTCAATGGCGCCCAGGCTGATGCCGCTCCCGCCATGAACTGCCAGCCCGGACGGCTTGTTGAGGACCAGCAGATCCGTGTCCTCGTGGAGAACCAGCGCTTCGATCCAGTCGGTATGCAATCGGCTTGGCGGCGGCGCGTTCGTGGCCTCCGGCTGCCGCACTGGCGGCACCCGGACCTCGTCCCCGGAAACCAGTCGGTAGCTCGCCTGGACGCGCTTGCTGTTGACCCGCACCTGCCCACTACGAATGAGCCGATAAACGTGAGCCCGTGGAACCCCCTTGAGTTGGGTGAGCAGGAAGTTGTCGAGTCGGCGACCGGCTTCGTCCGCGCCCGTGGTCACACGGACGACTTTCGGGGCGGCAGCGTTCGCCGGATTTCCTGTCGCTGCCAAGGGCTTAGGCCTCTATCTGCATTGCTGGTAAGGGTTACCGCTGTTATAGTAACCAACTGCTAGGCCAAGCGTCGTCGGCTGTCAATCCCCCCGCGGTTTTCCAGCCCCCGACTGGCCCATGCAGTCTCCATCGACCCACCGCTTGGCGGGTCGCAAGGCAAATCCCGCCCCTGGCGGGCAAGAGCGGGCCTCCTGCTGGTGTGGTTGACTTGGTTTGAACCAAGAGGGCCAGGCCAGGGTCGGTCAGGCGAGAATTCCGAGGATCTGACGAGTGGCTAGCTGCAAGGCACTAATAACTCACCGCAGACTCGAATCCGGGCACGGGACGGTCGGACAATCGTTCGCGTTCAACCCTGCCCGAAATCCTGACCGACAACCTGACCGGCACCACCCGGGAAGCCCATTTTTTATTGATACAGGTTCGCACCCAAGTACAGACCCGGCTGCAGGCTTACGTCCTGTCGCCAGTCTTGTCACCTGTCATTTTTCGCATGCAGGGTCCTATGAAGAGAATGCTCGTCAATGCAACTCAGGAAGAAGAGTTGCGCGTGGCTATGGTCGATGGCCAGCGGCTTTTCGATCTTGATATCGAGAGCCAGTCAAGGGAACAGAAGAAAGCCAATATCTACAAAGGCCGGATTACGCGGATCGAGCCCAGCCTCGACGCTGCTTTCATCGAGTACGGTGCAGACCGCCACGGCTTCCTTCCTTTAAAGGAAGTCTCCCCCGAGTATTTCGTCAACGAGCCAGGCCCTGACGGCCGGATCAACATCCGTGAAGTCATCCGTGAAGGCCAGGACATCGTTGTTCAGGTTGAAAAGGAAGAGCGCGGTACCAAAGGTGCTGCCCTCACCACATTTATCAGCCTGGCAGGGCGCTTCATCGTCCTGATGCCGAATAACCCCAGGTCAGGGGGCGTCTCGCGGCGCATCAGCGATGCTGATCGGGATGAGATGCGGGAGGCGCTGAACGACGTCGCTGTGCCGGAAGGCATGGGCGTCATCGTACGGACCGCCGGTGTAGGCCGCTCCCCGGAGGAACTTAAGTGGGACATGGACTATCTCCTGGGTATCTGGGAAGCCATAAAGAAGGCAGCCGTGAGCCGTCCGGCGCCCTTCCTGATCTTCCAGGACAGCAACGCCATCATCCGCGCCCTCAGGGACCACCTGGCCAATGACGTGGGTGAAATCCTGATTGACGACGAGGCGGCCTACGAAGAGGCGCGGCAGTTTGTCGAGCGGGCCATGCCACAGAACCTGCGCAAGCTGCGGCAGTACTCGGACCCGGTACCCCTCTTTACCCGCTACCAGATCGAAAGCCAGATCGAGTCAGCGTTCTGCCACACCGTTGAACTGCCCTCAGGCGGCAGCATAGTGATCGACCACACCGAAGCGCTGGTATCGATCGACATCAACTCGGCCCGCGCAACCAAGGGCAGCGACATCGAGGCGACAGCTTTCGCGACCAATATGGAAGCGGCAGAGGAAATTGCCCGGCAGCTCCGCCTGCGCGATCTGGGCGGTCTCATCGTGATCGACTTCATTGATATGGGGCCGCAGCGCAATCAACGTGATGTTGAGAATCGCCTTCGGGATGCTGTCCACATGGACAGGGCCCGCGTTCAGATTGGCAAGATCTCGCGCTTCGGACTACTTGAGATGTCCCGGCAACGGCTCCGGCCATCCCTCGGCGAATCCGCACACCAGACCTGCCCGCGCTGCAGTGGCATGGGCAATATTCGTAGCGTCGAGTCCCTGGCGCTGGCGGTGTTGCGACTGATCGGTGAGGAAACTCGCAAGGACCGCACATCCAAGGTGATCGCGCAATTGCCTGTCGATGTGGCCAACTATCTGCTGAATGAAAAGCGGGAATGGATCCGGACTATCGAAGCTCGCGACAACCTGCAGATTGTGCTGGTCGCGAATCCGGAACTGCAGACGCCCAACTACACCCTGCGGCGGGTCCGGGACGATCAGACCACCCTCCCGGAAAATGCGGTGGCCAGTTATCAGCTGGCGATTCCCGCTGAAGACAGGTCCATCGAGAGCGACGACGTCGGGCCCCAGAAGCCCAAGATTCAGGCGCCGGCTGTGGCCAGCATCCTGCCATCGACGCCGGCTCCAACCCCAGTGCCAGTCGCCGTGGCGCCAGCCCCGGCCGTGCCCGTGCCGGGCCTGCTCGCGCGGCTAAAAGTGTGGCTATTTGGCTCAGGAGAGCCTGCTGCACCAGCGCCGGCGCCCGAGGCAGCGCCGCCGCGGCGCTCCGAGCAAGGACAGCGGAGCCGCGGCGATGGACGGCAGCCGCAAGGCCGGCATCGCGGTCCGGGCGGCGATCGATCCGCCCCCCGGCGCGGCCCGCGGCCGCCCCGTCGGGAGTTCGATCCCAGCCAGCCGCGCCCGCCCCAGCAGGACGGCCGGAATAGCGAGCCGAAAAACACGGTTAATGGCAGCGGGGGCGATGCGCGCCCCGGCACCGATGCCGGAACTCCCGACCCGCGCAGGGACCGTAACCGCAGCGGTAATCGTAGTCCGGCCCAGAACAGTGGCCAGAACAGTGGCCAGAACAGTGGCCAGAACAGTGGCCAGGACCAGGGCCAGGACCAAGGGCAGGACCAAGGTCAGGGACCGAGCCAGGCTCAGGGACAGAACGGGCCTGCCGGTCCGCCCAGTGGGGATCGCCCGCGGCGCAATCGCCGACGTCGGGGTGGAACTGACCGGGATCCCCAGCGGCAAGGCCAGGAAGGCCCCCGGGCCGATGGCCAGCAAGATCAGCCCGCCAGGACCGACGAGCCTATCCGCGGGGACGCTCCGCAGCCCGATACTTCCGGTCAGGCGATCCCGGAGGCAAGGTCTCCGAAGACGCATGAAGACACGATGCCCATGCTGACGCCCATCCGCCCCAGCAACAACCTCGTGCAGCCAACCAGCGTGCCCGCCGCTACCGGCGAATCGCGGGGGGAACCCTACATCGAACGGGACAGCCAGCGGCGTCTACCCTGGGAAACCAGCAACGCAGCGACCACCTTGCCGGCTCCATCTGCCATGGCGGCCCCGGCTGCTGCGGCTCCGGTTCCGCCTGCCGCGCCCGCACCGCCTCCTACCATCCGCCCGGCGACTACCCACACGGTCTGGTCGGGGGGCTCCAACGGCAACGGCGAGAATCGCGAGTCAGGAACCGACTAGCCGGTGGTGCTCTCGCCCTCGGTTGGGCGACGGGCAGCGATCCGCTCCACTTCGTCGAGGAGGCCAGCCATGGCCTCCTCGACGAGATCGAGGACCCGCTCGAAGCCCAATGTTCCCCCGTAGTAGGGATCCGGCACATTCCGCCGCGTCGCGTCCCCCGCCAACCCCGGCGCGGCAAACTCCAGCAACAGACGGATTTTGTGCTGATGCAGGTCGCCCGCCTGCTCCAGGAGGGCGGAGTAGTTGTCATCGTCCATCGCCAGCAAGAGGTCGAAGCGCTCGAAGTCGCTGGGGACGACGCGCCGGGCCCGGAGCCTGGAGACGTCAATGCCCCGGCGAAGCGCTGCGGCCTGTGCTCGCGGGTCGGGCGGTGCGCCTTCGTGGTAGCTGTGCGTTCCGGCAGAATCGATCTCGACCGGGACGGCGAGACGACGCTCGGCAGCCCTCTGACGCAGCAGGCCCTCGGCCATGGGGGAACGGCAGATGTTGCCCATGCAGACCATCAGGACGCGCACTGCGGGAATGGCCGGTGGAGCCGGCGGCTTCCTGCGGAAGATCTTCACGAGGGACTTCCCCTGCTGCGGAGGAACTCTTCGGCCCGCTCCAGATCTT
>Ga0163144_10028499_pt1 | contig 10769 bp, 8 predicted proteins | sample OliLak19BULKMAT1_FD_123175 | JGI IMG/M metagenome (GOLD analysis project Ga0163144, IMG submission 123175) | Freshwater microbial mat bacterial communities from Lake Vanda, McMurdo Dry Valleys, Antarctica - Oligotrophic Lake LV.19.BULKMAT1 | ecosystem: Environmental > Aquatic > Freshwater > Lake... | reverse complement strand
GGCCGGTTTTGGCGATGCCGCCATCGATGTTATCGTCGAGGGAATTGGGGATGCCGTCGTTATCGATATCGAAATCCACCAAGTTAGGGGTGCCGTCGCCATCGAGGTCGGGCGCGGTCTGGGCGTGGGCGGTGAGCGTTCCGAGAGCAAGACTCGCAGCAGCGATCCAGCGAATACCGGTGGATTGGAATGATTTGCGTTTCATGGAGATTGAATTAGTGTGTTAAAATTTCAAATCGATGGTTGCGCTCGCTGAAGGGATTATCCATTTGAGTGGGGAATGGCAAAAGGTTTGACGTAACGACTTGGTAGGGAAACGGGAGCTTAGCGGGTGATGGCGAGTCGGAGGAAGCGGCGGGGTTGGGATGTGACGGGTAAAATGTCGCGGATGAGCACGGATTTCAGGCCGGTGGTATTCGAGTCCCCCGAAATGTAGCCGGGGCCGCTGAAAGTGAGCCCACCTGCGGTGCTTGCGAGAGTGGACCATGGGCCGCCGAGGTCGGTGGCGACTTGCACAAAGGCGGCAACGTCATTTTTTACAGGATCGCGCGGGAGGGTGATTTGGAGGAAACCGCCCACTAACATTGCGGCTGGCATGGCTGTGGGCGAGCTTTGGGTGGGGCTGGAACCGAGGTAATACTCGATTAGATTGGCCAGACCGTCGTGGTCAGGATCGCCGAGATCAGAGACGTTTCGATTTCCGAGTTCGGTGAGTTTCCAGGTGCCAAGCGGAGTGACGGGGGAGATCTGGAAAAGCGTGCCGCCGCCGACCAACCCGCCGCCGGGGGCGAGGCCGAGGATATCTCCGCCCGGGAGCTGGGCCAAGCCGCCATGGTGGACGAGGGCGGAGCTGTCTGCGGCGGATGCTTGGCCAGGGCTACCAGCAGCATTGCCGGTGAAGGTGGCAAGAATTTCCAAACCCGAGGCTGGCAGGTAGCGGAAAACGCTGCCTGCCGAGGACGTGGTGAATCCGAGGACCGCGCCGTCCGAGGTGGCCAGCAGCGGGCCAGCCGGGGTTCCCGCGGGAGCGAGATTAAACGATGCGGCTACCGACCAACTGTCGTTTGCAGGGTTGATCCGAACGAGTGCGCCGCCATTGAAATCCCCCCCGGCGCTGCAGGTGCCATAAATCAATCCATCCGCCGCAAGAGTCAGTCCGCCGAGTGGCAAGCGTGGGCCGACGGCGGTGAAATCTGCGATCACATTGTAGTTTCCAAGCGAGTTGAGTTTGTAAAGCACACCGACATTGGCGGTGCCGCCACGAGAGGTGGCGCCGTAGAACGATTGATTGGCCGCGAAAACGATGGGTCCGCGAGGTTCGCGCCCGGGATTGGTGCCAATGGTGCCGGTGAACGAGAAGATCCGGGTGCGGAGGCCAGTAGGGGTGATTTTATAGAAACTCCCCCGCGCGGTCGCCCCGCCCTCGCGGGAGACCCCATAGAGTGCGCTATCAATCCCCGCGACCAGCGGGCCTTCGGGCAGACTGCCCTGAGTGGTATTGGAACTGGCGAGCAGCGTCGCTCCCGCAGCGGCGCTCCAAGTGAATGCAGACCCTCGGGCGCTGGTGCCCCCCCGGGCGCAGACCCCGAAAAATCCGCCATTGTAAGGGGTGAGGCCGCCGTCTGGAGTCTCACCGATCACCCCGCCGATGGCAGTGGTGGTCAAGGAATCCAAGAGCGGATCGTAGCTCAAAATCGTCCCTCCACCGAGCGCTCCACCGCTTGATAGAGGAAGCGGAAATTTTCCCGAAGCATCCGCAATCGGCGCACCGGAGGGAAGGTAGCCATCCGTGGGCGAGAGGGAGGCCACGGTGGAAAACGCAGCGCTTGCCGGGGAGAGGGTGAAGGTTTGACCGAGTTCGCCCGCCCCCCCGGCGCTGGTGATTCCGTACAGCAGGCCACTCGCATCCGCAGCGAGCCCCGCCCGCGGCGCGGAGCCGTCTGGCCCGGAAAAATGGTGAAGCACGGTGCAAGTGCCCGCCGGAGTCATTCGGAAAAGAGTGCCGATCCCCGAAGTGCCACCGGTGGCGGTCGTGCCGTAGAGATTTGTGTCCGCCGTCTCAATCAACCGGGCGGCGGGTTGGGAGCCAGTGGGATCGGAAAATGAACACAACGAGGTAAAGACTGGCGTCGTCACGGGTGTGAGCGAAAACGCCGCTCCGAATCTCACTGCGCCGCCAAATTCCGTAGTGCCGATCAGATTTCCCGACGAATGCAGCATCCATCCCGCCGCTGGATTGGCCCCGCTGCGGATGCCGGTGGTGCCGGTGAAGCTGAACAACGATTCAAAGACTCCCGTGGTTTGGATGCGGAATGCGGTGCCCAGGCCACTTGTGCCCCCGGTGCGAGTGAGGCCGTAGAGTTGGTTCAAAACTGCGACCAGAGTTCCCACCGGTTCCGAGCCATTGGGTCCGGAAAACGAAAGCAGCGTGGTTAAAACCCCGGCGGTTGTCAGCTTGAAGACAGTGCCTTGCCCATTCGCCCCGCCGCCGGAGGTCACGCCATAGAGTGCGCCATCGGTGTGGAGCATGAGTCCGGCGGGAACCGAGCCGTGAGTGCCATCGAAGTCCACCAACTTGGCAAACACCCCGGTCGCCGGTTGGAAACTGAAGGCCGTCCCGAATCCGAGCGCCCCACCCGCGCTTGCCGTTCCGAAAACGATGCCGCCTGGCCCGGCCACCAGCGGCGAGACGGATCCCGCCCCGTCCGCAGTTTGGAAATGACGCAGCGTTTCCAAATTCCCCCCGCTGAGCCGGAAGAGTGTGCCGGCATCATTCGCGCCGCCGGCAGGTGTGGTGCCGTAGAAATTCCCGTTCGCATGCAGGACGAGCGTGCCGAGCGGGTTCGCTCCAGGTTTTTCAAAGCTCTTGAGGAGCGTGAAATCCCACGCCGCACCGGCAGCCATCTGCAGCCCTGGCCAGAAGAGGACAAAGAGTGTGGCGCGAAATGAGGTGACCATGGGTTGCGCTTCAGAAGAGACACAGATTCGCCCAACTCTCAAGCGGAAACAGCCGCTGACCGGGTGTGGTAACGGATTGGTTACTGTAAGAAAGTTGCAGGCTGGTCCATCGTTTGATGTTCTTTCAATATTGAGGATGCGCGTTTCCCGAATGGTTCTTCATCCGCCAATGCCTTGGTCCATATCACTATAAGCAATGCAAAGTGAATCCACCCTCAATGCTTATATCGTATCCGCTTTGTATCACTAAACTTTTTCATATAAATGAAATCCCGCCGCCTCGCGCTCACCCCATTGCTGCTTCCCGCACTGTGCCAGTCCACCGGCCTGGCGATGCCGGAATCTCAAAAATACGATAGCAGTTACCAGGTCTATCAGGAAGACAATGACCGGATCCGTGTCGAGTCATTCTACCTGCGTGGGGAAGTGGAACTCACTGCCGATACCGCAGTCCGCTTCCAATACCTCAACGATAGCATCAGCGGATCCTCACCCACGGGCGCCCTCCCCGGTGGCTTGCAGCCTTACCTTGCGGAGATCGAAGAAGTCAGGGAAGGAATCATGAGCGCGATTTCCCACCAATTTGGCGACCATCGCTTGGAGATCGAGGCCTCCCGCAGTGTCGAGAGCGACTACGAATCCATCGGACTTGCGTTGAGTGATCGATGGGATCTCAATCAGAAGAACACCACTCTCGCCTTCGGCATCAACTACTTGTCGGACCTTGTTGCCGTCTTTGGACTCCCGGATCAGGATAAAAACGGACTGGATTTATTTGGTGGAGTCACTCAGGTGATCGACAAGAATACCGTTATTACCGCAAATCTAACAATTGGATACAATTGGGGCTATCTCAACGATCCCTACAAAGTCATTCAGCGGAATGAAATCGTTTCATTTCCAGATGGAGATGGCGGCATGATTGAAATTCCAGTCGTCAATATTTTTTCAGAAAACCGACCGGATGAGCGTTTCAGACAAGTCATCCAGCTCCAAGGCACTCATTACTTCGAGCCAGCAAATGCCGCCCTTGATGCAGTGCTGCGCCTCTCTCACGACGACTATGGCGTTTTTTCCCGATCTCTTCAGGTGGAGTGGCGTCAGGCCATTGGTGATAAATTCGAAGTTACCCCCTTCGTCCGTTACTACCACCAGAATGCCGCGGATTTTTTCGCAAATACCCTCAACGATGTTCCGATTGCCAACCCAGAGAGCTATCCATCGGTTTCCGGCCCCAACTACTCGGCGGATTATCGTCTGTCTTCGCTCGACACCTATAGCCTCGGTATCCGACTCCGCTACCAGTTTTGCAAGAATTTCGCAGCCAATGTCTCCTATGAGCGTTATGCGATGAGCGGCAGTGGCAGTGGCTCCGATGTGGCCCCCGGCCAATCCTACCCGGATGCCGATATCTGGACCTTCGGGCTTGGGCTGAAATTCTGAGATTCTTATTCCTGACCATCATGACTACCATCGTTTCGACTCCAAACATAGAACCAGATGCCCGCGGTGTCCGGCAGATGGAGTTTCGTGCCCTGGGTACTGCTTGCGCCATCCAGTTCCGCCATCCCGATCAAAAAACATCTCTATTGTTCCTGGCCGCCGCTCTCGATTGGCTGGCGCACTTCGAAGCGAAGTTCTCGCGCTTCCGCCCGGACTCGATCATCTCAAGAATCAACGACGCTGCTGGCCACGAATGGGTGAAGGTGGACTCGGAAACTGAACATCTCCTCAATCTTGCCGCAGATCTTCACCGCCTCACCGATGGCATTCTTGATCCCACCATGCTGCCGTTGCTGCGGGTTTGGGATTGGAAAACCATTCATACCACGCTTCCCGATAAGAATGAAATTAAGGCTGCCCGCAACCTAACGGGTTTCTCGAAAATCCAGCGTAAGCCAGGCAATGTTTTTCTTCCGCAGCCCGGCATGGGTTTGGATTTCGGCGGTTTCGGCAAGGAATATGCGGTCGATCAACTTACCCGCATCGCCCGTGAACACGGCATCCAGGATGCGCTCCTTGATCTCGGTCGCGATATCTTCGGCATGGGTGACAATGGTCAACACCCGTTCTGGCACGTGGGCCTCGAAGATGCGCGCAGTCCCGGCAATTGTTGGGGCGGCCTTGCGGTTTCCAATTTTGCTGTTGCGGCTTCAGGTGATTACACCCGCCGCTTCGAATACAACGGGATTCGCTATGGCCACATTCTCGATCCCCGCACTGGCTGGCCGGTGGCCAATGGCATGCGCGGTGTCACCGTGCTGGCACCCACCTGCCTTCAAGCCGGTATCTATAGCACCGCCATTTTCGTCATGGGCTTGAAGGAGGGGCTACGCTTCGCTTCATGCGCTCGCGACCTTGATGCCTGCATTCAAACGGATAATGGGGCTGAAGCCACTCCAGGCTTTAGCCGCCGCCAGGTCCAAGCGGCCTAACACTCTCACCTCACAAATATATATTATTATGAAAAGCATCCTCACTACCGCCTTGTTTGCATGTTCCACCCTCCTGCTCTCCGCAGGAAATCAGGCTTCCGTCGGCCAAGCTTTGCCAAATCTATCAGGATTTCTTCCCGGTGCCAAACTTCCCTCCACTTCCGGCAAGGTGGTGCTGGTTGATTTCTGGGCCTCGTGGTGCCTGCCTTGCGAAGCTTCGTTCGGTGCCATGGGCCGCCTCCAAAAAAGTTATTCTTCCAAAGGCCTGGTGATTATTGGCATCAGCGTGGATGAAGAAGAGGCTGGTTACAATGGTTTCGTGGCCAAACAAAAGCCTACCTTTTCCATCGCCCATGATTCCGGCCACAAGGCGGCGGAGTTCTTCAATCCTCCCGGTATGCCATCCAGCTATCTGGTGGATCGCAAGGGTAAGATCCGCTTCGTCCACAAGGGCTTCAAAGGGGCCGCCACCGAGGCCGAATACACCAAGGAAATCGAAATGTTGCTTGCAGAGAAATAATCCTCGGTCCGCCCTGTATCCTTATATGAAAATTTCATCCTTTCTGTTTCTGCTGACATCATTAGCGGGTCTAACCAGTTGCGCCGAGCAACTCACCCGCGTGAAGCCCTACGAACGTGGCAACCTCGCCAAACCGGTGATGGCTCAAAACGGCGATCCACTCCAAAAAGCCATGACCGAACACGCCTACTTCTCCCGTGAAGCCAGCTTCGGCGGTGGTGGCGTGGGCGGTGGCGGCTGCGGCTGTAACTGATTTCCTTCTCAACCGAACCTCACTCATTACAATGAACTCATCCCTGATTCTTTTCAAGATACGCCCTTTTCTATCGAAATTTGGCCCTCTGATTCTCCTGTTTCAGAAATCTCCCATCGTCCAAATGCTGTTTCCCCAAGCAAACATCATGGGCGGTGCATCCCTCGCTAACAGCGTCTCTCTCGCCATCACCACGGTCGTCGGACTCGGTGCCTATGATTCTGTTGCGGGGGCTACTGCAATCGCTCAAGTGACACCACTCTCAGGAAGCACAACTGTTCCCCTTGCAGTGGGTGCAACGTCCAGCATTTCGCTCCAACTTACGGGGTTAACCGAGACCGGATCCCCGGCAATATGGACTCTCGCACCTCAACCCGCTGGTCTCAATGCCCCGACAATTCCTGCTGCTTTTTATGCGTCAATCACCGGAACACCAACGACACCCGGAACGACGACGGTGACGGTGAATGCCTGGCATAAAGCAAGCGCCACAGGTGATAAGTATTCGAAGGCTTTCACCTTTTGTATTCTGGGTTTTTCCACCCATCCCGCATCTGCTGCAGTCGCAAGCGGCGCAACCGAGCTTCTTACTAGCGTCGCGACAGGGGTGCCCGCTGGCGTCACGCCGACATATCAATGGTTTGAAGGAAGCACACCAGGTTCAGGCACCTTGATCACTGGAGCTACTTTGGCATCTTATACGACTCCGCCCTTAACCGCACCAAAGAGCTATCATGTAAAAGTGACTTCAGTGCTCGGCACGCGCACCGTATTCTCCTACTCCTCAGTGGCAACTCTCACCGTTTCCGCCCCTGCGCCGACTAAACTTGTCCACACAACGCCACCAAGCACGGGAATCGCCGGAACACCTTTCAGCGTGACCGTGCAAGCGCAGGACAGCACTGGCAACGCTGCCAATGTGAGCAGCGCGACCACAATCACCCTCGGCAAGGGAGCATCAGGCGCAGGAACCCTAAGCGGAACCCTCACTGGCATCATCCCGATTGGATTTAGCAGTGTTACGTTCACGACGCCGGTTTACTCAAAGTCTGACACGTTGACGCTGACCGCTTCTGCAACAATCGGGATGACCGGATTGACTGCGGTCACGAGTGGAAACATTGTATTTTCATCAGGAGCGTTGGATCACTTTGACCTCAACGGTCTGCCATCAGCTGCCACCGCAGGCACGTCGATCACTGGTATTACCGTAACAGCCCATGATGCGAACAGCAACACAGTCAATAGTTTCACCGGAACCGTGGACTACAGTGGCACTGCGGGCGTGACCGGCACTTCCGCTGCCTTCACCGCAGGTGTATTGTCTGCTGTGAGTCTGACCCCGACGATGGCTGGAAGCGATTTATCAATCATTGCTACTGGCAACACCCAAACCGGTACAGCGACGATCACGACAGTCAGCCCTGGCGTAGCGGTCAAAATGGTTTTCAGCAATCAACCATCGGCGAGCACGCAGTCCGGTGTGGTCTTTGCACAACAACCGGCAGTGACGGTGCAGGATGCGTATGGTAATAAAGTGGCAGACAGTATCGCTTCGATCTCCCTCGCCATCAAAGTAGGAACCCCACCAACAGGGAGCGTCGGAACCTTGAGCGGCACAACTACTGTCGTGGCCACGACAGGAATTGCAACCTTCAGCGGATTGTCGATCAATGCTGCTGGGATTGGATACAAACTGACTGCTACCAGTGCAGGTTTGACGGAGGCCGATTCCTCGGCTTTCGACATCACCGCCGCCACTTCTCCCTACACCAATTGGACGAGTGGATTGCCCGCTGACCAGCAAGTTCCGATGCAGACTCCTCAAAACGACGGGGTGAGCAACCTTCTGAAGTATGCGTTCAACATGAATCCGCTGGCTCAAGACCGCAGCACCCTCGCGATAGGAGCAGGCCAAACGACCGGGCTTCCTGGCATCATCCGAATGAACAATCGGCTTCACATTGAATACATCCGCCGCAGGGCCAGCACCAATCCGGGCATCAGCTACACGCCGCAATGTGGCTCGGACCTCAGTGGCTGGAACCTATTGCTCAGCCCCGAAACAGTGACACCCATCGGCACCACGGATTGGGAACGGGTCGAGGTGGATGGTCCACTCGGTGAAACCCGTTGCTTCGCGCGGGTCCAGGTCATTCAAGCGCCCTAACATCCGCCTGCTTGGATCTGTATTTCACGACACTACTGACTCACAGAATAATCCCGTGCGAAAATTTAAATCTCTGTTTTTGATCGTCGCTTTTCTTGCGTTCATCACCAATTCCAGCCATGCGCAGATGCGCAAGATCGTCGCGGAACTATCGCCCATGGTGGAAACTGATGCGGTGCATCCGGGAACCACCGTGCGTGCGGCGATGGCGGTGAAACTACCGGAAACCTATCACATGCAGTCGGACAAGCCCAGCAGACCGCTGCTGGTGCCGACCCACCTTCAATTGGATGTTCCTAAAGGCGTGGAGGTGGTGGAGTTAGTCTATCCGCAAACCATCGAACTCACCCAAGATGGCATTGATGGCACGCTCGCGGTGTTCGAGCGGGAATACACCATCGGCATCCAGCTCAAGATAGGGTCGGACGTTTTACCGGGAGACCTCGTCATTCCCGTGCTTCTGGGCTATCAACCCTGCGATGACAGCATGTGCTATCCGCCCACCAAGGTCACCTCGAGTTGGACCATCAAGGTGGCTCCAGCCGCCACGGTTCTTAGCGCACAGAATGCCGAGGTGATCGGGAAAATCGCCTACGGCAGCGGCAAGGCCCCTGAAGTTGCGGTGCCTGTGCCACTCGCTCCCGATGCCGCTCCGCCAGCCGCTCCAGACTCGGCGCTTGCCCTGCTGGATGGATTTACCGTCATCGGAAATGCTGGCGGTTATCTACGTTCCGGGGAATTTCTGAAGTTTATCAGAAACTCCGAAACCGGAGTGAAAGAGGTAGGCATGTTCGAGGGGCATGGGCCGCTTGCCATCGTTCTCATTGTTTTGCTGGGTGGCTTCGCCCTCAACCTGACACCTTGCGTGTTGCCGATGATCCCCATCAACCTTGCGATCATCGGTGCCGGCGCACAAGCGGGTTCTGCCAAACGCGGACTCCTGTTAGGTGCTACCTACGGAGCTGCCATGGCCATGGTGTATGGCGTGATCGGGCTGGTGGTGATCCTCACTGCCGGGACCTTCGGCACCCTCAACGCATCGCCATGGTTCAATCTGGGCATCGCCCTGCTGTTCATCGTGTTGGGGCTTGCGATGTTCGATGTGTTTAGGATCGACCTCTCACGGTTCTCGGGGAAATTTAACTCTGGTGCCAAGACAGGCAGTTTCATGTTGGCGTTTTCCATGGGGGCAGTTGCGGCCCTGCTGGCTGGTGCTTGCGTGGCACCGGTCGTCATTCAAGTGGTTCTCTTCGCCAGCAATCTCTACAACACTGGCACCAAGGTCGCGCTCGCATTGCCGTTTTTTCTCGGGTTGGGCATGGCACTCCCGTGGCCTTTTGCGGGAGCCGGTCTATCTGCCCTGCCCAAACCCGGTGCTTGGATGACACGGGTGAAGCAGGGGTTTGGGGTGCTCATCATCGGCACATCACTTTACTACGGCTATCTCGCCTATGAGATATTCTCCGCGCACCCTGCGGATGCCGCCGAATCTGGAAAACTTGACGAAGGCTGGTATGGTTCTCTTGAAGAAGGTCTTAAAGTGGCGCAGCGGGAAAATAAACCCGTAATCATCGACCTGTGGGCTTCCTGGTGTAAAAACTGCCTGACGATGGACCAGACCACCTTCAAAGATGCCGGAGTCATCAAGGCCTTGGACGGCTACGTCAAAATCAAATTCCCTGCGGAAAAGCCAGAAGAGGAACCTGCGAAATCCGTGATCCAGCGCTTTAAGGCCGTCGGCCTCCCTTCTTATATCATCTTGAAGCCTGCGAATCCATAGATGTCATTCAAAATGAGTGTAAGGCTAAAAATGGCGGATCGCGTGAACGATCCGCCATTGCTGCGATGAACTCGACGACCCAGAAATGTTTAGCGGCGACGGCGAAGCAGAGCGAGGAGGCCAAGGCTGCCGATGAGGGCGGAGGTGGGCTCGGGGATGATGGTGAAATTTGTTCCGAAGTCGGACGTATTCGCTACGACCGTGTCACTTCCTGTGCAGTTCGTATCGGTATTAATGGCTGCTAACATTGCAGACACAGTGGCGAAGCTACGAACTCCGTTGTAGCGAATATTGTCAAGAGTCGTGCCGATGGCCATAGCAGTTGTGCCATCCGTGAGAACGGAAGGGAGATAACTATTCAATCAACGGTGTCCAACTTTGGGGTCATGAACGGGCGTAGATTTTATCGAGACGAGCTAGGGCGTGCGCCCAGGAGAGCGTGGAGTCCAAATGATTTTTCAACCAGCGGATGAACTTCACGGTGCGCTGGGCGAGCCGCTGGATGGATTTCTGAAGAACGGTCAGTCCATCACCGCCCTTGCTTTTGGATTGCTCGTCGCGGTTGGCCAGCGTTTTGGCTTTGCGCTTGGTCTCGGCTTGGTTGTGGATGCCCGTTTCGCGAAAGATTTTCTCTTCCATGAGGGTCATGAGGT
>Ga0163144_10028498_pt1 | contig 10769 bp, 8 predicted proteins | sample OliLak19BULKMAT1_FD_123175 | JGI IMG/M metagenome (GOLD analysis project Ga0163144, IMG submission 123175) | Freshwater microbial mat bacterial communities from Lake Vanda, McMurdo Dry Valleys, Antarctica - Oligotrophic Lake LV.19.BULKMAT1 | ecosystem: Environmental > Aquatic > Freshwater > Lake... | reverse complement strand
GGTCGTGAGTCATGGCTCGCGCGTGGTCGCTGCCGACGTGTTCGGCTCGCCCGACATGTTCGCCTGCCACTGGGCAGCAGTCGTGCGCAGCAACATGCTTGACGCCCCCGGTGCCGCACGCACCACTCCATCAGCGACACGCGCGCTGCGTTTCCTGCGCAAGTTTGCCAACGCCTCGGCCGCAGTGGCCCCGGGTGTCGGTCTGGGACGCGAGCACCACGTCACCACCCCGCGGCTCGTCGGACAGGCACTCGTGTGGGACGACATCCTCGTGCACGCCAGCGCGTTCGCGGTGGCAGCATGAGCGGCGTGATGGCGAACGGCGTCGTGCCGATGCGTTCGGCGCAACAGCACTTCACTCGCACTGAGAAGCAACGAGCTATCGGCGCAGTGCTCGGTGCTGCCGTGGCCGACGCGCTCGGCGCACCGTTCGAGTTCAAGCCGGCAGGTACTTACCGCAAACGATTCCCCGCGCCGGTGTTGGGCGGTGTCGGAGAGATGGTCGGCGGCGGGGGTTTCAGCTGGGCGGCGGGTGAATTCACCGACGACACCCAGATGGCAATGCTCATCGCCGAAACCATGCTGCGCTGCGGCGGTTATAACGCGGACGTGTTGTGGGTGTGGTTCCGGGCCTGGGCAAGTACGGCGAACGACGTCGGCGTGAACACTCGACGGTCGCTCGGCCACGCTGACTGGCGTGATGTGGCGAACAACGGCGGGCATGGGGTCGGCAACGGTGCGCTGATGCGTGCCTTCGTGATCGCGGTCGCGTTCCTTGACGCGGATGACGACACAGTTCGCGCGGTCGTGCTTCATCAGGCAGCGCTCACCCATCAGGACCCCGCTGCCGGGTGGGGTGCATGGATCGCGGTCGAGATGATCCGTCGGGCCATTCGCGGTCTCGACCCACTCGCGGGACTCGACGGGCTCGTCGCGGTGTTGCCCGACGAGGTGCGGTCTGGGTTCGAGCTGCTGTTGGCGGCAACTTGGACTCCCGACGAGGAGTCACCCTCGAACGCCACGGTGTGGGGCTGCCTCGCCGAAGCGGTGTGGGCATTGCGCACGACGACATCGTTCGAAGACGCTGTTGTCGCAGCGGTGTCGCGCGGGAACGATGCAGACACGGTCGGATGTGTGACCGGCGCGCTCGCCGGGGCCGTGTACGGGGTCCAAGCAATCCCGTCGCGGTGGGCGACCTACGTGCACGGCAAGATCGACACACCCGAAGGTGTGATCAGGTACAACACTGCCGAAATCCAACGACTTGTCCATCGACTGCTCGGCAGTGCGGACAGGCCGGAGCATGAACCCGAGCGGCCAGCCGGGCCGCAAGAAGTGGCACCGGGTTTGTACGCAGCCGACCTGCTCGGCGCCACCCAGACACCGAACGACTGGGCCGTGGTGTCGCTGTGTCGTGCCGGCGATCGCTTCCTTGGTCATCCGATCCGCCGCGAGGTGTATCTCATCGACGAGGAAGGCGACCACAACTTCAGCCCCGGGTTGGCTTTACGCGACGCGGTCGAGGCTGTCGACGCGCTTCTTGCGGAGGGTCGCAATGTGGTGGTGCACTGCCACGGCGGTCGCAGCAGAACCGGCCTCGTGATCAAGGCGTGGAAGATGCGCCACGACGGAATCACCGAACGCGATGCACACCAGTGGCTCAACGGCAAGTGGAGCCGATACGCGGACTACAACCAAGCGTTCGTATCACTCCTACAAGGCGAGTGGCAATGTGGAACGCTGAACCGATGAGCGAGCCCACCGCGAAGCAACACCTACTCACACCGTCGAAGGTGACGGCCTGGCTGGACTGCGCCCATTTCTTGACACTGCAACACGAGGTCGACGACGGCATCCGCCCACGGCCAAACAGCCCGCTGGGTGAGTTGGCGCGGCTACTGATGGACAAGGGCCTCGAACACGAGCGTGACTGTCTCGCCGCGTACCAAGCACAGCACGGCGACGTGTACTCCGTTCCCGACTGGGACAGACAACGCGAGCGCTTCTCGGCGTTCCATGCGCGCGCAAGTGATGTGCTGTCGCGCGGCCATAAGGTCGTGTTCCAGATGCCGTTCGTGCACGACGGCATGCGCGGTATCGCCGACTTCCTACTGCGCGTCGATTTTCCTGACGGCACGTTCACCTATGAACCGGTCGATGCCAAGCTGGCTCGTAAAGAGGCCAAGCCCGGTCACGTCTTGCAGCTGTGCTTCTATGCCGAAGCCATCGAGGCGGAGTTCGGCGTGGCGCCCGAGTACATGCATGTGTGGCTCGGGTCAGGCCGCGTCGAATCCATCCGCTTCGCTGACGTGCGCGCATACTGGCGACGGTTGCGCAAGCAGCTGGCGGTCGCCATCGAACCGGCTGACGAGAACGCAACGACGGTGCCGGTGAAGTGCAATCACTGTACGTATTGCAACTTTGCCGACCTGTGCAACGCGCAGTGGAGAGCGGCCGACGCGCTGCAGTTCGTGGCCGGCATCCGTGCGACCGAAACCGCCGCCCTCGAAGCCGACGGCGTCACCACACTCGCCGCCCTCGCCACGCGCACAACACCGGTGCCCGATTTGAAACCTGAACGCCAACTGCGGTTGGGTACCCAGGCGGCATTGCAGGTACAGGCGCGCAAGCTGCCTGAGGGAACATCACCGCCATACCAACTCCTTGTCGACGTCACCGCCGACGAAGCGGCTGCCGGTCTGGCCGCGCTGCCCGAACCTGACGACGGTGACGTGTTCCTCGATTACGAGGGTCATCCGTTTTGGCGAGCCGACACCGGCTTGTTCTTTCTGTTCGGCCTGCTCACCAAGACGCGCGGCGGCAAGTGGGTCTTCGAAGGGCGTTGGTCACACAACAAGGACCAAGAGGGGGCGCAAGCGAAGGCGCTGATCGAGTACCTCGCCGAGCGACGCATCGCCCACCCAGGCATGCACGTGTACCACTACAACCACACCGAACGATCGGCAATGGAAGCAATGGCCGCCGAACACGGCGCCGACCAGATCTTGCTGCAACAACTCGTCGAGACCGGGCTGTTCATTGACCTACTACCTATCGTGCGTAACGCGCTGCAAGCAGGCATCGAGTCGTACGGCCTCAAGTCCACGGAACGCCTTGCCGGCTACCAACGCAGCCACGACATCGACAAGGGCGCAAGCGCTGTAGTGGAGTACGAGAAGTACACGCACGACCCCGTTGCCGGTGTGGAGATTCTTCCCCGCATCGCCGCCTACAACGAAGACGATGTGCGCGCCACCCGAGCCTTGCGCGACTGGTTAGTCGGCCAGCGCGACGACGCGCTGGTCTGGCGCGAAGCGCAGATTGAACTCGACGATTCCAGGTATCCCGAGATGGACGCGCAGATCGCCGCGCTGATGGAGTTCGATCTCGGCTCACCGCAGCACTTGATGGGTGATCTGCTCGGCTACTGGCAGCGCGAGGGGCGGGCAAACACCGCACAACTCCTCGCTCGCGCCGGCAAGGACGCCGACGAGTTAATGGAGGACCCGGAAGCAATCGCTGATCTGACCTTCGTCGGGATGACCGACTTGTACGGCAAGAGCGGGCGGAAGTTGAAGTGGCCTCGGGCCACGTTCAGGTTTCCCCCACAGACCACCGGTGCCGGGCTCGATCCTGTGCAAAGCCCGCGGGGTGTCAGCGTGTGCTTTCGTGTCGACGAAGGCGCACCCGGGTGGGCTGAGGTTGACTCAATCGAACCGGAAGATGGGCTTGTCACGATCGTTTGGAACGAGAAATGCGCCGACCTAGGAATCCACCCGACCGCCTTCGTGTTGAACGGTTGGGTCTCAGCGAAGCCGAAGCCTGAATCGCTGGCCAATGTTGCAACTGATCTCCTTGCCGATCCTGATGCAGCGTCGGTGGCCATGGCGATTCTGCGCGCTGACGCCCCCGCGTTCACATCGGATGGCGGTCCATCGAATGGAGTCTTCACCGACGACCTTGCCGACGTGACGCGCTGGGTGCTCCACCTTGACCACAGCTACGTACCCATCCAAGGCCCGCCCGGCACCGGGAAGACCTACACCGGCGCACATATCGTCCACGCACTGATCATGGCGGGGCGGCGCGTGGGCATCACCGCTATGAGCCACTACGCGATCGACAACTTGCTCACGGAGATCGTCGAGGTGTTCAGCAAGGAAGGTGACCTCAACGCGCTCCGCGCGGTGCGAAGAGCAGCGACCACGGCGACACCCGACATGCCCAACATCACCCAAACGGACGACAAGTCGAAGTGCGCGAGCGCAGAATTCAATCTCGTCGCGGCGACAACATGGTGGTTCGCTGGCAATGACATGCGCGATGCTCCGGTTGATGTCCTGATCATCGACGAAGCCGGCCAGTTAGGGCTCGCCGACTCGTTGGCGGCTGCCCGCTCGGCCGCCAACGTCGTACTGCTCGGCGACCCCCTCCAGTTGCCACAGGTATCGCAAGCCTCACACCCAAACGGTTCCGGTGCGAGCGTGCTCGAGCACGTACTCGGCGAGGGTGTCGCGACAGTGCCACCCGAGCGTGGTGTGTTCCTCACTCAGACGCGGCGCATGCACCCGGACGTATGCCGTTTCATCTCCGAGCAGATCTACGACGGCAGGCTCGGCTGGCACGAATCGTGCGAACAACAACACACCGATCACGGCACCGGTCTGCGCTGGCTGCGCGCACACCACGAGGGCTGCTCCACCGAATCGCCGGAGGAAGCCGAACTGGTTGCGCGCACTATCGCCAGCATGATTGGCTCATGGTGGACGAACAACGAAGGTGACCGCAAGAAGTTGACCGGCGAGGACTTCATGGTCGTTGCGCCGTACAACGACCAAGTGCGACTGCTACGGGCAACGTTCGAAGCGAACCCACGACTCGCCGAGGTGAAAGTCGGCACCGTCGACAAGTTCCAGGGCCAACAAGCGCCAGTCGTGTTCTTCACGATGACAACCTCGACCGCCGCAGACATGCCACGCGACTCCCGGTTCCTCTTTTCAAGAAACCGACTGAACGTGGCCCTCAGCCGAGCACGCTGCCTCGCCTACGTCGTATGCACCGATGAACTGTTGAACAGTCGAGCCCGCGATCTAGAGGAGATGATTCTCATCGCCACGCTGTGTGCCGCCGTTGACTATGCGGAGGGAACGGAAACGAAATGATCGTTCTGTAACTCGCGTTCACCACTCCAGCGGTAGGCGACGAGTTTTCCTTTGTTCGCGACGCTGTAGTCGACACCTCCGGTAGTCGGCGAGCAGATCGCAGCCTCGCCGGTAAACCAGTAGTGGCCGAAAAGGACTGGCGTCGGATCGGTGTACAGCATCCCGGCGGTGTCGATCGCGGTCGTCGGCAGCGGCGCGAAGGGTCCACCGTGCTCATCCTTCGCGTTACTCGGCACCACCGCGACATCGTGAAGTGACGCAGATGCCGCGTTCCACCAAGCCACACGCGCTCGGCTACGACTATGCCCATCCTTATCAAAGTAAGTCTGATGACCCATGTCGACTTCGGGTCCCTTCAAAACGGTCTCGATGGCGTCGTGAATCTCGTTTCCTGGGCACGACCCGGCTCGCAGAACGTCGAGCGTCAACGTGAGTTCTTGACCCAACCGACTGCGGAGAGCTGCAATCGAGGCACCGTGCCAACACGCGTGCACAACGCGCAGAGTCTCGCCCGCTAACGAGAGTTCGCACCACAATGGAAGCGTCCAGAACCAACCGACGATGTCTTGGTGGAGTTGCGAGTCGACCCCGACTTCCTCAAGAAACTTCGCGTGCTGCTTTTGATTCTTTGCGCTGCGCGCGCGAACGAATTCACCAGGCCGCTCGGGATCGGGCGTTGCGTAGCCGATGGCGTTGAACTCGTGATTCCCCATCACCGCAATAGCGCTGCCAGCAGCGACCATCGACCTGCCCAGTTCAACAACGCCAACTGAGTCCGGGCCACGGTCGATAAAGTCGCCAACAAAGACAGCCCGCCGACTCGGATGTCGGTAAGCACCGTCAACGCGCCGATAGCCGAGTTGATTGAGCAACCGAGTCAGCGCGTCAACGTGACCGTGCACATCGCCGATGACGTCGTAACCGGTGACTGTTGAGTCGTTCACTCCACCCCGTTGCCAGCCGCCGCCTTGTCGAGCAACGCTGCGAGCGGCTGTTGGCCGCGAGCGAGCAGTCTTGCCCGCAACTGAGGAATGGTCGGAGTGGCCGCGGCGCCGAGACCCAAAGCATCGCCGAGCCATCGCTTGAGGTCCATCGACGGCTTGCTTGCGCCGACGCGCAGGGCCAGTTCGGTTGCGATGGTCTCAGCGCTGGACAGTTCGTGCCCTCGCACATATCGAAAGTTGACCTCGGACGGCGTTGAGCGGCGGATGAACAGCAAGTCGCCACCGTTCAAGCCCTCCTGTTCGGCCACCCAGCGCAGCGAGCCAAACGTCGGCGCCATGCCCCACGTCACCTTGATCTGGCGTTCGCCCGAATGCAGCGTGCCCGAACCACCCGGCTGCAGTCCCAAATGGATTGCGAAGGCTTCGGGCATTGGCCGCCCGCTGCCGCGCAGTAGATCGTGATCGACCGTGATGGCGACGGCCCAAGCACCGTCAATGACATAACACCCGCCAGACATCTCAAGACTCGCAGTCGGAACGTATGGCTCGTTCTCACCTCGTAGACGGATGACATCGCCCGCGGTGACAAACATCGGATGCATCTGCGCATACATCGCGACCGACACAGGTGAGATGTCGAACTGCGCGTTCAGCATCGCGGCGAGTTCGCTCACCGAGCACTTGCCCTTGCTCAGTTCGTCTGCCATGTGATCGAGAATCTTTCGATACGGCGTACCCTCCCAACTCGCCAATCCCCACTCGTTGACCTTGGTTCGCTTCACGAGTTGATTGGCTGACAGGTGGTTCCGAAGTGACCCCGCGTGAGCCGCTTCAACTTCGGCGAGAAGGTCCTCAAATGTCATCGGCTTACCTGCCGCGTGTAGTACGCCGAGCACTCGTGACCCCATGTGCTGCCAACGAACAATCTGATCATCCAGTACGCGGTACTCAGGCGTCGCCGCAATCAACGCGTCGACCATTTCCGCTTTCACCCCTAGCGATTCGATTGCATCCCTCATCGCATCCAAGGGCGCCGCGTGGCCGTCAAGAGCACTTTCGTAGGCCTCCTTCATGAGCGTGTCGACAGAGCCGCCTGCGTCGGTGCGAACGAACCAACCGTCTCGTTGAACAAACGGACCGGCCAGATGTGCAAACAACTCGTCGACAAGCGGCCCGCCGTCCGTCGGGACCATCTCTGCCGGCAGCTCCTTCACGGCAAACGCTGTCCCAAGCTGGTCTGCAAGCGAGTCGGCGTGCCGTTTGACGATCGCAAATTGGGCCGACTCCAGCTGGCGGGCCAACCGTTCGCGTACTTTCACCTCGAGTTGGCGAACCCACTCTCGAGTGACGTTCATTCGTTGACCGAGCGCTTCGAGAGTCGGGATCGAGCGAATGCCCTTCGCCAGGATCCTCTCGAGGATCTCAAGTTCGTGATCTTCGTACGTGTTCAGTAGGTCCGCCGCCGCCTGCAAGGGGTCGAATCGAGAAAGGTCCTCGTCACGCGCAAGCACTCTGAGCTCGATCGTGTGAAGCAACTCAAGTGCTGCAGCGACATCAGGTGGTGCATCCGTCGACAGCGACCGCGCGATTGCCTCGTCGACACCGCTCTCGACACCGCGCAGCATTGCCCAGCCCGACACAAGTCTGATCGCTTCCATCACTGGAGCCAAAGCGGACTCTTGTGTCAGGTTGAAACTGATCTCCGACGGCGGCGACAACTCCAGCGCGAATCCTACGATGCGCGACGCGCGACCGACGCCTACATGGCGCCAGCCGAGAATCTCGCCAAGTGTGGATTCGGCCAGTCGATTCCAGGTCGGAGCGTTGGCCATCACCGCCGACACGCAGGCTGTGGGGACCAAGTGACGAGGGATGTCCCCCGATCGCCGCCCGAGTTCGGGTGCGATTTCGACCAACTTGGTTCTGGGAGGCATCAACTCAAGGATCGCCCCGGGATCACCGGCACCGCGTGGCAAGGTCGCCTCACTGAAGTCCACTGAAATGGGTGACCCAGTTGGCGGGTCGAACGCTGGCGATTGATCGGTGGTCACGACGACCTTCTTAACACGCCAGCTGTGCCGCCAATTCTGTCGGGCATCTGTTGCTTAAGCGCGGGAATACGCGACCCACTCACCGCTGCAAGCGATACGTTTCCCGCTGTGCCGGAGATCGGTTGGAGGCTTGGCCCGAACGGACGCGAGGTATTCCCGCTCGCTGCGGATGAGCCCGGGGGACCAATCGGGCGCGGCAGCACTCCGGATTGGGTCGCGTCACACCAAGAACGCATCGCCGCGCATCTGGAGCGCTACTTCCGGAGTGTTAACGACGCCTCGGTCTTCCAAGGCCAACATTTCGAATGGTTTCAGCATCGATCTTCTGCAGTGGCCTTCACCGAGAGTGATCTGTTGGCCATCGGTGCGCTCAGCGTTTCGCTTCCGGCACAGTCCGCCCGGCGGCTCGTGGAGGATACTGATGGCAAGTTCGGGCAGTTGCTTCAAGGATGCCACGAGGTAGTCGAACACGCTGGGGCGGACATTGATCTCACAACTTGTCCTCCCGCGTGGTTGGAAGACATATTGAGCCCGTTCAATGCTCTTTACGACGGTCTGAGGTCTTTGTATGGGTCGGGGCCGGTGATCACGTCGAAGCTGATGGCGTGCAAGTTCCCTGCGCTGATTCCAATCCGTGATCATCTCGTCGAGGTGCTGCTTGGCATGGAGCGCAGCGATGCGTGGTGGATGCCGATCCGCCGTTTGCTACTCACCGGCACCCCGAGTGTCGATTCGATCTTGCGGGGCATTGATGGCGGTGCTGTGTTTGGCCACGTTTGTGTCACCCGACGCCTAGACGTCGCACTGTGGATGGAAGCCCGAGCGCGCGACCTTGGACGTCGCGACTAGAAGGAGCAGCGCCAATGTCACGAGAGTGGGAGCAATACCAAGATCGCTTCAACCAACGTCCGGAGACGTACAACGCGTATGTCGATGTCTGGACCAAGAACCCGAGCGCAAGAATGCACTTCGGCAGCTGGTCGATGTTCACTATGTGCGCGAGCGTCGAGCCGCGACTTGCCAGAGAAGTTCCGCACAAGGTGAAGCGAGCGGAGGAGTTGCTGAAGGCTGGCGGCTACAAGCTTGGAACGCCGACGGCGCGTGGCGCTCGCCGATGGATTCGAGCGACGTAATCGCGTCGGCTTCTAGCATCGTTCTGGCTGAGAAGGGAGATTGAAATGGGTCGAATGGTGTTGCCCGTCAGTCGATCATGTGGGCATGCGTGGGAGGAACTACTCGAAGGCACGATGGAATCACAGCCCCGTACTCATGTTGACTGATCGACCGAGCTCGTCTGTGAGTCGTCGTTAGGGCTAACACCACTCACCAATTGCATCAGGTCGGTTCGTAACATCGTTCGTGCGGTGCCTCGGCCTCCGCAACGGTTCATCGCGACGGTGATGTCCACCGGCCGAACTGATCTCCGCGCTGGCTCTCCGTTTCCGGTGGCGAAGGCTGCGAAGACCTGCACGGTCGCTGGAAGCGCGGCGACGTGTTCGAGCGAACCCCCAATCAACACGGTGCACGATGCTCGTCGCGCTGCTTTGACTAGTCGGGTCATTTGCCGACTAGTGGCCAACGACACAGTTGACCCCGACGATGGTGTCGGCCACTCTCCAAGGTCAAGCACGAGTACATCAAGCCCTTTGCAACGCACACCACGGATGACGCGCATCGTTGCAACTCGCGTCGTAGTGGCCGTGACAGTGAGCGCAAGATTGGTCGACATGATGCGGGACAACGCACTCCAGTCGTGTTCGTACACTCGTCCAGTGCGGAGCGAGTCGAGTGACACTCTGCTGTGAAGGGTTATCAGTCGGCGAGCAATCTACCCAGGAGCGAATTCGGTCGTCGCTAAGTGCGTTCTCAGGCCAGCCCGCGCGTTCGCCAACGCGATTCCGGTGAGCATCGCTGAACGAAGTCCTCCCGACTCACTGCCGACTGCGATTACGGAGCCCGGTGCGATCGAACCGATGAGGCTGTCAACGTCAAGTAGGCCAATCACAGGATGTGCGACGTCGGGCCCAGCGAACCTTCGCTCCAGCGCCTTGAACTCGTTCCGGTACACGATCGACAATGGCTCAGCGGAAAACCGGATCGAACGGATACGACGCTCGAAGAGATTTGTTGGATGTCTCATCGATGCAGCCTTCCAAACGGGTGCGACGCGATTTCTCGGACGTCGTTTTGGCGGGCTCTTTTCATCTGAGTGGGGGCCGGCGTGTTCGGCTGCGGGGTGGTGAGGGTCGTTCGGGCCAGGCGACGCCACCGGTGTGCAGCAGCACTCGAAGCCGGTAGTTGTCGAGCCGACGAATTCCGTGGCGCAGCGCTTGACCTTCTTCACGCACAGACTCAGTCCCTCGGTCGGCCCGTTCGATGCGCTCAGCGCGACCGGAGTCCGAACCTCACCACCGCCCGTATGTATGACGTGCCGCTGAGTCAGGTCGACGCTGGAGCGTAAGGTGGCGGCCGTGTCGGCCTTTCTCGACTTGCTCGAAGGTGACTGGGTCGCCAGCAACCCTCTCGCGTTCGCGATCCGTGATGGCTTCGCCGTCAGTCCAGGTCACACACTCGTCATCAGCCGACGCCTGGTGAGCGACTGGTGGAGCGCG
>Ga0163144_10028495_pt1 | contig 10770 bp, 7 predicted proteins | sample OliLak19BULKMAT1_FD_123175 | JGI IMG/M metagenome (GOLD analysis project Ga0163144, IMG submission 123175) | Freshwater microbial mat bacterial communities from Lake Vanda, McMurdo Dry Valleys, Antarctica - Oligotrophic Lake LV.19.BULKMAT1 | ecosystem: Environmental > Aquatic > Freshwater > Lake... | reverse complement strand
GAGCAGGGAGTTTGATCAAAACTTTATTTGGTCTCAACTATGAGATCGCAGTTGTTGTGGTAGGTATAGTGATGACTTCCTATGTGCTTTTTGGTGGCATGCTTGCAACAACCTGGGTACAGATTATCAAAGCAGTTCTATTGCTTTCTGGTGCTACTATTTTGGTTTTATTGGCTTTGGCTAAATTCAATTTCAGTCCCGGTGAATTATTCCTTTCTGTAAAATCACAGTATGGTGCAGATATGCTTGCTCCGGGAGGTTTTATTACTAACCCGTTCGATGCGCTTTCGCTAGGTTTGGCGCTAATGCTTGGAACTGCCGGACTTCCGCATATATTAATGCGTTTTTATACTGTTCCTGATGATAAGGCAGCCAGAAAATCTGTATTTGTTGCCACCGGTTTTATAGGATATTTCTACATTTTAACATTCTTCATCGGATTTGCTGCTCTTGCTTTGGTTGGTAAAGATGCAATCTTAAGCCTTGATAAGGGAGGAAATATGGCTGCACTCCTGCTAGCAGAAAACACCGGAGGAAGTGCCTTCCTTGGTTTTATTGCTTCTGTGGCATTTGCCACAATTCTAGCAGTGGTTGCGGGCCTTACCCTATCTGGTGCTTCAACTATTTCACATGACCTATATGTACATGTAGTAAAGAAAGGTGTTTCTGATGAAAAAGGTGAAATGAAAGTAGCGAAGAGAGCAACTATATTTTTAGGCATTCTTGCAGTTTCCTTAGGCTTAATGTTTAAAGGACAGAATGTTGCCTTTATGGTTGGATTAGCCTTTTCAATAGCAGCAAGTGCTAATTTCCCGGCATTACTGATGTCAATAATTTGGAAAGGATTTACAACAAAGGGTGCTGTTTGGTGTATGGTAACTGGGGCATCTCTTGCCTTAATCTTAATTGTTCTAAGTCCTACGGTTTGGGTAGATATTATGGGTAATACAGAAGCTGTTTTCCCGTTAAAAAATCCTACCATCGTTTCTATGACCTCTGCATTTATGGTGGGTATCATTGTCTCGCTCTTAAAACCAGAAAAGGAAGCGGCAGACTTGTTCGAAAGTGAAAAGCTTAGAACTTATCTGGGTCACGGTTCTGAAAAATAATCGATGTATGATCAGACCAAGGCTGATCATACTTTTTTTTAATATATAAACTAATAATATGAAACGCAGAGACCTTCTTAAAGGTTTAACAGTTCTTCCTTTAGCAGGAGGAATTTTATCAGGACAAAGTGCAAGTGGTTCAATTTTACCGACCGGAACCACCGCGGCAGCAGCAAATGTTGCAAAAAGAGATTTATTTAAAGAATTAGGCGTGCGTACCTTCATCAATGCTAGGGCGACTTTAACCATGATGACTGGATCGTTGATGCAAGATGAAGTTCTTGAAGCTATAAAAAATTCATCAAGAAGGTATTGCATGTTGGATGAGCTTCAAGATAAAGTTGGTGCAAAAATAGCCGAATTATGCCATGCAGAAGCTGCAACAGTAACATCTGGCGCTTTTTCTGCGATTATGCTTGGAACAGCCGGTGTACTTTCTGGGCTTGATGCAAATAAGGCCGCCATGATTCCACATCTAGAAGGTAGTGGCATGAAAACTGAGGTTATTTTACAGAAGGGTCACAATATTGGCTACTATCAGGCAATGAAAAATTGTGGCGTAACAATGATTTGGGTTGAAACCCGCGAAGAACTTGAGCGTGCAATAAATGATAAAACCGCTATGATGGCTTTTATGAATTGCAATACAAACGCAGGCCAAATCAAACATAAAGAATGGCTCGAAGTTGCAAAAAGACGCAACATTCCAACCCTTATTGATATAGCTGCCGATGTTCCTCCAATTGAAAACTTTTGGAAATTCAATGATATGGGCTTTGATTTGGTATGTCTATCGGGTGGTAAAGCAATTCGTGGTCCCCAAAGTTCTGGCGTATTAATGGGTAAGAAAGATTTAATTGCAGCAGCACGTCTAAGCGCATCACCAAGAGGAAGTACAATAGGCAGAGGTCATAAGGTTAATAAGGAAGAAATTCTTGGATTATACGTTGCTATTGAGAACTTTATTAATACAGGTGAACAAGAATGGAATTTCTGGATGAAACAGATTGCCCATATTGAAAATGCAGTCAAGAATATAAAGAGTGTTAAAACACGTGTTTTTGTACCGGAGCTTGCTAATTCTACTCCCAATCTAGAGATCTCATGGGATCCTGCAGTCATACCATTCACTGGCCAGCAGATTCAGGAAAAACTTAGTAAAGGCGAGCCAGGTATTGAATTAAATGCGGGGAAAAACAACATTTCACTAGTTACTTTCATTATGGTACCTGGCGAAGAGAAAATAGTTGCCACACGTATAAAAGAAGAATTGTCTAAAGCCTGATTTTAAATTATAAGGCTGACAGGGTTATGAACCCTGTCAGCCTTATCTCCATTTTCCATTCCCTATTCCCCCATCACTTCACAACCATATCCGAAAACGGTATAACATAAGCCTGAAGGAACACGAATAATCCAACCAGAGCAGCCAGTGCAATACTGTGAAAGAATACATAACGCAGAATCTGCCCTTCGTGCCCATACCAGTTCGTTGCAGTACTGGCTACCACAATACTTTGAGCATCAACCATTTTCCCCATTACACCTCCTGAACTGTTTGCGGCTGCCATCAAAATCGGACTAACATCGGTTTGTTTGGCCGTAATGGTTTGAAGGCTCCCGAATAAGACATTAGAGGCAGTATCTGAGCCGGTTAATGCAACCCCTAACCAGCCGAGCATAGTTCCGAAAAATGGATAAAGAACCCCTGTCTTTGCCAGAGCCAGCCCAAGGGTGGCATCTGCTCCTGAATATTTGGTTACGTATCCAAGTCCAAGCATTGCTGCAATGGTAATTAATGAGAACCTAACCCGCCATAAGGTTTGCAGGTAAATCTTTAGCATCTCAGTAATAGAATAACCTATTGCAAAACCTGCAATTATGCTGGCGACCAAAATGCCGGAACCCGTTGCAGATATCCAGTTAAGTTTGAAAACGGCCTCTTCAGTTTTTGCCGGTTTATCAATCGTTGCAACCGGAGCAATAGGAGGGGAACGTTTTACCAAATTATGGAGATAAGAAACTTGAAACTCTGGTGCTGATATGGAGTTTAAGGATTTTTTAACCGTAGGAACACCCCAAGCAAAAATTAATATAGTAAGTATTACCCATGGTGTCCATGCGCGTACCATATCTTTTGTGGAGACTGAAACAGGATCCGGAGCTATTGGAATAACATCGTCAGCTTTAGGCAATTCCCAAATTGTTTTCGGCTGCCAGAATTTAAGCAATACAATAATAGAAACGATGGAGGCGATGGAAGCAAAAATATCAACTAACCAAGGCCCATGGTAATTTGAAACCAAAAATTGTGTGACTGCAAAAGATAATCCGGCAGTTAGTGCTGCTGGCCATACACTGATCATTCCCCTGAAACCGGCCATTGCCCAAATAACCCAAAATGGAACGATAAATGAGAATAAGGGCAGTTGTCTACCGACCATGGCAGATAACTTTAATATGTCAATGTCAGTTACCGCAGCAAGGGCAATGATTGGGGTTCCTAGAGCTCCAAATGCAACAGGAGCAGTATTTGCAATTAAGGAGAGTCCGCAGGCAGCCAAGGGCCTAAAACCTAGCTGTATCAAGATAGCTGCTGTAATCGCTACCGGAGTTCCGAAGCCTGCCGCTCCCTCAAAAAAGGCTCCAAATGCAAATGCAATCAGAATTACCTGTATTCTTGGATCTGGTGCAATCGTTGATAAATGCATCCTAATAAGCGTGAACAAACCTTTATTCACCGTTAATTGATAGAGGAAGATAAGGTTCAAGACGATCCATCCGATAGGAAATAAGCCGTAGGCACTGCCATAAATAGTAGTAGCAGCAACCGTCTGAACCGGCATTTGATAAACAAATAGTGCAACTCCAATTGCTACTACTAAACCTAAAACAGCTGCCAAATGAATCCGGATATGAAATACGGCAATAGATCCCAGAAGTACGATTATCGGAAGTGCTGCCAGAACAGTTGATAAAATAGCATTGTTTAGCGGATCATAATTTTGGGCCCAGATTTGTTCCATTTTAAAGTTTTTTTTTGTTTAAATTATTTTTTAGGTAGCGTGATCTTCCATATTCTTCCACCTTCAGAGTTTGCAGTTGCATGTTCCATCACGTAGATTTTATTGCCAATCATTAAGGCATCCACAGGGGCATTAAAATTGTTAACTATTGTAGTTGTCTTCATGTAATAATTATCGGCTGCCGAATTATATGACATTTCTAAATGCATCAAATCCTTACCTGATTTCCTTAATAAATTGGTACCGGGACGGTCAGAACCCCCGCCATATCTGAAAACAAACCCATCACCCTTAAACTCCGGTGAAAGTGCATTTTTTACATCGAAAACTAAGCCAAGTGGAACACTGTGGGCATTGAATGTACTCACAGTTTTTCCGGTTATATCACCATCTACAATTTTACCGCTTGCAATGTCACGGTATTCATTCGCATCAGGTCCTAAATTTTGAACCCCCGGAGAAAATTTTAAACCTGTAGGGACTTTCGGAAAATCAGGGTCATTCCTAAAGTATTTCACTATCCAGGCATGTGCACCAGGTCCAATGAATGCATCTTTTGCTGGATCTGGTTCCCATGGTGAATATTGCTGCGGGTTTTCAATTCCTGCCATTTGCCATGGAAAACCATAATGGTGTCCCTGCCTGATCCAGAACATTTCCTCCGATTGATCATAATCACCCGAATTAACAACACCAAAAAGATTCCCCTTTCCATCGAAAGTCATATCATAGGCATTTCTAATACCCTCTGCATATAAATACCCCTCCGCTTTTAACTGCACTGCATTGGTACCTAATAGTAAATTTTCAGCATTTACAGGGATTCTGAAGACATTGGCAGTCAAGGCATTGTCACGAGCATTTGGATAAGCACCGTTATTGTCCTGAACTTCTCCATGGTCTGTTCGAGCTCCAGAGTTGACATAAATGAATTTTTTATCCGGACTCACAACCAATGCGTTCCAGCCATGATCAAATGTTGTGGCATTGGTTCCATATTCAACTGTATTGAATACTTCAATCAGTTTAGGTTTTGAAACTGAAAGCTCATATTTGACCATTCGGCCTTTTGTTCCTTTTCCATTGTTTACACTGATATTTCCGCATAAGTATAAGGTATTCCCTAAAAAAGCGGCACCTTGAAGTCTAGTGATACCGTGGTCTTCGGCCTTAAAAACCTGATGTTCTTTCGCAGTTGAAGAGTCAAAGTCTAATATTCTGAATACATTGCCATCAAAAGTTGAATACCATAATTCTCGCGTTTTTGGATTTTGGAGTAATCTCACACCCAAACGGCCAATATTCATAACCTTTTCAACGCTAATATCTGACCGTAAGGAAATCGGAGTTTTTATTGGAGCTACAGCTCTTGGACTCGGGGTAGAAGCAGTTTGTTGCGCAAAACAGAAAACTGAATAAGAAAAAAACAGGGCTACAAGCCCTGTTTTTTTAAAAGTGCATCGAATTGTGCCCATATAATGTCTAAAAGATTGAATCTATTAATTTGCAGCTGGCTTAGCTGGTATTGCCCTAGGAACATTAGGAAGAATATTCGGTTCAGCAATTGCATTTAAATTATAAACGATTTTACCTGCTCTGATAGTCATTTCAGTTTCTAGGCGGTTTTTTCCGGCAACTTTGCCATCACGAGCATAAAAACCGAAATTACCTTCCCTTAATGTGAAGATTGCAACATCAGCCTCTGCACCAACAGAAAGGTTCCCCAGTTCAGGTCTATTTACCTCCTGTGCAGGATTCCAAGTACTCGCTTTGATTACACTTTGAAGATCCATACCAATTGCCATAAATAATGACATAATATTTGGCATGTTTTTCATCGCATTATTCATACTGCCGGTGTGAAGGTCAGTACTAATTGAATTTGGATAAAACCCACTTTTTATTGCAGGTGTCCCCTGATTGAAAAGAAAGCTTGACCCACCAAAACCAACGTCAAAAATGATTCCTCTGTTTTGTGCTTTAATTACAAATGGTTTCACTTTATTAGTAGTTACATCAACAATTGACTCACGGCCATTCGGACTTGTACTTCCGTTTCCACCAAAGGCATGTGTGAAAATATCGCCGGGACGGAATTTAACATTAAATAGTGAATCTAAAGGAAGATATGGACTTGCACCTCCAAAGTCAACAATAACCGGAAGCTTGGCAAGACGACCTGCTTCCATTAAACGGTCAGTTGGTTCCCAGGTTCGACCAACGTAATGAGCTAATTTAAAACCAACAATATCATTGGGATATTTCTTTGCCATTTCAGCAGCTTTCTTTGGATCCATCTCACTGATGTCGTTCTCATACTTAGCACCAGCCATTCCCTGACCAACAATATTTAAAAATGCAAGCACACGGGTTTGTGAACCTGCAATAGTTTGCTTTTTGTATAATTCAAACGTTTTCCATCCAGGGCTACCCGCATCTACAACGGTGGTGACACCTGCCGGGAAAGTGAATCCATCAGCAGGTAAACTTGCCGGAGCATTCATATAAGCAGAACCATCATGCCCCCAGAAAAAGTGAACGTGAATATCAACTAATCCCGGAGTAACATACATTCCCTTTGCATTAACAACCTGTGTACCTAGAGAGGCATCGATATCTTTTGCCAACATTACAACTTTACCATCCTTAATGGCAACATCCATCAATGTGTTGATGTTGTTTTTAGGATCAATAACATGGCCCCCTTTGATAACGATGCTATAAGGCTCTGGCGATTGTGCCTGAACGCCAAAACAAACAGTGAATAGCAAGGCGAAAATAAAAAGATGTTTTTGATTCATTTTACTCATTTTAAATTATTAATAGATTATTTTGCTGAAACTGAAAAAAATAGCAGGCATTTAAAATTCCTGATTTAATTTTGCTGATATTAATGGGTGTCAATTTATGAATATATCCCCTAGTCTGTCTCAAAATAATTATTTTGTTACAGAAGGATTTGTTTACTTGGACAAATTCCTAATTTAGTAAATATTTTCTGGCCTGATTTGACTCATGCCTCTAGACAAATTTTGATTTATACTTTTTATTTAATAGTTTTAGGTTCCGTATGAATGAGCATTTTAAAATTGAGGATGTAGAATTGATGGATCGCATTCGATCTGGAGATGATATTGCACTAAAGCTTATTTATAAAAAATACTGGAATCAATTATTTTCTTCAGCTTTTAATGTTTTGCATGACCAGCAGGTTTGTGAAGATATAATACAGGAGATTTTTATCAACCTCTGGAACAAAAGAGAAATAATTGAAATTAAAGTATCTCTGAAATCCTATCTTTTCGCTTCAACCCGTTACGAAGTATATAGGCAGGTTCGTTATAGCTCAGTCCGTGAAGACCTATTTGAGAATGTGGTTGAGCGAATGGCCTCTCCTTCAGAATATGGAAATATTGAACACCGTGAACTCTTATCCCAGATTAATTCTATCGTTGAAAAGCTATCTGCAAAATGCAAAGTGGTCTATAAACTAAGCCGTGAAGAACAATTCTCACACAAAGAAATTGCCTCCCAACTTGATATTTCCACCAAAACAGTTGAAAATCATTTGAATAAAGCTCTCCGACAACTGAGAATATCCCTCGGATTGTTTTAAGTATTGTTTGTCATCTTGGTTCTTGGTTCTCAACTCTCCATTGAATAGTTATCTGTTGTCTGTTATCAGTTGTCGGTGTATGATTTCTTCATTTGAAATTTGGATTTATTGGCAGAAAAATGATTGTTCCCGATTTCCCATTTTCAACTCTCCATTTTCAACTCTCAATTCTCCATTAATAGTCCCACAGGGATGCATTGGCATTATCTGTTGTAGTGGATGATTGCTATAAATGGAATTTAGATTTATTGCATAGAATTCTTCTTGTTTATTGGCTCTTGGCTCTTGTTTATCCATTCTCCACTCTCCCTTATCAATTTTCAACTGCCAATTGTTAATTTATTTTTTTCATTCCAACTAGGGGATACCCCCATTTTTTTACTCATAATATAAACGCCCCGTTTTGAACAAGGAAGATTTTTATAAATTATTGGATAAGTATATCGCAGGAGAGGCCTCTTTGGAGGAAGAACAGCGTCTTCTTAATTTTTATGGGAGTTTTCAAAAGCTATCAGAAAAAGAAGAAGAGATTGATCAAATTGGCGATACTATCTTTGGAAAGATTCAAGAGAATATTGATCCGGTAGAAGAGAATCAACATTCTTCTTCATTTTATTATTTAAAATCCATTTCAATTGCAGCAATAATTTTGCTGACCATAACAACAGGAATATATTTTTACTCGAATAGAACTATAATTGAGCCTGAACACTTTGCCGAAATCGATGTTAAGAATGACATTGCTCCAGGATATAATAAGGCTATTTTAACACTTGCCGATGGTTCCAAGATTAGTCTGGATGATGCAGCGAATGGTTTGCTCGCCAGCCAGGGGAATACTGCAATTACTAAAACCGAGAATGGGCAGATTGTTTATGAAAAGAACAATATTGACAAGTCGAAGTTTATGTCTAATCGTTCTGTAATCAATACAATTCAAACTCCAAAGGGCGGTAAATATCAGATTCGATTGCCTGATGGAAGTAAAGTTTGGTTAAACTCTGCATCAACTTTAAGTTATCCAACCACTTTCGCCGGAAATGAACGTAAGGTTCAACTTGAAGGTGAGGCTTACTTTGAGATATCACCAAATAAAAGTATTCCTTTTCGTGTGCAAAGCGGCAATCAAATTGTTGAAGTTTTGGGTACCCATTTCAATATAAATTCTTATGATGATGAGGATTATGTGAAGACAACTTTGCTTGAAGGAAGTGTAAGGGTTATTCTAAATTCTAAAGCAAATGTTGTTTCTAACACAAAACTTCTCAGACCGGGAGAGCAATCGCTAACCAAATCCTCTAATTCAGGTATACGGATTGAGAATGCAGATACAGAAAAGGCTGTTGCTTGGAAAAATGGTTATTTCAGATTCAGAAATACCCCAATAAGGGAAATTATGCGTGAAATTGAACGCTGGTATGATGTAGAACTAGTTTATGAAGGGAAAATGCCGACTGATGAATTTACAGGTTTTATTTCCAATGATGTGAAAATTTCAGGAGTTCTGAAAATAATGGAAGAAAGCGGTGGTTTGAAATTTACCGTGAAGGGAAAGAAATTAAAAGTTAAATCAATGCCTTAAATCTTAATCCAAATAAATATGACAAAAACCGATACTAGCTAGTTTTATCAAAGGGATTAAAATGAAAAACCGCCTCGGATTGCGCCCCGAGACGGAATAGTTTCAGATTAATTTCCTGTATTAAATTCCGTGACTACGAAATATTAATTAATTAACCCAAACAAACTTAAAATGTAAAAATATGAAAAATATTTTACTTAGTGAATGCAGTAATTCCTGCATGAACAAGGTCAGTAATACTGGCAAGGGACTTATAAAAAAAGTCTCCAATCAAATTTTACGAATTATGAAGCTAACTACCATTTTAATTCTAGTTGCTTTTTTGCAGGTAAATGCAAAAGGCTTCTCGCAAAATGTTACGTTAAATGAAAAAAATTCTAATCTGGATAAAGTTTTTACTGAAATCAGAAAACAAACCGGTTATGATTTTCTTTACAACACAAGATTGCTGAGAAATACAGTACCTGTAACTGTTAATGCTAAAAATTCTTCTTTGGAAGAAGTTTTAAATCAGGTTTTTAAAAATCAGCCACTAACCTATACAATTACAGAAAACACAATCATTCTGAAAAGAAGAGATGAACGTTTTTTAGAACAGACATCTAAATTTTCTCTAGTACCGGATAGCCGTGATATCAAATCATTAAATGCTCAGACATCAGCTAAGGTTTCTAATTTTAATATCGAGCAGAAGCGTGCGGATATTCGTGGTAAGGTAATCGATTCAAAAGGTGAAGCTCTAATTGGTGTAAGTGTTCGTGTGAAAGGTTCTGACACCGGTGCATCAACAGACGTTAATGGTAGCTTCGTTTTAAACGCCCCTGATAATGCGGTTTTGGTTTTTACCTATATCGGCTACGTTACTCAAGAAGTTGCAGTTAATAGTAGAGCTAGTATTAATGTTACCATGGTTGAAGACCGTCAGGCATTAAGTGAGGTAGTTGTTACAGCGTTTGGTGTTACCAAAGCAAAAAGAGGATTAGGTTATTCAGTACAGGAAGTACGTGGTGATGACTTTACTGAGTCACGTCAGAATAACGTTGCAAACTCTCTGACAGGTAAAATTGCCGGTGTTGATGCAACCCAAGCAAACTCAGGAGTAGGTGGTTCCAGCCGTGTAATTATTCGTGGTAATACTTCCTTGAATGGTAACCAGCAACCTCTTTATGTTGTTGATGGTATGCCAATTAATAATACTAACAGAGGCCCGGCCACCAGTTCAGGTGGTTTGAATGTTGACCGTGGGGATGGTATTTCAAGCATGAACCCGGATGATATTGCAACTATTTCTGTATTGAAAGGTGGTGCTGCTGCTGCTCTTTATGGTTCACAGGCTGCAAATGGTGTTATTCTGATCACAACCAAGAAAGGTTCTGCTCAAAAAGGTGTTGGTATTGAAGTTACTTCTGATGCAAGCTTTGGTACTCCATCAGTTTT
>Ga0163144_10028492_pt1 | contig 10770 bp, 6 predicted proteins | sample OliLak19BULKMAT1_FD_123175 | JGI IMG/M metagenome (GOLD analysis project Ga0163144, IMG submission 123175) | Freshwater microbial mat bacterial communities from Lake Vanda, McMurdo Dry Valleys, Antarctica - Oligotrophic Lake LV.19.BULKMAT1 | ecosystem: Environmental > Aquatic > Freshwater > Lake... | reverse complement strand
CCGCCCTGGTAGGTGATGGGCTGGTCGTAGTAGTAGTTCTGGCTCGTTTCGGTGTATTTGGGGCGATTCCAGACGATTTGGTAGTCCCAGTCGCGGCCGAAGCCGGTATCGGTGCCCGTGTGCCATTTGCCGATTTGGGCGGTGAAGTAGCCTTTCTGGCGGAGGATTTTGGGCCAGAAGGGGCACTTGACGGGGTCGTATTCGCAGCCGGGGTAGGGGCCTTCCATGCGCATGGATTCGATGCCGTAGGAGTGGCGGCCGGTGAGCATGGTGGAGCGGGAGGGCATGCACCAGGAACCGTTATAAGAGGCGAGGAAACGGACGCCTTGTTTGGCGAGGCGGTCGATGTTGGGGGTTTTGACCCAGGGGTAGGCTTCCTTGTAGCAACTGAGGGTGCGGTGGGAGTGATCGTCGGTATAGATGTAGAGAATGTTGGGGCGTTCGGGGGTGGCCGCGGCCGGGAGAGAGGCGGCGGCGGCGAGGGTGCCGAGGAGTTGGCGGCGGGTTAGTTTGAGGGTGAGAGTCATTTTTTTGCTGGGGTCATTCTAACAACTTTTTCCGACGCGGCTCGATAACGGCATTATGACGGGAAGAATTTGCTTGGCCTTGATGGTGATTTTGGATTCTGTGGCATGGGCGCAGGGGCCAGAGTATTTGCACGTAACCCGCGTGCGATTCCTGGATCGGACGGGCTTTGAACGCCCGGTGGAATCGTTCAGCGTGCTGTTGCCCAAAGGGTGGAAGGCCGACGGTGGGGTGCGGTGGGGGAATGTGGGGGGATGCCGGGGGGAGTTTATTCAGAGCACCTTCAAGGCGAGTTCACCGGATGCCGGGATGCAGTTTGAAATGCTGCCGGTGCGGTCGTTCAATTGGACGGATGATCGGATGCTGCTGCAGACCATGATGGCGGGCGCGCAGGGAGGCGGTTGCCAGGTGAACCAGCCGTTTTCGGCCGAGCAGTTTGTCGATGGGTTTGCGCGGAAGGATCTGCGGGCGCGGGCGTCGAATATCCGGGTGGACGAGGCGCAGCGACCCAAGTTGCAGGTGCTGGATCAACAGTTTAACGAGGTGGCCCGGCAGAGCGGCCAAGGTGACTCGATGCAGACGGTGCCGGCATCCGGGGACATTACGTTCGCCGACGGAACGGAGGGCATTTTGAGCGTGGTAGTGATCAATACGTCGATGCGGAGGCCCAACTATGTGGGCGGGGGCGCGGCGACGATGACGACGACGATGGCGATTTCGTGGTTGATGCGATTTCCGGCCGGCCGCCGGCAGGAGGGTGCCCGGATGATGCATATGATTTCGATGAGTCATCGGGTGAACCCGGTTTGGAAAGCGAATAAGGAGCGGTTCATGAACGAACTCGGCAACACCGAACATCGGGGGCGGATGGAGACGATTCGGTTAATGGGAGAACAGGCGAGGGAGTATGGCCGGGCGCAGAGCGCGGCGAGCGACCAGCGGATGCGGGATTGGGAGAATCGATCGGCTTCGCAGGATCGGCAGCATAAGTCGTTTGTGCAGGCAATTCGAGAGGTCGAGACGTGGCGGGATGGGAGCGGCGGGGTGGAACTTAGCGCGGGTTATAGCCAGGGTTGGAGCCGGGGTGATGGGAGTTACATTTTGAGTAACAAGCCGGGGTTTGATCCGAGTTCGGTATTGCAGGATCCGCAGTGGAAGCCGATGCAGCGGGAGCGGTGAGTTTACGCGCCGAGGCGGATGACCGCGGCGTTGCGGTCCTGGACATTGGTTAAAAGAGAAATTTCAGGCCGAACTGGAGTTGGCGGCCGGTGGCTTGGGCTCCGCTGAGTTTACCGAATTCGGAGTTGTTGTCGTTGCAGGCTGAACCGGGGGTGCGACCGATGCAGGTCATGGACGGGCTGTTCGAACTGGCGAGGCTGAAGGTTGGCGTATTCGTGAGATTGAAGGCTTCGGCGCGGAACTGGAGGCGCATGCGTTCGGTGAGGTTGACTTGCTTGAACAGCGAGAAGTCGAAGTTGACCGAGCCCGGACCGCGGGCGACGCGGCGGGCGGAGTCGCCGAAGAGTTGAATGGGGGCTCCGGTCGTGCTGGGGGTGGTGCCGGGTACGCGGAAGGCGGCGGGGTTGAAGAACTTGTCCGGGCCGCGGCCGGAGGTGACTTGGATGGGCTCTCCCTTGACGCGGTCGGGCACGTTGAAGGTGTTGAAGATGGGCGGGAGCCGGTTGGTGCGGATGTCGGTGGGGAAGCCACCACGGAGGGTGGTGATGCCGTTCACTTGCCATCCGCCGACGAGCTTTCCGAGCGCACCGTTGCCGCTGAGCCAGCGTTGACCGGGGCCCCAGGGGAGTTCATAGCCGTAGCTGACGTTGAAGATGTGAGCGACGTCGATGGGGGCGAGGCCGGTTTCGCGGGAGAGGTTGTAGGAGTCGAGAGCGATGGAGGTGCCTCCGTTTTGGGTGAAGGAACTGGGGCCGCTGCCGCCTTCTTCCATGTTCTTCTGCCAGGTGTAGTTGGCTAAGAAATTCAGGCCATTGCGATGGCGCTTTTCGACGCGGAGGTTAAAGGCGTTGTAGTTGGACTTGGCTTTGGAGAAGGTCGGGATGACGACGCCGTTGACCATGGGGTAGGGGCGGCGGCTTTGGACGTTGCGGCCGTCGATGGCGAATTCAAAGGGCACTTGATTGACGTTGATGAAGAGGGTGGCGAGATCGCGGCCGCGAGCGCCCTGGTAGGAGGTTTCGATGAGCAGCGCTTCGGCGGGCTGGAATTGGAGGGAGAAGTTGTATTGCTCGAGCATGGGGAAGCGGGCGTCGTGGAAGCCTTGCGAACGAATGGTGCGGGTGAGGGGTGAGGTGGCGCTGAAGGCTTCGAGGGTGGTGGCGGTGGGGCCGGCTTGGACGGGGGTGTTGATCGTGTAGGGCGGGAGCACGGTGCGGGCGGCGTTGACGACCGGAGCGATGAGGGCGGGGGTGTTGGGGTTGTTGCCGGCGATTTGAGTGACTTCCTGATTTTGATCGCGGAGGCCGTAGAAGATTCCGTAGCCGCCGCGCATGACCCAGCGGCGGCCGGCTTGATAGGCGAAGCCGGCGCGGGGGCCGACGTTGTTGTGATCGCCGTCGACGATGGCGCGGGAGTAGCCATCCTTGCCGGGGACGGCGAAGCGGGATTTATCGAGATCGAAGAGGCCGCCGCGGTCGCGGATGTCGATGGGTTGGGTGTAGAGATCGTAGCGGAAGCCGAGGTTGAGGGTGAGTTTTTTGCTCAGTTTCCAATCGTCCTGGAGGAAGACGCCGAAGTAGGCGTCGGCTTGGCGGCCCCAGTCGAGCATCTGGGTGCCTTGGATGAGGCTGGGGAAGCCCATGAGGTAGTCGGCGAAGGGGGCACCGGAGCCTGGGGTGTCGGTGCTGGAGGAGAAGATGGAGCCGAAGATGAACTGGCCGAAGAAGGGGTTGCCGCGGAGGGTATCGAAGCGGTTGCGGCGGATGTCGGTGCCGAGTTTGAAGTTGTGCTTGCCGCGGTTGAGGGAGATGGTGTCGGCGAAGTGGAAGCGATTTTCGTAGTTCAAATCGCTGGAGCCGCCGCCGAAGCCATCGAACTGAGTGGAGCCGGTGCCTTCCCCGGAGAAGTTGAAGGCGATGGAGGGGAAGCCGAGGACGGGGAAGGGGAAAAGGGCGACTTTGTTATCGATTCCGAACTTGGCACCTTCGTTGACCGCGTCGACCAAGCGGCTGCCGTTGTGACGGGTGAAGCCGGCGCGGAACTCGTTGACGAGGGTGGGAGTGATGACGTAAGTATCATTGAGGACGGCTTGGAAGATATCGCGGTAGAGGGTATTGCTGCCGCCGATGAAGCCGTCGAGAATGCCGGGCTGGGGGTTGGTCTGGTTGCTTTTGGAAACACGGCCGAAGATGTTGTGGTTGGACGTGATGGCGTGGTCGACGCGGACGTCCCATTGATCCTGGTTGAAGCCGCGGGGGACTTGGCGGAAGAAGTTGCGGGCTTGGGCGCCGGCAGAGCCGAAGTTGGGAGAGGGGATCAGCTTCAGGATGGCGGCGGAGGAGGCGTTGATGCGGGCGGTGGGGACGATGGCCCCGGAGAAGGGGGTGCTGATGACGTTGCCGGTGGGACCGAGGCGGCGGGCGAGCGGATCGAAGATGGGAACGCGGAGGGAGGAGAGGTCACCGGTGCGGATGGCATCCGGGGGGAGGCTGCCGATGTTGGAAGCGGCGGCGGTGCGTTGGCGGGTGCCTTGGTAGTCGCCGAAGAAGAAGGTTTTGTTGCGGATGATGCGGCCGCCGAAGACGCCGCCGAATTGGTTCTGGCGGAAGGCGGCGCGGCGGAGGCCGGCGGCGTTGGTGAAGAAGTTATTGGCGTCGAGTTTATCGTTACGGAGGAATTCGAAGAGGGTGCCGTGGTAATCGTTGCTGCCGCTTTTAATGGTGGCGCTGATAACTGCTCCGGCGGCGTGGCCGAACTCGGCGGAGAAGGAGTTGGTTTTGACTTTGAACTCCTGGACGGCGTCGACGCTGGGCTGCATGGCGATGCCGTTACGGCCGATGGCCCCGGAGGTAACGGTGGTGCTGTTGTCGACGCCGTCGAGGAGGACCTCATTGGCGGAGAAGCGTCCGCCGCCGGCGATAAATGGGAGGTTGGTTCCCATGCCGGCGACGGGGGTAGTGTTGCCGGCGAGGAGGCCGAGGGCGAAGGGGTTGCGACCGTTGAGGGGGAGTTCGAGAATCTTTTTGTTCTCGATTACCTGGCCGAGGGAGGAGGTGTCGGCTTCGAGGAGGGGGGTACTTTCGGTGACCTGAACGGTTTCGACGACGTCGCCGGGGGTGAGGGTGAGGCGGAGGGTGGCGTTCTGGTCGACTTGGAGGGTAAACGTGGCGATGTTTGACCGTTTGAAGCCGTTGGCTTGGACGGTGATGGTGTATTCGCCGGCGGGGAGGAAGGTGGCTTGGAATTCGCCGCGGCCGCCGGTGGAGCCGGCGCGGGTGAGGCCGGTGGACTTATTGGTGACGCTGACGGTGGCGCGGGGGACGACGGCTTGGGAGCTATCTTCGGCGACGACGGCGATGGTGCCGGTGGCGGTTTGCGCGTGGGCGGCGAGAGTGAGCAGAGTGGAAAGTAAGAGAAGACGCATGAGGAGTTCCGGGCCTGGTGGAGGCGAGGATTATCATATATCATGCGCTGGCCGGTTCGAGAGAATAGGGAATATCGGGGGGCGGAACTGAGTCGCTCCTTTTGCTCCGCTTGGAGAAAAAGCGCCCCCGTCGGACGGATCCACTGAGGGCGCTGGGGGTTGGTTGGTTATTGTAAGTCGACGCTGACGGAGTTCGATGCGCCGACGCGATTCGTGAGGATCGCCGAGACGGAGCGAATGGTTTCGACGAGGGTGGTGACATTGACCACGTCTCCGGAGAGAGTGATCGGGATGGTAGCTGTGAACTGGCTACCAAACTGGGCCGAGGCCGTGCCTTGGTACCAGGCGTTGAAGCTCGATTCAGCGGCTATCGTTACTCTTGAGGAACCGATGTTCTCTCCGGAAGTCGCGGTGAACGTGAGATCGATCTGGGTGATTTGACGCGAGGTGGCTAAGCCGGTGACCAGGAGTTGGAAACCGGTGGACGTCCTGCCCGTAACCTGCAGGCTGAGTAACCGCGGCGCAGCGGACGCAACGGTGAGGCTTAATGCGGGCGGGTCAATGGGTGTCAGGATGATGCCCCCGTCGGTTTGGAAGCTGGGGGTGAGGACGATGGAGCCCGCGACGGTGCCGGTTTGCAGGCGAACCTGCGCTTGGTTAGTAGCGAACACAGCGTCGCGCTGCCCGGGCGGGACGGTGAAGTTGACCGTTCTTCCGCCGACGGCGAATTGGACGGCGGGATCATTGGCGAAGACGTCGGAATTGAACGCCAAGGTCAGGGTTCCGCGGAGAGTGAGGGGGTAGACCTGAGCGAGAGAGAGGCCGACGCTTAACTGCTGAGCGGGTTGCTGGGCTCCGGTGGCCCCGGTGAACAGGTAGTTCGAGATCGCTGGAGGCTGGTTAGCCAAGCCGGAGAGGGTGAACGACAAGCTATCGACGCGGAGGGTCCCGGAAAGGCTGCCGGTGGCGAGGGGGGCGAAGTTGACGTCGAAGGCCAAGGATGCTCCGGGTGCCAGGGACACGGGTAGAGGGGGGACGTTCGTAGTGGTGAACGTGTTGCCGGTGGCCAGGACTCCGACACTGTTGACGGCGGTGGGACTGGTGCCGGTGTTGGAGATGACGAAGCGAACGGTGGCGGTTTGGCCAGCAACTACGGGCGGGAAAATGACACTGCCGGCGTTGGTAAGGGCGGTGGTGACGGGTCCTGCGACGTAGGAGAAGGTTAGGTTCGAACCGAGGCCGTTGGAGACGACGTCGAAGGAATCATCGCCGATGCGAAGGCGACCGGTGAAGCGACCGGGAGCGGTCGGCGTGAAGGTGACGGCGACCGTCGCGGTGCCGCCCGGGGTAAGGGTGGCAGGGAGGAAGGGGGCGTCGGTGACCGTGAAGCCAGCGCCTTGGACACCGATGACGGCGATGCGACCGTCGGCATTGCCGGTGTTTTTGATGCGGAGGGTAACGACGCTTTTGTCGCCGACGGCGATGTCGGGGACGGCGACGGTAGCACCGCGCGCCAAGGCCGTGGAGGCGGATCCGTTGACGAGTTCGTAGCTGTAGACGGGGCCAGAGCTAGAACCGGTGATGTTGAAGGTTACGGTCCGATCGACTAGTTCGATCCGGACGGTGCCGGTGCTGGATTCGATGTTGGTAGGGGCGTACCGGACGGCGAAGCGGACTTCGCGATTCGGATCAATGGTGGTGGGCGGGTTCGGCAGGGAGGTGAGCGAGAACGCTGCTCCGGTGGCCGTAATATTGCCAATGGTTCCCGTGCCGCTGCCTCGATTGCCGATGACCACGGCGGCCGAGGCGGTATCGTTGACGGCGGTGGACGGGAAGGCGATGGTGCCTCCGCTCTGGAGGGGAGTGGCATTGGCTGATGGAGGCGGCAGGTAGGTGAAGGTGTAGTCCGGGGCTACGCCGTTCAGGTTCAGGCCAGCGGAGTTGCTGGTGATACGGCCTCCGGCGGGCACCGGCGGGGGCGTATCGGTATAGAAGAAGCGAATGGCACCGACGGCTCGTTGCCCGGAGGTGGGTTGGAAGCGGACGGAGACCGAGAAGCTTTCGTTCGGCAGGTAGTTGACTTCCGGGGCGGGCGCGCCGGTGACGGTGAAGTCAGTGGCCCCGGTGATTTCGACACGGGTGATGTTAATGGTCCCGGTGCCGCGATTGGTGACGGAGACGCTGGCGTCGAGCGGTTTTCCGATGGCGTCGGCGCTGAACTGAACGGTCCCGTTGTCGGTGAGGGTCTGCACGGCACCGGAGACCTGGACGCGGAAGGACAGCGGGAGGCTGGTTTGCGCGGGCAGGAAGGCGGCGGCGAGGAGTAGAAGGGGGATTAGGCGTTTCATGGTTACTGATCCCTCCCGGCCGGGACGAAGTAGACTTGCAAAGCGTTCCTTGAGTCGAGGACGTAGAGGGGCTCGCGGGAGGAGCCGCTGTTTAAGAGAGCAAGCGGATTGGTGCCGAGCGATTCCAGGCGGGTGGGCAGGAAATCGAGTTCCAGGGAGGCGGTGCGTACTTTAGAAGCGAGGTCGAAGGCGTCGACTGAGCGGGTGTCCGCACTAGCGACAAGGAGGGACGTTTTCGAAAGTTGGAGCCCGACGGGAGCGGCAACGTCAGCGAATTTTTCAGCGATCGCGGCGGTGGCGTAGTCGCGGAGGAGGATGATCTGTCCGGCGGCACGGTCGGCAATGAATAGGTTGTTGCCGGAGCGGACGACGGCGGAGGGGTCGGCGACGGCCAGCAGTTGGCGGGTCGAGCCAGTGGTGGCGAGGTAGAGTGCGCTTTGGGTCGAGATGACGAGACGTTCGCCATCAAGGAGGAGGCCGCGGATGGCCCCATCGACGAGCGAGAGTTCGAAGGCGGGGGATAGATCGGCGGCGGTATCGACGTTGCGCCAGATCTGGACTTTGCGGATGGCCGGGAAGACGACGGCGACGTCGTGACCGGACCAAGCAAAGAGGACATCGCCGGGTTCCTGGAGCAGGGTGAGGCGCGTGGGCGCGTCGGAATCGAAGCCACGGATGAGTTCGATGGAGCCGAAGCGGGAGGCGATGGCGAGGGTGCCATCGGCGGAAGCGCTAGCGGCGTCGGCATCGTTAATGAGGGCGGAGCCGAGATGAGCGGCTCCGACGAAGCCACGGATGGGGCGGAGTTCGCGGGTCTGGGCGTCGAAGACGTAACCGGGCGTGGGGCCGGAGAGTTGGGCCCAAGCAATGGTGGCTGCGAGCGTGAATAGTAGGAATAGTGATCTCATCGGGGTCCTCCGACCGTGATGGGCCCAGCGCCGATGCTGACCGGTTTCTTGCTGGCGGCAGCGGCGGCGGTACTATCGCCTCCGCGGGTGGCGGCGACTCCGCCACCGATGGCGGCTGCGGCGACGACGGCAACAACGGTCCAAATCACTTTTCGATTGGCCGCGACTTTGCTGGCCTTGGGGCCTTGGCCGTTGGACTGATTGATGACGCCTTCGACGATGTCGTTGCCGGCGGTGACGCGGACGAGGATGCGGAACGGTCCGGCTTGGGCGTTGGGGAGGAAGCCGCTGGCCTGGGCTTGGCCCTTCGCGTCAGTCTTGACGGTTTGGGCGGGGCTGCCGCCGTAGGCGGCGACGGTAGGGCCGTCGATGGGGGCCTGGAAGATGACCTCGGCCCCGACAACGGGAGAATTCTTTTCATCAAGGACTTCGACACCGGGCTGAGCGGCGACACGCATGCCGATGTTGTTGACGGCACCCTGGCCGGCGATGATGTTCAGCTTCAGCCGGGTGGGCGGGGCGGCTTGCTGGGCCCAACAGGCCACCGCTAAGCCAAGCGGGATCACGAATCGTAGAAACAAATGAGCCTCCGGGGACACCCCCTTCATTTGAATCAACGGACTGATTCTAATCTCCGAACCGAGGAGGGGTGGGTGTCGATAGTCTATCCTAAGGCGCGAGGGAGGGCAGATAGGTTACGGTCGAGATAATTGGGCAGAGCTTCGCCGGCGCGGGTTACGACGGCTTCCCGGAGGAGGCGAGCATCATGATATATCATGTGTTGGCCGGTTGGAGAGAAGAGGGACCATGGGGACGAGTTGGGTGTTTAGTTTGGCGCTGCTGGGGACGGCGGGGTTGGCGCTGTGGTGGCCGGAGCCATTTCTGCGGTGGGGCGAGTTTAACCTGAAGACGCTGGTGGTTCCTTTGTTGCAGCTGATTATGTTCGTGATGGGGACGCGGGTGAGTTTGCGAGGATTGCGGCAGGTGTGGGTCACGCCGGGGGTGATTGGGCTGGGGTTGGGCCTGCAGTATGTGGTGATGCCGCTGGTGGCAGTGGGGCTGGCGACGCTGTTTGGATTGGCACCGGAGGTGGCGGCGGGGGTGTTGTTGGTGGGTGCGGTGTGCGCGGGGAACTCGTCGAATGTAATGACGTTTTTCGCCGGCGGAAACATGGCGTTGTCGGTGGCGATGACGACGACTTCGACGTTGCTGGCGCCGGTGGTGACGCCGACGTTGATGCGGCTGTTGGCGGGCCGGGAGGTACCGGTTGAGTTTGGTGTGATGGCGGGTTCGATAGCGCGGATTGTTGTTTTTCCAGTGGCAGGGGGTATTCTTTTTGAGCGATTATTGCGACGGCGGCAGGAGCGGGCGAATGTTTGGTTGCCGTGGGTGGTGATCACGGCGACGTGTTTCGTGAACGGGATTATCACTGCGAACTCGCGGGAGGCTTTATTGTCGATGGGGGGGACGCTGGTCGTGGTCGAGGTACTGCATAACGGATTGGGATATTTGGTGGGTTATGCGGGGGCGCGGATGTTTGGGTTGGACCTGCGGGACGCGGCGACAATGGCGATGCAGGTGGGGATACGGAACGGTGGATTGGCGACGGGGTTGGCGTACGACGTATTGAAAAGTGGTCCCGCAGCGCTGGCGAGTGTTGTGTTTGGGACGATTCAGAATGCGTCCGGGCCATTGCTGGCTTCGTATCTGAAGAGTAGAATGCCGCCGGCGGTTCGTTAGTTGCTGTCCGCTGATGCAGGATGAGGCGGGTCGGTGAACTCGGGTTTTGACTGGCTCCAACGGCTGAGGGTGGCGGCGAGGATCGTTAGGTTGACGGGCTTACTGAGGAAGTCGTTCATGCCGGCGGCCATGCAGCGTTGGCGGTCTTCGTCCATCGCGCTGGCGGTGAGGGCGATGATGGGGAGATCGGCGAAGTGGCCGCCCCAGGCGCGGAGTTCGCGGGTAGTTTCGTAGCCGTCGAGCTCTGGCATTTGGCAGTCCATCAGAATGAGGTCGACTTTTTCGGAGCGGAGGATGGCGAGCGCTTCGTGGCCCTGATTGGCGGTGCGGACGAGGTAGCCGAGGCGGAGGAGCATTTTTTGAAAGATGAGTTGATTGACGGCGTTGTCTTCGGCGAGGAGGACGGTACAACCGCTTTCAGGTGGCGGGACGGAGGTGGATGGGGGCGCGGGTGATGCGACGGGGGTGGGGGCGAGTTCGAGGGGGAAGGTGGCGAGGAAGGTGGAGCCGAGTCCGGGCTCGCTTTCGACGGCGATGGAGCCGTGCATCGCTTCGATGAAGCGGCGGACGATGGAGAGGCCGAGGCCGCTGCCGCCGAAGCGGCGAGTGGTGGAGGAGTCGGCCTGGACGAAGGGGTCAAAGAGGG
>Ga0163144_10028491_pt1 | contig 10770 bp, 3 predicted proteins | sample OliLak19BULKMAT1_FD_123175 | JGI IMG/M metagenome (GOLD analysis project Ga0163144, IMG submission 123175) | Freshwater microbial mat bacterial communities from Lake Vanda, McMurdo Dry Valleys, Antarctica - Oligotrophic Lake LV.19.BULKMAT1 | ecosystem: Environmental > Aquatic > Freshwater > Lake... | reverse complement strand
GTTGGCTCTGGCAAGCAGGTAGAGACTAAGCGATTTGGCCCTTACAAACCTATTGAAAAGGGGGAAAAAGGTGGACTTACCGCTATGCAGGAAGACGCGCTCAATCGGTTGATCGAGCGATATGTTGCAAAGACTCAGGGATCCAAGAAATATACCGCTGAGCATCGCCCGCACTTCGCTGATCCGCGAGCCGTGTCTGGCTTTCGCTCACAATGGAAAGAGATGGTCTACCCAATCGTCTCTGCCCGTTCGAAGGGATCCAAGATCTGGGATATCGATGGCAATGAGTACGTCGATATCACCATGGGGTTTGGCACTTACTTCTTTGGTCACTCACCCGATTGGCTTGTTGCGGCAATCCAAGAGCAATTGAACATCGGCATCGAAATCGGCCCACAATCGCCGATGGCTGGTAAAGTCGCCAAGATGATTGCGGAGATGACTGGATTGGACCGCGTGACTTTCTGCAATACCGGTTCGGAAGCCGTGATGGCGGCGATGCGATTGGCGCGAACGGTCACCGGAAGAGATCGAATCGTCTACTTCACAGGTGACTACCACGGGATGTTCGAAGAGGTGCTTGTCCGCGGAGCTTGGCCCAACGGAGAGTATCGCGCACAGCCAATTGCACCGGGAATCCCTCTAAGCTTGGTAGAGAACATTCTCGTCTTGGAATACGGTACTCCTGAATCGCTGGAGATCATCAAGCAGCATGCCGATGAGATTGCTGCGGTCATGGTTGAGCCGGTGCAGAGCCGCAATCCAAGTCTCCAGCCTCGCGAGTTCTTACATCAGCTTCGGTCAATCACTGAAGAGACAGGATCCGCACTGATCTTTGACGAAGTGGTAACTGGATTCCGCTGCCATCAAGGTGGAGCTCAGGCCTATTTCGGTGTCAAAGCTGACATGGCCACCTACGGTAAGGTTTTGGGTGGTGGCATGCCCATAGGAATTCTTGCGGGATCACCGAAATTCATGGACGCGCTCGATGGCGGCGCATGGCAATACGGAGACGACTCGTTCCCTGAGGTTGGCGTGACCTTTTTTGCTGGCACTTTCGTGCGTCATCCATTAGTTATTGCCGCGGCTCATGCAGTGCTGAACTTCTTAAAGGAATCGGGCCCCGAGCTGCAAACGAAGATGACTTCGCGAGTAGAACGCGTTTGCCGGTCGATCAACGAAGCGATGGAGCTCGCTCAAGTTCCGATTCGCATGTCCAGCTTCTCAGCCGTTGCAGCCATCGACTATGCTCCCGAACTTAAGTTCGCGAGCTTGCTTTGGTACTACCTACGCGAGAAAGGGATTCATATTTGGGAAGGGCGCCCATGCTACTTTACTTTGGCCCACACAGATCAAGATCTTGAGCGATTTATCGAAGCGTTCAAAGAGTGCGTAACTCAAATGCAGGCTGATGGATTCTTGCCTAAACAAGATAGCTCAACAATCAGCTCACCGGGCATTGCATCACAATACTCTACCAGCGCCTCAATCATCAATAAGTCAAGTGACCGATTTCCATTGGCTGAGGGTCAGCGCGAAATGTGGTTAGGCGCTCAGATGAGCCCCAATGCGGCGCGGCCTCATCACGCCTGCAACTACTTCATACTCGACGGACAGTTCAATTTCCTAGCGATGCAACAAGCGTTTGCAGCAGTTGTCGAGCGGCATGTCGGATTGCGTTGCACCTTTAATGCAGAGGGCACAGAGGTTCTGGTTCAACCCAACTTCACGTTAGATGTCCCGCTGGTGGACTTGAGCCACTTGTCGGAAGCGAACAGAGTCTCGCAAGTCGAAAAAATAATCACTGAAGAAAGCCATCGATTGTTCGATCTTTCCGAGGGACCACTGATTGCAGTTCAAATACTCAAGCTGGCAGAGCACAAGCACCAACTTATTGTGACAGCACAGATGATCGTCTGTGATGGCTGGTCCCACTTTGTCCTCTTTGAAGAGCTCAGTGAAATCTACTCGGCAATTTGCGAAGGACGCGGGCGGGTGCTCACGGAAGTTGTGCCGATGCCCGTCTACGCGAATTGGCAGCAGAGCTTCTGGGGTACTCAGCCCGCCATCGACTGTGAAAACTACTGGCTCTCGCAATTCAAATCTGTACCATCGCCAATTGAATTGCCGACGAAACAGCAACGTCCCCTGACGCGAACCGTGGAAGCCGACCGTCGCGATCTGCTACTCTCTACCAAGTTTTATGACGCGATAAAGCAATTTGGAAAGTCGAAACGAAGCTCGTCGTTTGCGGTTCTTCTCGCGGCGTTTCAATTGTGGTTGCACCGCCTAAGCGGTTCCAGGGATCTGGTGGTTGGCGTGCCATTTTCGGAACAGAGTTCGCTGGGTTTCCATACTCTGGTGGGGCAATGTGCCAATACGCTGCCGATACGTATCCACCTCCAACCGAACGAGAATTTTCAAACGCTCTTGGACAAGACTTGGAATCAACTGCTCGACGCGCAAGAGAATGCACATTACACCTTCGGAAGATTGATCCAACATCTAGAGTTGCCTCACGATCCTAGCCGCATTCCGCTGGTATCCGTAATCTTCAATGTGGACCCAGCGCTCGCCAAGGTAAAATTTACTGGACTCAAACATCGCTTTTCGGCTGGTCCAAGATTTTATTATCAATTCGACCTCGGCTTCAATCTTGTCGAGGAAGAAGAGGGTTTGCGAATTGAGTGCGACTTTAACACAAACCTATTTGACGGCTCGATTGTGCAAGAATGGCTCAAGAGTTATGAAATACTGCTCAGTGAAATTTTAACGGACAATCCAATTGCCATCGCACAACTGCCAATGGTAGCGGATTCCAACGATGGAGTCATCCAAAGTCTGGGACTGCCCAACGGTCAAGCCGCCTCTGTTCAACAGTTGATACTTGATCAAATCGTTCGGACTCCAGATTTGATCGCAATGATCCATGGTGACACTAGTTTCAGTTATGCGGACGTCGACAGCTATTCAAATCAAGTAGCGTGCGAAATTCAGCGAGTACGTTCGGAATCGTCAAAAGAAATACGACAAGGCCGAATTGGAATTGTGACTGCTAGCGCGGCGGATTTGGCGATTGCGATCCTAGCTGGATTCAAATCGGGCTGCACGTGTGTTCCCATTTATCCTGCAATTCCTGCCGCTCAGATCAAACACATCGTTGGTGATGCAAACTTTGACGCCATGCTGGTCAGCGGGTCGCTTTCACAAACCGTCAGCCCGTCGTGTCCTGTCATAACCCTGCCGGACGATTGGAAATCCTTTTTATCCGACGACAATAAGCCCGCAAAGACTGATTTCGCTGGCGACCAAATCGCTTTCATTACTTATGGGCCATGTTCATCAGGTAAGCCAAAGCGCGTTGAGGTCTCGCATAGCACGGTTATCCATTCGCTGCTTGCGCTACTCGACGCACCGGGAGTGAAACCGACGGACTGTGTTCTTGGACTTTGCCCATGGACAACGACAGTTTCCATTCAGAATATCCTATTGCCACTGATTGTTGGCGGACGAATTCTGAGCGTTGACTACCAATCCTTGTTTCAACCAGAGACGATCAGCGAGAGGATTGTGAGTTCCAAGACTACCGTACTTCAAGCAACGCCCACATTGCTACGACGACTTCTGGCTACAGGATGGCAAATACACTCCGACCTAAAGATTCTTGTTAGTGGCGAACCGATCGATGGAACCTTTGTTGATCGCTTACAGGCCACTTGCAGCGAGGTTTGGTATCTGTATGGAATGTCTGATGGCTCGTCCTGGGCATCGATCAAGCGACTACTACCCGATTCGAAAACTGCTTTGTGCAAGGCAACTCGCAACTCGAGCTTGAGTATTGTGGATGAAAACCTTGAACTTGTGCCGAGGGGAGTGCCTGGGGAGATTTTTGTTGGCAATGTGCGAACTGGCGATTTGGCTAAACAACTTGACGGCTCGAATTTGGAGTTGCTCGGCCGCAAAGATTCGCAGGTAATGCTGCGAGGGCAGCAGGTCGAGTTGCTTCCAATCGAAAATTCACTGCGAGCCCACCGCGATGTGGTTGATGCTGCTGTTGTCCTTCGCGTGGACCTGGAAGATCAGCCCTCATTAATTGCGTACATTTTTGTCACGCCTGAAAAGTTAGCGACATTTGAAATCAAGAAGCGGACTGGTGACTTTCGCAGATCGCTTCGCAGTAAGTTTCCAGCGAGCATGTTGCCAAAGCAGTTCGTCTACTCGAGCGACATTCCGATTAATCTGCAAGGCATGCTCGACCGTTCTGCCTTACCCGTGCCCACTGAAGGAGACGACGAGCCATTGGACGACTATGTAGCTCCTGCAACTCAAACGCAGGAGACGATGGCTAAGATTTGGCAAGAGATCTTGAAGGTGCCGAGTGTAGGTGTCGAGGACAACTTTTTTCAACTAGGGGGTCAATCCCTTCAAGCTGCAAAGTTGTTTCAGCGAATTGCCAGCGAATTCGACCGCAAGTTGCCACTCGCAACGCTGTTTCTCGCGCCGACTATAGCTCAGCTTTCTGCAATAATTGATGATCAATCTTCGGCGAACGCAGGTTGGCAATCGCTCATCACCATTCAACCCATGGGAACAAAGACACCTCTGTTTTTGGTGCATGGGGCGGGCGGTAACGTCCTGCTATACCAGGCGTTAGCTGAGCATCTCGCTCCAGAAATTCCACTCTATGGTCTGCAGTCACAAGGTCTGAACGGTGAGAGCCAACCGCTACATACGATCGAACAGATGGCGGAACACTACCTCAGTGAAATTCGCACAGTACAACCCAATGGTCCGTATTATTTGGGCGGATACTGCTTGGGTGGCACGGTTGCTTACGAAATGGCTCAGCGCCTGACTAGCGAAGGTGAACAGGTCGCGTTGGTGGCCATGCTGGACACCTACAATTTTAGCCGCGCGCTTAAATCCAGCTTCATCGGTTTCATTCTACAAAAGTTGCGTTTTCACATCGGCAATTTCTTGGGTCTACGCCCGCGCCATATGATTCAGTACATCAAGGAAAAATATCGAGTTGCCCGAGATGGAGAATTTGCCAACTTGTTCACTTCACGCCCAGGTTTTGAAGTGGAAGGAGCTGCGCGGGCTACATCTGGAGCCGAGGCTACCGTGCAAGCAATCAATGATACGGCAGCCGAAGTTTACATTCCCAAACAGTATGCGGGAACGATCACTCTGTTTAAGCCGCGTATCAACTACAAGTTTTATCCAGATCCAAAAATGGGCTGGGGTGACCTTGCCGAGCTAGATATCGTCGAGTTCGCGTTCAATCCGCATGCAATGTTACTCGAGCCTTATGTGCAACAGCTCGCTCAATCGCTCATCGCCAAAATGAGTGTGGAGACGCCGTTGCCCAGTGTCGATAGATTGGCAAGCGACCCAGATGCGGAACCTGCCAAGCAACGACGAAAGTTGGTCAAGATATGAACCAAGAAAACGAGCGACGGCTCGTGCACGGAGACTTCGTCGAAGTACTCTCGGCCGACGAGATTGCAGCCACGCTTGACCAGCAAGGTTCACTTGACCGGCTACCTTTCATGCCCGAGATGTTAGCCTGCTTAGGAAAGAGGTTTCGTGTCTCGCGACGTGTTGAACATTTTTCGTTTGATGGCGATGAGACCTGTGCTGACGAGTCTTCGGTGCGAGCATTTCCCGATAACGACGTCGTTTTGCTTGACGGCGTTCGTTGTTCCGGTGCTGCACATGGTGGATGTAAACGTGGATGTACAATATTTTGGAAAGAGGCTTGGCTGAAAAGTCCGTCTGCCGATGCAACCTCTTCGCATCCTGGAAACACCGAGTACCTGGTTGAGCAACTGAAGACAAAGAACGAATTGAATCCCGAGCTTTACTTCTGCCAGTCCAGTCAACTGCTCATAGCAACGCACCCACTAAGCTGGAAGGAGCGTATTCGACGCTGCATCCGAAATGTAACCACAGGAAATTATAGAGCCACGGAAATGGCTCGTAATCTCGTGGTTTGGTTTTCTGTGCGAGGTAGAGAAAAGCTGTTTGGTGCCTTTCCAGCTGGGAAGTTGGAGAAAACACCTGCGAAATCGCTAGACCTTCAAGTGGGCGATCTGGTTGAGGTGAAAAGTCTTGCAGAGATCAAGGAGACTTTGAATAGTCGCGGCCAGAATCGCGGACTGCATTTCGCGCCTGAAATGATTTCTTATTGCGGGCGAAGATTGCGCGTAGCAGCTCGAGCGGACCGCATGATTACAGAGGGAATTGGCAAAATGCGATCCATGAAGAACACCGTCATTCTCGAAAACTCAGTTTGTGATAGTGCCACTTGGGCGTTCGGGGCATGTCCACGGCAGGACCATATCTATTGGCGGGAGATCTGGCTGCGGCGAGTCGTCGACGTGAACCTAGATAACGCTGCGTCGGGTGCTATATGAACCTCGCGATATTGGGGCAAAGTCAATGGACGTTTGGCGTCAACGATCCATCGATATTCGCTTGGCTAATCTTTGCTGCTTTTTTTTTAGCAGCCTGTTTTTGCTGGCTTGCGAGTAGATCTCCCGAAGGCCATGACCTGCCAAGACGTAATCTAGCTTGGGTCTTAATGTCCATCATCTTAGTTGTGCTTGGCATCAATAAACAACTGGACCTCCATCAATTGGTATTAGACTACGTGCGCGAACTGTTTGCCTCAACAAACATAAGCGAGCTCTCGCCAGTTATATGGGTAGCGATTGCCGTTGTGGCCGGATCGCTTACAGTCTTGGCATGGAGAGTGTGCGTAACGTACCCCTTTCGCTTCAACAGACATCTGTTTTTCGCATTCGGAGCTCTGATTATATTCCTGGGGGCTCAAGTAGTTCGGTTTCTGCCTGGACCTACTTCCCGCCTGCTAGTTGCTCACGTGTTCTCGGTCGAAGAAGGACTTTTTCACCTGCACGTTATCGAGCTAATTGAGCTAGGCAGCCTCATGGTAATTGGTTTCTTCGCTCGTGCGACGCTACATAGAAACGAATCGCTAGCCGACGGGGCAACCACGGCTCGCAAGCATGTCCTAATGTTGTTGGAGAACGCCGGAATTCCCGAAGATCATCGGGTAGTACGAGAGGCTGAAGCCCTGTGTCAAGCAGGCTTTCAAGTCTCCATCATCTGTCCAGCCAGTCGCGAGCAAAAGTGGTCAGAGAAGCTTCGAGGAATTCAGATCTATCGCTTTCCAGAATCCTTCTCACCCAGCGGCTTTGCAGGATACATCTGGGAATATGGCTATAGCATCGCAATGTTCTCAGTGATCTCATTCTATGTGTTGATCCGACGAGGCTTCGATGTTGTGCACGTTCACACGCCACCCGACATGACTTCGGTCGTGGCTGTAATCTATCAGCTTTTTGGAAAGAAGTTTGTCTTTGACCATCACGACCTATCGCCTGAACTTTATCTGGCTCGTCGTGGCAATGACACTCCGAATCTAGCCTACAAAATTCTTCGAGCATTTGAGCGGCTTGCATGCTGTCGAGCGGATCGGCTGATTGCCACGAACCTGACGCAACAAGCAGCGCAAAAACAACGCGGCGGGGCCAAGCCCGAGCGTTGTTACATCGTCCGCAATGGTCCTGACGAGTCATTCTTGAAGAGTGTCGAACCTAACGTGACATTGCTCAGGCCGGGCAAGCTGCTGTTGGGTTATGTCGGCGTCATTGGTATACAAGATGGTGTCGACTATATGATTCGGGTAGTTCGGGAGTTAAAGTTCACGCACCGTCGCTCTGATTTTCAGGCCGTAATAGTAGGTTACGGTACTGCACTTGACGATCTAAAACTGCTAGCAAGAGAACTCGATGTAGAGGAAGAAATACACTTTACGGGACGAGTGCCGTTTGCAACGGTACCCCCGCTTATCAAGTCGTTTGATATTTGCTTCACACCTGACCCCAGCAACTCATACAACGATAGCTGTACGACGATCAAAACGATGGAGTATATGTCGCTGAGTAAGCCGACAGTTTGCTTTCGCACCAAGGAGAATCAATTTACCGCAGGTGATGCAGCTCTTTATGCAGAAAACAACGACATAGCCGAATTTGCCAAATTGACCATTCGATTGATGGACGATCCCGATCTTCGAGAGAAAATGGGGAGGCTTGCTAGACAGCGAATCGACGATGGGCTGACTTGGCAACGTCAAGCGATGCAACTCGTCAAACTCTATAGCGACTTATTCTGACTGGCGGGCGGGCAGGAAGCTGGTCTTCACACTCTGTCGAACGACGGAAGGCAAGTTTTTTGGATCTGACCCGAATGGTAAGTAAAGAATATTCCAACACAAAATCGGGACAAGAAACCGTGCCTGTTTCGACCATCTAGGAGGTCGAGGAAATCGTGCCAAGCAAGTTCATCGCCATGTTCAATCCTTCGCAACTTGCAATCCGGCCAGCATTTTCATCAGGGCTTGCGGGTCCACCGGCTTGACCATGTGGTGATCGAACCCGGCTTCGTGGGAGCGGAGGCGGTCGTCGTCTTGCCCCCAACCGGTCACGGCGATCAGCACGACGCCCTTTCCCCACGGCTGTTCACGGATGAGGCGGCAGGTCTCGTAGCCGTTGAGCTTGGGCATGCCGATGTCAAGCAGGGCCACGTCGGGACGGAACTCCTCCGCCACATTTACGCCTTCTTGCCCGTCGTAGGCCGTGCGGGTTTCGTTGCCCATGATCCGCAGCATCATCCCCAAGCTATCCGCACCGTCCCGGTTGTCGTCCACGATCAAGATGCGGAGCGACGACTTGGGGGACTTCTCCTCTTCACCGCGCGACTCTTGCGGTATCGACGCTTCAACTACGACCGGCAACCGCACGATAAACTCGCTACCGTTACCCGGCCCGTCGCTCTTCGCTTCAACCCTGCCGCCGTGCATCTCCACCAGACGCTTCACCAGCGTCAGCCCGATCCCCAACCCACCCTGCGACTTCTCCAACGAATGATCCACCTGCGTAAACATCTCGAAGATGCGGGGCAACTGGTCGGCGGCGATCCCGATGCCGGTGTCCTTGACCGACACCACAACGTCACTTCCCTGCCGTTCGACGGCCAACGTAATATGACCGCCTCGGTCGCTGTACTTGGCGGCGTTGTTTAATAGGTTCGAGAACACCTGTGCTAGCCGGGTCTGGTCGGCTTCCACCACCATCGGCTGCTTGGGCAGTGCGACCGTGAGTTCGTGACCCATCTCCTCAATGAGGGGGCGACTGCTTTCGACCGCATTGTTCACCACGGTAATCAGTTGGACCCGCTTCTTGCGAAGTTCTATCTTGCCTCTGGTGATCCGGCTGATGTCCATCAGGTCATCAACCAGCCGCACTAACTGTGTCAATTGCCGCTCCATCATGGAGCGGGCTTGTTCGATGGTCGCCGCCTGCCCGCCCGCCAGTTTTATCAGTTGCAGGCCGTTGCGGATTGGGGCCAGCGGGTTGCGGAGTTCGTGGGCCAGCATCGCCAAGAACTCGTCCTTGCGGTGGTCGGCCTCGGACAACTCGGCGGCTAACTGCCGCAACTTATTCGCCGTCTGCGTTTGCTCATAAATGTCGGTGTTCGTCCCGAACCATCGGACTACCCGACCCTCGCCATCCTTGACCGGCTCGACCCGTGTGAGAAACGGTCGAAACTGGTTGTCCTGCCCTTTGAGCGGGAACGTCATGTCGAAGGACATACCGGAGGCGATGGATGCCTTCCACTGCACCAACACCTTCGGCAGTTCCTCCGGGTCGTGGACTTTCTGCCAGCCCCAGCCCTCCATCTCCTCTAGCGTCGTCCCGGTGTACTCGTACCAGCGGCGGTTGTACCAGAAGATATGGCCGTCCGTGTTCGCCATCCATGCCAGCTGCGGGATCGACTCGGCCAACGTGCGGAACTGCCGTTCACGTTCCTCCCGTTCGACCTCCTGCCGATGACGCTCGCTAATGTCTCGGAATACAAGCACGCAGCCGACCACTTCGCCTTCCTTGCACCGGATCGGGGCGGCACTGTCGTCAATGGGCAGCTCCGTGCCGTCTTTGGCGATGAGGACAGTGTGGTTCGCCAGTCCGACGATAACGCCTTCCTTCAACGCCCGAAACACCGGGTTCTCGACCTTCTCTCGGGTTGTCTCGTTCACGATGCGGAACACAGCGTCGAGCGGTTGCCCCATCGCCTGGGCGGTCGTCCACCCCGTCAGCGATTCAGCGACGGCGTTCATGTTGGTGACGCAGCCCGCCATGTCGGTCGTGATGACCCCATCGCCGATGCTGGCGAGCGTGGTCCGTAAACGCTCGGCTTGCTCGGCAAAGGCTTGTTCGGTAACTCGGCGGGCTGCCACTTCCTGCTCCAATTGTCGCCGCTGCTCTTCGACCCGCCGTTGGGCTTTCCGTAGCGACTCGAACATGGCGACGATGGCTGACCCGGCAACTCCGTAAAGGACGAAGCCGATTTGATATTCGGTTTGGTCAATGGCAAACGAGTAGCGGGGCTGGAGGAGGAAGAAGGCACCGGCGACCGCACCGGTGACGAGCGCTAGCAAACCCGGACCCCTTCCTCCGTACCAAGCGACAAAGCCGACAGCGAGAAACAGGGTGGTGAACGGAACACGGTCAGCCAATACCGGCTCAAGCAACAGACGAGCCACGACCGCAACAGCGACGGCAGCGACTGACACGCCATAGGCAGCAGCGGACGACTTCATCACCTCCCACACGATTTTGTCTTCAGTACCTTCTGTGGCCATAAAATATCCCCTCATCCTTGCCGTCGGCGTTCCCTTTG
>Ga0163144_10028489_pt1 | contig 10771 bp, 3 predicted proteins | sample OliLak19BULKMAT1_FD_123175 | JGI IMG/M metagenome (GOLD analysis project Ga0163144, IMG submission 123175) | Freshwater microbial mat bacterial communities from Lake Vanda, McMurdo Dry Valleys, Antarctica - Oligotrophic Lake LV.19.BULKMAT1 | ecosystem: Environmental > Aquatic > Freshwater > Lake... | reverse complement strand
GCGGCGTGAGCGTTCAGAACACCGTGATCTCTGAGATGCGCTGTCGTCCCTCCGGGACTTAAAAAACGGAGAGGCGAGATGGAATGTGACATCATCTGGTCCCATGACTTGCGTCATGGGCTACTGGCTTTCGCCGCTCCGCGGCTGAATGCGCCGTCTCTGTGTTGATGGGTCACGGGTGCGTGTGGGGCTGTGCCTTCGATCAAAATCGCTTCCCTCCAATTTCTCCCCGCCCGCATCTCCTGATATCCTCTTGTCCCCTATGTCCGACCTTGTCCCCGTTAAACGTGCGTTGATTTCCGTTTCCGATAAATCCGGCCTTGCCGAGTTCGCCAAGGCGCTCGTCAGCGAATTTGGCGTGGACCTCATTTCCACCGGTGGCACCGCCAAGTTTTTGCGCGAGCAGGGACTCACGGTGACCGATGTGAGTCAGGTCACCGGATTTCCGGAAATGATGGATGGCCGGGTGAAAACTTTGCACCCCAAGATCCACGGCGGCCTGCTCGCCTTGCGCGACAACGCCGACCACATGAAATCCGCCAGCGACCACGGCATCGAGCCGATCGATCTGGTCGTCATCAACCTCTACCCCTTCGAAAAAACCATCGCCAAGCCCGGCGTGCATTTAGAAGAGGCGATCGAAAATATCGACATCGGCGGGCCTTCCATGGTCCGCTCGGCGGCGAAAAACCACCGCTTCGTCCTAGTCGTCACCGAGCCCGAGCGGTATGAAAAAGTGTTGGGTGACTTGCGCAAACACAATGGCTCATCCTGTGGGGCTCACCGGCTGAAACAGGCTCAGCGCGCATTTGCACACACCAGCGCTTATGACGGAAAGATTGCTGCTTATCTTTTGACGCAGGTGCAGAGTGAGGGCGCCAGCGGCACTGAAGTGCCGCCGCCGGTGGTGGCGGGGAGGATGCCGGAGAAAGTCGTGCTGAACCTTCGCAAGCAGCAAGAATTGCGTTACGGAGAGAACCCGCATCAAAAGGCGGCGCTGTACGTCGATACCCAGCCCAAAGAAGCCTCCGTTGCCTACGCCAAGCAGTTGCACGGCAAGGAGTTATCGTACATCAACCTGCTCGATGCCGACGCGGCGCTGTCCGCCGTGAAAGAGTTTTCAACCCCCGCTGCCTGCGTGGTAAAGCATGCCACGCCTTGCGGTTATGCCACCGCGGCGGATCTGTCGACGGCCTTCAAACTCGCCTACGAGGGCGACCCGCTGGCGGCGTTTGGGGGGATTGTGGCGCTCAATAAACCGGTGGATCTCCTGACGGCACAGACAATTACGGGGATTGATCGGCTTTTGGAAGTGATTGTCGCCCCGAGTTATGCGGCCGATGCCTTGGAGTTACTGCGGTCGCGCTGGAAGAATGTACGGCTGCTGGAGGTTGGGCCGGTCGAGGGGTTTAAGGTGGAGGCGTCGGGGTTCAGCGGGGAACATCACATGCATGTGATCACGGGGGGTTACCTCGTGCAGCAGCGGGACGTGAAGGGGTTTGATCAGGCGGCGTTTAAGGTGGTTTCCAAGCGACCCCCAACTGAGGCGGAATGGGCGGATCTGCGCGTGGCCTGGCTGGCCTGCAAGCATTTGAAGAGCAATGCGATTGCGCTGGCGAAGGGGGGCATGATGGTCGGCGGGGGGGCGGGTCAGCAGGATCGGGTGAATGCCTGCCGGATTGCGGTGGCCAAGGCGGGCGAGCGCAGCCACGGCGCGGTAACCGGATCGGATGCGTTTTTTCCGTTTCCCGATGGGCCCAGGCTGTTGCTGGAGGCGGGAATTACCGCGATCATTCATCCCGGTGGAAGCGTAAGGGATGGGGAATCCTTGGCGGCGGTGGATGAGGCTGGCGCGGCGATGGTGCTGACCGGCGAGCGGCACTTCAAACATTAACTGCCCCGTCGAATCCGGCGCTAAGCCGCAAGTGGCGGGCAAGGTTGAGTCCGATAAGTCTAAGTGTGTGCAGCGGAGGGGTTTTTGTAGCTTTGAAGCGCTGGCGCTGTGGTAGGATAAGCACGTTTACTGCGACCCGAGACTGACGAGCGCGTTGGTCCCGGAAGCGCGACGTCCGGGAAGACGTGGGCGTGTGTAGTGATGGTGCGCGGTGTCGGGCTCTTTGGAGTTGCGAGCGGCGTGAATGGTGGCGTTGTACGCCGTGTGCTTCGGGGTCGATCCCGGGCCAGTGATCAGAGCTAGAGAAAGTCGAGTCGAATGGCAGTTGAATCCTCCAAGAAGTCGCCCCCGCTTCCCTGGCCCGCGCTGATTCCGCTGGGTCACCACGCCGGCAAACCAGCCATCTCACTGGCCAAGACGGTGATGCTGGTGGGCTCGCGCTCCAATGCGCACCTGCATCTGATGTCGCGGCACGTGAGTAAGGCGCACGCGCTGATTCTGTCGTGGCAGGGGCAGGTTTACATTCGCGATCTGGCCAGCCGCGAAAAGGTTTACATCAACGGGCGCGAAGTGCGCGAGGCGTGGCTGAAAGATCGCGATCTGATCAAGATCGGCAGCTTCACCTTCAAGTACAAGGATGGCCCGAAGAAGGGGGCCATGAATGATCAGGCCATGGAGCCGGCGGATCTGGAAGTGGATGGGGCGGATGCGCCCCTGTCGGTGGCTGAGAAGGTGATGCTGATCGGTCGGCGGCAGACGTGCGATGTGTCGCTGATGGAGGCCTCGGTTTCCACGGCGCACGCAGTGCTGTTTCATGTGGGGGGCAAGCGCTATGTGCGAGATCTGGGCTCGCGCTCGGGAACGTTTGTCAATGGGACCAAGGTTCACCAGCATGAGCTGACACCCGGCGACACGATTCGCATCGGCGAGACGGATCTGCGCTATGTGCTGGCGGGGGACGATTCGCATTCGATTCGTCCGGCGACCGAGGAAGAGGCCTTTGCGTTCACGGCGGTGACGGCGGATGAGCCGGAGATCGATTTTACGTCGGAGACGACGCCGGATGCGGTGGAAGGGAACTGGGGCGAGCCGGAGATGATTCCGGTGCATTCGGAGGATGAATCGCGCGTCAGCGTGACGCCGCCGCCTCGCGGGGCGAGCCGTGAAGAACTGGATGAACTGGAAGACCTGGTGGGAACGGCGCCGCTCGATGTAGGGGCGGAGATCGCGCGCGAGCAGCGCACGACCACGCCGGGGCATGCGCAGGCCGCGCCCGAAGCGGCGGAGCTGAGCGATCCGGATTTGATTCCGATGGATTGGGATGAAACGCCGGTGCCCGCGCCCGTAGCGCCACCGGCTGCGCCGCGGCCGATTCCCATGCCGGCCAAGCCGCCTTTGGCGAAAATGCCTCCGGGCAAGGTTCCGGGCGCAGTGGCGGTGGCGGCGGGGTCCGCAGCGGCGGCGGCGTTTTTGAAATCGAGCGCGCCGGCTGCGCCCATTGCATCGCCTGCGCCCATCGCGCCGCCTGCGATGATTGCGCCGCCTGCGCCGCCTGCGCTGATTGCGCCGGCTGCGCCGATCGCCTCGACGCCTGCCTTTGAAGACCAGGCCATTTCATTTGAGAATGATCCGCTGAATGTGGAGATTGAATCGCATGCCCGCGCGAGCGATCCGACCAGCGCGCATACGGTGGAAGACATCGATGCGGAGCTTGATCTGCTGGGCCTGGATTTTGAGCCTGAAGCGCTGGTGGCAGCGGTCTCTGAACCCGCTGAACCTGCGCCCGCGCCGGCGATGGCGAATGTCACGCCCGCGCCGGTGGCCGGCGGCGAGGATCTGATCGCTCTGGATGCGTTTGACGAAGCAGAGGTACACGAAGTCGCATCATCGGAAGGAACGCGCGCCGCAGGGTTTGAGCTGGATGCTGAGCATGAAACGCCCGCGGTGGGCGGAACGGTTCCAGAAGCCCCGGCGGTGGCGGAAGATGAAGCCTGGCCGGTGGTCGCCGAGGAAGCGCTTTCGCCTGAACTGGCGGAGGCGGGCATTGCAGCCGTGAACGACCTGCCGGTGGTGGGCGAGACGGATACTGCCTGGGCGACGGCGGGTGAAGAGCCAGCCGCGCCTGGGGAAGTGGGCGCGGTGCAGGAACTGGATGCGACCTGGTCGGATTCGCTGCTGCCGGCGGAAGGGGAAAGCACGATCAGTGGTGTTCCGGCGGCAGAAGAGACGGGCACGCCTGAAGCGGCAGAGGCGACGGGAACGATTGAAAATGGGGCGATTGAAGCAGAGGGGGCGCTCGAGCCGGAGATTCTTGAAGAAGTCTGGACGGAGGAGGAGCTGCTCGAAGACGTCGCGCCGGTGGCGATGACGCCGAGCGATTCGTCTGCAGTGGAAGGTGCAGCAGCGGGAATCGCGGTGGATGAAAGTGCCATCGGGGATGCTGCCGAAATGGGATTGGTGGGGGCTGGCGCGGCGGCTCTGGATCACGCGGTTGAAGAGGTAGCGATTGAAGAGGCGGCGATTGAAGAGACGGCGATTGGGGAGATGCCGCTTGATCTAAGTGAAGCGGATTGGGATGAGAGCGGAATCATTGGCGATGTTTCTGTGCCTGAGACGATTGATGAAGTGCGGGTGGAGGAGACATCGTCTGAGGAGATCGCATGCAGCGTTTCAGTGCCCGGATCGGAAACCCCGGAAGTCACAGAGGCGCCCGAAGCGCCCGCTGAAGCGAGCGAGCCCCAAGTGGATGCGGCGGCGTCCGTGATTGCGCCCGGGGGGGCCGCGTTCGAGGGAATGGGATCCGAGGTGGATGCGCCTGAGGCGGTTCTGGTGCTGGCGGAATCTGAGGTTGAGCCCTCGCCTGAATTATTGGCGCAGATGGAAGCGTGGGAAGCGGCGGATGCCGTTTCGGCAATCGAAGCGTCGGCGATTGCGGCCGCGCCGCTGGTGCCGGTCATCGCGGAGTCGCCTTCGATTGAAGAGCAGACGCCTGAGGCGTTTGATGAAATGTTTGAAGGCTCGCGCGAGGGGGAAGAGACTTTGACCGCGCCGCCAGTCGAGGCGGACGCGGGGGAACATCTCCCCGCGACAACGCCGACTGTCGCGACCGATGCCAATGCATCGGGCGGCGATGCGCCACCGACGATCGATCAGCCGACCGAATTGGCGGCCGAGGCAACGCAAGCGGACCAGGACGATCTTGAGCCGATCGAAGAGGTCGAGATTCAGGAATGGGATCTCAGCGAGTTGGCGGAGCTGGAGCCCCTGGAAACAATGGAGACCGTCGAAGAGGCGGGGACTGCAAGTGAGAGTGCGCCGTTTGCAGCCGTTGATTTGGGCACTGATACCGTGGCGACTGCGCGGGTGGAAGCGACGCCTCCGGTCGAATCGCGCGAAACACCGGGGGTTGATGCAGGGCAGACCGGGGCGGCTGAAGAGGTTGCGGCGGAAACATTTCATGATCTGGCGGATGAACTCCCCGATTCGCTCGAAGCGACGCCGGAAAGTGATCCGGATCTGTCATTGGCGGAAGGTTTCTCCGCCGAGCCGGATGAAGCGGACCTGGCGCTGATCGACACCATTACCGCGCAGGAGGCGATGGCGGTCGAGCGGCCGCCGAATCTCACGGGCGCGGAAGATCTGCCGCTGGACCTGGAGGCGCTCGATGAGGTGCTGCAGCTTGATGAAGAGGAGGTGCCCGAAGCATCGGTGGCGGTTGCATCAGCAAACCTTGCGCAGGCAAGCACCCCATCCGCTGGCCTGATTGGTTCAAGCGATTTGGGCGCGGTAGCGCCGTCGGACATCGGCGAGCCGGTCGATCCCGAGCAGTCATCGATCACCGGCGTCCGCGCAACCGATGCGGGCGAGCCTGCGACGCTCGAAGCTGAATCGGAAGAAGCGATTGAGGATCTTCCGCCCGCCGAAGATTTCCTCCCGCTGCTCGATCTGGATGCGGGGGATCTGGCGCCAGCGAATTCGGGGCGCAATCCCGATGCGCTCTTGCCGCTGGAACAGGTGGATCCAGACGATCTGGATGAAGTGCTGGAGGTGGAGGAGATTGTCGAGCCGACCGAGCCGACGGCGGAATCGGCGCTGGATCTGGAGGGGGAGCTCGAAGAAGTCACGCTTGAAGAAGAACTGCCGGAAGTGCAGGAGGTTGATACCAGTTCGCCTGAAAGCGGCGCGGGCGGCGCAGAGCAATCCTGGGATGCGGAATGGACAGCGTCGCAGTCGGCCACCTCGCAGGCCGGTCTGGATTCGCTGAGCGATACGGCTTTCGGACAGCAGGTGGCGGAGTTCACCACCGGCGCTTCGAACGGGGAAATTGTCGAAGCGGCGACGTCTGGTTCGACAGCGAATAGCGCGGCGCCGCATGCGGAACTGGCAGCGGCTCCCGAGGCTGCGGCGATCGAAGAATTCGCCGATCTCGATGACGCCGAGCAGAATCTGGCCGAGGCGATGTCAGCCGATGGGCAGGCGGTCGCGGCGGAAGATTATGCATCTATCGATACGACGCCCGGCGGGATCGAGCCGCTGATGCCGTCCGCCGTGCTGCCCGAGGATTTCGCGCCAGAGACCGTGAGCGACGATGAGGCCGCGACGGGGGCGATCATCGCGGTGGGAGCGAATCCATCGCCAGCTGAGTTGGACGAAGCGCCGGTGGATGAAGCGACTGTGGATGGCGCGTCAGGCGACCAAGACGGATCGAGTGCCGGATTTGGCGGCTTTACCATTGGCACCGATCTGGCGAGCTACATCGGGGGAATGCCGCTGGTGCTGCCCGATTTGCCGCCCGCGCCGCAGTTCGCGCAGGCGCAGATGGGATTTGAAACCACGCGCGGGCCTTTTGGCGAGGCGCGCCCGCGCACGATTCAGGGCGCGGCGCTGGCGGATGAAGTCATGCAGGCGGCTGAGGGCTTGCGCGATGTTGAGTTGATGGATGATGAAGACGTTCAGGACGCCCCGCAGCAGGGGGGAGCGATCGCGGATGATCTGGATGAAGAGGAGGCAGCGCTCTTTTCAGGCGAGGGAGCGGTTTCGGATGAATGGAATCTGGGCGCGGTGCTCGATGAAGATGAGACGCCCGAAGCGCCGCTGACCCCTGAAAGCCTGACCGAGGAGAGTGTGGCGGAATTGGAGGCCGCCAGCCAGGGCGATCTTAGTGAATCCAATCAAAGCGTGACGGAAACGGTGGATGGGTTCGTGGGCCTGACCCACGCGCCGTCGGATGGTCCGGTGGAGATGGAGGCGCTTTCGCTGACGAGCGGCGGGCCGGTTGATGCGGTGATCGAGTCCGAGTACGCCGAGCCCGAGCAGCTTGAAGCGCTGGCGGATCTGGTGGAAGAACCGGTGGGCGGAATCCCGGCGGCTTCGGTGGCGATGGATCAGGGCGAGTCATTGGAGGCCGATGCGCCCGCGGAAACCATGTCCGAGGCGATCGCGCCTGTGGCGTGGCACGAAACCGAAGAGGCTTCAGCGGCCGGACTCGAAGCCGAGGCCGCCGAGCTTGAAGATCAGGCCATTCGCGAGGCCGGCCTCGTCGGCGAGACCATCCTCTTCAGAGAAGTGCAGGCCGAGGCGGCCGCGCTCGCGTCGCTGCATGCGCCGGCGGCGATTGAAGAAGAAGAGCCGGCAATGCCGGACTTCGCGGAAATGCCGGAAGAGGGCGATTTCGCCGAGGATCGCGCTCTCGATCTGGCGACGCCGCCTGCCGTGGTGGAAGAATCGCCAGTCACGGATGAAGGGGCCACGGCGGATGAAGGCTCTGCGGTCGATGACGCGTGGATGGGGGACGAAGCCCCCGTGGTGCATGAAGCGCCGATGGAAGATGAATCGCCCGTGGCGGACGATTCTGGCGGCGGGGCGTTTGGTTCAATGGATGGCGCCGAAGGCGATGCATTCGGCGGGGCGACAGTCGACGAGGTGCCGCCACCCTCCGCGCCGAGCACAGATACACCGGCGAGCCCGCGCGGGCTTTCGATGAGTGATTTGGGAATGGGCGCGGCGCTGGGCATCGCGGTGGGTGGAAAAGGCGCGCGCGGCGCCTCGCGTGCGGCGGGAGCGATGAGTGCCGAAGGCCGCCGGGCGGGGCAGGGCGCGGCCCCCGCGAATGATGTCTTTTCGGGCGGCGTTGCGGGCAGCGCAGCGCCTTTTGGCGGCCTGGACGATGTGCAGCAGATGGATGTGTTCGCCCAGACGGCGCTGGGGCCTGCGGATTCGGTCTTCGGGGAAGATGTGGCGCCGGCCGCCAAGCCGGCGCGGCGCAAGGCGATCAGCCCGGCCGACAGCGGAGCCGAAACGGCGCGGCGGGCGCGCGGTCAGCGGGCGATTGTGCCGCCGCGCCTGGGCGTGCTGGGTTCGGGTCAGATGGCGACGGAAGTTGAAGTGGCCACGCCGGCGTTTGGCGGCGGTTTCAATGAGCCGGCGGTTCGGCCTGTGTATCGCGCGCCGCAGCATCATCGGCGCTCAGTGGGGCGCGTGCTGGCGATGGTGGCGCTGCTGCTGCTCCTGATCGGAGCGGCGATCATTGGCGTCTGGTATTTCGTCAAGCCGCAATTCACATTCGAAGGGGCGCTGCGGTTTAACAATCTCACGGCCCTCACGCAGCATCAGCGCGCGGAATTCATTCGCTCGCAGCGCGAGTTGCTGTCCAGCCGGGTGGTCAGGCAGAACGCCGGTTACTACATGGCCAACCAGAGCCTGCCTGCCGGATTCATCGAGCGGCCTGAAGATTTTGGGCGTGTGAAGGCGGAGTTTCCCGATGATCGCGCCGATGCTTTGGTGGTGACCTACAAGGGGAATGATGCGAAGGACCTGGAACGCGTCGCGGCGCTGCTGCAGGCGGTGTACATCGAAAATGCCTCAGCCAAGGACAAGGTGCTGCGGCTGGATGGCGAGATCGAGAAGTTTCGCAAGCAGATCGCCGAAGTGAAGGAGCTGCAGGCCAAGTACGCGGCTTTGAAGAAGGAAGTGGACAGCGCGCCCACGGCGGAGGATGTGCGGAAGCTGGAGGATCTGAAGCAGGATGCGGAGATTCAGTACGACATCGCTGCCTCGGCGGCGAAGGATGCGAAGAATGAGGTGCTGAAGCTCGAAGCGCAGATGACACCGGCCACGGGCGGCGCGGCGGCGGATGGCGGGGCGACGCCGCAGGACGTCGAACTGGTGAAAATTCAGAAGGAGCTCGAAGCAGCGGCCCTGGGCCTGGCGAATGCGAAGGCCTCGGCGAGCGAAGATGCTGACGCCAAGCAAAAGGCGCTTGATCTGGCGGTTGAAGCGTTTCAGCAGGCGGCTGCGAATGTGGCGCGCGAGAATCCGGAACTGGCGCAGTATGTGGCGGCGGTGCAGCAGCTTCAGGAGCGCACCCACAAACTGGGCGGTGATTTGATCGCGCGGCAGCAGTCGACCCAGCAGCGGCTCGAGCGCTTCGCCAAGGCGCTGAATGATTCGATCGCCGCCGAGCGGATCAAGGCGTGGGCGGCGGATGCGGAGCTCAATGCGGCGCAGATTCAGCTTGATTTCGCGCAGCGGAAGTTGAATGCGGTGAACGATCCGCAGTCCAATCTCCCGCCTGATTCGCCCGATGTGAAGGCGGCGCAGAACGGGGTGACTGACCTGAATAAGAAGATCGAAACGCGAAAGGCGTGGATCGAAAAAACGATGGCCCTGAACCAGGCGGCGCTGCAGTTAGCTGAACTGATCAAGGAGAACAAGGAGCAGCTTGATTCGGACCGCAAGCGAATCGAGTCGGACATCAAGGAGCAGGAGCAGGCCTTCGCGCGAAGCGCCCTGGTGGAAAAACTGCCCGAAGCTCAGCGCGCCGCGGCCACGGCGCTCAAAGCCAAGCAGGATCAGATCACGGCGCTTCGAACCGAGTATGCCGCGGCGCTCGCCCGGCGTACGGCAGAATCGAATCTGGCGGTGCGGGAGATCGAAGGGCGCATCGCCAAGCTTTCAGCACAGGCGGATGAGCGCAAGCGACTATTGGCGGCGCAGGGCGCGCAGACGATGAATCAGGAGCAGCTTGTGGCGCTGCAGAAGAAGCAGGCGGCGCTGAAAGCGGCGGAAGAGCAGGCGGCTGCGGCGCGCAAGGTGTACCTGGATCGCAACAAGGCGGTAACAGCGGCGGTTGGTAGCCGCGAGGCGGTTGAGACTAAGCGGACCGAGATGGAAGGGTACGACCCGGATTCAAAAACGCGTCATGAGGAACTGAAGCAGATTGAGCTGAATCTCGCAGCAAGCGAAGAGGAAAAGCGGCGGATTGTGACCGCGGTCGAGCCGCGCAAAGGAGATGTGCGCGAGATCGAGAAGCGCGATGATCGGCTGCTTTATTCGTTTGGCGCTTCAGCCGGCGTGGCGGTCATCTTCTGCGTGGTGGTGCTGCTGGCGGGAACGGGGCGGCCCGCAGTTCAGTTGGAGCCGCTGCATCGGACGGAGGAAGATGAGCGGGCGGAAATGGGACCAGCGGAGGCGGGGCCCCTGGCGATCGATGAAATCGGCGCCCCGGCGACCGAGCGCGCGCGGCGGGTGAACAAGGCGATGCGGTAGAGCGTACTACACGGCTTCCGCGCGCCATGAGTGATCAGCGGAGACGGTCTCAGTGGGGTAGACATTCTTGTCTGCCCTTCAAAAACCTTCCCGCAGACGAGCTGCTTCCCGACCCCGGCGGAACCATAGTGGTTGAGGAATCCGAAGGCATTCATCGCTCGGAATGACGATTCCGGGCAGACAAGAATGTCTACCCCACTGACCGGGATCCACGGGACGAACAATCGCCGCTACATGATTCGGAAACCGAAATCCTGCTGCGCGACAGAGCCACATCAAAACCGCGGCTTGTGCCCCACCAGCACACTCTCAAGGATGCGTTCGAGCGTG
>Ga0163144_10028488_pt1 | contig 10771 bp, 8 predicted proteins | sample OliLak19BULKMAT1_FD_123175 | JGI IMG/M metagenome (GOLD analysis project Ga0163144, IMG submission 123175) | Freshwater microbial mat bacterial communities from Lake Vanda, McMurdo Dry Valleys, Antarctica - Oligotrophic Lake LV.19.BULKMAT1 | ecosystem: Environmental > Aquatic > Freshwater > Lake... | reverse complement strand
CCAAGGATTCAGAGATTTGCCGATTCGGGAATCCGTCCCGGCTTCGAAGAATGCACTTCACCGGCAGGTGTTGCAGATCGGACTCAGGTCAGCCGGTTCGGCAGCGTTGAACAGCCGTGCCAACTTCACCAACATCCAGGAGGTATCGCGTGACAACCAGCGGACCAGAATGTGACATTGCGGGATGCGAACGCATCCACCCATGTAGCTTGCTGGGGACCGTTTCGCTGCGCCCACCATTGTACGACTGTATCGCGCTGCCTGTCGGCGTACAATGAGGTCATCGAAGACTCCATGAGTTGGGACACCGTCGCACCATATCATCGAGGGTTTCGCGAATTCGCCGAGGCCTACGATGCATTCGGCTTCGAAGACATCCATGCCAGTGCACTGCCGTTCTTGTCGGCGGCCCCAGGGATCGTGCTCGACGTTGGCTCCGGTAGCGGGCGCGACGCTGCGTGGTTCGCCGCCAGGGGATGGCAGGTCATCGCCGCCAAGCCAGCCATGGCGCTCCGTGGCGAGGCGGCGCGCCGTCACCCCGAACCGTCCATCCGCTGGATCGACGACCGGCTGCCCGTGCTGGCGGCAGTGCATCGGCTCGGCCTGGGGTTCGATCTGATCTGGCTCAGCGGCGTGTGGATGCACATCCCGCCGGAGGACCGCCCGCGCGCAATGCGCAAGCTCGCGACGCTGCTGAAGCCGGGCGGGCGAATGATGCTCACGCTGCGCCACGGGCCAGCCCCACCCGAACGACCAATGTGGCCGGTCAATGCCAATGAGGTGGAGCGCCTCGGCCTGGACCACGGCCTCGCCCTGCGGGTGGCGACCGAGCGCAACGATGATCGCGGCGGCCGCGCCGATATTCGTTGGCAAACCGTGATATTCGACTTGCCTGACGATGGCGGCAGTGCCATGCCGCTGCTGCGAGGCGTCATCCTGCGCCAGGAGAAGTCAGCCACCTACAAGCTCGCCTTGCTCCGATGCGTCGCCCGCATCGCCGATACCTCTCCCAACGTCGCGCGTGAGGTCGGCGATGACGTGATCCTGCCACTCGGGCTGATCGCGCTCTACTGGATCCGGATGTTCAAGCCGCTGATTGCCAGGAACCTGCCGCAATCGCCGAGCGGGCGAATGGGATTCGTCAAGGATGCGTTCCGGGCGCTCGAACCCGTGGCGCCTTTCGATCTTCGTCCAGGGGCCTCGTTCACCGGCACAATCGGCGCGGCCCTGCGCCGTGCCCTAGCCGAAGTGGCGCGGCTCATCGCGACGATGCCGGCAACGCACCTCACCTTCAGCAACGACCAGCCGGTCTTCCCGACCGAATACGGACGGATGCCCCGTGGCGGCGAGGCCATTGATGTCGGGCTCGATCTCCTTTGGGAGTACGGTGCGACCAGGGTACCGCTCCCGATCTGGCAGGCCCTGCGCCGTATGTCCGCCTGGATCGAACCCATGTTGATCGCTGAATGGGTGCGGCTGACCCGCGGCTACGCCGCGCGCGAGAACCGCGTCGTCACCGCCGATGAAGTGATGGCCGCGCTGGAATGGATCGAGCCCATGCGGGATACACGCTTCGTGCAGACCCTGGCGCGCCAGCGTTTCGACAGTGGTAAGGCGATCGCCTGTGTCTGGTCCGGTCGCCCACTCCGGCCAGGGTCGATCGACATTGATCATTGCCTGCCCTGGTCGGCCTGGCCTTGCGGCGACCTCTGGAACCTCCTCCCGTCCACGCCCGCGATCAACACGCATGAGAAGCGCGAGCGCATCGTCGCCGCCGCGACGCTTGCCGAGGCGCGACCCCGGATCGTCGAGTGGTGGCAGGAAACCTACATGTCAAATACCCCAGCGATCCGGCTCCGATTCACAGAGGAGGCACGAACGACGCTACCCCTGCCGCACGAACGCTCACTCGACGTCGACGACCTGTTCGCCGCTCTCGAATTTCGCCGACTGCGCCTCCTTCAAGACACGCAGCTTTCGGAATGGTCAGGCCCCCGCTAAGAGAATGTCGCCCAATGCCGCCGAAGGCCGTTCAGCAAGCTGACCGGCTAGAGCGTGTTGAGGCGGCTGGGCTGGTTGTGCAGGGGGCCAAGCTCGTGCGCCGGGACGCGGCCGGCGTAGACGTGGTTCGCCATCGTACCGCCATCATTCGGCGTGACCTGTCCCAGCCGGTCCAAATACTCATCAGCCACGGCATCGTCTCCACGAACAGCACCGTGCTCAACTACGGCTGCGGTCAGGGCGACGACGTCACGGCCTTGACTGCCAATGGATACCGAGTAGCCGGGTGGGACCCTCATTATGCGCCCGACGGTCCACGCCATATGGCCGACGTCGTCAACCTTAGGTTGGTGCTGAACGTCATCGAGGATCGGCACGAACGCGCCGAAACCCTCGCCGCAGCCTATGGATTTGCGCAACGCGCGCTGAGCATCGCCGTCATACCGCTGGGCAAGTACACGTTCGATGGCCTTCGGCCGTATGGCGACGGCTATGTCACCACACGCGCGACATTTCAGAAAAACTTCGCGCAACAGGAGTTGCGTAATTTCATCGCGCACACCCTTGGCGAGGCGCCGGTCGCCTTTGCGCCAGGCATCTTCGTGGTGTTTCGAGACAAGGATCTTGAGCAGGAGGTGCTGCTCAAGCGCCAGTCACGCGACATTATCCGCCCATTGGGCTGGCAGGCGCCCGAGCGCCGCCGGCAGGAGATAGCGGCACGTCCGGCGCTCATCGAACGGATCCGTGCCGAGCTGGATATGCTGTGGACCGCAATGGCCGAGCGCGGCCGAATCCTCGACATCGAGGAGTTTCCCGATGGCCTACGGGAACGGCTACGTATCGCCAACGTCTCCCCCGCACGGGCAACCGATCTCTGCCTCTCCGACGCGGCCAACCGCGAGAACCTGGCGATATCCGCCGCGACCCGCCGAGAGGCTCTCCTTATTCACCTTGCCCTCACTCTGTTCCCTGGCGCGCCGCGCTACGTGGCGCTCGCGAAGTCGATTCAGAAGGATGTTCGCAACTTCTTCGGCAGTCACGCGGCGGCGATTCAGGAGGCCAATGCCCTGCTGTTCTCCGTCGGAAAAACCGAGATTGTGCACGAGGCTATCGCAGCTGCCGTGGCGGCGGGCCTGGGCGCCATGCGCGACAGCGGCACCTACCGCCTCTATGCCCCTGCCCTGAACCGCCTACCCGCCGTCCTGCGCGTGCTTGTTGGCTGCGCCGGCGTGCTGCGTGGGGGCACCGAAGGCGCCGACTTCATCGACATCAAACTGGACGGGCGCCGTGTCACCTTCATTGCGTGCGTGGATGCGACGGCCCGTTTGCCGATCTATTCCGAGCGTACCCGCGTCGATCTTGGGCGCCAGAAGGTCTCGATGGATCAACCCGAGGGCATGATTATTTACCAGAAGGGCCGCTTCCTGCCGGCTGACGCGCCAGGGGTGGCCGAGCAGTTGGCGTTCGACCGGAAGCTCGTCGGTGCCGGGATCGCGGACGAAGAGGGTAAAGGCCCACGTCTTGCAGATCTGCAAGAGCTTTTGCGGCAGCGGCGTAGGAGATCTCGACAAACAGGCTGACTCGGATTGGACTGTCAATTCATCCCAAGGGATCGGAGTCAACCCATCGCACCATGCGGAGATTGGTTTGGCCGAGAGTGTGGCGGCCCAGGGAGGAATCGAACCGACAGTCGACACTTCCGAACCAAGGCATTGTTCTACACGGGATTTCTGTCGCCATACAAAATCTCGCCAGGCAAACCGTGCGGAGACTCCGGCTCTCCAGAGACCAAAATTCGGCTTCCCAGGCCCAACGCCAGTCAAACCACCTGCCGCCAAACCCTTCTGAAACTTCGCATTCTTCTGGCACCCACCGACCCCAAGAGACGGCCGCGCCTTCGTGCGCTGGCTGGGGCGGGAGGGTTCGAACCTCCGTATGGCGGAATCAAAATCCGCTGCCTTACCACTTGGCGACGCCCCATCCGCATCGGGTCATAGTGCAATTTCGCCGGCGGGGAAATCACCGTAAGCGTGGTCCAGCCACCCTCCCGCTTGGTGCTTGAGGGCGTGGCCTTGATCTCGATGGGAAATCGCTTACAAGAATGACCCCTCAGCCGTTGTACGTGTGAGCGTCCGTTCCGTTCCAGCAGGTGTTGGTTTGGACGGGTTTTGGAGGATGATTGGCCGGAACCATCTGGCGCAGGCCGCGTGGGTCAGGGCGGGTCGGGGAATCCGTTGCTCATGATGGCGTCGAGAGCGGCTTGCAGCGGCAGTTTCTGATGGCCGCGGAACCACTGTGCGGTGTGGCGATGTCATTGGACGTCGAAGCGATCTCGCCCGATCCAGTCGAGCCTGACGAAGGGGGCGTCGAGTGCCCTCCCGCGATTGTCATCGAAGCCTGGGCAGCGCTGCGGCAGGCGGCATTTGGTTCCGCGGCGCGCGACCACGGTTCGATTGGGACGACTTTGGGGTCGAGGTTTGCTACGATGGCGATGTTGATCGGGTGCCCGCCCCATGGGGGGGCCTTCATCCGGCAGATGGGCAAGTGGTTGGCCGAGCACGCCGCGAGGTCGCTAGTGCACTGACACCTTCAGATGTATCAGTGCATGAGCTTGATTTTGTGGGCCGATTCAACCAACGGACTGAAGCGTGCGTTGGCATCGGACCACTAGCACGGTGAAGAAGAAAATGATCCCGCTCTGGCGCCGCATCACCCCCGAGGGCCTGGCCGGCACGTCCTGACGGGCGCCCGCACCAATTCGTCACCGCGCGCATTGCGCATTTGGAGGCTCACCATGGCGGTTGCAGAGCGCATTATCTTCCAGCCATACATCGAGGCAAAGCGCGGCGGGCTGAAGCCTGGCCCGGCGGTGGCCTGCCGGAACCCCGCTGATGCCGAGCGCCGCGCCGAAAAGGCGATGGGCAGCGGCGCGATCGTCGGCGCGCATGTCGTGCGCATCATGGCCGACGAGGAGGCTGGAGATTATGGCGAGCCTGAGTTCCTCAATGCCTACGGCCGGGTGCCCGAGGCGGCGTGACCAGGGTGCCCGAGCATCTCATCTTTGAGCCACGGCGGGTTTCCTGGTTAGCCTCGCCGGTGGCAACGCCCTTGTCGTTGGCAACACTGGAGCGGAGTTATGTCTCGGATTGGTGGATTGCGCGCCGGGCAATGCCTGCTCGGCCAGGCCGACAATCTCGACCGTGCGCGCGCCAAAGGCATGTCCGATTTCGTACTTGAGCAGTTCACGAGTCCATCCCAGACGCGGCGATGCGTATTTGATGTCGCCCTGCCCGCTCTCGAATTCGATGCCGTCGTTCACTCGAAAGACCGTGATGAACAGTGTCTCGTTCTTGACCGACGCGACGGCGTCACACAGGTATTTTTGATGGGCTCCGGACATAGGCAGTTCCCTTCAGGCGCGACAGAGACAGACTACCACTTGTGGTCAGCGGCCGGGGCTGGCGGCGCTGCAACCCGGATATGCCCATAGCCCATCATTGCGTATCTTGCGAGCATCGCTGAAAAATGACCCATCGGTACTTCCAGGAGCAACGGATAATCGCTATCTAGCCTCAATCGCTGGGTCCATCCTGGCCAGCGGTGGCGGTGAAGCGAACAAGGAAAGCCTGAACCTTGAAAAGACAGAAAAGCGACCGGCAGCGGCAATCGCGCGGTTGGAGCGACGACAACGGCAGCCTTTACGGCAATGTGCCCGAACCGGTGTCCTTCCCATCGTTTTCTGCGAGCCCCTCGGCAGCTGACGTCGGGGCGACGGTCAACTGGTACAACGCCGAGAAGGGATTTGGCTTCGTCACCCTGGCAGACGGGGCGGGGGATGCCTTCCTGCACGTGAGCGCGTTGCAGGCCAGTGGGCTCCAGTCGGTCGCTCCGGGTTCGCTTCTCAAAGTCCGGGTTGGGAAAGGCCAGAAGGGTCTGCAGGTCGACCAAATCCTCTCCGTCGTCGAGGGGCCGGCCGTGGCACAGGCGCCACGTCGGTCGCCGGGCGGTCGTAGCGAGGCAACTGACCGCCCGCGTCGCCAGGTTGATCTGAGCTCCACGATCGAGGTCGTCGGCATCGTGAAGTGGTACAATTCCCAGAAAGGCTTCGGCTTTGTCAGTCCGGACGGTGGCGGCAAGGACATATTTGTTCATGCGACCGCTCTTGAACGGGCGGGTCTGACGACGTTGAACGAAGGCCAGTCGGTGCGAATTGGCGTTGTGCAGGGGGCCAAGGGACCGGAGGCGGCCTCGATCAGCCTCAATTAGGGGCAACGCTGCGGAGCAGAACCGGCGAGTGGAAATCGGGTTCTGATCCGCAGGCAGAAGGCAGGACAATCCATGTTGGATCGTGGTGCCCCCGCCCCCATGATTGAATCCTCTCCTCCGACCCCACCTCGGCGAGATTTGCGACACCCTGAACCGTGGCTTGGTCAGAGGAGTATCTGCCTTTATTTGTAATGTTGCCATTGCAAATAAATATCGTTAGTGGGTTGATGTGCATGTCTTGCCGCGGCCGTGGTGCCGCGCGGCCGTAGTGCCGCACGGGTTGGGGCGGTGCCCGACCGGAGCGGCACCACGACCGCGACGGCAATGTGATGCTGCCACCCGAGATGGCAGATGCTTGGGAACGGCCTGCGCCAGCGTCCTCGCCCCAAGGCTCGAATGTGGCCGGCGGGCACTGGCAACCTGCAACCTGCGTTCGACAGTAGATTTGTCGAAAGACGCGATGCCTTAAACCCCTTTGGACAAAATTCAACCAAAAATCAAATATTGGCTTGGAATCACATTGTAAGACTTCACACGTGTACCAAAGGTAAGATCGTCCCCAATACGGTTGTCTCGACCCGAGGGAACCGATGCGCTATTGGATGGTTCGGTTCTATCGAGGGTCCATGACTTGACGAGCCACTTGGCCGGTCCTCACCGCAATTGTGCCTCCGAGCGTCAGAATGCGGGTCGTGATGGCGACATCGCGCCCGCTCTTTCGCCCCGACATGGCGAACGACTGGGCCTGCGCCTTCGCGTGGCTTTGGCGGTGGCATTCGCGGCATTGGCGATGGCCACCAACGCTGGTATCATCCTGCTCGCCCAGAGCGACGTCGGCTACATGTTGCAGGTCGAGACGGGCACGCAGCAGGAGGATTCGGCTGCGGCCTTTGCGCCGGCGGCTTCTGTGCGTAACCGCATCCTGGCCGCCGAAATGGTCGCCGGATTGCTGGCAGCCCTGCTGGGATGGTTCGCCGCCGGCAGGTTCGCAGCGCCCATCGAGCGGCTGGCGCGGTTGTTGACCGCTGTGATCCCTCCCCGCGCCACCCGCGAGGCGGCAGCACGGGGGGGCGCTGCTGGCAATCTCGACCGAGCGCACGGCGGCGGCCGAGGCTCCGGATCGCACCATCGACGACCTGGCATGGCGGGACGCCTAGGTGCAGGGGAAGCTGCGCGCCGGTCCGATCGGGGTGGTGTTGTCCGACACCGGTGGGCGTATCCATCAGGCGAACGACGCGTTCCTGGAGATGATCGGCCGCGACCGGGCGGCGCTGGTGTTGGGCGAGGTGCCGTGGGACGAATTGACGCCGGCGAAGTGGCTGCCGCACGACGCGGCGGCCGCCGCCGAGGCGGTGGCCCATGGCTGCTGCGCCCCCTATGAGAAGGAACTCCGCCACGCCGACGCTTCGCTGGTGCCGGTGCTGGTGGCCTTCGCGCTGGTCGACCGCAGGACCGGGCAGACGGCCGGGTTTGTGCTTGACCTGAGCGAGCGGCGGGCGGATGCGCAGCTGGCACGCCTGCATGAACAGATGCGGCTGGCGATCGGCGCGGCGCGGATGTTCTTGTGGGACTGAGACCTGGCCACCGACCGGGTGGAGTGGTCGGACGGGCTGGAGGTGGCTTGCGGCCTGCCGCCCGGCGGGTTCGGCGGCACAGCGGCGGCGTTCCGCGCGCTGATCGATCCCGCCGACTTGCCCCGGGTCGAGGCGGCGATTGGCGATGCCCTGGCTGGCAAGGGTGCGGCCTACGAGGCGGAGTTCCGCATGGTGCGACCCGACGGCACACGGCGGTGGGTGCTGTCTCGCGGCACGGTGTTGCGCGATGCCAGCGACCGGCCGGTGCGGCTCCTCGGCATCGACTTGGACATGACCGACCGCAAGGCGACGGAGCGGGCGTTGGCCGAGAGCGAGGCGCTGCGCCGGACGATGCTGTCCCGGCTGCGCGAAGGCGTCGCGTTGTGCGAGATGATCCGCGACGATTCGGGCCGCGGGGTGGATTTCCGCTATTTGGAGGTGGGCGGCGGCTGGGAGGAGATGACCGGCATCGCGCGGGCGGCGGCGGTTGGCGCGCGGGTGACCGACCTGATCCCCGGCATCGAGCCGGAATGGATCACGATCCACGACCAGTTGGTGCGCAACGGCGAGGACCAGCATTTCGTGATGGAGGTGGGCCCGCTGGGCCGCCTGTTGGAATGCCACGCCTTCGCGATGGGGGGTTTGCGGTTCGGCGTGTCGTTCGTCGACGTGACCGAGCGGCGGCGGGTCGAACGCGCGTTGGCAGACAGCGAGATGCGTTACCGGCGGCTGGCCGACGCGCTGCCGGCCCTGATCTTCGTGACCGATGCCGAGGGGCGCTGCGTCTTTACCAACAAAAGTTACCAGCGCTATGCCGGCCGGCCTGCCAAGGCGTTGTTGGGCAATGGCTGGGCCGACCTGATGCACCCGGATGACCGGGGCCGTGTGGAAGCGGAATGGCGCCGCTCGGTCACCGCCGGCGCGCCGTGCGACATCGAGCTTCGGCTCCGCCGCGATGATGGCGCGTCGCGTACTTTCCTGGTGCGTAGCGCCCCCGAGCGCGACAAGCAGGGCCGGATTCTGCGCTGGATCGGCACCTGCACCGATGTCGATGACTGGCGCCGGTCGGAAGTGGCGCGCGGCGTCGCGGAGGACCAGTTGCGCCTGGCGGTCGAGGCAGCCGAGCTTGGGGCGTGGAGTTGGGACCTGCGCACCGGGGAGCTGGAGGTGACGGCGCGGCGCAACGAACTGTATGGCCTGGCGCGGGATTCACGGCCGGACTGGGACACGATGGCGCGCATTCTGCACCCCGACGACGTGGGCGGGCGCGACGCGGCCATTGCCGACGCGCTGTCCCGACGCGGGGGATACGAGGTGGAATACCGGGTCCGCCTTCCTGGGGGCGAGGCGTGGCGACGCAGCGTGGGCCGGACGGAAATCGGGCCTGACGGTTCGGTGCAGGTTCTGCGCGGCGTGGTGTTCGACATCGACCGACAAAAACGTGCCGAGGACGCGCTGCGCGACGACCGCGACCGGCTGGAAGCGCGGGTGGCCGAACGCACCAGGGCGCTGTCCAGTGCCGCCGCCGAACTGGCCGTGCAGATGCGCCAGCGTGAGGAGATGCAATCGGCCCTGTTGCAATCGCACAAGCTGGAGGCCATGGGCCAGCTGACCGGTGGCGTGGCGCATGATTTCAACAACATCCTGGCGGCCATCCAGGGCAGCTACCGGCTGCTGGAGCGCCAGGTGGGCGGCAACGCCAAGGCCGCGGACCTGGTGCGGCGCGGCCTGGAGGCGGCCGAACGCGGCGCGCGGATCATCGGGCAACTGATGTCGTTTGCTCGCCGGGAGGAATTGCGGCCGCGGCCGCTGCATCTCGGCGCGGCGCTGCGCAATGCCGAGACCCTGATCGTGCAGACCGCCGGCAAGGGGATCGATTGCCGCTTCGAGATCGAGGCCGAGCTATGGCCGGTAATCGTGGACCAGACGCGGCTGGAGATGACATTGCTGAACCTGGCGGCCAATGCGCGCGATGCCATGCCGGATGGCGGCGTGCTGACCATCGCGGCGCGACGGGCCGTGGCCGGCGACCTGCCGGACGGGGTTTCACCGGCGCGCGACCATGTGGTGGTCAGCATGGCAGACACCGGCAGCGGCATGGACGAGGCCACGCGGCGCCGCGCCACCGAGCCGTTCTTCACCACCAAGCCGGTGGGCAAGGGGACCGGGCTGGGCCTTGCCTCGGCGCATGGCTTCGCCGAACAATCGGGTGGCGCCCTGCGCCTGCGCAGCGCACCGGGCCAGGGCACGGTCGTGGAACTGCTGCTGCCCCGGGCTGCCGTGGACGCTGCCGGGGCGACAGAGGGGGCGACAGAGGGGGCGGAAGCGGGGGCGGACTCGCAACAGGATGACGAAATCGCGCTGGCGCCGCCGGGTGAAGACGTTTTGATCCTGCTGGTCGACGACGACGATGGGGTGCGACCCTTCACCGCCGGCCTGTTGCGCGAACTGGGATATCGGGTGATCGAGGCGGCGAGTGCGGAGACCGCCGAGGCGCTGGCGCCCGGCGGGCAAGGGATCGACATGCTGGTCACCGACATCATCATGCCCGGCGCGCCCGGCCATGTGCTGGCGGCGCGGCTGCGCCAGGAACGGGCGGACCTTCCGGTCCTGTTCATCACCGGCTATGGCGGCGATGCTGTGCTGGGCGATGCGCCGGTGTTGCTGAAGCCGTTCACCGAAATGGCCCTGGCGCGTGCGGTGCGGCACGGGCTGCGGCGGGCTGCCCGCAGGCGCGCCGCCAATGCCCAAGGGGGCAATGTCCAAGGGGGCAATGCTCAGGGGGGCGGTGACCAGGGGGAGTCCGGCGCTGGCACCTCCGCCATGGGCGAGTTTGGCGGGTTGGCGCCGCGCCCCGTGCCTGCCGCCTTGCCCGATCGGCTGATCGGCCGGCTGCGCCATCCGCTACTGCGCGAAACCTATCTGCGCTG
>Ga0163144_10028486_pt1 | contig 10771 bp, 5 predicted proteins | sample OliLak19BULKMAT1_FD_123175 | JGI IMG/M metagenome (GOLD analysis project Ga0163144, IMG submission 123175) | Freshwater microbial mat bacterial communities from Lake Vanda, McMurdo Dry Valleys, Antarctica - Oligotrophic Lake LV.19.BULKMAT1 | ecosystem: Environmental > Aquatic > Freshwater > Lake... | reverse complement strand
GACCTTGCCCGACAGCGTGCCATTCGCGATCATTCCGCCGCCCACGTAAACGTAGGTATCGGGTGCCGCAATGAAGCTCGACACCGTGTGGTCGGCGACCCACGCGCCGAGCTGCGAGCGCCCCACCGGCGACGCCGCCGCGCCCAGCTTCCACGCGGCGTCCACCACCTGGCGGCCATTGGCCTGGATGGTCACCGTGAGATATTCGTACGAGCCGAGCGCCGTGCCCGCGCCGTCCACGCCGAACAGCGCATAGACGTGGAGCTTGTTCTTCTCGACGGGGTCGAACGCCGCCGCGCCCGCCGGCCCCCGGCGAGCCGCCGCCATGGCCGGGAGCGGCGCGAGCTTGCCCGTGCTGCCGAGCGGCAAGGGCGTCTCCGTCCCGGGCACGGCGGTGCCGTCGTCGGTCAGCTTGAACGTCGCCGCGTCGGTCGTCGCGAGCAGCACCTCTCCACCGGACATTCCATTGACGATCGGCGTCCGGTACACGCGGTATCCGGAGACGTTCGGGAGCACCACGCCGAGCCCGTCCACCGGGGTGCTCCACGACAGCACCACCTGGATCTTGTTCCCCGCGAACGCCGGCACCTTCAGGATGATCTCGTCGCTGGCCAGCCCCTCGCCGCCCGGGTTGTCCAGATCGGCCCCGCTGAACGTCGCCGACACGCGATAGAACCAGTACCCGGGGTCGAGCCCGTTCATCCCGGGGACGATGTCGTCGACGTCGAGCTTCGGAGCCTCGCGCGGGTCGAGGATCATGGCGCGTTCGGCCGAGGCGAGCGACGTCGCGCCGTCCGAGCCGCCGAAGACGTAGAGGTAGCGGCCCACGGTGGCGCTCGCGGCGAACGAGCGCGCCTGGTTCAGCTTGCTCGCCTGGATCCGCCAGGCGCCCAGCGCACCGTGGATGTCGACGGGCGCGACTTCAATGGAATCGAGCGGCGTGTTGGCCATGGCCGCGCCTTCGTCGCCGCCGGCGGCATAGAGAAAGCGGGCCGCCGTGGTGGCGTCCGCGGCCGCCGCGACCAGGGCGCGCCGCCCGATGTTGAGGTCGGTGCCCTTCTTGGGGTTCGAGAGGTTGAATGACGAGTTGGTCACGCCGATGGCGGAGAACTGGAAGAAGCTGCCGTCGGCGTTGGTGAGCACGAGCACGCAGACCGAGCCCGCGGGCAGCGCCGAGCCGTCGATGGTCGCGCTCTGGGTGCAGTTGCCCATTCCGTCGCACGCCGCCGCGCCGGACACCACCGGCGGCGCCGGCAGCGCGTTGCCCATGTCGTCCTCGCAATCGAGCGACACGGTCGATCCATCGAAGCTGCGCCCGGCGATGGTCACCGTCTGACCGGAGGCATTGACGATGGACGACGGCGTGACGGTCGCGACCGACGGAGGCTCGGCGGCGACGACGTCGAAGGCGTCCGGCAAGAGGCCGACGGCGCCGTCGGGGCTCACGATGATGAGATCGTACGCGTGGACCGGCTGGTCCCTGGGAACCACGGCGGTCAACGTCGCGTCGTCGAGCCACGCCACCGATTCGAGCGGGATGGCGATATCGCTCGGCATGGGATTGGTCGGATTGAGAAAGCCACGCGGCGTCGCGACGAACGGCTTGTCGGCGGGGGCGGGAGCGGCCTTGTCGCGGAAGATCGACACGGCTGTCTCGGCGCTGGTCCAGCCAAAGCTCGGACGCACCTCGTCGAGCGTGATGGTCAGATCCGCCGTGACCGTGATGGCGCCCGCGAGCGACGACGTGCAGCCCGTCGCATCGGCCATGATCAGGTCGTACACGCCGGGCGGCTGGTCTTTCGGCACCACGATCTGGACGCGGTTCGGGTGATTGGGGACAGCCGCCCAGGTGAGCACCGTGACCGGAGCAGCCTGTCCGGTCGGCACGATGGACACGGCATCCACGGGGAGCGGAAAGGTCAGCGTCGTCGCATACACCGTGACGCGCGTGTTGATGCCGTTGTAGACGACCTCGGGGTCCGCATAGAAGACGATGGGCCCCGGGACGATGGCCACCGCCTTGTGCGGCGCCGTGTCGCTGCAACCGTCGGGGTTCGTGATCACCACGTCGTAAGTCTCGCCCACGACGCCGCCCACCATGGTGGTCGTCGTGATCTGAGTGCCGGCGCCATTGACCATGGTCATGCCCGATTCGACGGTCGCCTGCCCGTTCTGCCCCTGGAGCTCGACCGACGGCGTCGTGACGAACCCGCTACCGTCGATCTGAAGGGTGCTGCCGCCCGCGCAGACGCTGCCGGGCGTCACGTCGGTGACGACCGGCGGATCGTTCACTTGCAGCGTGACCGTTTCTTCGGACGAGCAGTCCGCGGGCGGTGGATTGGTCACCTTCACCGGGTAGGTGCCGGCGGTGAACGTGCCCTTCGCGATGACGATCGTGAGCGACGTGCAGGTCTCCACCTTGCCCTCGGTGAAGGTGCCTTCAATGGCGACACAGCCGTCGGCCGAGACCGCGGTGAGCACCTCGTCGCCGATGGTCACGGTCGGCAGCGCGTCGCCCACTCTGAGAAAACCGCTCCCCGTGAGGGTGAGCGTCTGGTCGGACTGCGCGTCGCAAATCGAGGTCGCGCTCAGCATGGCCAGCACGGGCGGCGGCACCACCACCACGGTCACGGGCTCGGTGCTGGCGCAGTTGGCCGGCGGCGGATTGGTGAGCGTCACGGCGTACGATCCGGCCGCGAGCGAGCCTTGCGGCACCGTCGCGGTGGCCGACGTGCAGGATTGCACGGCGCCCTCGTCGAGCTTTCCCGGGAGCTCCGTGCAGCCGTCGACGGCGCTCGCCGGGAAGTCGGTGTCGCCGATGCGCAGGATCGGCAGGGCGTCGCCGACCTTCAAGAAGCCTGTTCCCGTCACCGTGACCTGGACGTCCTCCTGGGCGTCGCAGAACAGGTCCGGGCTCACCGCGGTCGCCGTCGGAGGCGGCACGGCGAGGAGCGCGCCTTCGAGCGTGTCGGCGTGGACCTCGTCGGGATTGGTGACGGTCAGATTGTAGAGACCAGGCAAGAGCGCCAGCGCCGGATCGATGCGAAAGCGCATCTTCTCCTCGCTGTCCCAGTGGACGTAGCTGCCTTTGGGCTTCGTCGGATCGTCGGGAACGGCCACCGTTCCATCGCTCTTTGCGCCGCCGAGATCGGCGGTGCGCTCCAGCGAGATCGCCGGCAGCCGCAGCTCCGTCGGGGGCGTGAGCGTCTTCTCCGGGCTGGGGCGAAGACCCGTCCCCGTGATGGCGATCTCCGTCGTGAGCTGGTCGGTGCAGACGAGATCCGGAGTGGCGTCGGTGAGCTTCAAGTCGGGGCTCTCGACCTGGTGACTGCACGCCGCGGAAGACAGCACCACCCACGTCGCCCACGCCGGGACGATCTTTCGCCAAGTCATTACGAAGCTCCTTCGCCGCTGGGGCCGCTCGGACGCGGCTCGGCCACCCACGAAACGTGCGGTGGCTGCGTCGCGATCCGCTCGAGACGCTGCCCCTGGCTGCGGCTCGGGAGGTGCCACTCACGCCTCCCACTCGGCTCACCTTTTTTGGCCCGCTCGCCCGACACATTTTCTGGACCGCAGCCAGGCCTTCGTGACACCTCTCCCGCACGCTCGGTGGAGGAAGGTATGTCCATGCGAAATTCCCGTACCCTCGCAATTTTTGGCTTGCTCGTCGCGTCGACGAGCGCCGTCTCCGCGTGCGGCGAGAGCCCCACCAGCACGGGAGCTACTTCCTCAGGCGGCTCGGGCAGCACCCTCACCGGAGGTGGCACCGGCCAGGGCGCAGGATCGGTGGGCGGTGGCGGCACCGCGGGCACCGCGGGCTCGGGTGGCGTCGTGCTGACGGGCGGAGGCGGCACCGGCGCCGGGACGACGACCACCACCACCTCGACGGGCAGCGGGCCCATCGTCGAGGCGCCGTGCGCGAACCACACGTACGACTGCGGCGACACGCTCGACAACGACAACGACGGCCTCATCGACTCGCAGGACCCCGATTGCCTCGGGCCGTGCGACAACACCGAGAGCAGCTTCTACGGTGGCATCTCGGGTCAGCCCGGGCCGCCGTGCACCGTGGACTGCTACTGGGACGCGAACAGCGGCTCCGGCGACGACGAGTGTTACTGGACGCACGAGTGCGACCCGAACGAGGTCGGTGACCCCGGTCACCCCGAGCCTGCCAGCAAGTGCCCCTACGATCCCGACGCCAACGTCCCGGGCACCAATCTCACCTGCGACACCCTCAAGATGACTCAATCGGACGTCTGCGGCACCGTCTGCGGACCATTGACCCCGAACGGCTGCGACTGCTTCGGGTGCTGCGAGCTCCCGGCCGGCGGCGGCAAGTTCGTCTGGCTCGGCTCCGAGGACGAGGCCACCGGCGAGGGCTCGTGCACCATCGCCGACATCGCCGACCCGCTCAAATGTGAGCCGTGCTTGCCGGTCCCCAGCTGTTTGAACGACTGCGGGCTCTGCGAGCTGTGCATTGGCAAGACCACGGTTCCCCCGGAGTGCAATCCGTCCGGGACCGGCGGCAGCGGCGGCGCGGGCCCCGGCGGCGGTGGACCGGGCGGCGGCGGAGCCGGCGGCGGCGGCTCCATGCAGTGCCCGTCGGGAGTCCAGCCGTGTGGGTTGCCGGGACAGGCGAGCTGCGGCGTCGATTACTACTGCGTGACCGGCTGCTGCCAGCCCATTCAAGTGCCAGAATGACCTGCATGCCGGGGGCGTCCCCTCGGGCGCCCCCGCTGCCACCCCGAACGCGGTTCGCCGCTGGCGTGGCGGTGGCGATCCCAAAACGAGAATTTGAATCGCGGAACGCCCGCGCCGTTGCCCGCACGGTTCATCGCGTGAATGGCCGCTCCACCCCGGGCGGACCCGCTCCAAGAGCCGTCTCGCACGGCTGTCGTATCGACGGCCTTGGCGACACCGCCCGTCACTGACAGTCGCCGTTCGTACACACCTCGCCCGCATCGCAGGCGTCCTGGCACGAGCCGCAGTGTCCCGGGTCGTTCTTCGTGTTCACGCACTCGCCGTCACAATCGGTCAGCCCGCCGGGACAATGGCATCCTCCGCCCGTGCACATCTGTGCGGGCGAGCACACCTTGCTGCACGAGCCGCAATGATCGTGGCTCGACGACGTGTCGACGCAGGCGCCGTCGCAGTTGGTGAGCCCGGGTGCGCACTTGCACTTGCCTCCCACGCACGAGGTCCCGCCCGTACAGACATGACCGCAACTGCCACAGTCAACGTTGTTCGCCATGATGTCGATGCAGGCGCCGCCGCACAGCTCTTCGTCCTTGGCGCACACGCAGGCCCCCGCCTCGCACGAGGTCCCGCCCGTGCACGCGACGCCGCAGGCTCCACAATCCAGGTTGTCGCAGCACTTGGAGACGCAGCCGCCGGCACAGACCAGCTCGCCCGGTTGACACTCCGTGCCGCATTGACCCTTGGAGCACACCTCCGCCGGGGAGCAAGCCTGTCCGCAGCCGCCGCAATGAGCGGCGCTCGACGCCAGGCTCACGCAGAAGCCGCGGCACGGTGTGCTTTCGACGGGACACACACACTCGCCTCCCGAGCAATACGTGCCTCCCGTACACTGGACTCCGCAGGCGCCGCAGTGGCTCGAGCTCGCCAGGGTGTCGACGCACGAGCTGCCGCAGCTCACCTCGCCGGGACCGCAGCCCGGCTGGCAGACGCCCGAGCTGCACACGGTCCCGGCAGCGCACGGCGAGCCACACGCCCCGCAGTGCTGCGCGTCGCTGCTCAGATCGATGCAGACGCCCGAACAATTGCCCTTTCCGAGCGGGCAGGCGCAGCTCCCGCCGACGCACGTGGCGCCGCCGTCGCACGAGCTGCTGCACGTCCCGCAATGCGCGACGTCCGATTGCAGATCGACGCAAGCTCCGCCGCACTCGGTCAACCCGGCCGCGCAGGTCTCCGCGCAGGCGCCCTTCGAGCAGACCAGCCGGGGGGAGCACGCCGCCTCGCAGTCCCCGCAATGCTCGGGATCGGAGACGAGCGAGGCGCAGCCGTCCGCGCACACCACCTGACCCAGCGGACAGGCGCACGAGCCGTCCACACACGACCGGTCCGGCGAGCACGCGACAGCACACTTGCCGCAATGCTCGCGGTCCGAGCCGAGGTCGACGCAGGCGCCGCCGCACGCCGTGAGCCCCGGCGAGCAGCTCGAGGTGCACGCGCCGAGCGAGCAGACCTGGCCGGCCGCACAGGCGTTGTCGCAGGCGCCGCAATGGTTCGGATCTTTGGTCAATGCCGCGCAAGCGCCATGACAGACGGCCGCGCCGGGGAGACACGGGCCACCGGCATCGCCGCCCGCATCGGGCGCCGCAATGACCCCCGCCAGGTACGCCGGCTCGCACGCCAGCCCCATCAGCGGGACGGCCGCGGCCACACCGAGCAGGACGACAGCGAGGCGCGCGCGCCGCGGGCGCGACCTCGGCCCCGATGGTCGATCCATTGGGTCGAGCTCCGCGCGCCGAGCACGAGAGCCCGGCCCCGCATGCGGATCCATTGAAACGAACCGCCCCCGCCTCACGGGTGCACCTCGACGGCGACCGAGGCGAAGAGCGCAGGCGATCCGAACGACGCCACCTCCCGCCCCGCAATGACCAGCACGGGCTCCGGGCGAGCGAGCGCCGCCAGGAGGTCGGCGCGGGCGCCCAGCATGGGGGTGAAGCGGTACCCCACGCCGGCCTCGACGAACGGCATGGCCGACCACTGGCTCCCCGACGCCGAGACCCAGGGCGGCGCCGCCTGCCCTTCGAAGAAGAACGCCGCCACGCCGAGGCCCCCGCCCGCGTGAAGGGCCAATGGCGCCGCCGGATTGGTGAAGAGCACATTGACGCCGGCGCCGAAGGCCAGGACCCGCAGCTCGATCTGCCCCTCCGCGGCCGTCACGGTGCCCGCGGTCAGAGGCACCATCGCGAAGCCGCCGAGCTCCACGGGGCCCGCCACGCGCCACGCCCCGCCGACCCGCAGGGCCGGCGCCACGGGGACACCGCCCGGGCTCATGAGCAATGCCGGGCCGAGGTGCAGGCGCCCGCTCGTCGGTGGCAGGCGGGGCGCAGATCGCAATGGCTCGCTGCTCGGGGCAGCGGTAGGCAGGCTCGCGGCGGTGGCCACCGGGGCCACGCCGGCGGCCAGGCTCGGGGTCGGGGCCGCTTCGGGCGCCGCGTCGGTCCCGCCATCGGCTTGCGAAAGCGGCACCGGGAGCAGCCGACCGCGCAGCAGCTCGACCGCCCGCAGGGCCAGGAGGCCCGGCTCGATCGCACCCGACAGCGACTCGCTGACGCGCATCTCCGGGCTCGCGGACGGGCTCGCGCCGGAGGTCTGCGACGCGTCCACCCAGAGGACGATCTCGGGCGGCCAGTCCTCGACCCGCGCCACCGCCGCGGCGCCGTGGTCGCGCGCGAGGGCGGCGAGGTCCGCGCCCGGTGCCGGCATGACGACCTCCACCTCGAGGCCGAGCAGCTCCAGCTCTTGACGGACGCGCACCACCGTGGCGTGCGTCGGCGAGGGCCCGATGAGCAGCACGTGACGGTTGCCCGCCAGCCCCAGGGACGCCACCAGCAGGGACGCCACCAGCACCGCCGCACCCACGATCGAGAGCGCGACGGCGCTCCGCGTCGCCTTCACCGCGGCACCACCAGGCTCCGTGCGAGCGCCGCATAGGCGCCGTTGGGATAGCGCGCGAGGTACCGTTCCGCGACCAATCGCCCGGCCCCTGCGTCGCGCTTCCGGATCTCGAGCACGCGGCCCAGGGCCTGCTCGGCCAGCGCGCCGCCCGGCTCTTCTTGCAAGTAGGTCTCGAACCAGGTCGCCGCTTCGCCCGGCGATCCAAGCTGATCGGTCGCGATCTTGCCCAGCAGGAAGGCGCTGCTCCCGCGCGCCCCGAAGCGCCTGCGCATGGCCAGGAGCGCCTCCCGAGCCCGCGCCGGACGGCCCGCGAACCGCGCCACGTCCGCCAGCGACATCAGCTCTGCGGCCGACGCGCGCGCCATTTCCCCGGAGAATCCCGAGGACTCCGCCGCCTCCATGGCGTCGCGATGCTTGCCGGCCCGGGCCAGCGCCTTCCACCCGGGCTCCTGCGGCCGCGACGGATCCACCGCGGCGACGCCGGCCGCGGCCACGCTGGACGCGGCGCCCGACGAGGCCGCGCCCGACGAGGCCGGCGCGGCGTCCGCCAAGGCGGCGGCGCTCGGCGCCGCAAGCCCGGGCTGGCCCGAAGCGGAAGCCACGCTCCCGCTCGGCACCGGCACCGGCACCGCGCCGCCGGTGCGCAGCTCCATCCGCGTGCTCGACACCACGAGCTGCTCGCCGGCGACCACCACGCGCTCCGACGGCAAGCGCGGACCGCTCACCACGACGGTGCCTTCGATCATCGTCAGCTCGAACGTCTCGGTGGTCGGATCCCACCGGGCGTCGAACGCCGTCCCCGTCACCCGCACCTCGAAAGGCCCGGCTTGCAGGCTCCAGCGCGTGTCCACGTCGCGGTGGGTGATCGCCGCGTGAATGGCCCCCCGTTCAATGAGCAACGTCGCGCCCCGCGGGCTCGTGTCCGTCACCCGCATGCGCGCCCCGGGTGTCAGCGTGACGACCGTCCCCTCGGAGAACCGCAGATCGAGCGGCGCATTGCTCTCCGGTGCGACCCATTGCCCCACGGCGCCCGCCGCCTCGGGCGCGCCCGCGTTGCCCGACACCACCGAAAACGAGATCGCCGGTGTGCGCGGCAGCGCGAACGTCCATAGAAGAACGCCGCAGGCAAGACACGCCGCCATTGCCAAGGAGACCCACAGCGCGCGGCGGCGCGGCGGCGATTCAATGGCGCCGGCCGTGAGCGCCGTCGCCCCGAGCCAGCGCCGGCGCGCGTTCTGCAACGTCGCAGGGTCGGCCGTCTCGTCCGAGACGCTCGCCACGGTCTTGCCAAGACGGGAAAGCTGGCTCTTCAGGTCGTCCATCGGCCGCCCTCCTTCAACCACGAACAGAGCACGTCGTCGCGCTGCGCCGCGCGGGCAAACCGCGCCTCGGCGCGCCCCAGGCGCCGCTTGATCGTCGAGAGCGACACCCGGCAGGCCTCCGCGATCTCCCCGAGATCCATCTCGTCGATGTAGCGGAGCGCAAACGCCACCCGCTCATCCGCCGGCAAGCCGTCGAGCACCTGGTAGGTTCGCCGGTAAGCCTCTCGAACGTCCGGATCGACGTCGGCGACGGCGACCTCGGGGATGAGCGCCGGCTCCCAGAACCGCAGCCACCTCCGAGCCCGCCGCGCCCGGATGGTGCGGTAGGCGGTGTGCGCCGCGATCGCGTGGATCCAGCCCCGGACCGCCGCCGCGTCGCGCAACCGTTCGAGCGAGGCGATGGCCTGCACGAACGTGTCGTGCACCAGATCGGCCATGTCGGTGTGCATCTCGTAGCCCAGGATGCGGCGCAGGATCCGCTCGACGTCGGGCGCGTAGCGATCGAAGAACGCAGCCCGCGCCCACGTCTCCCCGGCGCGCAGCCCCGTGATCAACGCGACGTCGTCACGCACGCCGGGAAGCGCCACGACGTTGGGCGTCGTCTCTCGGTTCCGATCGCTGGGAGCTGCAGAGAGGGGCATGGGCTAGCTCGGTTGGGAGGTGCCGCGCGCGCGGGCTCGTGGTTCCCATTTTCGCACGAGCGCGCGGCCCTGGTGGTTTTATTGCGAGCGGCCGGGCGCGCCGCCCGCCGCAGGTCGCGACTCCCTCACTTCCCGAAGAACACGCCGCGCAGATCTTCGGTCGCCGAGATGGCCGACGAGCCGCCGCCCTTGGTCTTCCACGAGGTCGCGCGGAACTGGTAATACATGCCCTTTTCCAGCGGCCCGCCATAGGCCACCGTGACGTTGCCCCCGCCGCTCACTCCGGGAATGTTCTCGTCCTTCCACACCTCGTTCCCGTACGCGTCGAAGACGTACACCTTGTAGAACTCCTCGCTGCTGTCGTCCGCCCACGAGAGCATCGGCGCGGCCGTCACGCCCTCGGGCTGCTCGGCGCCCGGACCGAGCACCTCGAGCGCGCCCGTGATCTTGAACGACGTGCCGAGGGTGATCGCCGTCCCCGGCGAAGCCATCTCCTGGTGCACGATGTCCGTCCCCGCGATGCCCTCGTCCGGATCGCGGACCAGCCCGTCGTTCTCGAACGCGGCCAGCACCACGTACTTCCCGGCAGGCACCCCGTCGATCTTGAAATCCCCCGTGACGCTGGGCGCCCCGCTCAGCGGATTGCGCAGCCCGCGCGGCACCTCGCCGCGCACGAACGTGTCGCTGAAGGTCGACTCCACGACCAGCACGACGCTCGTCGCGGTGCCGCCGCCGCCATTCACGATCGACAGCTTGCCCGTGATGGATCCGAGCGCCGCCTCGTTCGAGGCGAGATCGACCGCGGTCACGTCCTTGCCCGCGACGTCGGCCGTCACAGGCGTGAGCTGCACGCCCGCCGCATAACCGCTCACCGTGAAGCTCCCGTCGGGCACGTTGAAAATCGTATACGCCCCCTTCTTGTCGCTGATCGCGCTGATGCCCTTGCCGTCGCCGCCCTCTGCGACGACGAGCACGCCGCCCGACGCATCCCCGGCGAGCACCGTCCCCGAGACGCTCGCCAGATCCTGCGAGGCGGCCGGCAGCGAGATCAACGCCACCTCGGTGAGCGCCGTCTCGATCACCCACTTCTTCTCGACCGTCGCGGCGTCGCCCGTGCTGATCGGCAGCGCCGTGCGCAGCCCGCCCGGGAACGTCTGG
>Ga0163144_10028485_pt1 | contig 10771 bp, 6 predicted proteins | sample OliLak19BULKMAT1_FD_123175 | JGI IMG/M metagenome (GOLD analysis project Ga0163144, IMG submission 123175) | Freshwater microbial mat bacterial communities from Lake Vanda, McMurdo Dry Valleys, Antarctica - Oligotrophic Lake LV.19.BULKMAT1 | ecosystem: Environmental > Aquatic > Freshwater > Lake... | reverse complement strand
GCGATACATCCAGACCGCGTTCCATAGTTCGTACAGCATGACGCCGATTTTGGGGCAACGGCCCAGCCAGTTGCCGATCGACGCGATCCATGCCTTCGGAAGAATTCCCATGAGGAGCCAAACGACGAGACTGGAGGTCGCGAGGATGCCCGTCCCCCAGATAATCGTTTCGAGAACGACGATCGCCGACTCGGACGGGGCGATTTCCGGGAGGTATCCCGCCAGCCAAAACCAAGATCCAAGTATCGCGGTAATCCAAAAAAGCCCGCAAAGTCCAACCAGGCGGTCGACCAGCACGGTGGCGACCGCGACGGTGCGGCGGCTTTGCTCTCGCGCGAGGAACGCGGCCTTGATAATGTCGCCGCCGACCGATCCCGGCATAAACGTGCTCATGAAGGAGCCGATGAAACCAAGCCGAATCGCGCTGCTCATCCGGAACGGTAATTCCTGCGCCCGAACCAGGTAGTACCAACGCACGAACGTCAGCAGCACGCTGACGATGCAGATCCCCATCGCAAGTAGGAAAAAGGTCGCCTGAAACGGCTTGTCGAGGATGGCTGCGAGACCTTCCTCTCGCCCGTCCTTCTCGATGTGCCAGTTGGACCAAATCAACCACGCCAAGACGCCGACGCCCAGACCATACTTCAGGAGGATTATCAGGAGTTGTTTTTTCACGAGGTATTGCAGGGGAAAAAGCCGAACCTTTCGGCCCGTGGGTCGATCTATAACAGGACTGCAACCCAAGATACGGATCTTTCCGCCTTGGGTCGATGCGAACCGGCGCGGGAATTTGCCAGAGGCGATTGACGCTTGCCCCGCCGGCATATAGGGTATAGGAGTCTTTCATCGGGGCCGTGGCGCAATTGGGAGCGCGCTAGAATGGCATTCTAGAGGTTGAGGGTTCGATCCCCTTCGGCTCCACTTTGTAAACCCAAGTCTGAATGGCAGTTAGCCTACTTGTGGACGGTAAAACGCAAGTGTCTAAGATGCCGTGTTCCGAGGAACTCTGGTGTAGGACCGCTGCGGCGCCACATCGGAGATCATTTTCTATAGATAGGAATCTCTCACCCCTGCTACGAATTCCCCACTCTGGGTAACGGCGGAAGTAGAGAATTTTGCAAATTAGATGATTTTTGCGTTTTCCTGATGCAGCGTGCCTACCAGTGCCGATCAGGTGAACTGCAAACGCTTGACAGGTGTCAAGCAGGGGCATACGATGCCTAAATGGGAAGGTCACGCCATCCTGATAAGCACATTGAGAAGGCAATTCGGTACGCCGAAACGCTAGGCTGGACGATCACCATGTCAAATGGGCACGCGTGGGGTCAGCTTTGGTGTCCCCTCAAAGGAAGAGAAGGATGCAGAGTAGGAGTGAATTCTACTCCACGGAATCCTGAGAACCATGCTCGACACATTCGACGGGATATTGATCTTTGTCCTCACTGCCACGTAAGGGAAGAAAAACCCGAAGAGGGAGAAACATCATGACAACCAGGCAAGCGTGTGAAAGAGAGCACGACTTCACCCTGGTTCTGACCGGCATCACGGATCTGACGCCAGAGGTGCAGAATGCACTATTTGAATCGGGTTGTGACGATGCAACGCTAAGCCTGCGCTGTGGTCGTCCCTTCATTACGTTTTCGCGACTAGCACCGACACTGAAGTATGCGCTTTTGACAGCGATCAACGATGTCAAGAAGGCAAACATTGGAGTCGAAGTTCTTCGGGTTGACATCTGCAACCTGGTGACACAAGCGGAAATTGCGAAACGGCTCGGATGTAGTCGGCAACTCGTTCATCAGTACATAGGCGGAAAACGTGGTCCGGGCGGATTCCCACCCCCTGTCTGCAATATCAGCGACGTTGCCGAGTCTCCTTTGTGGTACTGGTGCGAAGTGGCCTATTGGTTGTACGAAGGCAACATGATCTCGGAAGAGGCGTTGGATGAAGCACAAATAGTGTCTCTGATAAACGACGTTTTGGAACTGAACCATCAGAAACAACTAGCCCCAGAACTAACCAAGGAAGTCCTTGAAGGTATCGGAACTCACTGCGAAACCCTCAAGGGGTGCCCATAATCGGAGGGGCCATTGACCGAAAGCCAACGACCCGGTCGGTTTACACCAGGGTAGCGGCCATGAAATACTTCGGCATCGCTCTGATCGGTTATCAGTCATGGCCATTCATGCGCTTGCGCCCAATGGCGCACACAGGCCATCGACTCCAAAGCGGATTTCCGCGGCCTTTCCGTGGTGAGTCCGACCGTCGCATGGGGCAGCGGGAAGAAGGGGACTTACGCGCGAACCACCAGCGGCGGCAAGACTTGGACGGTCGGAACCGTGGCGGGCGCGGAAAAACTCGACTTTCGCGCGGTCAAGGCGTTTGGCGCATCGACTGCTTACCTACTCAGCGCCGGCCCGGGCGACGCTTCCCGAATCTACAAAACGAGCGACGGCGGCAAGACCTGGATTCCCCTCGAACGACGACTTCCCTATCGCTCGGCCGTGGCCTGGGCGAAAGACCGTTGGATCGCCGTGGGAACGTCCGGTTCCCATGTCTCTCAGGACGACGGCGACACTTGGAAACTGCTTGACCGAGGCCATTACAACAGCGTCGGTTTCACGGCAAGCGGAGAAGGCTGGGCTGTCGGGCCAAATGGAAACATCGCGAAGTTCGTGAGAGAATGAGCCGCCGTTAGGGCGTGCGCACTTCCCCGTTCGCGGGTATCGCTACCGCCGCATTCCCTAGCAACAGGTGGGGCAATCCGTTTTTGACCGTTGGCGACGAATGGGATACGATAACTTGTCGGCGCACGAGCAAGTTGGTCTTATTCGCGGAAAGGAATGAAACCGTGATCGAACCGGAAGGACGGCAAGGGCAGACGGAGCGTCCGATGATGTCGTTTCATCTTACCGGTGACGCGTTGTGGCAACGCATGGTGCGAGCGCTTGCCGCCCGAATTGGCGTCGAGGCTTAAAGAACTTATCGATAACCCGAACGGTTAGGCCAAACTTTCAATTTCGAGGCGTGCATGAGCGCCGCGCTCAAGCTTGATTACACTTACCGCTACGCTCAGCCGTCGCACATGACAGGCCAGGGCGCGGAGCGCGGTCTGCATCTGGCGACCTTTGGCGGCGCAGGCGAGACAGCGGGGGAACATCCGTTCTTTTTCGACGGCAAGGTGCGTCAACCGCATGTCGTCGCGAGCATGTTGCTGACGCTCGCCAAGGTGGTATCCACGCGTTTCTGGATGCCGCTCAATCCGGCCTTGCTCGATCCGGTCCTCACGAGCAATGAAGAGTTGTTGCGTTTCGAGGGATTCAGTTCCTGCTGCGGCGTTTATGCGCGGGCCGATTTTGAGGCGTCGACGTTCGACGCCGACATCTTGGGACGCGGCACCACCAACGTCGACTTCAACGCGCCGATGCGAGGGTCGCTGGCGCAGGTGCGGCAAAGCGACACGGTGCGCCTCGCCGTCGGCGCCGATGCGGTGCATCTTACGCGCGCCGATCACGCTGTCGTCGAGAAGAAAGTCAAGCTGCCGGTGCGCTGGATCAAAGGCTTCACCGAAGTGCAGGCGTACCTGCCGAGCATGCGGCCTCGCTTCACCATCACGGCGACCGAGGCGGTGCGCTTCCTGCGTGCATTGCCGCGCGGCGGCAGTCCCAAGCAGGCGTCCTGGGTGACAGCGCTGGGAAGGGGCCTGCGCCTCTCCCAGCGCGAAACGAAAGGGGCGGTACGCATCACCGGCCCGGAGCGCGTGCGCATCCTGGAACCCATGTTGATGCACGCCAAGGAACTTAACATTTGGGCGGACGACAGCTCGGCCGTCAGCGCCTGGGAAGTCGTTTTTCCGACGGGGCGTTTCTCGATCCTGATCAGCCCCGAGTTGTCGCGCGGGTTCTCCGGCGAGGGTCAAATACTCTCGAACCTGGCGAGCAATTTAGGCAATGAAGCACTGCCACAGGTGAAGGCCGCGTTGCATTGGCAGGCGCGCATCGACACGACCGACGTGAGCAGCCGAACGGATCTGACGCCGGCTCAGGTGGAAGCCGCGCTCGCGCTACTTGGCAGCCGGGGTCTGGTCGGCTACGATTTGGCGCGCGGCGCCTACTTTCATCGCCAGCTGCCGTTTGACATGGACAAAGTGGAATCCTTGCACCCGCGTTTGCTTGATGCGCGAAAGCTGGTCGAGGAGAAATTAGTGCGTGTCGTCCATCAGGCCGGCATCGGCAATGAACTGCGTGCCGAGGCCTACGTCCAAGGCACCGACGTCGAACACCGCGTCTGTTTGCGCCCCGAAGCCGATACCTGTACCTGTCCGTGGTACGGCAAACACCAAGGGGATCGCGGCCCGTGCAAGCATGTGCTCGCCGCCCGGCTGGTGATGGACGATGACGAGTCGGACGCGTAACCGACGCTCACGCGTCCGGCTCGTCGCTTTTGACTGAGTGTATTTATGACTCCCCAAGACTTGACGACCCTTATCGAGCGCGGCCCCACGGAGCAGATGGTTGCGGCGCTGGCGCCGTTGACGGAGGCGGAGCGCAAGAAACTCGCCAAGGAAGTAGTGGCACTGCGCAAAGAGATCTCACGAAGAGAAGCGGAGAAAACGCGATTGGAAATGGAGCGATTTCGGCGGCCTCCGACGCCGCCGTCGCCGTGCCCTTTTTGCGGCAAGATGCTGCGAACCGCGGCCTCCCAGCAATGCTTCGAGTGCGGCAAGAATTGGCACGAACCCAAAGCGGAAAGCCCTTCGGTTCGATGGACTTGCGATAGCGCCGTGCGACTCAATCTCGCGCTCATGGCGGTCGGCCCGTGGACGGAAACGCAGCGCATCCGAGTTTGGAATGTGACGCAGTCGCTCAATCGGAGACAAGACGACTTAGAATTCCTCTTCCGAATCATCAAAGATCGCAAGCCGGATTGGCTGTCGAAATGGGCCGACAAGGAACTTGCGGTTGAGAATTTCTCCAATTGGGGATTGGTTCGCCGCCTGGTACGCGCGCAGTTTTGCGCCAAGCCACAAGGCGAGAATTACACATTGAAAATGGTGCGCGGATTTGTTTCGCATGAAGCCAAGAAATCGCTGAAAGATAGTTTGCTGGCCGATCCCGAATTGCTGCACGACGAAGTTTGGCGCATCTTTGAACTTAGCCCGACGCGCGGCACGATTCTTGATTCCTACGACTTGACGTACGTTCCCCAGGCGAACTATCCCTGCATGTCTTGGTCCACCACGTTGTTGGCGCTGGCCGCGGAAGGCCATCTCGACCGCCAACGCCTGCTCGCGGCATCGCTTGGCAGTTTGCTCAGGAACACCGAGGCGCGCAACACGACCTGGTTCTACAGATTTCACGAGTTTCTCAAACCAACGCCGGACGAGCGACTTGCAGTGCAGCCATCCTATTTGCAGCTACTCAGCCATCCGATTTCCGCGGTTGTCGGCATGGCGCTCGATGCCTTGGTCGTTCTGGAAAAAGCGAGGATGCTCGATGTCGGCGGGTTTCTCGATGCGGCCGGCGCTGTATTTCATCTGCAACCGAAGGCGGCGCCGCTGACGACGATCAAGTTGCTGGGCCGCATCTCAGCACGACAAACGAGGCAGGGGGCGCCTATCGCGGCGGTGCTGCTCTCGGGACTGTCGCATCCGCAAGCCCAGGTGCAACAGGCGATTATCGATCTGCTCGCCAAGCTTGGGGACGAGGCGTCCGAGGTCATCGCATCCCGTTTGCCGGACCTTGTCGATTCGCTGGCGCCATCCGTTCAGGAGCAAGCACGCGCGCTCCTACCGACCCCCGACGCGCCGCCGGACGAGACCATCGAGAGTACCGGCGCAGACGAATTGATCGAGGAAGCCCGCCGGATACCATCGCCCTGGCGCGAACAAGCCGGCATCGACGCCTTGCTGCAAGCGTTCGACGGCGTCGGTTCGTTGAAGGCGGTTGCGTTTGATCCGATGGGTGTGCCGCGCCTCGATCCCGCGCAACGTGTCGAGCCGATCCAGACGCTGGACGCATTGATCGAGCGGCTGACGATTGCGGTGGAAACGCTGGACGACGGCATTGAGTTCGAGTTGCTTCTGGATGGCCTGAGCCGGCTTTGCGATCAACGGCCGGCCGACTTCGAGGCGCGCGTCGCGCCGCTTCTGCATCGCACGCAGTCGGTGATGCAACAAGGCGCCTTGCCCACCATCGCGGCGATTGGATTGCGCTCGCTGTTAGTCAAAACGGTGCGGCAGTGGTGCGCCGAGAATGCAATGAGTCCGCGCGAAGAGCGCGATTCGATACTTGGATTTCTCGACGTGCGCGTCGGCGTGTTGCTGGTTCGGCTTCGCAAAAAGCAGGCGCTGCCATTGTTGGCATGCCCCACGCATCGGCAGGGCTGGATCGACCCCCGCACAATGCTCGAGCGTTTGTCGTGGTATGAGCAACACACCGTCGAGCCGAGCCAATTCGATTTCATTCAAGGAATCCTCCGTCTCGCCCCGGATCATCGAGCCGACGTTTTGGCCGAGGCGGGCGGCTTCCGTGGCAAGTTCGCGTCGGCGTTTCGTTTTGCCCTGGGCGGTCCACTTGAGGACAAGTCGCTTGCTCCCGCCATACTGATTGCCGCGGGCAGGGCACGGACGCCGTTCGCGGAACTGAGCGACCTGCGTGACGCGGAAATCTGGACCGGTCCGGACGCCGGCGAACCAGCTGCGTATTCGTTTGACGGGAGCAAATCAAGTACGGACGAACCGGTCGCGTGTCCTACTTGCGGAAAGACATTGCGAACGCCGCGCGCCCTGCAGTGCTTCGAATGCGGCGCGAAATGGCATGAGCAACGGCGCGCCGATCTTGCTGCCGGCAACGTTTGGATTCCCACGGAAGCCATGATTCGCTTGGCCGTCGAACCCAATGTGCCCGCGCCGGAGTTAATCCGCGACCTGCCGACCGTTCTGTTGCACGTCTGGCTCATTCCCAACGAACTGGCCTGGTCCGGAAGTGCCAGTAAAGGCGTGCTTCGCTGGGTCGCAACGGTTTGGCCGGCGAATCCCAGCCCGTTTTTCGCGATCGGCATCCGCCTGCGCCGCGCGTCTTTTTCAGTAGCGAGCATCTATCGCCAGCGCGCCGTTTTTCTGGAGTCCTTGTTCGACCCCGATGTGCCTTTCACGGAGACGGCTCAATTGCTGGTGGCGCTTGCGCTGAATCAAGCGGAGTCGGAAGTGGCGAACCTCGCCGTGGACGCGCTGATCGAATTGATCGGCGATGGCCGCTGTGTCGGTCCCGAACTGGGGAACGTGCTGCGGTCGCTGGTCACGACGGACCTGGTCAAATTCAATCGGCTCACCAAGCACCTCGAAAACGTGGGGCGCGCGTCGCCGTTGCATGCCCATGCTTGTGCGGAAATCGTACAAACAGCGTGCGCGGGACTCGCTGATATTCCGAAAGATTTGCATCTGCTCCTGACGCCGTTGCTGGAGTGGCTGACATCGCTCAACCAAGGCGTCCGGGACGAATTCCGTCCCGTCCTGGAAAAAACGACGACCGGAAAGGCCGGCGCGCTGGCCAAGCGATTGTTGCAACGGACTTTCGAGGCGAAAGGACCGCAGCAATTCCTCGTCGACGCCTTAAACGGGCGCTTGCGGCGCGCGCGGCGCTGGGAAGCGCTTGAGCAGCCCGCGGAAAATGGGACGTGCGAAAAAACCAACAGCGACGCTCGGAAGGTTCGTGCCGGCGGCGGCCTCATGTGTTAATCGTGCGTCCGGCGCGCCTTTCGCCAGGTCCAGAAGTAGGGTACGGGCTTCCTTTGTCGCGATCCATTCAAGTATTTCGACTGACCTTAGTTCGCGGAGCTTGGCGGATGGGACCGATTCGGTCATCTCTTTGATAATTCGTTCGGCGCGCCGACAGGTCTCGAGTGTTGGGGGGTTCGCCACGACGGCACGGAGCGCGGCCGCCGTTGCCGGCCAGAAATCTTTGAGCTCCGCCGATGCCCGCTCCCGAGTCGCGAAGTTGCCGTCACCCAGGTCGATGATCATTGCCTTCACGCGCGCAGGGTCCGGCCCAACCGCGGGGCTGACTCGTGCGGCGAACCATTTGACCGCCTTGCTGGGCGCAGCGAGGAATTGCGCTTGTGCGTGAAACCCCGTCTTGCCGTCGGGGGAGGCGAGGGCTGCCCATGCCTCGGCGAGGGTTGCCTTGACAGAAGGTTCTGGCGGCAGGACATCCCACCCGAGGACGACGGTGTCGAGGCCTCCCGTGAACAGCCTACCGTCCGGACCGAACGCCAGGGCGGTAACGCGGTCCCTGTGTCCTCGGTACTCGGCACGCACGGTCCATGTCGACGTCTCCCATAGGCGGATGAGGCCGTCCCTCGACGCGGTGGCCAAGGTGCGCCCGTTGGGCGCGAACGCCGCGCTCCCCGCTCCCATCGCCCTGTCCGACAACTGGGTCTTTACCGCTCCCCCGGTCGCCGCGTCCCAGATCGCCACATGGTCCGTGGGGCTGCTTGCGAACGGGTTCTCTGACCAGGTGGCGACAAACCGTCCATCCGGCGAAAAAGCGAGACCGTTCGCCGAGTTCATATAGCCGTTGAATCTGCGCCTGCCAATTCTCCCCCCGAGATCGACCCGTAGAACGGCGTCGGTCGCCGCGTTCACCGAAGTCAAGCGCACACCGAGTTTTGGCCCTGCCTTGCCCGTCGCCACGTCCCACAAGCCGACCGGCACGCCCCGATCCAAATCCGCGATGGCCAATGTCTTGCCGTCCGGCGAGAGCGCGACCCGCCGGTTGGCGTAAGGGAAGTCGTAGACGTCGCGGCGGAAGGTATTTTTTTCGGTTTCGGCGTCGGTGTAAGCGGAGAACGAAAACCGCTCTTTCCCGGTGTCGACGTCCCAAAGCCGGACCGACGAGGCGTCCCGGTCGACAGTGATGATGGTCTCGCCGTCCGGCAAGAACGCTTCCACGTTCGCATCGTCCCTGAAGTTGGGGAATCGGTCGATGAATCGTTCTCCCGCGACGTCGTAAAGCCGAATCCGCCTGCCGCCGTGGGTTCCCGCGCCGACCCAGGCCAGGAACCGGCCGTCCTCGCTCGCGACGACGCCGCGCTCGACCCCGCCAACGATTCGGCGAGGCGAACCCGCTTCGGTCGGGTTCCAGGCGTAAAGATCGCCGTCCTGGTCGATGGTAAACAGGCGTCGGCCGCCGGCAGTAACCAAGATCTGTTCCACGCCGCTGTCCTGCGCGGTCCGAGGCGTCAACTCACGGCCGCTAGCCGGATCCCACCGGTAGATCGCTCCACTTACGGCGCCGGTCAAGACGGAGCCGTCCCGATTAAACGCAAGTCTTCCCGCGCGCCGCTCGATCGTGAGCCGTTCCTTGCCGGTCGCAGGGTCGTACAGGTAAATCTTGTCGCCGGCGGCGGCGATCGTTTTGCCGTCGGGAGCGAAGGCGACGCTCGTGATGTCCTCGCCGATTTTGGGGAAGTCAATCGGTTCCTTACCGGATCACCTTGCCGGTTTCCACCTCGATCAACTGGACGGCGTCTCCCATGAGCGTGGCCGCCAAATGCTTGCCGTCGGGCGTGAATGTCAACCAGTCGGTCATCGCCCGCGACCCTCCCGTGTCCCCCAGGTACTTGAACTTGCGCAGTTCTTTCCCCGTCGCCGCGTTGCGGAAGTAAAGGAAGCGGTCGTCCTTGGCGGCCAAGGTTTTTCCGTCCGGCGAAAGTCCCACGGCCTCGATGCCCCGCCCGAATTCATACGGGAGGACATGAAGACAGCGTCCGTCGGTGAGATCGAATACTCGTGCAGGCACGAACGAGGCCCACCCGGCGGCCGCCACGGCGAGTTTTCCGTCGGTGGACACGGCCATACTTTCGATCTTGCCGCCAAGTCGGTACTTGGCCGTGCCGAGGCGAACCGTGCCGTGGGCCGTTAGCGGGTCAACAGCGGGATCGCCGTCGATCGTGCCAAGCGCCGCAGGCATTGGAGCAGGCAGACTCGCCGCCGGGGCACGATCTTCGTTAAGCACCCAGTATCCACAGCAAGCGACGGCGCCCAGGAACGCAATCGCCACCAGGGATCCCAGCGACTTGCCCGATGTGGAAAAGAAAAAGCCGATCCCTTTTCGGAGCGCGGAGGCGGCGGAGACGCCGGCCGTCCAACTTCCAAACCCGGGCGCGCTTGCCGCAGCCAATGTCGCCGCCTGAAGTTGGCTGGGCGCCACCACCGTGCCGGAGGCCAACAATCCCGCCCAGGCCGCCGGCAACGTGACGCCCCGGCCCCGGAGGCGCGCTTCGAGCAGTCGTCGAGCCTGCGTCAACCGCCGCCGCAAGGTGTTGAGACTCCAGCCGAGTTGCCGGGCCGCCTCGCCTTGGGTTCGTCCTTGTAGGTGGCAAAGCACCAGCGGGGTCCGGAGCCGCTCAGACAGTTGCTCCACCTCGTGGTCCAGAATTCCGAGCGCCTCTTTCCAGGCCAAGCTTTCCGGGGCCTCTATCGCAACGTCGCAGATTTCGGAGGGGAATTCCCTCGATTTGCGCCGCCGGGCGCGCACGGCGAGTCGAAAAGCGACACCGTGTAGGAAGCCCGGGAGCGCGGCAGCGCGTTGGATTCCATTGGCGCGTTTGGCAAGGACGAGAAAGGTGGCCTGAAATACGTCCTCGGCCGCCTGGGGATCCTGCAAGATCCGACGACAAACGTCGAGGACCATCGGGCCATGACGGCTGACAATCGCCGAGAACGCCTCTTCGCTGCGGCGGCGGTGGCCAACTCAACGGCGAGATCCTG
>Ga0163144_10028484_pt1 | contig 10771 bp, 10 predicted proteins | sample OliLak19BULKMAT1_FD_123175 | JGI IMG/M metagenome (GOLD analysis project Ga0163144, IMG submission 123175) | Freshwater microbial mat bacterial communities from Lake Vanda, McMurdo Dry Valleys, Antarctica - Oligotrophic Lake LV.19.BULKMAT1 | ecosystem: Environmental > Aquatic > Freshwater >... | reverse complement strand
GTGCTCAGCGCAGGTTGCGTATCGAGCAGGGCACTCATCGCGGCGAGATCGGCCGCATGCGCATGCGCAATCCACGGCGCGGTGAGGGGCAACTGCGATGAGGACTGACGCATCCGGTGGTACGTCCGGCTGATGACGTGGGACGTCTCGACAACGCCAACGTATATCATCGTCGCGAGGATGCCATACGGGATGCGACTCGCGTTGCGGGTGCGCCACTCGCGACCGCTCATTCGACTTTCCCTCGCGCTCTTAGTTTCAGGACGGACACAAGCTAAGTCAGCAGGCGGTTTGCCGGGTCCTCAGCGTGCGAGAAACGGCAACTTTGCCGTGCGGGAGTGAGAGGTGGGCGTCTCCCGCGGCGCCGCGGGACAGGTCGCCGCGGCCGGAAGCTCTTGCGGCTGTTCGACGCGCGCGAGACACACGCCTGTATGATAGGCCGCGCGCGCGGGAGTTCGGGTGACAGCGCGCCCTCCATGAAACTTGTGCCTGTTGCTTGGCTCCACTGACGGCGCCCCCTAGAGAATGGCGGATTGCCGTTTCTTGGAGCGATTCTACATTAGGGCGCTCCATGTTTGACTACGTCTGTGCCCTGCAGTTTGAAGATCCAGTAGCTTTGCCTGGTGTCCACGGACATGACGCAGCTCACTGCTCGTCGACCGCCGCTCAACGAGCTCAAACCAACATCACCAATCGGGGAACCAGTATGAAGGTTGTCTTGGTAGTCCTTGCCTTCCTTGCCTTCCTTGCCGCTGCTTTCGGCGCGCTTTCTCTTTCGAATGCGACAATGGGTGTGGGCTTCATATGTCTCGGCTGCTTAGCTGCCGTCGGGGCGCGAATTGCCCAAGCTTCAGCGCACCATACGGAGCTGCTGAAGCGTATGGCGAACTAGACGTTCAGTCGTATGCCTTCAGGTTTGGTATCGCTCGCCCTCGCCGCCAGCAATCTTTAAGATGCTCTCGTCAACTTTGGGAGCCACGCCGTTCGAGAATCCAGCGCAGGTCGTCGAAGCGCTGTACGACGCAATACGCACCGGAAACGCGCAGGAAATTTGTGTGCGCATCTCGCCCGAGATGCGCAACCGAGTATAGGTCGCGCGATGTATCACACGGACTGCCGCGCAAGCAACAGGACTTGGAGTCGTTCTCCTCCGGAACAGTGTTAGCCGCCGCGCAAAGACATCACGAGATTGTGAGCGATGCGCGCGATCCTCACCTCTCCGATGCAGACGTGTCCGTAAACGCAGTCCTCGCAATGAGCGCGACAGCGCGTTGCTTTGCCGCCGTGTCGATGGGTCCGATTGCGGAATCGGACAAAGCGGCGTGGGTGCTGATGCACGAGGAACTGGCGTCGGAGTTCGAGTGCGATCCCGCAGCGCGGGCGCCGCTCCCGTTCGATCGCGCGTACACGCTCGAGGAGTTGTATGCGATGAAGTATTGCCCGAGCATGCCACCGCGCCCCGTTGAACTCAAACGGTATCACAACACATGGAAGGTGATGCTGGGAGCAGAAGGAACCCTTCCGCTTCCGGGCTATGGCAACTCGGTTATCTTTTTCCCGACCAACGGCCCATAGCCCGGTGTAGAATCCACCTATGCCCGCTCCCCTCCCCACCCTCACCCTCGCAGCCACACTTATGTGCTCGCTGCTCGCCACCCCAAGCTCGGCGCAAACCACCTGGCCCCAGCACTCCCGCGAGCGCCCCACACCACCCGTCCAGCGCGCCCCCGCCCTCACCGCGCCGGTACCACCACCGTCCGGCGCCACGATCCTCTTCGACGGCCGCTCCCTCGCCGCATGGCACGCCGGCAACAACCCCGCCCCCTGGCGCGTCCTCCCCGACGGCACCCTCGAAGTGGTCCCCGGCGCCGGCAGCATTGAGACGCGCGAATCGTTCGGCGATGTGCATCTGCACATCGAGTGGACCGCGCCCAATCCGCCGGTGGGCACCGACCAGAACCGCGGCAACAGCGGCGTGTTCCTCATGCGCCAGTACGAAGTGCAGGTGCTCGACTCGTACAACAATGTCACCTACGCCGACGGGCAGGCGGGCGCAATCTACGGACAGTATCCGCCGCTCGTGAACGTGACCGCACCACCCGGCGAATGGAACAGCTTCGACATTGCGTTCCGCGCGCCGCGCTTTGCGCCCAACGGCACTGTGCGCGACTCCGCCCGCATGACGGTGCATCACAACGGCGTGCTCATTCACGACAATCGTGTACTGCTCGGGCCCACCTCACACACCGTGCGCGCGCCGTACGAGGTTCACGAGAGTGTGCTCCCGATCGCGCTTCAGGATCACGGCGCACGCGTGCGCTTCCGCAACATCTGGGTGCGACCGCTGACGGCGCGTCCATAAAACCAGACAGCGCCGCGAGATTCGAGATAACTCGCGACGCCTGCTCAGTTCACCACATCATACACAGACTTCACACCGTTACTCGAGTACAAAGTCTCCAATCCGTCCCCACGTTTGCACCCGGTCGGCCGTCACCTTGATGAGCGTCACGTCCGGATCTTCCGGACCGTTCTCAAACCACGCTTCCAACGACTTGTGCCAGAGCTGCTTCTTGAGGTCGACGTCACCGATCACCGTGCCGGTGCCCCACACCGAAATGAAACTGGGGCCCTGGTTGTCCGCGAACGTCAGCTGCACTCGCGCATCCTTGGAAATTTCAGCGACCTTGCTCGAACTGGACCGCGCAAAAAACCAGTTATCTCCGTCGTACCGCACCTCGCCGTTGTTCGACATCGGGCGTGTGTTGACCCCATGCTCGCCAACCGTCTGCATCATGCAGAAATCAATCTTGGCCATCGCGTCAGCGACAGCAGCGAACTCTTCTGTTTTCTTCATGGCGTGGTCCGGTGAGGATGTGCAAGCGTCCCGCAAATCCGCACCATCGTGCTGATACGCGCGCGTGGTCGGGCCATCACGTTGTGGTCTCAGTACGGTAGGCCGTGGCGGACCGTATGTTCCAGCGAGCCGCTGCCTTCATGATCCCCTGACCCATTGCTGTCATCCGTTCCCGTACGCTGCGACAAATCGGACAGGCGCCGAGCTGGGGCTCGCGTCCGAATCGTACGGACACCGGACCGAGCGTCTCGACTCTGCTGTTGACCGTATCCGTAACGACAACCGTGATCGTGAGCGTACCGCCGCGCAGCGTGCCGCTGAATCGCGCCGGCAGAGTGGGCCCCATCTGCACGGGGTACGCGCGCAGGAGGTACTCACCGTCGACAGCGAACCGGCCGTCCGGCGCAGTCTCCAGCGGCACCTTGAAGTTGCCGAATGTGCACCCGATGTGCACGTGCGCGAGCGAATCGTCAACGATCACACCGGCGTTCACGCCGCCCCACGTGCCGGCGATGAGCTGTCGCCCGCTCGCGGGAACAGTGGTCGACTCGTGACACGCCGTCGCGATGACACACAGGAGAGGAACCCAGCGGGCGTTCATACCCTGATCTACCCCAGCCGTCGCAACCGGATCGTCGCCCTACTCAAACCACGATCCGCCGAGCTCCACCTCGCAGAGCTCCGACGGACGTGCGGCGTCATCCGGATCAACGACTACATAGGCGCGCGTCGGCGTTCGCGGTGACAACACCAGCCCTTCAACTTTGTCGACGAGCGTCCGGCCGTAGTCGTCGGTCAGCTGTGCGTAACGCACATGACCTGAGGGCGCGATCACACCAATCGCGGATCCAGCGATGGTCCCGTCGCGCGTGGAATCTTTCGACGCCTCAGCGGCGGCGGAGTACAACACGTGCGCGCCATGGAGTGCGGCATCAGTAGAGCCGAGCGACACGTCATCGATCGCACCGAGCATATAGCGCACCACATCAACAGGCGCGGGTGGATTGCGTGCGGTCGGATCCGCCAAATAATGCAACAGCGCACCCATCTCTACGTCGCAGGTGGCATTCTGCGGCATCAACCCACGGCGCGCCTTGCCGTTCCCGCGGCCAAAGAGACGGAGCACGTCGCCATCCCGCAACGCACCTTCAATGTTCATATCGCTACCGGCAAACGATGTCTCGGCTTCGAGTGCATCGTACCACGTCGCGGCATCATGCACCACAATACGCAGTGCAGGTTCGTGGAACGCGTCGACCTGCGCCACGTGCCGCCGCCGCGCTGTTGAGCCGGATCCGAATGCCAGCAATTGCGGCCCGTCAACGGTGTCCATACTCACGCAGGCTTCGAGATCCAGCTTGAACTGTTTGTTGCCGCGATGCTCATCAAACTGTCGCAGTCCGCCTTCTCCGGCCGGTAACGCGATGGCGTGCACGTTGGCATCGTCGGGCCGAATCATCGCGATAAAGTTGGCGTCGTCCTGAATCACGGCAATGCGGTCGCCAATCCACGCCAGACTTGAGGCGGCGCGCACGTGTGCGGGTCGATCCAACGTCGCATCAGCATCCTGCGAATAGTGCAACGGTCGACGGGATACGATCGTCGCCCGCAGCGATGCATCTGGCGTCGCGGTACGCACAATCGGCCCTGATTTATCGCGCGTCATGTCTGGCCTCCTTCGTGGTTGCGCCAACACTTCCGGTAGATTACCGTCGATCGCGATTCACCCAACTCCAGGACCGCATGAACTTCCCATCGCTCGTCGCCGCTGCTGCGCTGGCACTCTGGTCCGCCGCGTTCCCGCACCCACTGCATGCACAAGCATCAACAAACATTCGCGACGTCGCACCCGGTGGTGGTGTGCTGGTGGTCAAAGCCGACGGCTCCGTTGCCACATGGGGACGATCGGCGGCGGGCATGATTCAGGTACCGGCCATCATGACGTTGCCGGGCAAAGTGCTGCGTGTGGCGGTTGGCGGCTCCAATCTGGGATCGTTCACCGGCTACGCGCTGCTCGAAGATGGCACGGTGATGTCGTGGGGTGCGAATGATGTAGGGCAGCTCGGCAACGGATCGGCCGGCACCAATGTGGAGCTCGGCCGGTATCCCAAGCCGTCACCCACGCCGCAAGTCGTCACCGGGCTCACGGACATCATTGACATCGACGCCGGCGACAAGCACGCGTTGGCACTGCGCCAGGATGGCACGGTGTGGGCGTGGGGCTGGCGTGAAAACGGTGTGCTCGGCGATGGCGAGACACCGCCCAAAGGCTCACTGCGCGTGCTGGCCGCGGCGGCGCCGATTCAAGTGCCAGGGCTCCGTGACATCGTTCGCATCGTGGCCGGACCGCTGCACAACCTCGCGCTTACTCGTGACGGGCGCGTGATGGCGTGGGGCAAAAACGGAAATGGTGAGCTTGGTCTGGGAACCCGCGTGACGGGTTGGACGCCGGCGTCGGTTTCAGGTCTCGATCGCGTGATCGGTATCGCCGCAGGTCATGGCGGCAACAATGGCGGCGTCTCGGGCGCGCTGCGTGACGATGGCACGGTGTGGACATGGGGGACAAACGCCTCATCCATGATCGGCAACAGCCGCAGTCCCACCCAACCCGATCCCGAGGGCGTGCTCCACACTGTGCCGGAACAGGTGAAGACCATTGTGGGTGCAGTGCAGCTCGCCATGGGTGGTGGGCATGTCGCGGTGGTGCTGGCCGATGGCACCGTGCGCATGTGGGGCCACAATGGGTACGGACAGATTGGCCTTGGCAACTCGACGGACGCGTACATCGTGCGACCGGTGCGCGTGCCGGGCCTTACCAATGTCGCCGCGGTGCATCTTGGCAACATGCGGTCGTATGCCGTGCGCACCGACGGGACATTCTGGGCGTGGGGATTTCAGCATCTGGATCGTGGCGTACTTTCAAAGCACCTCAAGGTGCCAGCGAAGCTCGAGTTGCCATAGTGTGGACAGCAGGCAACTCCGGTAGCAAGTCGCTTGCGCGTGCTGCGCACTGAACGCAACTTCACGTACCTATGGCTACTCTCCATCGCAGTTGATCGCTTCGCTCGCCGATCGCTACCGCATCGAGCGCGAGCTGGGCGCAGGTGGCATGGCGACCGTCTATCTTGCGTACGATCGCAAACACGATCGTCACGTCGCGCTCAAGGTACTGCACTCCGAGTTGACACACGCGTTTGGCCCGGAACGTTTCATGCGGGAAATCACGACCACGGCACAGCTGCGGCACCCGAACATTCTGCCGCGCTTTGATTCCGGGGAGGCCGAGGGACTGTTCTACTATGTGATGCCGTTCATTGACGGCGAATCACTACGCGTGCGTCTCAATCGTGAAGGCGCGATGTCCAGCGCTGAGGCTGAGCGCATTCTTGACCAGGTGGCGGACGCAGTGAGCTATGCGCACGGACGGGGTGTGGTGCATCGTGATATCAAGCCGGAAAACATCATGCTCGAGAACGGTCATGCGGTCGTGGCCGATTTTGGCATCGCGCATGCCGTGCGCGGGGGCAACGAGAAGCGCACCATGGTGGGTCTCGCCCTCGGTACGCCGCAGTACATGAGTCCGGAACAGGGGAGCGGTGACCTTGTTGATGCGCGCAGCGATTTGTACGCGCTGAGCTGTGTTGCCTACGAGCTGATTGCCGGAACGCCGCCCTTCTCGGGACCGTCTCCCATGGCGGTGATGGTGAAACACGCCATTGAACCGGTGCCGTCGCTGCAAATGGCACGGGTGGATGTCACGGCATCACGCGCGCAAGTGGTGGAGCGTGCGCTCGCCAAATCACCGGCAGATCGATACCCCACAATCCAGGCGTGGCGCGAGGCGCTCCAGCGCGCGCTCCGACCGGACGGCGACGCCGAGAGTGGGAAGGCCGCTGCGCCCGCGATATACCGCGCCGAATCCAGCCACGCCGTTGCTCGGTCGCGAATCGAATGTGACGAGTGACCTCGACCGCATTCGCAGCAGAGCGCGTGTACTCACCACTTCCGGACACGGCGGCACGGGGAAAACACGGTTCTCCATTGAGCTCTTTCGGCGTCTTGCGCCGGAGTATTTGGAGGGCGCAGCGTTTGTGTCGCTCGCCGCGGTCACGTCCGCTGCAGATGTGCTGCCGGTGATCGGCGTCTCGCTTGATATTACGGAAGCGCAGGGACGTCCGGCCGTTGATGCACTCTGCGCAGTGATCGGATCACGTCGTACCCTGCTGGTGCTCGACAATTTTGAGCAGGTGCTCGATGCGGCGGGAGATATTGCCGAGTTGGTGGCGCGCTGTAGCGGGTTGGAGGTGGTGGCCACGAGTCGTGCGCCGCTCAAGACTGCGGCGGAGTCGGAGTTCGTGCTGCCACCACTTGATTTGCCGGACGCTGATGCAAGCGTCGACATGATGCGCACGTGTGCCTCGGTTGTACTCTTTCTGCAGCGCGCGGAAAAGGTGAAGGCCGGGTTCGCGCTTCACGCGGAGAACGCGCATGCCATTGCGTCGATTTGCAGACAGTTGGATGGCTTGCCGCTGGCGCTGGAACTTGCGGCCGCACGGATACGGATTCTCGAACCCGCGGCGCTGCTGCAGCGGCTTGATCACGCAATTGATCTCTTGACATCAGGTGACCGCGATCTTCCGCTGCGCCAACGCACATTGCGCGCAACGATCAGCTGGAGCTATTCGCTGCTTGACACGTCGGAACAACGTCTGCTGCGCCGTACCTCCGTGTTTCACGATGGATGGACGCTCGAGGCGATGGAACAGGTGTGCTACACCCGCGATGATCGCCACCGCGCGCTTGATGAACTTGATTCGCTGGTTGAGAAAGGACTCGTTCGTGTTGTTGATGCCGCGGGACGCTACTCGCTGCTGGAAACAATTCGGGCGTTTTCGGCGGAGCAGCTGCATGCGAGCGGCGAGGCGGAAGTACTCCGGCACGCGCATGCGCAGTGCTTTCTCGCATTCGCCGCTGGTGTTGACGCGGGGTTTCGTGGTCGCGGCCAGCTCCGTGCGGTGCAGGGCGCACGCGTCGACAACGCGAACCTGAACGCCGCGATTCAGTGGCTCACAGCGTGTGCACGCTCCGGCGACGCCGCGTCGCTTGAACACGGCTTGTCGATGGTCGGGCACCTGAACTGGTACTGGCACAGTGGTGGACAACATCTCACCGCCCGGGACATGGTCGATGCGCTGCTCGGCATCGGCACGCACAATGTTGAGACTCGCGGACGCGCGCTGGCGTTGCTGTCCCGTTGCATGATCGGCACGGTTGCGAACGAGTGGGAGCAGTCACTTTCGTCAGCCGCCAGCGCACTCGTGATTGGCGATGCCATCGGTGATGAGGCGCTCGGCGCAGAAGCAGCCATGTTTCTGGGCTACGGCCGACTGCAAGCCGGCTCGATGACAATCAAGGGCATGTTGCTCTTCGCCACTGGCAATGTTGATGCCGGTATGTCGCTGGTGGACGAGGCGTTGGTCATTCAGCGACGAATCGAAGACAACGAGATGGGCGGCCTCGCGCTCAGCTTTCTGGCGCAGATGACGTTCGCGAAGGGCGAGCACGCCCGCGCGTTGGCGTTGTATCGCGACGCATTACACGCGCTTGAAACCGTCGGTGATAAACTCGAGATCGCACGCGTTCACGGTGAGATGGGATGGACTGCGTTGGCCGCCGCCGCCGTGACCGCCGCGCGAAGTGTATTTCAGCGCGCCGTGCGCAGCTATGAAGACGTGGGCAGCGTGCCAGGCACCGGTCAGGCGTTGATGGGGTTGGCCGCGGTTGAGGCGGCGGCCGGCAATGCGGAGCGTGCGCTTCAGATTGCCGCGTCAGCCGAGGCCTATTCGTCGCGCGCGGGGATCGTGATTGATCATCCCATGGGTCCCGGAGTGCTTGGTCGCATCGAAGCACTGAAGGCGTCCATTCCGCGCAGCACGCTGGCCGGGATTGATGCGCATGCGAAGCTGATGACTCCGGACGAGGTGTTGGCGACTGGTGAGTTGATACCCGGCAGCGCACGCGCGATTTATGGACAGCGCGTGCGCATTGACCAACTCGGCGAGCGGGCGCGGCGTGCGCTTCCGCCTGGTGTGCGCGATGTGGTGCTCGTGCCGTGGGCCTACGGGCCCGACTGCCGGCCGCTGCCATGGAGTCGCAGCGCGCGGTGGGTCACAGATACGCGCAGCGGTGTGTTTGCCGCGCAGCTGCGCCCGAGAGAACATTGGGCCGGCGACGTGCCCACGTTTGACATCACCCCGTTCAATCAGCCGTACCGCGATCCGTCGCCGGACTCGACCGTAAGTGACGGGATGCCCCGTGCGCGCGTGCGCGCCGACACGTCACTCGCCGGCAGATGGCCGGCGATCGAGTTCTATCGCGAAACACGCTGAGCGCAGCGCGCACCTTACAGGCGCTCAGCGATACCCGATTACCTCAAGATCCGGCACGCGCCTGAAATGTGCGACGTTTGCCGTCACCAGCGGAACGTCGTGTGACACGCAGGTGGCGGCGATCCACAGGTCGTTCGTTCCGATAAGTGCGCCTCGCTCGCGCAATGCCCGGGTGATGCGGCCGTAGAGGAGCGCCGCCGCCTCGTCGACATTGAGGAGCGTGTGCAACTCCCGCACCGCACGTAGCATCGGATGCTCATTCTGCTCGAACCCCTCGGCGAACTCGCCTAAGACGGTTACCGGTAGCAAGAGTTCAAGCTCGGGCGCAGCGCGCAGAAACGTGTGCGCCGCGCCGTCGGCTTCGCCGCGCAGCCGTTCCCGCTGTAGGTCGATCAGGAACGTCGTATCGAGTGCGACACGTCCGGCCACGGATCCTCCGGCGCTGAGTCGTCTCGCTGAGCTTGCTCGAGTCGGTCGAGCACGGCCTCGTCGACAGGCGGAATCGCACCAATGGCATCGAGCAGCGCACCCGAAGTTCGTGGCGGCTCGGGCCACATGGCGCGCTTGATCACCATGGAAAACGACTCGCCGCGAGCCCGCCGAGCACGTCGCAGCCGCTCGTACGCTTCAATGTCGATGGAGATCGTCTTGGAAGCCATGCATGCATATATACATGCATGTACTGCAAAGTCAATCCATCGCCGCCTTCTCCCGCTTCAGCAGCCGGTCATACCACGCGCCCAACGTCTCGTGAAAATGCGTGAACTCGCTCACGTTGGTCATCGGTACGCCGTGCCCACCGTTCACATAGTTCACCCACTCCACTTCCTTGTTCAGCCGGCGCAACGCGTAGTACATCTCGCGTGTGTTGATCGCGGGCACGTTGTGATCCTCACCGCCGGTCATGAGCAGCAGTGGCGTGGTAATACGATCGGCGAACAGCACCGCGGAGTGCTCCACATATTTGAGCGGCGCCTCCCAAAGCGTGGCGCCCATGCGGTCCTGGCTGCGTTCGGCGGCGTGCGTGTTGCGGTTGCCAAGGCGTGGCGAATCGGTGTAGAACGAAATGAAATCCACCTTGCCCGAAATATTGATCGCGGCCTTGAATCGCTTCGTTTGCGTGATGAGCAGGTTGGTGGCATAACCGCCGTAACTGGTGCCATGCACACCCAGACGCGCTGAGTCGGACACACCACTCGTTATAAGATGATTGGCCGCGGCCGTCACACCCTTGAGCCACGCCTCGCCGGGGTACCCGGTTTCGAAGCTCACACTGGGCTTCATCACGGCGTAGCCGCGTGAGGCGAGATAGTTCGCGGTGGGATCGAAGCTGTCGTCGAAGAATGTTTCGTACACCAGAAACACGGTGGGCGCGGGACGCACACCGCCAATGGGATGGTAGAGCACGCCCCACTGCGGCGTACCGTCGGCATCGAGATAACGCACGAGCTCAGTGCGCGCGAGCCGGCCGGCGGTGAGCTGCGGATTGGCGTCGTGCACCTTGCGCAGGTTGCCGAGTGATGCG
>Ga0163144_10028483_pt1 | contig 10772 bp, 7 predicted proteins | sample OliLak19BULKMAT1_FD_123175 | JGI IMG/M metagenome (GOLD analysis project Ga0163144, IMG submission 123175) | Freshwater microbial mat bacterial communities from Lake Vanda, McMurdo Dry Valleys, Antarctica - Oligotrophic Lake LV.19.BULKMAT1 | ecosystem: Environmental > Aquatic > Freshwater > Lake... | reverse complement strand
CGAAGGCAAGACCGGCAAAGTCAAATTCACAAGCCGAACCGACTACCACCCGTTCCGAATCAAAGACGACGCCCCGGTGGTGCAGCGAGCGATCGAGGCTGTGAAAGCCATCGACCGCGAGCCTAGCACCAAGGTGACCAACGGCGGCCTCGATGCCAACTGGATGGTGAAGCACGGCATCCCCACGGTTACCTTCGGCGCAGGCCAAAACGACATCCACACGGTGAAGGAATGGGTCGATGTGCCGGAGTTCCTGGAAGGCTGCAAGCTGGCAGTGGAGTTAGCAAAAGGGTAAGGAATCGAGCAAGAATAAGTCACCGACTTTCACCGATCAAGAAGTGGCGATGCGAGGCGGAGCCTGAAGCGTGAGCGAAGCGACGCCTCGTAAATTCGGGGGAGAGAGAACGGCGTCCCTTCGCTCACGCTTCAGGCTCCGCCGTTCCCTCTCCCCGAATTCGGCAAGTTATTGTTGCGAGAGTCTTAAGTGCAAATCACGATGAGATCGGACGCGTTGATTTCTCCTCGGTCTAACAAGTCAACGGGGCACACTTTATTTCAGTGCCCCGTTGTCTTCCCAGGGCATGCCATGTCCCCGAATCCATTTGACCATTGATGAGGAATTTGGATTCCATCTCGTTGCCCCTCCCTACAATCCTCCCGAGTGGGAGGCGGTGAATTGGGCCGCCCTTCTGCCATCACACCCAACTATCGCTTTTAGATCTTGCATGACGAATCCATCGACGAATGGCCAGGCGCTCTTGCTTCGTAACGTCCGGGGGATGGGTCGGGGCATCTTTGCAGGCCGACGGTTCCGAAAGGGCGAGATTATCGAAATCTGTCCGGCCGTTCCGGTCGGTATGCGGTTCGGGAAGAAATGCGATGGAGAGGTGTTGGAGCACTACTTGTTCCAATGGGGGCCTCGCGGAAGCGCAGTCGTTCTGGGCTACGGCTCAATCTATAACCATTCCAACAGTCCGAACGCCTCGTTTCGTCCCAGAATGTCAAAGCTGGAACTGGTGTTCCGAGCCCTCCGAGATATCGAGATCGGCGAACAGATCCTGGTCGACTACGAATGGCCGGACTTTCACAAGGAGCTTAAGAAAGCTCGCCGATTGCCAGGTCAATAAGAAAGCCGAGCTGACCGAGCCGTCATCATTCGCCCATCCTTCAGGAGTCGTTCATGCCGGAGCTTGGGCTCGTGATTCTGTTGCTCGCGGGTCTCATTATCGCTGGCGCAGTCTATGCGGTGGCACGCGGTGTGGACGTGCGGCTTGCCTTGCTCGTCGCCGCGTTCGCCCTTGCAGGGCTCAAGGGGGATCTGGCCCCCATCGTGGTAAAGTTCATCGCCACCTTCAGCGACGAGCAATACGTCGTGCCGATCTGCACGGCGATGGGTTTCGCTTATGTCCTTCGCCATACCGGCTGCGATCAGCATCTCGTCCGACTTCTGACCAAGCCTCTCCGTTCCGCTCGGATATTCCTGATTCCCGGAGTGGTCCTCGTTGGCTTTCTGGTGAATATTCCGGTCATCTCCCAAACCAGCACGGCCGTGTGCATCGGTGCCGTGGTCGTGCCCCTCATGCGAGCGGCACGGCTATCGAGTGTGACCATTGGGGCCACCATTCTCCTCGGCGCATCGATTGGCGGCGAGTTGCTGAATCCCGGAGCGCCGGAGTTGAACACCGTTGCCAAACGGCTATCCGAGGACGAGCAACGCGTGGTTTCTCCGAAGGAAGTTGTGCCTGCCGTGATGCCGTTGCTCTTTCCGCACTTGGCAATCGCCACGGCAATTTTCTGGGTGCTCCAGCTTCGAGCCGAGCGGAAGGCTCCTGCCATGCCAGTGCCGACTGTCGAAGTCGCCCCCGAGTCGCGCGTCAATTTACTGCGGGCAGTCGTTCCTTTGGTGCCGCTGGCCTTGTTGTTCATGGCGGGCCCGCCGCTCAATGTTTTCCGCATCCCGGAACATTGGGTCATCCCGGTGGATGGTGTGGCGAAAGGCTCGCAATATGAAACCCGTTTGATCGGCTTGGCCATGTTGATCGGCGTCTTGGCCGCTTCTCTGGCCAATCCATGGGTTGTCCGTGGCGTGCCGAAGGCATTCTTTGAAGGAGCCGGTTACGCTTTCGCGGAAGTTGTTTCGCTGATCGTGATCGCAAGCTGCTTTGCCGAAGGAGTAAAGATCGTTGGTGTGGCCAAACTCATCGGAGACGGAATTCAACAGGTGCCGGGCATGCTGATACCCGTCGCCGGCTTCGTGCCGCTGGCGTTCGCGGCCCTGAGTGGTTCCGGCATGGCGAGCACTCAGGGTCTCTATGGTTTTTTCGTCGATCCCGCGCGAGCACTCGGGGTCGACCCGAAAGAGATTGGCGCATTCGTATCGCTCGGGGCCGCCGCTGGCCGCACGATGTCACCCGTCGCCGCAGTGGCTCTCATGGCAGCCAAGCTCACAGGGACGAACTCATTCGAGTTGGCCCGTCGAGTCGCCCCACCGTTACTGATCAGCATGGCCATCGTGATCGGCCTGCGATTATTGCATCTTCTGTAGGGTGGGCGTTGGCTTTACGAAGCCCAATCTACACAACCGAGGTAACGAACACTTCCACCGTACATGCACGAATCGGACCGGATTTCGGAGGCACCGCGGGAGTTCCTTGCCATTGCTCGATGGGCACGCCCGGCAGTGGCAGCACTTCATTGAGAGCCCGCGTTTGCCCCGCGTGGCGTAGCAACACTGCGAAACCATCAGGAATCGTCGAGTCTGTTTCCCATGCCGACATTGCCCCGGCAAACACGATCTTGAAGCCGTGTGCTTCAGAAAATGTGCTGTTCAGTTTTGAACGCAGGTGGTCGCGGGTCGAGATCGAACGAATTGGCCAATCTCTGCCGAGCGATCGGGCCGAGAGCGTCAGAGATAAGAGGGCCTTGTTCGTGGCCAACAGTTTGGCTGGGTCTGCACTGACGGTCATGTACTCTTGAGCAAGCCGATACGGGTCGTGAACTCGATAAGCCCCGAGTTGTTGAACCAGCGGATGCCCAGCGGCTTCCAGCATTGTCACGTATTTCGTGTAAGCCCGCCAGTCGATTGCGAGTACCTCGTCGAAGTCGTTCGTCGGTGGCAGCAGAGCTTTTTGCCTTTCCGAGAGAACCTCAAGCAAGGCAGGATCGCGGGCAAAATTCGTCAGTGGGATCTCGCCGCGTGCGATCAGTTCGGGGAAGAGACAATCCGGATTGGTGGCAAGGTCGAGGAAGTGAATCACGACGCCGTTGGGTTGCAAGATTCGCCGCAGTTCGTCCCGAACGGCCGGCAAATTGGGAAGCGAATCGAGGACGCACAGGCCAAGAATGGCCGCGACCGAAGCCGAATCGATTGGAAGATGAGTTGCCTCCGCTTGGATCGCCCGTGCATCAGGGAAGCGTTGCCGCAGACGATCCAGGAACTGAATCGAAGGTTCGGTGTGAGTCCAGTTGGCCAAGCATTCTGAAGGAAGCCATTCGCGAAGTTGTCCGTCGCCTGCACCGATTTCGACAAGTGGAGAGTCTGAATCGCCAAGCGAAGGAACGACTTTCGCGAGAACGCTCTGCACGATCCGTCGAGTGAGCCGATCCCACGGACGACGCACGCGTTGCAAATGGTCGAGCAGAGATGGATCGCTCCATCGGCCGGATGGAGTTCGCTCATCAAATAGGCTGGCGGACATACCCTCACATTCAATTGCTTGTCTTACTTGAGCGCATCCGGTTTGATTTCCAGCAGCGTGTATGGTTGCAGCATCAGCACGTAGACCGCGCCGGCTTTCGATTGACACACTCCCAGCGTCACATGGCGGCTCGTCAATACTCCCTCCTTCGTCTTGAATGTGCCGCCGTGATACGGCATCGGCTTTCCCTTCGCGTCCGTGAATGGCGTATAGTCCGGATTCTGGATCGAAACCGGACCACGATCGCGTGGGGCCTTGTCGCCCGGCTTGAAACTCACGATGTGGTTCAGGCTGATGCCGAGAGGGCTGGCCTCCGTGACCGAGGCCCAGGCTTCGCCCATCGGGCCGACGCACAACGCTCGGCAATCCGTTGACTTCGCACCAGGCACGAGCGTGCCAAGGTCGCGGCCATTCAACGTCGTGCCGGTTTGCGTGAGGTCGTACGAGTAGAGTTTGTTTGTGCTCATCGGCACGCAATACATGGTCTTGCCGTCCGGCGTTACGTCCCAGTTGATCGGATGGCTGCCAGCGCCTGCGAGGTGCGAGTCCGCGGCCGGCGGCTTGCCGTCGGTCGTTTGCTTCAGGCGTTCGAGCTTGTCGGTTTTCGGATCGTAACGGGCGATGTCGCCACCCAGCAGTGGGTGATAGGCCCGACCCAAATGATCGAGCACAATGAAGCCATAGATGTGCTCGGTGTCGATCAACTCGCGGTACTTGCCTGTTTTCAGATCGAGAATGAGGAAGATCGCGTTTTCGCCAGGCCCCGGTCGATGGTCGGAGCAAGTTGAAATGTACGCGATGCCTCGGCTCTCGTCGGGCGTGATGCTGTTGATGCCGTGGTGCTTCACCGGAATCGGATACACCTTCGTCTCGCCCGTCGCGGGATCGTAGACCATCGGATAGCCGCCCGGATAGTCCTCGCGTTTTTCGTCCTTGTTCGGATAACCTTGCTTGGTGGCGAAGTAGATCTTGCCGCTGGCCCCGACGTTGTTGCGAGTGTGAATCTTGGCCTGCGAGCCGAAGCCTTTGATGTCCTTGCCGATCGCCTTGTGACAATCGACCACCACGCGCATCTTCCCGTTACTGGGATCGAACTCGACCAGCCAGGCGTTCACGCCGTTAGCGTGTGTGCCAACGTACAGTTTGCCGTTTTTACCTTCGATGATCGAGAAGTAGCCTTCGCCCTCAGGGGCGGTTTCGAAGGGGACCATGTGCGCCGTGGCCGGCACCCACTTCAACGGCGGCTGAGCGTTGCCGATCGTCGGCGTGACGAGCAGTGCGATGAGTGCAAACTTCTTCCACATGCCAATTCATCCTCGATGTTGCAGAGAATATTCATTCAGAGCCGCGCACGTAGCGCAGCAGAGGAAGCGGCAACCTGACAACACCCGCTTACTCCGCTGCGCTCCGTGGGCGGCTCTGATAGTGCAGCCATTTAGAGTAACTCTTGAACCGGCTCGCGTTCGTCGAGCACGTACATCGGTCGCCGGAGATGATCCGGAATGGTGATGCTCGGGTCGATGCCAAGATGCTGGTACAGCGTCGAAAGGATATTGCCTGGAGTGTACGGCGTCACCTTTGAGCGGCCGCCGTGCGAATCGGTCGCGCCGATCACCTGGCCCATCCTGAAACCGCCGCCGGCGATGACGGCAGCACCGGCATCCGGCCAGTGATCCCGGCCATCGCCACGCGAGATCTTCGGTGCCCGGCCAAACTCGCCCCAAACCACGACGCCCTCATCCTTGTCCAATCCGCGATCGTGCAAGTCGTTCAACGAGGCGTGAACTCCCCGATCGAGTTGCGGTAGCTGATCCTTGTGATCGATGAAGTTCTTCTCGTGCGTATCCCAGTTGCCGACCTTGAGAGTCACAACGGAAACGCCAGCCTCGACCAGCCGGCGGGCGCGAAGCATGTTCTCGCGGTATTTGCCGTAGCGGGCAACGTTCGCGTCGGATTCTTTTTTCATGTCGAAGGCGTCGCGCACCTTGGGAGAGGCCACTATTTCCATGGCCCGCCGCGTATACTCGTCGATGCCGGACATGCTGTCTCTCGCATCGACTTCGCGCTTCAACGTATCGAATTCCTTGAGCAGCGAACCTCGGTCGCGAAGCCGTTCCATTGGCACCCCCTTCGCGGGGCTGAGGTTCGACAGGCCTTCGGACTTCGGCGCAAACGGACGATGAGCGTTCCCCAGGTAGACCGGCCCCTCGTTGTCGTATAGTCCGGGGGGCTTGTACATCAGGCTGACGTAAGGGGGCATGCCGTCGGTTCGCGGTTGCAGATGACTGACAACGGATCCAAACACGGGCCGTTTGCCGCGATCGGGCGAGCCGGTGAGAATGTAATGGGGAGTATGGTCGCCGAGATTGTTCGACTTGATGCCGCGGATAATCGCGAGCCGGTCCATCATCTTCGCAGTCAACGGCAGATGTTCGCAGACCTGAATTCCCGGCACGTTGGTCCGGATCGGCTTGAACTCGCCACGGATTTCTGCTGGGGCTTCGGGTTTCATGTCGAAACTGTCGATATGCGATGCGCCGCCGCGCAGCCAGGTCATGATGACCGACTTGCCACGCCTGTCGTTCGGCGTGGCTTCCGCTTGTGAGCGAAAGACGTCGGCTAGTGTCAGCCCACCGAGAGCAAGACCACCCACGCGAAGCACTTCTCGCCGTGTGATTCCGTCGCAGAGCTTGGAACTGCTTCCAAATATCCGAAGCATTGCTCTTCCTCCATTGCTTTCCTTCCATGAGCATACCACGTCCGGATCGCCGTTAGAACAATGAATCGATTGCCGTTCTGCGTCGAACGAACGGAACTGTGCGAGACGGGCCAAACTGGCGGTCGTGCCAAAATTATGAGAACTCAAGACCGGGTGGTCCGACGAAGCGAACCTTTTTCTTCCCTTCCCTCAGAAAAAAAGCTATCTTCATCTTTGTAGGAAGCTTGCGCCCACCCGGATTTCTCACCGGATTGCGATGCTGTCGCCAAATGAACTGATTACGTTTCTCACGCGATATCAGTTTCTCTCCTCGTCCCACGGAGAGTCGCTGAATAAGGATCGAACTCGATTCGTTTCCTCGGTACAGCTGTGCGGCGAACTGGTGCAACGCAATTGGCTGACCCCCTATCAGCAGGCCCAACTTCTTTCCGGCAACGGCGAGAAACTCATCATTGGCTCGTACCGAGTGCAATCTCCCCTTGGCGAAGGGGGCATGGGAATGGTCTTCAAGGCCATTCAGCCCAAGCTCGATCGGACGGTGGCTCTCAAAGTCATCCGTCCGCAAGTTCTGGCGGCCCGTCCGGAAATTTTGGCGCGGTTTCACCGCGAAGCAAAGGCCATCGCGCAGCTGAATCATCCGAATGTCGTCATCCTCTTCGACGCCGACGAGTACAACGGCACCCATTACATCGCGATGGAGTACGTGGACGGTTTAACCCTGGAGAAAATGGTTCGGACGCAGGGTCCGATGCCGATTCGGCAAGCGTGCGAGTACATGCGTCAGTCGGCGCTGGGACTTCAACACGCTTATGAAGTCGGCCTAGTGCATCGCGACATCAAGCCATCGAATATCCTGGTCGCTCAAAAATCATCGAACGTGGACTCCCCGCGCGGTTCCTCGATGAAAATGGCTCGGCCGACATTAGTGACCGTTCGCGATCGCGATCGAATGTCGCAATCAAACTCATCCTCCACGCGGCTTTCCATGGGTTGGGGCCAGGTGAAAGTGCTTGACATGGGCTTGGCCCGACTGGTGGACAGTCTGGACGAGGAAAGCCCTCAACACGAACAGACGCCGTTGACGCGAGCCGGTGCGTTGCTGGGCACGCCGGATTTCATCGCTCCCGAGCAAGCCCGTGACGCGCGAAACGTGGACATTCGAGCGGATATTTACAGTCTAGGCTGCACTTTCTACTACGTTCTGACGGGCAAACCTCCCTTTCCCGGTGGTACGGATGTACAGAAGCTGATCCGCCACCAAACGGAGAAGCCCTACTCGATCGACGAATTGCGACCCGGTATCCCCCAGGAAGTGACGAGCATTCTGAATCGGATGCTGGAGAAACGGGCCGAGGATCGCTATGCCACGCCGCGTCATTTGGCCGATGCATTAGATCTGTACGTCAATCCGAACGTGCCAAACACCCCGGTGCCGTACAGCCTTGGGGAATCGCCTTCGGTCGCGGAAACACCGATTCCTCCCCGTCGAACTCCTTCGCCCGTGTCGTCATCGACTCCAGCCACCAATCCGTTTCGGGACACGGTTCCAGCCCCAATGCCCGGCATGTTTCGGGACACGATGCCGCTTCCACCGCCCGCCTCGATGGGGATGACGGTAGACACCTTTGGAGCCACCAAGCCGACGGATTCGCTTGCGGCTGGCCCCACGAAGGCCCGGGCTATTCTCACGGCTCACAACGGACTGGTGGGCGGCATCGCTTTCTCGCCCAATGGAAGCATGTTAGCCTCAGCGGGAATCGATGGGCGTGTCCGATTATGGGACTTGACGACTTCGACACCCTCGGAAATATCGGCTTTTCCAAAGCCCGGTGCTGAGTTCAATTCGCTGACATTCGCTCCCCACGACGACTATATCATCGTCGGCGGTACGCTGACCGGGACGGCCCGCGTTTGGCGTTGGGATTACAAAGACGGCAAGGCGGCGGAGTGGGGCGCGTATCAGGGTGATAAAGTCGGGGTCGCCGCGATGGCCTTCACGCCCGATGGCAAGCGATTTGCCGCTGGAATCGGGCCGTTCGTGGTGGTGTGGAAGATTAGCGGCCGCTCGGCCGGGACCGGCGAAATATTGAAAGGCCACACATCCGCGGTCCGGGCCGTGGCATGGTCGCCGGACGGCAAGCGACTGGTCTCGGCTGGCGAACAACGGACAATCCTGTTCTGGGGTTTTGGTTGGCTGGGTGCTTCCCAAAAAGCAAAGGTCACAGGCCACGCGGAGTCCTTTTCGGGACTGTCGTTTTCCCCGGATGGAAATCGACTGGCCGTGGTCGGGCAAGATAAGGCTGTCACGCTTTGGGATTCGGACGATCCGAAAGCCGAGACGAGCGTCGCAATGGCCGGCCATTCGCATCAGCTTCGCTTTGTCCAATATCTTTCCGATGGCAAGCTGCTCTCTATCGCTCAGAACGGACAGGCCATTATTTGGGATACAGCTGCCGGAAGTGCGATTTCCGAATTCCAACTCGTGGATCGGATGGCCGCATCGATTGGGGCTTCTTCAGACGGTAAACGGATTGCCATCGGTTCCACGGATGGGCGAGTCGCATTGTTCGAGCCTTCTCGAACCGCTTCCGCTGCCACAGTTGGTGGCTGAGCCTCCGTTTCACTTCAAGCGATCATAATGGTCCGATTGCCCCCCTTGCGTACAATTCGCATATCACCCCGCCCAATAATGTTGGGTGCTTTGTTATCAACCCGGAGTTGCATCATGAGTTTGCGAATCGCGACCATGCTGGTCGCGCTGGGCGCGTCTGCTTTGCTCGCACAGGATAAAGAAAAAAAGAACCCACCTTCAGCCGAGGATCGCCCGGCCCAACTCGATGCCGTCATTCAAGATTTCGTGAAGGCGCGCAAGGCAAGCAATGCGGCGATGCGCACGGCCAAAACCGACGAGGAGCGGAACGCCGCGACCGCGTTGATGCCCAAGGAAGCCGATTTTCTGCCTCGCATCCAGAAGCTGATCGCTAATGGTGCCAAGGACGAGACGGCAGGCGACGCCCTGGCATTTGCCGTATTCGGACTCGGCACGAAAGATCAAGGCATCTACGATGCGCTCGCGAGAGACTTCGTGAAAACCGACAAGATTCGCCGCTTCGTCCAAATGGCCATGGGCGGCGCTCCGGAGGCGGCCAAGCCCGTCCTCGAAAAAGTTTTGGCGAGCAATCCAACCAAGGAATTGCAAGGAATTGCCTGCTATTCACTGGGGACAATGGCCTTTGAGAAAGAAGGACCGGCGGCCGTCAAAGAAGCCGAGACCTACTTCGCTCGGGTCGAAAAAGAGTTCGCGGACATCAAGGCCGGCCCCGGCAGCACCCTCGGCGAAATGGCCAAGGGAAGCTTGTTCGAGTTGCGTAATCTGCAAGTCGGCATGAAAGCCCCAATGGCGGAAAGCAAGTCGCTGAAAGGCGAGAAGGCGAGCTTGAAAGACTATGCCGGCAAGGTTGTGATTCTCGATATTTGGGCGACCTGGTGTGGCCCGTGCAAGGCGATGATTCCTCACGAACGCGAGATGGTCGAGAAGTTCAAGAGCAAGCCCTTCGCGCTCATCAGCGTCAGTGCCGACGACGACAAGAAGGAACTCGAAGATTTCATTGCGAAGGAACCGATGCCCTGGGTGCACTGGTGGGAGGGGTCGGAGGCGGCCCTTCTGAAACAATGGAACGTTCGCTTCTTCCCGTCACTTTATGTCATCGATGCAAAGGGCATCATCCGATACAAGCACATCCGAGGAGAGGAACTGGAGAAGGCTGTAGAAAAGCTGCTCTCCGAAACGAAGTAGCCTCTTGCTCCTCCTCTGCCAGTGTAGTAGGCACATTCCGTGTTCCGTTCAGCGACGGAACACGGAGAGGCTGTGACTATTTGCGGAACATTGTGGACGTTCGCTCCGCGAACGTAAAGGTTTCCACCCAAAGTACGCTGTTTCTCGGGGTTTGGTCTGCCTTTACGTTCGCGGAGCGAACGTCCACAATGGTCGATGACACAAATATTCAGACGCTCGGAGTGTGCCTACTCCATTAGGGACAATACCAAGGGTCGCTCATGCGTTGGCTCGCGCTCTCAACTCTGTTGCGATTTTTACTCGTTGGGCTCGGGGCGTACCTACTCTACCTCAGCGTGGAAGCACCGGATTGGGTCTCGGCCCCGCAGGAATTTGCGCTGGGGTGGCGGTCCACGCTCGACCAGTATTCGGACCCTGAGACGGCTAAAGCTCAACATCGCCAGATTGCTTCGCGTCGTTTCAGCGAGCACGAGTGGATTGTCGGCATCTGTCGTGACAGTCAGGGCATTCGCGACGGCGGGGCCTTCGTCGTAAAAGATAGCACCGGCCAAACTCGAGT
>Ga0163144_10028482_pt1 | contig 10772 bp, 8 predicted proteins | sample OliLak19BULKMAT1_FD_123175 | JGI IMG/M metagenome (GOLD analysis project Ga0163144, IMG submission 123175) | Freshwater microbial mat bacterial communities from Lake Vanda, McMurdo Dry Valleys, Antarctica - Oligotrophic Lake LV.19.BULKMAT1 | ecosystem: Environmental > Aquatic > Freshwater > Lake... | reverse complement strand
CGACTGCGATTCAATACCAGCAGGCGGTAGATGTAGCCTGCAAGTTCTAGTAGGCTATATAACGCAGTAGCCACATAGGTAAAAGCCGCAGTCGTGAGCACTTTCTTCGCATGAGGCATTTCTTCACGGCTTAAGTAATTAGTCGTGTTTAAAAAGGCGAGTGCGCGTTTAGAAGCATCGATTTCGACGGGTAGTGTGACAATGTGAAACAGGGATGATAGCGAGAAGAGAATCACGCCGACAATCCCGATTATAAAGGCAAAATCACTCATGCCCTTCATCGTAAAGCTTAAAAGGAACGATGCCATGAGGAGCAACGGTCCAAACTGGCTACCGAGTTGAACGGCGGGAAACATTTGCCCCCGAAGGGTCACAGGATAATACCCTGTATTGTGCTGAATAGCATGGCCAATTTCATGCGCCGCAATGGCCGCTGCCGCGATGGATTTACCGTTGTAAACATCAGGCGAGAGGCGCACTTTTTTCTCTTGCGGGGAGTAATGATCGCCCAGAAAAGATTGCGTGGGTTCTACCTCGACATCCGTGATGCCGTTGCGTTTAAGCATATCGGTCGCGACTTGCAAGCCTGTCATTTGCCCGCGCGTAGGAAGTTGCGAGACACGCTTAAAGGTATTTTTCACCCATAGCTGTGGCAACCAGACGAGCGGGATACCGATAAGCATAATCGTTAGATAAACAGGGTCCATCGGAAAAAAGAGCATGTATAAAGACCTCCTTAAGTGAAGAGGCTTCTATTCTAGCATTAAATCAGCTTACAGGTATTAGCATTTTGTAAAAGGTTAGTAGTTTTCATTTAGTCCGTAAGGTGAGCGTTTAACATCAGCACAATCCTCTGGAAAAACTTCAAGAAACTTCGCCCCTGAAGCCTTATGCCCCGAGGTGTTTCTGTTTGATTATGGCGATGAAGAGTAGCCTTGTTTTACGCCCGATTATACACGTCTTCAAAGCGGACGATGTCGTCTTCTTCTAGGTATGATCCTGACTGCACTTCAATGAGTTCCAGCGGGATCATGCCTGGGTTTTCGAGGCGGTGGGTTTGCCCAATCGGAATATACGTTGATTCATCCTGTGAAAGCAGAAACACTTTCTCCCCATTCGTGACTTTCGCCGTGCCTGTGACGACAATCCAGTGCTCCGCACGGTGATGGTGCATTTGTAAGGAAAGCTTTTCTTTAGGCTTCACGGTAATGCGTTTCGCCTTAAAGCCTGGGCCTTCCACGATGTTCTCGTAGCTGCCCCACGGACGGTACACTTTCACGTGTTCCAAATGCTCGTTACGGTTCTGCGCTTTAAGCGTATCCACCAAAAGCTTCACGCTTTCGGCCTTGTCACGATTGGCAATCAGTACCGCATCTTTGGTTTGAATGACGAGCAGATTATCAACATCACACATCGCGACCAAGGCCGTTTGGCTCATCACGAGGCTGTTGTTGACGTTATGAAGCACCGTGTCTCCAAAGGTTGCGTTAGAATCACCGTCTTTATTAGAGACTTCCCACAGGGAAGACCAGTTACCCACATCGCTCCATTGGGCATCCAGCGGAATAACCACGGCCTTTTGCGTGCGTTCCATAATGGCGTAATCGATGGAGATGCTGGGGATGTTCGCGAAAGTCTCTTTATCCAAGCGAATAAAATCAAGGTCTTCATTGGCGGATGCAAAGGCCAAACGAGAAGCTTCCAGTACCTCAGGGCAGAACATGGACGCTTCTTCAAGCAAGGTGCGCGCGCTCATCATAAACATGCCTGAGTTCCAGAAATAGTGACCTGCTTCAAGGAATGTTTGCGCCGTGGCTTCGTCAGGTTTTTCCTTGAATGCCTGAATGTGAAACGCTTCAGGCAGCTGAGCATCCACAGATTCACCTTCATAAACAGGTGCACCTGATTCAATGTAACCAAATCCAGTAGCAGGATAGGTGGGGGTAATCCCAAATAAAACATGCTTCCCTGTGGCTGCCAGTTTCGCTGCTTGTGCAACAGAGGCATTTAAAGCTTTGGCGTTTTGAATATGGTGATCGGAGGGGAGAATTAGAAGAAGTGCATCAGGATTGTTGTATTGCTCACAGGCAACAAGTGCTGACATAATGGCTGCAGGAGCCGTGTTTCGCCCTAAAGGCTCAAGAAGAATCTTGCTATCTTTTAACCCAAGTTCGTTGAGTTGTTCAGCAATGCGGAAGCGGTGGTTTTGATTCGCTACAATAATCGGGGCGGCAAGCCCTTCCACATCCAGACGGCTCAGCGTCTGTTGCAACATGGATTCATCGCTGCCTTCAATCAGAGGGATGAACTGCTTGGGATAGCCTTCACGTGACAAAGGCCATAGGCGCGTTCCACTACCACCAGAGAGAATTACAGGAATAATCATAATTTAAGCCTTTACCGAATGTTGTGTCAGAGACGATGAATTGGAGTCACATAGTAATAAGAAACGAGGGTTTTCTGAAAAAATCGCATGAAATATTCACTAACTCTACACCAAATAAAGCGCGACGATTTTATGTTACAATATCGTTTCTAATCACCCACTTGAAATCAAATACGTCGTCCCGAGCGTAGCCGAGGGACCTCCTTGGTGAGAAATACATAGTTTAGAAAGACCTTACTCAGATGACCGTAACGCCACGCGTGAGCTTTGAATTTTTCCCACCCAACACCCCTGAAGCGCAGGAGCGGTTATGGAAAAGTATTGAGAAATTAGCACCGTTAAACCCTGACTTTGTAAGCGTCACCTATGGCGCAGGGGGCTCTACCCGCGAGAGAACTCATGAAACAGTGGCTCGGTTGAAGCAGGAAACTGCGTTAGCTCCAGCGGCGCACCTTACCTGTGTAGGCTCTACGCGTGAGGATATCGCCGATATTTTGTCTCGTTATAAAGTGTTAGGCGTGAACCATCTCGTTGCGCTGCGTGGGGATATTCCCAAAGATCAAACCCCTGAACAAGCCCTTAACCATTATCGTTACGCCAGTGATTTAATCGAGCATATACAGGCCTTTGGCGGCTTTGAGTTTTCCGTGGCGGGCTACCCTGAGCGTCACCCTGAATCAACGGATACTCAGCAGGACATTCGGCACCTCAAAGCGAAGGTTGATTTGGGTGCAAAAGATGTGATGACGCAATTCTTTTTTGAGCCTGACACCTTCCTGCGTTTTCGTGATGACTGCGTTGCGGCAGGGATCAACGTTCCGATTGTGCCAGGCATTTTGCCGATTTCCAACGTGACCCAGACCATCAGGTTTGCGGGGATGTGTGGCGCAAACATTCCTCAGCGGATGATTGATCTGTTTGCAGGCTTGGATGACGACCCTGAAACGCGGAATCTGATAGCCACCAATGAGGCGATCACCCTCTGTCAGCGTCTGCACGATGAAGGCGTGGAAGACTTCCACTTTTACACGCTCAACCGCAGCGAACTCGTTTACGGCATATGTCACGCACTGGGAATTAGACCGTTAAAAGACGTCACGTCATCCTGAGCGTAGCCGAAGGATCTCCCAAGCGTTCACGTCATGTTCACGCATGATAAACTAAAGGCAATATGAATTTAACCCCCTCCTGACAGCGTACAAGATCCTTCGGCTACGCTCAGGATGACAGGAGATTGTGAGATGACCGCGTATCAATCCTTACACGTCGAAAACTTCAAAGGCATCCGCAAGATGGACTTGGAAGGGTTGGGCATGGTGAATGTCTTCGTCGGCGCCAACACCGTCGGCAAAACCTCGGTGTTAGATGCAATGGCAATCGTTATAAATTCTTACCCTTTAGGAACGTCTGAAAAGGATACGTATCCCGATCTGCCACAAGCTGGGGTAGGTATAGAAAATGGTCGTCCTTTTATTCCTAGTTACAGGAGTGCAACCGAGTTTAGCTTAGGGGTTTTTGGACAAGCCAAAAGTTGCAAAGAAACGGATGTTGCTCGAAAAGTAAATGCTGATGAATGGGCTTCTGGTTTTATTGAGTTAAAGCAACAACAAAAAAAAGAGGATGTCGACGGTCTTCGCTGTGATTTTTACGTCAATCGTGACCTTTTCAATAATGCTAAGACTACTAAATTTAGAGTGAGCCAGCTTTTTAGTTCTGACAATGAAATCAAGTCCGAGAGCCGATACTTTGAACTCGTTAATTTCCCTGAACGAAAGCTCCCTATAAACAATAAAGTTGTTTTTAGGAACTATATTTCAACGGACATTAATTTTATTAAACAGTTGTCTTTAGATTATTTCGAGAAAGTGAGATTCAAATCTAAATATTATGATGAAACATTACAAACTCTAAAAAAAATTGATGCGAAGTTAATAGACGTAATTTATGGAACCAATAACCAATTACAGGCATTGCACTATACTGAAGACAAAACGGATACATACGATTTGTCTATTTCCCTCATGGGGGAGGGATTTATACGTTTGCTTGGCTTGGCTAGTATTATTCCTGAAATTAAAGATAGCTTTTTGTTAGTCGACGAGATTGAGAATGGGTTTCATTACAGCGTGCAAAAGGATATGTGGCGCATGGTGCTCACGGCGGCGCGAGATCATGGCACGCAGTTTTTCTTCACCACCCACAGCTACGAAATCCTGGAATCGCTTAATGAAGTAGCAAAAGAGTTTGAGCAGACCAAGACCACCGAAGACGGCCAAGCCCTCGATATGGCATGTGTGTTCGAACTTGAAAAAGATGAATCTGATACCGTGACTGCAACGCGTTACAACCAATCGGCCTTAGATGGCGCGATGATTATGAATATGGAAATTCGGGGGGCTGAACCCGATGCCTAAGCCAAGGTCAAAAAAAGAAACCTTAAAGCCTGTACTCTTCTTGGTAGAAGGAAAGACAGACGCTGCGGTCATTCCTTATCTTTTTAAAGGACTGGAAAAGGGAGTGGATGCAAAAAGTATTCAGGATGTCTTGGATGTTGATGATGCGGGTGGGTTTGATAAGTTTGAACAATCGTTTAATAACACGTTTCAAAAAATTATTGCAACGGGCGTTTCTCGTAAAAGCTTGAAAAGTATCGTTATTCTTGTAGATGGTGACAATAAGGACACGGTTGCAAGGCGAGAAGACATCATAAAAATAATTCGTGAAAACACTTCTTGTCAGTCGATGGGGTTGTTGCCTAATATGGATGAAACTAACAATTCTTTTCAGGAATTGACCTTATATGATAAGCAGGAAACGTTAAAGCATACACTCCATATAGGTGTGTTTATTATTCAGGATGAAACAGATGCGAAAGAGTATCAGGATTTAGAGTCCTGCTTACTCAAAAATACTGAGTTGTATCGCCCAAGGCATTACGCCTTAGTTGAAAAATTTAGGCAACAGGTTTTGGAGGGTCTTAACCCTGATGAAGTTCCTTCTGTTCCTGGCCATCTGAATAAAGCTATGTTTAGAACTTATATTGCCATACAAAAAGAATCAGAAGGGTTCTCGAATTTTAAGGCCTCCCTCGAAAAAGACTGTTTTAACTATAGCCTTGAGGAGCAGAATATGGCCATGTTAAAAGCCTGTTATCAGCAACTGACTAGAATACTTAATGACAATGCAAACACTTCCTCCTAAACACACCTCCGATATTTTGACTGCACTTAACAGCCATACCCTGCTCTGTGATGGGGCGATGGGGAGTCAGGTGCAGGCGATAGACCTAGACGTTGAGCGTGACTACCTCGACTGCGAAAACTGTACCGAAATTCTCAACCGCTCACGCCCAGATGTTGTCAAAGCCATTCACAACAGCTATCTCGATGCTGGCGCAGACTGCATCCAAACGAACAGCTTTGGTTCATCACCCGTCACGCTTGCGGAATTTGATATTGCCGATGACGCCTTTGAGCTGTCTCGTTTAGCGGGTGTTCTCGCTAACCAATGCACCGATGCCTACACTGCCATAGACGGACGCCCTCGCTACGTGCTCGGCTCCATTGGCCCAGGCACGAAACTGCCAAGCCTCGGCCATATCGCCTATACCCCGTTGCTTGATGCCTTAGAAATCCAAGCTACAGGATTACTTGCAGGCAACGTGGATGCCTTCTTGATTGAAACTTGCCAAGACCCTTTGCAAATTAAAGTGGCGATTGAAGCGGTCAAACGCGCACGCCTCGCGGCGAACTTAGATCGCTATATCCCCATCTTTGTTCAGGTGACGGTTGAAACCACGAATACGCTCTTGGTTGGCACAGATATTCAAGGCGTGATGGCGATATTATCAAGCATGGATATTGACATGCTGGGGATGAATTGCGCCACAGGCCCCAAGGAAATGGAAGAGCATTTGAAGCAGCTCGCCGAAGGCTGGCCGCAGTTACTGTCTATTCAACCGAATGCGGGATTGCCGTGTTTGAAAAATGGAAAGACGCACTACGATCTTACGCCTAATCAACTGGCCGATGCCTTAAAAAGCTTCCGTGAAAAATACGGACTTAATTTGATTGGTGGTTGTTGTGGCACCACGCCTGAGCATATTCAGGCCTTGGATACCATGTTGCGATCTGTCGCTTCACGAATCCCCCACCCCAGCATAGCCGGCCATCGGGGAGGCGTGCCCCCTAAGGGAGAGGGAGAAAGAAGTCGCCCTTCCGTAACCACTCGCGAAGTGGAGATTGTTCCGCAGGTGGCGTCGCTTTATAGTGCGGTGAACTTGCGTCAGGAAAATGCTTTTTTCGCGATTGGGGAACGCTGTAATGCCAACGGATCAAAAGCCTTTCGCCTCGCTCAAGCCGCGGAAGACTGGGAAACCTGCCTGAGCATGGCCCAAGAGCAGGAGCGTGAAGGCTCTCACTCCCTCGATATTTGTACAGCGTATGTGGGGCGAAATGAAGTCAAAGACATGACGGATTTCCTCACGCCCTTGCGCGGTGAGGTAAGCATCCCGCTTGTGATTGATTCCACCGAATTGCCTGTGATTGAAAAATCGTTGGCACTTTATGGGGGAAAGGCGATTCTCAATTCCATTAACTTTGAAGACGGCGATGCCCCTGCCCATGCACGGCTTAAACTCGTCAAACAACATGGCGCAAGCGTGATTGCGCTTACGATTGAAGAAACAGGTATGGCGAAAACGCGTGAGGATAAGCTCCGTATTGCGACGCGATTGATTGATTTTTGTCACAACGAATACGGGATTCCTCACCACGATATTTTGATTGATCCCCTCACGTTTACGATTTGCACAGGAAACGAAGATGATCGGAAGTTAGGCTTTTGGACACTTGAAGCCATCACTGATATTGCGGAAGCCTACCCTGATGTGCAGATTATTTTAGGACTCTCGAACATTAGTTTTGGGTTGAATCCCCCCGCGCGGCGTGTGTTGAATTCGGTGTATCTGGCCGAAGCGGTGAAGCATGGCATGACGGGCGCGATTGTTCATGTCTCCAAGATTATGCCGATGCACCAGATTGACCCGATTGAACGCGAGACGGCTCTTGATTTGATTTATGATCGTGATGAAAATGGGTCGCCGTTAGAACGTTTTCTGGATTTGTTCGCCAATGTGAAAGCAGGCGCGGGGAAAAAAGACCCTCTTGCGCATCTACCTGAACAAATAGAAGAACGTCTGAAACAACGCATTATCGATGGTGTCAAAATCCATTTGGATGACGACCTTGCCCTTGCGATGACCACTCATGCGCCTCTTGCGATTATTAACGGGATTCTCCTTGAAGGGATGAAAGTCGTTGGGGAACTGTTTGGTAGTGGTCAAATGCAGCTACCGTTTGTGTTGAAATCTGCTGAAACGATGAAGGCCGCTGTCGCCTATCTTGAGCCGTTTATGGAAAAATCCGAAGGGCAAACCAAGGGAACGGTGTTGCTCGCGACAGTTAAGGGCGATGTTCACGATATTGGCAAGAATCTGGTAGATATCATCCTGACGAATAACGGCTATACGGTTCATAACATCGGGATTAAACGCCCGCTGGATGACATCCTCACTGCGGCAACCGAGCATCATGTCGATGCGATTGGGCTATCGGGATTGCTCGTAAAATCGACGGTGATTATGCGCGAAAATATGATTGCCATGAAAGAACGCGGCTGGGAAACGCCCGTCTTTCTAGGCGGCGCCGCCCTCACGCGTGATTACGTGGAGATTGATTGCTATAACGAGTATCCTCATGTGACCTACGTGAAAGACGCGTTTGAGAGTTTAGCCATCATGCAACGTGTGGTGGATGGGGAATTCGATGCCTATACCGCTGAGCGTCACGGCATTGCAAAAAAAGGCGATGCGGTTGATATGCCTGAAGGGGCGAAAATCCCTGATTCTAGCATGGAAGATGCTTCGGCTACGCAAGCTTCGCTCAAGATGACAGAGTGGGAACACACTCCACCGCCTGCGTTGGCCGCGATTCATGAATCGCTTTATTTGGCCACCACGTTGCCTGAGGTGTTATCGCCAACCGTTGAGGAGCTGCTTCCCTATATCAACCAAAAGCGATTGTTCACTCGTGCGTGGGGATTTGCAGAGCCGAACGAGGGGGAATCGGATGCGGAGTGGATGACGCGCTTAGAGCTGGCGAAATCGTTGAGCTACATTGTGCAACATCCCGATGTCGCTGCTGCGTTGAATCCCAAAGCGGTGTGGGGAATCGGTTTTGCACAAGGGGTTGTTCAAAACAGGGAAATGCCTCAACTCGTAATAAAAGATGCTCCTAATGGGGAAGAACTCGCGACATGGGAGGCGCCTGTGACGCCTGTTTACGGACAAGATGCGGCGATGAGCTTGGTGGATGGTGTCTCAGCATACGGCGACCCCATCGGGATGTTTACGGTGACCTTAGGGGAGCCCATTAGTGACTTAGCGCGGGAATGGTTTAAGACAGATCGCTATCAGGATTATTTATTTCTGCATGGCCTTTTAGGAGAACTCACACTGGCATTGATGCAGTGGACGCAGGAGAGGATTGCCCCATTTGGCAAAGGGGTTGCATCGTATCAACACGGGGCGGGGTCTTCACAGTTGCCTGATCTGAATACGCAAGCTGATTTGTTGAAGGCGATTAAGGCGCATCGAATCGGCTTAGGATTTGATGCCTCAACAGGCAACTTAAGCCACGAAGAAGCAGCATCTGGCCTAGTGTTTTGGCAGGAAGCTATGAAGCCTATTGGCTGGTAAATACGTTATTGTAGATCTAAAGAGATTCTAAATAGTTAATGAGTTTCTCTCCTTGTAGAGTACGATGCATACAGCGATCGAGACGTCCCACTTTAAAGACCGAGGGTGTAAAAGTCATTTCAGAATAGTGGACTCCTCGTTCGAAACAGCCCGTTTATGGTTAAAACATAAGCGCGTTTTTTTCACACAAAAACCTGAATATGGCGAAGTTGAATCCCTTTTGTTTAACGTGGTAATTACATAAAGAAGAGGATTATATGATGAAAAACGATGCAAAGACCCCTCAAACAGACAAGCATGATTCCCAGCATGGTGGGAGTAAACATGATGAAAAAGAGATCAATGCTCCCAAAAAAAAGGCTGCTCCTGAAAAGCCTGACCACTCTAATCCATCAAAAAAGGGTGACACTCACAGCAAGGATAAGCATGACCAAGCTTCCAAAAAGTAATTCGGTTTTTGAATTTATTCGGAAGTCTACTAGGGAACTTACGTTTTAGCTAACCGTAAACGCTTCTGCATACTTTAGTTCTTGCTCTCTATCCCTCTCCCTTAGGGGGAGGGCTGGGGTGGGGGAAACCAACCCGCTCACACTGGGAGTGTTTCAAAGTTTTTTGGTTTGGCTATATTTCTGACGAGGGGCAAGGTTTAGGATGATCGGATTAGTCATAAGGCTTTTTTAAGACACCTGAAGAGTCTCTAAACAAACACAGGATTATCCTTTTATTAGGCTAGTGTTGAGGTGTCTTTTAATCACAAATGCAAACAGTAATGAGGGATTCCTACTATGAGAAATGAAATTAAAACCCCAAAAGAGATTAAGCGTGAGGCGGGTATAAAGAAAGATGATAAAAGCGAAACCAAAAGCATCGATTACCCCATGACCGATCAAAATGGCTCTTATATGCAGCACGCTTGCGACCTTAAGGTGACAGCGAAAAAAAAGAAACGCGATTAAAGGTTTCTTTAATACCCTAGTTTTTTAGTTATTCAAGTGAGTTGGAGAAAAATCCCATGTCAAATTTATCAGAACAGATCATTAGCGATCATAATAAAGCACGAAGCTTAGCCAAAGAAATCCAGTCTACACCCTTACATCAAACCATGGCGCGTCAAGCCTTATTTGATGAATATAAACGGGAAGTAAAAATACATGCACTTGCAGAAGAGCGCGTTGTTTATTCAGAAATAGAAAGAGAGCAGCCTAATCAAGGGGAGCTTGCTAGAGAGATGTCTCATGGTGAAGATGAGCATGATGATATCAACGCATTATTAGAGAAATGCGACAAGCTTAATGTAAGTGATGAAATATTCAATGGGACGTTCAATCGTTTGGTTGATGCTTTGGAGCATCATATGCAGCAAGAAGAAAAAGATTTACTTCCAGAACTTAACGATGCTTTCTCAGATAAAACGTTAGATTCATTAAATAAGCGTTTGTCAGAACAAAAAGAATCACTTAAAAATATGACGTAAAATTTTTTCATAGCCTATGCTCCTTTCCTGTAGGGGAAAGGAGCATCTTTGGGGATAGAGGATATTTCAATTATAGCTAACGTCTAAAATAATGATACACTTTACTTCTTACTCCCTCTCCCTTAGGGGGCACGCCTCGCTCGCCCCACCTATGG
>Ga0163144_10028479_pt1 | contig 10773 bp, 8 predicted proteins | sample OliLak19BULKMAT1_FD_123175 | JGI IMG/M metagenome (GOLD analysis project Ga0163144, IMG submission 123175) | Freshwater microbial mat bacterial communities from Lake Vanda, McMurdo Dry Valleys, Antarctica - Oligotrophic Lake LV.19.BULKMAT1 | ecosystem: Environmental > Aquatic > Freshwater > Lake... | reverse complement strand
TGATGCACACCAGCTCGATCGAGTCCGCGATCACCTCGCGCGACACCAGCGACGCGCGCATGCCGTCGGTGCCCATCGAGATGCCGTCGCTCACCGCGATCGTGTTCCACTCGATCGGCGTGCCGCCGGCGGCGCGCACGCCTTCCTTCACCGCGACCGCGAGGTCGCGCAGGTGCAGGTTGCACGGCCCGCCCTCGGTCCACGTGTTGACCACCGCGACGATCGGGCGATCGAGATCCGCGTCGGTGAGCCCGGTCGCCTTGAGCATCGCGCGCGCCGGCGCGCGATCGACTCCCTGGGTCATCCGTGCCGACTTGCGCATGAGCGGTCCTCGTGTGTCTCGACCCAAACAATGGGGCGCTGAAACTCGAAGCCCCCGTCACCGGTCTGGTGCGGGGGCTTCCTGGTGGGCTGCTACCCCGTCACCGAGGAGGCCGCGCCTCCAGCAGAATGACGAGACAAACGACGACGGCGCCCGCTTCCTGCCCGGAAGCGAGATGGCGCGATGTCCCCGATCGCTGCATTGCGTCAGACCCTACGGCACACCGCGTCACACGGTCAAGCGCGAAAACTCACCTCATCTATATAGGCGCTTCACGAACTACTTCAGATCGCCGCGGCCCTCGGCCTCGATCAGCACGTTGTGGAGGCTGATCATCGTGTTGTACGCGGACACGAGGTTGTCGAACTCCTTGTCGATCACCTCGAACTTCTCGGTCGGCGTCTTCGCCTTGGCGAGCGCCGGCGCGAGCTTGTCGACGGTGGCCTTCAGGCGATCGACCTGCTTGGCGTAGCCGGCGAACGTCTCGTGGATCGTCGCGCCCTTGCCCTTCACGAACGCGTCGAACCCGGCGAGGGCCTCCTTCAGCGCCGGCAGGTTCGCCTCGGCCTTGACCGGATCGCGGCGCGCGAGCCGGAGGAAGTCGTTGGCGCGGATCGTCGTGTAGCGGAACCAGTAGCCGTAGGACTTGTCGGCCTCGTACTTCACGAGCTCCGCGGCGGCCTGCGCGTCCTGGACACGATCGAGCTCGGCGGCGAGCGCGTCGACGGCGCCGTTGAAGGCGTCGCGCGCCTTGGCCACGCCGTCGTGGACCCCCGCGGCGCCCGCGCCCTGGTCGTCCTTGAACTTGCCGCCCTTGACGTACGCGCACATCGCGTCGCGCTGGTCGACGTAGGCGACGCCGGTCGTGTACATCGCCTCGGCGAGCGGCGGCATCTTCGCGAACTCGCCGCTCGACAGCCGCGTGATCTTGTCGACCTGGTCCTTGGACTGATCGCGCTTCATCTTCATCCACCCGGCGCCCGCGCAGATGACGTTGCCCCACTTCGTCATCGCCTCGACGGTGAGCGGCTTGTCGCCGGCCTGGTCCCAGTAGTTGCGCAGGGTGTCCGGGACGACGTCGATCAGCTCGTTGAACAGCTCGACGTACGCGTTCATCACCTGCATCGAGCGATCGCTGGTGACGTCGGTGGTCGAGCCCTTGGCGGCGGGCTCGTCGTCGGCTGCCTTGTCCTTCTTCTTACAGGCGGTGGCCGAGACGAGCAGGAACGTCGCGGCGAGCACGCCGACGAGTGACCGGGCAATGGGGTGCATCGCGCGACGGTACGCTACCCTGGGCGCATTGGAAGACCCGCTCGAACTGCTGATCGCCGATGGCGTGATCGACGAAGTGCTCGGCCGGCTCAAGAGCGGCAAGGAGGCGGACATCTCGCTCGTCCGCCGGGGCGATCACGTGATCGCCGCGAAGGTCTACAAGGACCGCGCGACCCGCAGCTTCAAGAACAACTCGGGCTACCGCGAGGGCCGCAAGATCCGCAACAGCCGCACCCAGCGCGCGATCGATGGCGGCGGTCGGTTCGGGCGCGACGCCGCCGAGCAGGCGTGGAAGGCGACCGAGGCCGACGTGCTGTCGAAGCTCGCCGGCAGCGGCGTGCGCGCCCCCGCGATGGTGATGTTCTACGAGGGCGTGCTGCTGATGGAGCTGGTGCGCGGCGACAACGGCGAGCCGGCGCCGCGGTTGATCGACGTGGCGATCGCCGAGGGCGCGGCGATGCGGATCTACGCCGACCTGGTCACGCAGATCATCGCGCTGCTGTGCCGCGACCTGATCCACGGTGATCTGTCGCCGTACAACATCCTCGCCGGCGCCGACGGCCCGACGATCATCGACTTCCCACAGGTGATCTCCGCGGCCCACAACACGCGCGCCGAGTTCTACTTCCTGCGCGACTTCGACAACGTCGTGCGGTTCGTCAGCGGCTTCGATCCCTCGCTCGCGGTCCACGCCGCCGACGGCCGCGCGATCTGGCGCGCCTACGTCAACCGCGACCTCACGCCCGAGTTCGTTCCGCCGCCGCCGCCGCCACCGCGCGCGACCCGCGGCCCCGATCGCCGTGGCCAGCGCGACGCTCGCGATGATCGGCGCCCTCGCGGTGCCCCGCGACCGCCGCCACCGCCTTCCGCGCCGCGCGCGAACACCCCCAAGCCCGGCTGGTCCCCACCACGCCCCAGCGCCTCGCCGCCGCCGGCCGCGAAGCCCGCCGGCCGGCGTCGCCCCAAGCGGCGGTGGTGACCGGCGGCCATCGCCACGGTCACTTGCGCGGGAGCAGGCCGAGGCCGATGACGTTGGTGACGGCGGCGGCGAGGGCGTCGGCGCGGGCGGGCGTGATCGGGCCGGGCAGGACGCCATCGACGATCAGGCGGGACAGGCCGTAGACGAGGCTGCTGGCGGCGAGGGCGATGTCGGCGACGGGCAGGTCGACCAGCTCGCCGCGCGCCTGGGCGACGGCCAGCAGCGCGCGCTCCTCGGCGCCCTGCGCGGCGGCGAGCTCGCCGACCAGGCCGGGCAGGTACATGACGCGGAAGTGCGCGGGATAGCGGACGGCGAACCGCACGTGCGCGATGCCGACCGCGCGGTACTGGGAGATCGCGTCGGCCGGCGCCTCGGCGCGCGCGCGGGCGACCTCGGCGGCGAACCGGGCCGCGATCTCGGCGCCGACCGCGCGGAGCAGCGCGTCCTTGTCGGCGAAGTGCCGGTACGGCGCGGCCGCGGAGACCCCGAGCTTGCGGGCGAGATCGCGGAGGTTGAGCTGCTCGGGGCCGTCGATCGCGATCGACTCGAGGGCCGCGTCGAGCACCGCGCGCGCGAGATCGCCGTGGTGGTAGGTCCGCCGCGGGGCCCGCTGCTTCGGTGGTTTCGCCACGAAGTAAACAGTGCTTACTTTTTTCCTTGCGGTCAACCGGGCGCGCTGGTATCGATGTGAACGATGCTTACATCAACCGCCCGGCCCGTGCCCCCGCCAGCCGTTCGATCCACCGATCGCGGCTTCCTCTCGGACGTGCTGCTCACCGAGTCGGTGCCCCGCGAGCACGGCTTCGAGCCGCTGCGCGTCGAGGGTCGGCTACCGCCCGACCTGCGCGGCACGCTGCTCCGCAACGGCCCCGGTCAGTTCGAGGTGTTCGGGCGCCGGATCGCCCACAGCTTCGAGGCCGACGGCCTGATCACCGCGGTCCGCCTCGGCGGCGGCCAGGCCGCGGGCGCGTGCCGGATCACCGCGAGCGCCGGGCGCGCCAGCGAGCAGGCCGCCGGGCGCATGCTCTACGGCACCGCGCTGCCGTGGCATCGCCGGTTCGCCAACTCGGTGCGCGGCCGGGGCAAGAACACCGCCAACACGAGCGTCGTGACCTGGCAGGGGCGGGTGCTGGCGCTGATGGAGGCCGCGCGCCCCACGGAGCTCGCGCTCGGCGACGCCGACATCACCACGATCGGCGAGACCGACCTCGGCGTGATCGGCGCGGCGTTCTCCGCGCACCCGCACCGCGTCGCGGCGCGCCACGCCAGCTACAACTTCGGCGTCGAGTACGGGCGCAAGACGCGGATCGCGCTGTACGAGCTGCCGGACGTCGGCGCGATCCGCCGGCTCGGCGAGGTCGACCTCGGCTTCGCGCCGATGCTCCACGACTTCATCGCCACCGAGAAGCACCTGGTGTTCTTCGTGTCGCCGGCGGTCGTCCACGTGCCGCGCATGCTGCTCCAGCTCGGCGACTTCCGGGACCTGTTCCGCTGGCAGCCCGCGCGCGGCACGGAGGTGATCGTCGTGCCGATCGACGAGCCGGCCAAGATCACGCGGTTCTCCGTCGACGCGTTCTACCAGTGGCACTTCGCCAACGCGTTCGAGCGCGGCGGCGAGCTGATCGTCGACTACGTCCGGTACCCGGACTTCGAGACCTTCGAGGGGCTGTCCGGCGCGCCGGACGTGGCGAAGCCGCTCGGCGGCACGCTGCACCGCGCGACGATCGACGTGGCGGCCCGGAAGTTCTCCAGCGAGGCGACGCTCGATCGCGCGGTCGAGTTCCCGCGCCTCCACCCCACGCGCGAGGGCGCGCCGCACCAGCTGACGTGGCTCGCCGCCGACGGCCTGCAGACCGTGCTCGCCCACCGCGGCGACGGCCACGATCGCGAGTTCCGGTTCGCCGATCACGAGGCGATCTCCGAGCCCGTGCTGGTCCCGCGCGGCGGCGTCCACGAGGCCGACGGCTGGGTGCTCGTGCTGGTCTACGATCACCACGCGCGGCAGACGTCGCTCGCGGTGCTCGACGGCGCGCGCCTCGAGGACGGCCCGGTGGCGCGCGCGTGGTTCGATCACCACGTCCCGGCGACGTTCCACGGCACGTTCATTCCCGCGTGAGCACGAAGCTGCGGTTCACCCCGTAGGCGTGAGGCGTCCCGTCGGCGTCGTCGTAGAACGAGATCTGATAGGGCGCGCCGTCGATCGAGACGACGAACAGGTCGAGCCCGCGCGGCTGCAGCGTCGGGCCGACCGTCGAGCCCAGCTCGGTGAGCAGCGGGACCTGGAGCTCGAGGTGGTCGCCTTCCCAGGTGATCGTGATCGCGCCCAGGTTCGGGTCGGTGAACGCGCCGGCGTAGCTGGCCTGGTCCTCGGCCGGCGGCCCGAGCACCTCCGGCGCGTCGGTGGGCGAGGGCAGACGATCACCGGCGGCGGCGGCCTCGAGCGCGACCAGCGCGATCTCGTCCAGATCCTCGTTCGCGCCGTTGGCGAGGACCGACACCGCGACCCGCTGCCCGGGCAGCGCGTACGACGCCGAGGTCATCGTCAGCGTGTTGCCGCCGTGCGCGAGCAGCGTCACCGCGTAGTAATCGTCGGTGTCCTGATCGAGGTAGCCGTCCTGCACCGTGACGCCGTAGCCGTAGCCCGCACCGTCGGCGTAGTGCACGACGGGAGCCTGCGCGGTGATCATCTCGCCGCGCAGCGCGTCGGACAGCACGGCGTCGTCGCCGTCGACGAGGAACCCGAGCAGCCGCGCCTGGTCGGACGGCGTCGACCACAGCAGCCCGGCCGGGCGCGTGAACGCGTTGTCGAACTGATCCGCGGGCGCGACCCAGCCCACCGACGACGCGGCGCCGCCGCCGAGCAGCTCGAACGTGTCGAAGCCGCCCGGGACGATCGTGCCGTAGCCGTCGGCGAGGTCGGTCGCCGCGGCGATCGCGTCGTCGCGGCGCGCGTACGTGTCGTCCATCCCGAGCGGCGCGAGCACGTCCTCGGTGAGCAGCTCGGCCCACGGCCGGCCGTCGACCGCCTCCTCGACGTACCCGGCGAGCGAGAAGTTGGGGTTCGCGTAGTTCCACGCGATCCCCGCGGGCATCATCGCGTACTCGTTGTCGGCGAACCGGCCGGTCGCGATCGCGGCGAGCTGATCGTCGTCGGGCGCCTGGGTCCAGGGCGTGTAGTCGAACAGCCCGCTCTGGTGCGAGATCAGGTCGTGGAGCGTGATCGTCGCGGCCAGCCCGGCGTCGGACGCGAACACCAGCTCGGGCACGACCTCGGCCAGCGTGTCGTCGAGCGCGACCGCGCCGGCGTCGACCTGCCGGAGCAGCGCGATCGCGGTGAGCTTCTTCGAGTCCGAGCCGATCTGGAACAGCGTGTCGACCGTGACCGGCGCGCCGGCCGCGTCCTTCTCGCCGAACCCCTCGGCGTAGATCACCGCGCCGTCGCGCCACACCGCGACGCTGATCCCGGTGGCGAGCTGGGTCCCGAGGTGGTCCTCGACCGCGTCGTGGATCTCCGCGATCTCCTCGGCGGTGAGCCCGTCATCGGAGACGGCGTCGTCGCCGCCGCAGGCCGGGAGCAGGAAGCACAGGACGAGCGCGGGTCGCATGGCGCCTGTGACCATCGTCGCCCCTCCAACGGTTGTCTATTAGCTGACACAAGGCTGTCCAACGGCGGGTCCAAGGTCTTGTCATGACCAACAGCATCAACTGGTTCGAGATCCCCACCCGCAACCTGGACAAGGCCGTCCCGTTCTACGAGCAGACCCTCGGCGTGAAGCTGCAGCGCGAGGTGTTCGGCGACCTGCCGCACGCGGTGTTCCCGTCGGGCAAGACCGAGGTCTCGGTGACCGGCGCGATCGTCGCCAACCCGCACATGTCGCCCGGCGCCGGCGTCGTGATCTACCTCGACGCGCCCGACGGCGTGCAGGCTTGCCTGGCCCGCGCGAAGGCCGCCGGCGCCAAGGAGATCGTCCCGCACATGGCGATCGGCGAGCACGGCTTCATCGCGGTGGTCGCCGACCTCGACGGCAACCACGTCGGGCTGCACTCGCAGAAGACGGCCTGAGCCGAGCGCGGGTCCCGAGCGGCCGGCTACTATCGCCAGTGACATGAAGCGGTCCGAGCTGGGAGAGGCGGAGACGATGGCGACGCCGGCCACCGAGCCGGGCGCGCCTCTCCCCTCGGCCGCCGCGGAGCTCGAGGTCGTGGATCGGAGCCGCTACGCGATCGACGCCGAGCTGGCGCGCGGCGGGATGGGCCGGATCCTCCACGCGGTCGACCGGCGCCACGGCCGGAAGGTGGCGATCAAGGAGCTGCTCAGTGACACGCCGTCGCTCCGCGCCCGGTTCCGTCGCGAGGCGCTGATCACCGCGCGGCTCCAGCACCCGGCGATCGTGCCGGTGTACGAGGCCGGGACCTGGCCCGGCGGCGAGCCGTTCTTCGCGATGAAGATGGTCGAGGGCCGCTCGCTCGACGCGGTGATCTCCGCGCGGGGCACGCTCGAGCAGCGCATGGGCCTCTTGCCCAACGTGATCGCCGTCGCCGAGGCGATCGCGTACGCCCACGAGCGCAAGGTGATCCACCGGGATCTCAAGCCGGCGAACGTGCTGGTCGGAGACTTCGGCGAGACCGTGGTGATCGACTGGGGCCTGGCGAAGGACCTCGGGCAGCCCGAGCTCCCGGCCGACGGATCGGAGCACGAGGCCGTCGCGCCGTCGTCGGACCAGGCCACCGCCGTGGTCACGCTCGAGGAGGTTCCCGTCGGCGTCCCCGGTCAGGGCCTCACCGTCGCCGGCCACGCGATGGGCACGCCGGCGTACATGGCGCCGGAGCAGGCGCGCGGCGAGCAAGCCGACGAGCGCGCCGACGTCTACGCGCTGGGCGGCATCCTCTACCACCTCCTCACCGGGCGGATGCCTTACGCCGACTCGAAGGACGGCGGCGCGCTGGTGCAGCGCAAGCGACTCGACGAACCGCCGACCTCGGTGGCCACGCTCGAGGCGGGCGCGCCGCGCGATCTGATCGCGATCGTCGCCAAGGCGATGGCGCGCCGGCCCGACGAGCGCTACCCGACCGCCAAGCAGCTCGTCGACGACCTGCGGCGCTTCGAGACCGGGCAGCTGGTCAGCGTGCACGACTACTCGACCGGCGAGCTGCTCCGGCGCTGGCTGCGCCGCAACCGGATCGCCGTCGGCTTCGCGACGGTGCTGGCGCTCGTGGTGCTCGTCGGCGGTGCGCTGGCGATCACGCGCGTGCTGCGCGAGCGCAACCGGGCGACCGACGCGCTGGCCACCGCCGAGCGCGAGCGGACCCGGGCCGAGGAGCAATCGCGGATCGCCGCCGAGGAGCGCGCCGCGGCCGTCCGCGATCGTGAGCGCGCCGAGCAATCGGAGCAGGAGGCGCTCGAGGCCGAGAGCCAGGCGCAGGGCTCGACGCAGGCGCTCGTCGAGGGCTGGGTGCAAGCGCGGTTCGCGGAATCGATCCGCGACTGCTACCGGCGTGGCAGCAAGGGCGCGAGCCGGCACGCCTCGCTGCTGCTCGAGGTCGACGGCCAGCACGGCATCGCGAACGCCACGCTGGTGCACGCGTTCGGCACCTCGGCCGACGACTGCATCGTCGCTGCGAGCCGCGACTGGAAGTTCCCGCCGGGGACGCGCGCCGGCACCTACGGCCTCAACCTCATGGCGGACGAGAAGGGCAACGTCCAGATCGGCTTCGCGGCCTCCGACGAGGCGTCGATCTCGCGGATGATGTCGCGCGACTACGACGCCGCGCTCGATCGTTGCTACGCGCAGCTCAAGCGGATGTCGCCGAAGGCCGGTGGCAAGGTGGAGATCGCGATCGAAACCGGGAAGGACGGCGTGACGACGGTCTCCATGCTCAAGGCGTTCGACCCGGCGCTGGAGCGCTGCATCCGCGACGAGCTCGAGCGCTGGGTGTTCGCGCCGCCGCGCGATGAGGACGGTCAGCCAGCGGTCGTGAACGTCGAGGCGACCGCGATCCTCAAGCCGGAATCGGCGGACGCCAAGCGCGCCGCCTCCAGCAAGGACGGCAAGACCAAGGGCAAGATCGGCACGGGCAAGGTCGAGCCGTCGTCGGGCAGCGGCTCGGGCACCGGCTCGGGCTCCCCCGTGCTGGCGGCCAGCCTGGCCGAGCAGGACCGCGCGATGTTGCGGCGCTACCTCAAGCGAAGCCGCGCGCGGATCACGTACTGCTACGAGAAGGCGCTGCTCGAGCAGCCCGGCCTGTCCGGCACCGTCGAGACCCGCTTCGTCGTCGGGATGGGCGGCGTGGTCACCGACGTCGTGGCGACCGGCATGGACGAGGGGGTCGCGGCCTGCGTCGCCGACGTGATCCGCGGGATCGAGTTCCCCAGCCCGGCGGGCGGAGGCGAGATCACCGTGTCGAGCTATCCGTTCGAGTTCCGCCCGGTCGTCGAGTGAGCGCGGGCTACGGCGGCGTGGTGGTGATGGAGAACCCCAGCCGGTACGGGTAGGCCGGGTCGTCCCTGTGGAGCGTGACCGAGAGCGAGTCCAGCCCTGACGTCGATCCCCATGCCGTGTCCATGTCGTCCGCGCTCCCGAACTCCTCCCCGCCGAATGCGCCCGTTCTCGTGCCCGTCGACTCGCTCCTCGTCCAGTCGTCGGGGAGCGCGCAGGCGTCGAGCAGCTCGACGAGCGCTCGATACGCACCGACCATGCCCTCGTAGTCGTCGTGCTCCGCGATCGGGCAGTTCACGTAGGCGGGGAACGACGCGATCTTCACGAGCGAACACGCCGACGCCGCCGGGAGCGTGACCGCCCAGGTCGGCGCGAGCACATCGTCGGACGTCTGCTCGCCCTTGATGCTCTCGAAGGCATCGGCGTGGCCCGCGGCGATCAGCGCCTCGATCCCGTCGCAAAGTCCGCCGTCCTCCGGCTCCGCCGCGGGCTCACCTCCGGCGACCTCGGGATCGCCCCACGCGCCCTCGAGGCGGCCGTGTTGTTCCTCCGTCAGCAAGGCACGGCACGGTCCGTAGTCCGCGAGCTCGACCGTGTCGGTCATGCACGCGATCAGCTCGGCCGACCACGCGGTGTCACGGCACGTGGCGGCCATCCGCGCGTCGAGGCGCTCGCGCTCCGGCGTGCCCTCGGCCAGCGGCTCCGAGGGCTCGTGACCGGCGAGGTTGTGCCCGGCCGCGATGCACGCATCAGCGGCCTGCGGCGACTCCCCGGGTGGGCGCGAAGGGCCGCAGCCGACGACCACGACACCGAGCAAGGCGAGGCCGGTTCTCATGATGCGAGGCTGCCATGGTTCGACACGCGTCGACGATTGGTCCGACCTATAACGCTGCGATTCCTCTCGGATCCTTGACTGGACTGACATGTCAGTCTGTGGCTAGACTGACGCGTCATTCTAGTCCGCCCGCGCGGACGCGAGGAACACACATGTCCACGGACTACGGCTGCAAGCTCGTCATCGGCGTCGACGTCGGATCCACCACCTGCAAGATGGCGGTGGTCGATCCTGAGACGAAGGAGATCGTCTGGTCGAAGTACCTGCGGCACGAGACGCGTCAGCCCGAGATGACGCGCGACATGCTGGGCGAGATCCTCGCCGCGTTCCCGGATCACAAGGCGTCCGACTTCCGGCTGTTCATCACGGGCTCGGGCGGCGGACCCATCGGGCCGCACCTCGGTGCGAAGTTCGTGCAGGAGGTCAACGCGGTGACGATGGCGGTGGAGCAGCTCCACCCCGACGTCGGCAGCGTGATCGAGCTCGGCGGCCAGGACGCGAAGATCATCATCTTCAAGCAGAACCAGGAGACCGGCGACAAGCAGTCGCAGACGTCGATGAACGACAAGTGCGCGTCCGGCACCGGCGCCACGATCGACAAGTGCATGATCAAGGTCGGCATGCCGCGGGAGGAGATCCCCGGCCTGAAGTTCGACGAGACCAAGCTGCACCACGTCGCCGCGAAGTGCGGCGTGTTCGCCGAGACCGACATCGTCAACCTGGTGAAGTCGGGCATCCCGCGCGACCAGATCCTGAATTCTCTCGCTGACGCGATCGTGTCCCAGAATCTGGCGGTGCTCACGCGTGGCAACACGCTGCGCTCGAAGGTGCTGCTGCTCGGCGGCCCGAACAGCTACCTGCCGTTCCTGATCGAGTGCTGGCGCCTCCGCATCCCGCAGGGCTGGGAGGAGCGCGGCTACGACTACCC
>Ga0163144_10028477_pt1 | contig 10773 bp, 6 predicted proteins | sample OliLak19BULKMAT1_FD_123175 | JGI IMG/M metagenome (GOLD analysis project Ga0163144, IMG submission 123175) | Freshwater microbial mat bacterial communities from Lake Vanda, McMurdo Dry Valleys, Antarctica - Oligotrophic Lake LV.19.BULKMAT1 | ecosystem: Environmental > Aquatic > Freshwater > Lake... | reverse complement strand
GAGAGTGAGTGGGTGCTGATCGCCCAAGGCAGTGCGCGCGCTTTCGATCGCTAACTGCAGTGCAGCGTTTGCTTCGTCGGTACGATTTAGTTTGCGTAGAATAGTGGCGTAGTTTGCTCGAGCCGAAATGACGTCAGGATGTTTTTCGCCGCGTAGCTCGATGAGGCCTTGGAATACCGTTTGCCTTAGTTCAAGACATTCGAGAAATCGTCGCTGCGATTCATAGACTGACGCAAGGAATCCCAGCGCGGTGATCGTAATGTTGTGTTTTGCCCCTATGGAAGATTTCGATCTGCCGATGGTGTCCAATAGCAACTCCTCGGCTTCGATAAGCTTGGACCGCATCATAAGAACGTGCCCAAGATTTGCTTTTACAAAAAGCGTGTCAGGGTGATCTTTTCCAAGTAACGAAGTGTAGCCCTCGGCAGCTTGTTCGAACAACGGCTGCGACCGTTGGTAGTCGCCATCGCTGTCACACAAAATTGCAAGATTCTTGAGGCTTTCAAGCGTATTTGGATGCAGGGAGCCGAGGGTGCGCAATCGCACTTCATAAACTTTGCGTTGCAAGGCATCCGCCTCTGCAAGGTCTCCCAGAGCCGAGTATTGAATCGCCAGATTCGACATCGTAGTCAGCGTTTCGGGGGCTTCGGGACCGAGCCCTGTCTGACACAACGCAAGGAGCTCGGTGGCGATTAATTTAGCATCTTCATGCCTTCCCTGTTCGAATCGAAGGACAAGTAGATGCCCTAAGAGCATGCGTCCGTCTTCTCCAGATGCATCTCCGTTGTTCACGATTCCTTGTTGAGCCTCCAACAACAAAGCCTCCGCAGTTTCCAAGTCACCTTGAAGCTGAGCCAAGTCGCCTTGCACGCAGATCGCTCTCAGAGTTCCAGGATGATCCACTCCTATCACGGTTCGGCCAAGCTCAACGACCCGTTGAATGTGTTTCATCGCCAAATCATACTTGCCAAGCGAGCGATAGCATTTCGCCAGCGTGTAGCGTATTGAACCTTCAACGGCTGGAAGTTCAGAAAACCGGCCATTAATTTTTTCACTCGCACGATCCAAAAGTGTGGCTAGGGTAATGTCTGGATCCGCTTTTAAGCCTGTCGAAAGCTGATTCGTTATGTCGATTTGGGCAAGCAAGTCACTTTGGAGGAATTGACTTATCGCACTTGCCACGGCCGCTTCTTCCTGAGCGCGACTGCTTTCTCGTCGCGAACGATCGGCTTCGACATCCGCTCGTTGGCGTTCTTGATTCGCACGGGCTCGTTCCTGATCGGCTTTGACGCGAGCGATTCGTTCATCTTCGAATCGTGTTTCAGCAAGGGCTTCCGCTCTCCATGCTCGCCTGGTCTGCAGCGACGTGCCAATGAGACCCGCCAAGAGCGAGAGAACCACGACCGCGGTCGTACCAACTAAAACACGATGTCGGCTGACCCATTTCGAGAATCGATACCTACGCGAGGGAGGACAGGCGAGGACCCGTTCATTGTTGAGATATCTTTGGATATCTGCACGTAAGAGGCTCGCAGATTCAAACCTGCGATTGCGATCCTTCTCCAAGGCCTTAAGTGTGATCCAATCCAGCTCACTTTGAATTGCCTTGGAGAACGAGCGATCGTCTAAGCCACGCCTATTTGCTGCTGTTGATAGTTCGGCTTTGGGTAGCGTCGTAATTCGGTAACTGGGCGGAGGCGGATCTTCCTCGCGAATGATACGGCGAAACTCATCGAATCCTGATTTCAGCAGCCGTTCGCGATCAAACGGAGTAGTACCAGAAATCAACTCGTAAAGCAGCACGCCTAGCGAATAGATATCACTACGCGTGTCGATGTCTAAACCGCTTAGCTCTAATTGCTCTGGACTCATGTAGAGCGGTGTGCCGACGACTTGATTGAGCGCGGTATAGATTGTGTGTTCAGTAAGTTGTTGATGCAGGGCTTTGGCCACACCAAAGTCGATAATTTTCACTACTGGCTTACCGTCGTGTAGCGTGACCATAATATTGCTGGGTTTTAAGTCGCGGTGGATAATACCCTTTTGATGCGCGTGCTGAACTGCGCCGCAGACATCGATGAACAACCGCAGACGATCGTCGACACTCGCTTTGGCTTGGTCACAGTACTTGGTGATTGATAAACCCCGAACGAGTTCCATCACGAAGTACGGCAGTCTCTCGCGGGTTGTACCCGCATCCAACACGCGAGAGATGTTGGGGTGATCCATCAATGCCAATACTTGACGTTCGGCTTCGAACCGGGCGATCACGGCTTTAGAATCCATCCCAGGCTTAATGACTTTGAGGGCGACTTTGCGCCGCAACGGCTCTGTCTGTTCAGCCACAAAGACGACCCCCATGCCTCCTTCGCCGATCTGCTCCATCAACCGATAGCGATCGACCTGGCACCCGACCTGGATTGCGTCCATGGGCGTTGTCGCATTTAAGTCGACCACGGGAGCCGCCATAAAATTGCCGGTCTCATCCACGTTGTTCAGAAGTTGCTGAATCCTCGACCTCAACGTGGAGTTGCCCTGACAAGCTCTATCCAAGTAGGCCGCTCGTTCGCCAGTAGCCAAATCAAGGGCTTCTAGGAGCAAGTCCATTTCGTTGGGTTCGATGGATGAGATTTCCGTCACATTACACCTTAAGGTAATCAGTCAAAAAAACGCTATTGATCCGCAACTCAAACATTATGAACTGAAGCCGGTAGCTGCGGACTCTCAGTGGGTTATTACCGTTACGGGCGCAGTATCACCGAAGATTGTCTCAGGAATTCTGGAAAAAATCAGATTAACCAAATGCAACTTTGAAACGGAATTAAAATTCGTCGATCCTCATCAGTCGATCGAAGTCACCAGAATTCACTGGCAAACTTAACAGCTCACCCCACTCAGTCGTTCGCTGATCGCCAAAACGATGCAAATCCCCGCTTTTTTGTTCGCAAATCTCGTTTTTTCTACCCACTAAAACGGCTGCAAATTGGACAGGGAAGTTTTTTTGCCGAATTTTGAAAGGTCCATGAGACAAGGGAGGCAAATTGTGCGCCCGTAAGGGTGAGGCAGTTTGATCGAAAGCGACTTTACCGCTTCAGCCACCTTTTTCGTAATTCACACGAGCAACACGACTTAACAGGAGCAACAAAATGCAAACTTCCAATTCCCTCTGGGCACGATCCATGAACCGAATCTTCGGTGGTTCGATGTCGTCTTCAGCACCAACCAAGGGACGTCAAAGCTGCCGCCGGACGCGTCGGCTAGTCCTGGAGTCACTAGAAAATCGCAAGGTTTTTGCTGCAGATTTCGATTCCGTTCTCGGAATCGGTGGCGATGACGCAACGGGGTCTTCGACGGTTCATTCTGTAGAGACAGACTTGGTCGGCAATACGTACACCACAGGCCGGTTTTCCGGCACTGTGGACTTCGATCCAGGCGTAGGTGAGTCCATTCGAGTCGCGCGCGGTGTTCACGACATTTTCGTCGCTAAATACCATCCTGGCGGAGCATTGAATTGGGTTCAACAGTTGGGTGGGGACGAAAGTTCCCCAGGGGGTACCGATTCGGGATTGGGAATCGCTGTAGGGAATTCGGGCTCCGTTTATGTGTCTGGGCGATTCCAAAGCTTCACTCAGATTGGAAGTTTCGTATTTACCTCTACCGCGTTTTCCGGTGGCTTTGTGACTAAGTTAGACGCCTCAGGAAACGTTGCCTGGGCGAAACAGACGGAATCAATCGCGGTCAGTGTGGGCGTGGACGCTAGCGAAAATGTGGTCGTGTTGAGCGAAAGCAAACAAATCAACATTGTCAAATACAGTTCATCGGGATCCTTGACTTGGTCCAAGTCCATCGCAAGCAACGATAGTTTGGGGTCAAACCTCGCCGTCGACGCGCCGGGGAATGTTTTCGTTCATGGAACGTTCCGGGGTACAGTGGACTTTGATCCTAGTAGCCGAACACGCTTCGTCTCGTCCGGGCCATCCCACTCGTCGTTTACGCTAAAGCTGGATTCCAAAGGTGGTTTCAAGTGGGTCAGCCCTTTTGTGGGGCAATCGATTGGCGGCAGTAGCGGATCATCACGTTCGGGAGATATTGGATTAGATGCAAGTGGAAACATTCTAGTTGGCGGATTTTTTCAAGGCACGGTTGATTTCAATCCGTCCACAGCAGTGACAACACTTTCGAACCTTAGCGTCAGTTCTGGATCCTACGTCACCAAGCTAAACTCTTCCGGAGGCCTAGTCTGGGCTAAGGCACTTTCGCCAACCTTAAATTCTAGTACATTTTTAGGAAATTCTGGTATATATTTAGGGGGGCTCGATGTCGATTCTACAGGAAACGTTTATGTGGTTGGCGACTTTAGTGGCACAGTCGATTTCAACCCGGGGTCGGCCGTGGAATTGCGATCATCCAGCTCTCCAAGAAATGGATTCGTGGTAAAGCTTAACGCGGCGGGCGATTTCGTTTGGGTGGAAACGCTTGCGGGGGAGGGAAACTCTTATTTTGCTGATGTATCGGTGGACGCGGCGGGGATGCTGCAGCTAGGTGGCAATTACTCCGGCAACGTGGACTTCGATCCAAATCCGTTGAGTAACAAAACTCTTCCCAGCGGACCAATGAGACGTGGGTTCCTATTGAGATTGCGACAGCGCTAACGAACTGTCTGCGAAGACACATTTCGGCTTCACGAAATCGAATTGAATGAACGTTATGTGTGGGAACGACAGGTCCGTTTGGCCCCTTCAGGGCAATGGGCGTTACGCGTGGTCGCAAACCCAGGGCGGCGCTGCGCTTTGCCCGGGCGGCGCTGCGCTTTGCCCGGGGCTACGATGTTGCTGCCCCATTCGGGGCGAATCGCAAAAGCCCAACGGATTGCAGGAACGAAAAGCCAAGAAAACGAATTGTTAAAAAATAGTTAAACTGGCCTTTGTCGCACAGCCCAGGCTCTGCGGCTCTGCCTGCCGATGCTGCGATTATTCGCTCTCGGCCTGCGTCGCGATGCGAGGCAGAGCCTCGGGAGCAGTGCGTTCCCAGGCGGAGCCGGCGGAGCCAGGGAACGAGCATTAAGAACGGTGGCGATGAGCGAGAAGTCTCTTTTTTATTTCAAATACCTGTTCAAGGAGACAAGATGAGTTTGTTGGCATCCAGTGAATTTGGAGTTCGATTCTATCCAGCGCTAAGACAATACCTGATCGCACGGACTAAAGATAACGACGGCCAACGCGGATACTTCGAATCCTCAATACGAAGTTAAAACCCATGACGATGCCAAGGTTCAAATCTGCTTCTCCAAAGTCTACGATGCGCCACCCAATCCGACCAAGGAATACTGTGCCATCATGACTTGCTCACAAGCAGACGAAGCTTGCCCATTGGTAATGGGTTGTGAGCTGCGTATGCCGATTCGCTATGAGGACCCGAAGCTCCCACAGACACGGGACTTTTGGGTGTGTGCACTTATCACGGCTCGCGATCAAAGCGAGCACGCCATTCTTTCGATGCGGCTGGATAGGTTGCGAACACCAGTTCACTGACCTTCTTTGCGTCCGCTGCGTTTCCCATTTGCCTCATTGTTTGAACCGTTCTGGCCCTGGATTCTAACCAGGGTTCGCTCCCGGTTGGATAGCCGCTTGCAAGTTGCCGAAACTGCCGGATCGCCTGCTCGTTCTGTGACTTCATAGTCTGAAATAGTCTCGCGGTTCGATAGTTCCACCAAGGCGACTTGGGCTCGGCCGCGATCGCCCTTTGGATCGCTTGGACGCCAGCTGCTTCTTGTCCAGACCAACATTGGTTCGCGGCATCATAGAGTTGCAGCGAACGAGACAATTGCGTCGACTGAAGTGGTCCGATAACGGCGTGAAGGACGTTGGTCGTTTGCCGCTCGGGGTTGTTGAGTTGTTTCACACTCGATCGGAAATTGGCCAAGCTCGTTTGATCGACCTGCTTTCCGTTGCGGCTCGTGAGCATTCGCTGGAATAGCAATTCGGTTACCTTCCATTGAAGGGCCAATTTGCTCGTGTCGTCGACCTTGGTCGCGTTTAATATCTCCAGTGATTGGTCGAACTTGCTTTCCGTTGTTGCTGAAATCGTTTGCGCCAAAAACTGAATGGATAAACGATTTGAATTCGGCGTCAGGCCTTCCACGCCAGTCCCTGCATTCGCGTTTTGGCTTGGCCAACGACTGGGTTCCAGTATGTTCTCCATAATGGAACGGACCGCAACACGTTCATCAGGATCGGATCGTTCGATGAGTTTTGATTTGAGCTCTTCTAAACTTGCCCGTGCTCTCTTCGCAGCGTCGGACGAGTAGAGCGAGTGGTCGAACCACGCGTCTTGGGTAGCGGTGGCGACCAAAACAAGTCGACACAACGCGGTATCGAAATCGGTCCATTGATTTGAGGTAGGGCTTTGGCCTGACACCGTGGCCGCTTGATCCAGTCGCTTACTGCAAAGTGTTAGGAGTTCTGGAAGCTGGTCGGTCGCAAGGAATAGTCGGTCCAGTTTCGCAACAGCTTGGTTCGCCTGTTGGGTGTTGGGCCAAGTGTTCACGATATCCATCAGGCGTCCGCGATAGATTTGCTGTTTGAGCTCGGCCGCTTCCTCAACTGGAGTCAAAGTGGCGTTCGGATCAAATCGCACCGCTTTGTCGAAACTCCAAACCGACATGGTTGCGGCATCGGGTGCTTTGGGTTGTTTGCTATAAGCGATTGCGGCGCGATGGAATTCCCCTTCTGCGGCATCTGTTTGGCCGGTTTTGAAGAGGACTGCGGAAGCTTCGATGGCGATATCGAGCGCGGTGGTCTCGTTTCCGGCACTGGCAGCAGAGGATTCAGCTTGCTTCAGTTTCTCGATCGCGTCATTCCAACGCTTAGCGGCGAGCAATTGCTTTGCCTCGGCACGCAGCAATTCGACTTTAAGAGTGGATGATGGCGAATTAGGAACTGTGGATGGAGCGGTACTGTCGAACAAATTGTTGGCCAGGAGTATCGCGTCGGCGCGCTGTTGCCAATACGAACCGAATCGAAGCCCGATTTCATTCTTGATTTTTAACGCGTCGGCCAGTTGAGATTCGGATGTCGTTTTGCCTGCGGGTGTCGAAACGACATTGGCAAAATGCTCGATGGCAATTTCTGGAGCGATTGTCCAGCCACCAACGCTTTCTAACCAGCGGTTGGACTCTTTGATGTCGCCAAGGTTGCGGCATGCTTCGGCAGCGACACTGGCGATTCGCAATTGCCATCGATTGCCGAGTTTTTGGTTGCCCTCTGCGGGCGCCGTCAGTTTTTGGTTTAGCGCCGTGACTTTGGAGAGTGCGTCGGTAGGTCGTTCCAGATGGATCAAGGCGGCACAGCGAGCTAGCTCGATATTGGGCATGCCGGGCCAATCGTTGCTCATACGCAGTTCTGCTTTCTCGATTGCGTTTAACATCTCAGTGGCTGCCGCAATGCGTTCGGTGCTTTTGGGTGGATAGTAGAGTACCCTCAAGAGCAAAAAGTCGGTTTGAAGCAAGTACGTCTCGTTGATGAGACTTGACCATTGCTCCGGCCTGGGTGCAAACTTGCCGTTGGGTTTGCCGTTTCTGGCTGGTGCATTTTGGATTTTGGACTGAAGAGTTTCCAGTTCCTGCAAGCAATCGCGAATGGTAGCTAACGACCATTGGCGAATGGTCGTTCGTGCCGGTACCGCGATATAGGCAGCTTGCAATCGGCGCAAGACCAGCCAGCGACACCACTGTTGTTGATGGCGTAACCAAAGGGCGCGATTGGATTCCTGGTTCTGATCGAGGATTTGCTGGTTGGGTTGAAGAAGTTTCGAAACCGAAGTTGGGTCATCGACAATTGTCGGATCGGCTGCAACTTTGGCCGCGATAGAATGCATTTGCAGAATCGACCACTGCGAGGCGGCTTCTGGTTGCGAGTCCCCACAAATGCGGAATCGCGCCTGGCAGGTGTCGATTGCGATATCATATAGGCCGATTTTCAGCAGCGAATCGACGAAGCTGGCATCTGGATGATCAAAATGGGCGGCCGGGCCAATGGCGCTGGCATCGGAATTTTTTGGTGGGGCAGCGGTCTGACCGCAAGCCATCGAATGGAAAACGGCGGATGCGCAAATTGCTAGGATTTGCAACGCGATTGCGGTAATCGCTGACCAGTTTTGTTTCTGCCTAGACTTGTGCATTGCCGCAACTTTCATCAGGATAGAGACACTCATTTTCCCTCTCACGGATGAATTCATGCAATCGACTACTTTCGCAGGTGATTTTCGGACGCGTACTATCGGAGCAGATCCCGGTCGGGTGAGTGATCCGGAATTGATGTCCCGTTATCAGCTCCTGCTCGACAATCGGAAGCTCCAGTGGATGACATATCATAAGCTGGATCGGGTTTTGGGAAGTGGCGGGCAAGGGATTGTATTTCTATCCTCTAAGCAGGGGGCCGATGGTTTCACTCTGCCCGTTGCGATGAAGGTGTTTTCGCCAGAACGCTTTGGAAGCCGAGCGGGATACGACGATGCGATGGCCAGGATGGGCCAGGTGGCTTCGTCCGTCGCCCGAATCCAACACGAAGGTGTATTGAGTGTCCACGATTTTATCGATCGCAATCGTATTCGTATTTTAATTATGGAATGGATTGACGGATACGATCTTAGGGATTTGCTGAGACTTGAGCGAATGTCGAAGATTCGCGGACGTCTTTCGCAACGTCGTTGGGACTACATCAACAATGTCATCGTAACGGCCGGACCGTCTCACGCCCGTTTTAAAGCTGGGGTAGCAGTCGCGATCGTTCGCGATTGTTTGGCAGCGTTGGCGGCCATGCACCGTGAAAACATTGTGCACGGTGACATCAAGACGTCCAACATCATGATCAAGCGAACGGGGCACGCAAAATTGATCGACATCGGCTCAGCTTTCGAAATGGGCAAACAACCGCAAGTGTTCACTTGCACACCGGCTTACGCGGCTCCAGAGGTTCTCGAGAATGCTCCGGTTTCCCCTCGAAGCGATTTGGCGTCACTGGGCTATGTCCTGGTTGAACTCTTGTCGGGACAGCCTTGTTTTTCTGACACGGATTCGTTGCGAGAATTGTTGGAACAGAAACGCTCGCTGCCCAATCGGCTGCACGAAATTTTCCCACAAGAGGTTTCGTGCAATGGCTTGCTCATGAATTTCTGCCGTGGGCTCATTTCACCAGATCCCTCCAAGCGTTTTCCTAGTGCCGAAGCCGCAGAATTGTTGAAGGAGGGAGCCGCTTCATTTCATCGACAGCTCGTACTGAGCGATCTCGCAAGTGAATACGACAACGATATCCGAGTCTGGATCGAGGAACTCAAACTCTCGGACCAACAAACTTAACCCTTGTAAGCTGCTTTGAATTTTCCCTCCTAACGAAATGGAATGAGCCATGAAACTTCCCGTCGTTTTTTCGATCCTTGCTTCGGCTTTTTTGAGTTCTGACGCTTGCACGCAGGAAGTGACTCGCAACATTCCATACGCCTCACCGGCTCATGGACGGCAAGTTCTCGACATCGTTTCACCCAAAGGAGCATCCAGCGCTCCGGTAGTCTTTTGGATACATGGCGGGGGTTGGCAAACCGGTGACAAGGCCAGTGTTCAGCTCAAGCCGCAAGCGTTTGTCGACAAGGGATATGTGTTTGTGTCGACCAACTATCGATTGCTGCCTGAGGTTGACATGGAAACGATTGTTCGGGACGTTGCAAAATCGATGCATTGGGTTGTTGATCATATAGCCGCGCATGGTGGCGATCCCAAACGCATTTTCATCATGGGGCATTCCGCCGGCGCTCAGCTCGCGGCGTTGGTTTGCACGGACGATTCCTATTTGAAAGCCGAGGGGGTCTCGTTGGGCAACATCAAAGGCTGTGTACCGGTCGATGGCGATACCTATGATGTGCCCGCTATCATTACTACCGCTGAGATTAGGTGGCTAGCGCACTCTCAACAGCCGGTGAAAAATGGCCACCGCGAAAAGTTTGGCAACGATCCTGAGAAACACAAAAATTTGTCCGCTGTGACGCATATCGCCAAAGGCAAAAGCATTCCGCCGTTCTTGATATTGCACGTATCTGGTCATCCCGATACGAGCGCCCAGGCTCAGAGACTGAACAGCGTGCTTGGCGAATCTGGGATCTCGGCCAAAGTCTTTGGTGCCAAAGAGACCACGCACGGAAAGATCAATGAAGACCTCGGCTTGCCCGAGGATCCGAGCACAAAATTGCTATTCGAGTTTATGGCTGAATCTTTAAGTCGATAGCTGCTGAGCTGCATGGACTGACGTTGGTTATTTCGGCGCGAACGCCGAAGCGTAGTTACAAACGGCACCTATAAAAAATGGGTCTCACGGAAGACGAAGCTAATGTCAAGATCCAAGCGAAATTGGGAGGCGACATGCTATGAGTCAAACGGTCTTTCTGTCGACGGTCTCTTCCGAGTTTGGGATGTGACGCCGCCTTTCTACTAAACGAAACAATACACCTCTATTGACGTACAGCAAGAATGACGTAAACTTTAGGTACCTTTTCATACGTCAAGAAAGGTGTACACCATGAAAGCTGACTTTTATACCGGTTCACTGGTACCTCCGAGGACCTTTGGTTTCGTCAACCGTTTATCGACCAACTTTGGGAGAAAATTCGCAACGAACATGTGCTGCTGACCGCGCCCCGTCGTACGGGCAAAAGCAGCGTTATGAATCATATCAAGGAACGACCTCAGGACGATTTTCTAGTGGTCTACCTAAACGTCCAAGATCT
>Ga0163144_10028475_pt1 | contig 10773 bp, 6 predicted proteins | sample OliLak19BULKMAT1_FD_123175 | JGI IMG/M metagenome (GOLD analysis project Ga0163144, IMG submission 123175) | Freshwater microbial mat bacterial communities from Lake Vanda, McMurdo Dry Valleys, Antarctica - Oligotrophic Lake LV.19.BULKMAT1 | ecosystem: Environmental > Aquatic > Freshwater > Lake... | reverse complement strand
GACGCGCCGACCTTGCAGAAGCTGGAGTTCGAACTGTTGGATTTACCGGTTGGAAAAAATGACGACGCTCCGGTCGAGACCACGGACGCGCGGACGGAGCGCCTGATGGCATCATTCATGGCGACCGCGCCGCATGAAAGCGTGCTGCCCACCGCGCTGCGTGCGTTGCTGCGGAAAGCTCCGGCCCATCCCGCGCTGTTAGCCGCGGTCGATGCGTGGGTGAAGACACACCCGCCCGGCGATTTCCTGGGCCGCCAGGTTGGCGGGGACTCCGGTGGAGCTGCCGCCCGCGTCCGGGGTGCGGCGATTGAGCTCCACGGGAACTCGGCCATGCGCGCACTCGCCACAGGTGACACGTCGCGGTTGAAGCTGCTGCAGGAGGCTGTTTCCGTGCCGACCGACAATCGCAACGGCGGCTATCAGATGTCGAGTGATGTCAACAAGCTGGTGCGGGAAATGTCGCGGACGATCTGGAGCGGCGTCTGTCTGGGAAATGCCGCGGGCTATAAGGACGGCTTGCCTGCGTGGAACGATTTCGCGGTCCAGTGCGCGGGACCGATCTCCTACGATAGATCAGAAATCAACGGGGTGCTCGTCGCCTCCCATTTTCTCGCCTGTTGGGCCGGCGACCCTGCGGCATTCGACAAGATGTGTGAACGCCTGCCGGAGAAAACCGCTGGGTATGGCAAGAAGTTCAACCGTAAGGACGGCTTCACTCCTTTCGTGAAATTCCTGTTTGCCGGGCGAAATCTGGACAACCTACCCGACTCTATCAGCCGCGACGTGTTTCTGGAAAAGGCGCTGAGCCAGCCCGGATTCATCACCACCTATCCAAGGAACATCGCCTGGGCCGAGAATCTTGCGGCGCAGGGCCAGTCGGAGGCGATCAGCAAGCTCATGGAGAAACCGCCTGCCAGCCTCGTCCCCGAATTGCTGCCTTCGCTCTACGGCTATCAGGCACGCTTGCTCCGTCAGAAAAAGCCGGACGAGGCGCTCGTCGCCTGGCGCAAGGCGCTGGAACTCTGCCCGGACGACGCCGCCAACAAGCACCTGCGCGGGATCCTCAAGCGCGACCTCACGGAATTGTTATCCGCCGCCAAACAAGTGGACGAGGCGAAGAAAACCTTGGCATCATTGACCCCGGAAGAAATACCGGATGACATGCGAACGTCTTATCTGGAACTTGCCAAAAAGCTGGAGGTCAAGCCGGTGGTCTCCGCGCTGCCTCCCAAGAAGTCCGAGCCGATGAAGAAATAATGCCCGCCCATCCTGAAATTGAAACGCTGGTCCGCCAGGTGGCCGGCCGCCACCATCGGCTGTTGGCGCGGCGGCTGTTGTTTCTGACACTCGCCATCGCTGCGGGGTTTTGCCTTGTCGGCTCGCTGGTGTGGGTGCTTCGCGGCCACGCCGTGCCCGCGGTGTTTCCCTGGAGCGTCGTCGGCTTGGCGGCTCTAACGGCCATCGCGATCTGGCAGCTTCGTAAAATGACTCCTGCCGCCGCGATCCGCGAGTGCGATCGTTTTTTCGATCTCAAGGACGCCATCACCAGTGCCCGCCACCTCGCCGCCACCGCACCCGATGATCCGGCCACGGGCTTGCAATGGAATTGGCTCGCCCCGCGTCTGGCCGCTTGCGATCCCGCGACGATCACCGCGCCGTTTCCCAAACGCACCGCGATTCTATCCGGACTTCTAACGGTCATTGCGGTTTGGCTTGCGCTGCTTCCTGCGTCACCCGCCGTCCGGGCTGCGGCCAAGGAGGCGCTCGACGCCCAGGTCCGCATCGCCGAGTCCAAGGACCAGCTCGAACAACTCATCGAAGCGCTCGACAAGGACATCGTCGGGGCCGAGGACAAGGACGCGCTTAAGCTCGATGAATTCCGCAAGCTGGTGAAATCCATCGACGAACATGGAGATCGCAATGAGGCCGCCCGCCAGTTCGCCCGCATCGAACAGAAAGTCCGCGATTCCAGCCGGGCGCTGGATCAAAAGCGCGACGAGGAAACCGTGAAACTCGCCGCCGCCGAACTGGCAAAGGCCGAGCAGACCGAGGCCCGCCAGCTCGGCAAAAAACTTGACGCCAAGGAACTCAAGGAAGCTGCGGAAATGCTTTCGAAGTTAGACCCGAACAAGATCGACCCGAAGGATCTGAAGAATCCCGCCACCAAGCAGCAGAAACTCACCGAAGCCAAGGAGGAAATGGCGAAGATGCGGGCGATTTCCAAACGCCTCGCCGCCGCCGGTAAACAGCGTCAGGGAGCCCGCCAAGCGCAGTCTGGCAAAGGGGACGGTCAGCAAGGACAAGGCGAGGGGGCTGCCAATGGCGATGGTGCCGCCGGCCAAGGCGAACAAGGGAAACCGCTTGAAGACCTGATGGCCGAGATCGATGACTCCGCCGCTGAATTCGAGAAGAATCTTGAGGAGGTAGAAGCCGATCCCGACGCCGAGTGGAGCGACGAGCCGATGGAAAGGGCCAGCAGCGCACTGGGTAAACTCGGCAAGCATCTCAAAGGCATGCACGCCAAGAACCTCGCGAAAAGCAAGCTTGACCAACTTCGGGACGGCCTCGCCCAAGCCCAATCGTTTTCCCAAGGCCAGACCCAGATGCTCGGTCTAGCAAGTGGCGGGAAACAGGCAGGAACCGGCTCGTCGTGGAGCGAACGCAAGGAGCGCGACGACTCGCAGAAAAACGGCCAACTCGCCCAACTCCAAGGCCAGCACGGCAGCGGTCCATCGCTCAGCGCGGTCGAGGATGCGGAAAGCGGATCGGGCGTCTCCGGCCGTCGCGGCGAGGCCCGCCAGCGCGAGTTCGCCCGCCAGGTCGAGTCGTTCGTCCAACGCGATGATGTCCCGGAGTCGCTCAAGTTAGGCGTCCGCAACTATTTCGAAAATCTCCAATCCGCCGCTCCGGCCGAAAAATAATCTCAATTTTCAAATCCCACCATGACCAACCTCTCAGAACCCGCCGTCGAACATTTCAAGGACACTTTCAACCGCATCCGCACCGCCATCTCGACCTTCATGGTCGGCCAGCAGGAAATCATCGATGACGTGCTCATCGCGATCTGTTGCGGCGGCCACGTCCTGCTGGAGGGGGTGCCCGGACTTGGCAAAACCTCGCTGGTGAACACCATCGCGCAGGCCATCGACGTCCAGTTCAAGCGCATCCAGTTCACACCCGACCTGCTGCCCAGCGACGTCGTCGGCACTCAGATCCTGATTGACCGCGACGGCCGCCGCGAGCTGGAGTTCCAACGCGGGCCGGTGTTCTGCAACTTGCTGCTAGCCGATGAAATCAACCGCGCCACGCCCAAGACCCAATCGGCGTTGTTGGAAACAATGCAGGAAAAGCGGGTCACCGTCGCCAATCACACGCACCCGCTAGCGCTGCCGTTTTTCGTGATGGCCACCCAGAACCCGATTGAAAACGACGGCACTTATCCGCTGCCGGAAGCCCAGCTCGACCGCTTCTTCTTCAAGCTCCAGGTCAATCTGCCATCGCACGACGAGTTCAAACAGATTCTTGATCGCACCGGCGGCAACTCGCAGCCGCACGTCAAGGCGGTCGCCCATGGCGAGGACATCATTCGCATGGGCTCGACGATCCGCGAGGTGCCGATCGCCCCGGATGTGCAGGACTATCTGGTCCGCGTCGTTAGAGGCACCCACCCGAACGAGTCCGCGCCGAAGTCAATCCTGCAATTCGTGCGGCACGGTGGCTCGCCGCGCGCCGGCCAGGCGATCCAAGCCGCCGCCCGCGCCCGCGCCTTGCTTGACGGCCGTTTCCACGTCGCCCGTGAGGACATCGATTCGGTGGCCTTGCCCGCGCTGCGGCATCGGCTGATCCTGTCGTTCGAGGGCGAGGCGGAGGGGATCAAACCGGGCATGTTGATCAAAGACGCGATCAAAGCGGCGAAGACATGAAAGTGATAGAGATAAGGAGCCACGACACTCTTGTCGTGGGCGAATGCGGGGAGCAAGGAAACGCGCCGAAGGCTCTTGGCTTGCGCCGCTCATTGGCAGGCGGACAAGAGTGTCCACCCTGCTCACGCCACTGTGCTTCGTTAGACCCGCACCCATGAAATCCTCCCTAACCGATCCTGCGTTCATCAAGCAGCTTGATGCCCTGAACCTGCTGGCCCGCCGCGTCCTTCGCGGGTCCTTGCAGGCGGACCGCCGCACCCAGCGCCGCGGCACCGGCATCACCTTCGCCGACTACGCGCCGTATAGTTTCGGTGACGACTACCGCGCGATTGACTGGAAGATTTACGCCCGCACCGAGGAACTGTTGATCAAACTGTTCGAGGTCGAGGAGGACACCACCGTTTACATCCTTTTCGATTGCAGCCGTTCGATGGCACTGAAGTTCGACTACGCCCGCAAACTCGCCGCCGCGCTCGGCTACATCGCGCTCAACGGACTTGACCGCGTGGTCGTCCACAGCATCACCGAACGGTTGGGAACCATCGTCGATAGCGCCCGCGGTCGCGGAAAGGTTTTCCCATTCCTCCGCGATCTCGAAGCCGCGGAAACTTCCGGCACCGACAGCGATTTCACTGCTTGCGCCCGCACCTTCCAAGCGCGGAACCGCAAGAAGGGCGTGGTGCTGGTGGTCTCGGATTTCTTTTTCCCCAAAGGCTTCGAGGAAGGCCTGCGCTTCCTCCAATGGTCGGGCCACGACGTGTTCGCCCTGCAAGTGAACGACCCCGCCGACCTCGAATGCCCGTGGCTCGGCGACCTTGAACTTGAGTGCGTGGAAACGTCCACCCGCCAGCGCGTGACGATCACGGAAAAGGAAGCCCGCATCTATCGGGAGGCAGTCGGAACGTGGAATGAAGGCCTGCGCAACGAGTGTGCGCGTCGTGGCGTCGGCCTTGCCAGCACGACCTCGGATGTGCCGTTCGAAGTGGTGATCCAGTCGATGTTGAGAAAGGGAGGACTCGTCGCATGAGCTTCGGCTTCCCCGCGTTTTTCTGGGCGGCGCTCGCGTTGCTGCCCTTGGCAGCGGTGTATTTCATCAAGATCCGCCCGCGCCGCCAGCCGGTGAACGCGTTCTTCCTGTGGCAGCAGGTTTTCCAACAGAAAGCCTCCAACTCGCTGTTCCAACGGATGCGTAACCTGCTTTCCTTGCTGCTGGTCGCGCTCGCATTTCTAGCAGCGGTGTTCGCTCTCACCAAGCCGCGGATCGGCGATGGCAAGGCTCCGGATCTACTCATCGTCATCGACCGCTCGGTGTCGATGAACGGGCTCGACGAAGGGAAATCACGCCTGACCCGGGCCAAGGATCTGGCCGGTTCGTGGATCACCGCGCTCGGCGGCTCGCAGCGGGCCGCCATCGCCACGGTCGCGGGAAAAATCGAATACCGCGCGAATCTCACCAATCACGCGAAGCTCCTGCGCGACGCGCTCGACGGCATCGCCGCTTCGGATCTATCACTCGATCCCCACGCGCTCGACGAACTCGCGTTGTTGACCACCAAGGGCAACTCGACGCGCATCCTCTTTCTAACCGACAGGCGCTCGGCGGCGATGCAAATCCCCGCGGGCGTGGAAGTCGTGCCGCTCGGTGGTCAAGCGGGCAACGCGGGAATCACGGCGGCGGATTTGCATTGGGACGCCCCGCAGCGGGCGTCGTTGTTTGTCTCGCTGATTTCGGATTTTCCCGATGCCCGCGAAGCCGAGTTGGAACTGGTGGCGGCGGACTCGGGCAAGCTGGCGCATTTGTTTTCCATGCAGCTCCCGGCGCGGGGCGAAGCGAGCGAATCGATCCCGTTGGCTGGCATCGAACCCGGTGCCTGGCTGTTGCGTTTGCGCGGATCGGATGCGCTGGCCAGCGATGACATCGCGCCGTTAGGGTTGAACGCACCGCAACCGATTCCCGTGCAAGTCGTGGCGAAAAATTCATTCTTCTTCCAACAATGCATCGCCGCATTCAGCCGGGCCGATTCGTTGTTCGAACCGATGGAAGGCTTCGGCAGACTTTCCTTGGCCGAGGGGACACCACCGGAAACGGAAACGACGATTGTCTTCGCGCCAGCCGGCGAGTCGCCGTTCTGGAAAGACCTCGGTGCCGAACTATTGCCCGGCGCGCCCGAAGTCGTGGCAAAGGAGCACGCGCTCATCGCCCGCATCGACCCGGCCTTGCTCGCCTTCGATGGAGCGCAAAAACTAACCGCCCCGCCCGGTGCGGTGGTGGTGCTGGCTCACGCCGACGGCACGCCGCTGCTCTATACCTGTTCGGCGAAGGGACGGCAGGCGGTGGTGTTGAACTTCGATCCGTCGCGCGAGGACTTCTTTCTATCACCTTGGTTTCCGGTGTTGGTGCACGATGCTGCGGTGCTCCTAACCGGTCGGGAGAATTTGTTTCCATCAGCCGTGGCGACTGGCAGCGTGGTGGACGTGCCGGGCACCGAGGCACTCGCCGCGGCGACACTCCGCCAGAAAGATAAAGTCGGCCCCTTGCCGCTCCAGACCCCGGTGAACATCGACCGCATCGGCAACTATGGTTTTTCCCGCAACGCCACGAACTGGCAGCTTGGCGGCGCGGTTCTATCAGCCGGCGAGTCCGGTCCGGCAACCGCAGGAGCCGCGCCACCGGAAGTGAAGCTCGCTTCGGGTTGGCCGCTGGCCGCTTGGTTTCTCCTCGCCGCGCTGGTCGCCTTGTTCGCCGAGGAATTGCTCTATCACCGCCGCAAAGTTGGCTGAGTCCCGATCTCCATGCAGTTTTCCACGTTCCTTCCCCTTTGGTTGTTAGTTGTCTGCGCCGCAGCCAGCGTGTTCGTCTGGCGGCGCTCGCTGGTTGATCGTCCGCCCGCCCGCCGCTGGCTGGCCCACAGCCTGCGCTTGCTCGGTGCGGTCTGTTTGATCCTCGCGCTGTGCCGGCCTTATTGGCTTTCGAAAAGCGATCATCTGCACGTCGTCTATCTGGTCGATGTCTCGGAGTCGGTCGATCCCGAGGCAATCCGCAGCGCGGCGACGGAGATCGAAAAGGCATCGGCCACGCTTCGCAGTTCGGACCGCTCGTCGTTGTTGTCGTTCGGAACCCGCCTGGCGACGGCGGATGTGCAAAGTTTGCGCAAGCTGGCCGATGATGCGACGGCAGGCACGGCGGACGCCACCGCTAGAAACTCCACGAAGCTGGCGGAGGCGTTGTTAGGATCGCGGCTCGCCTTCGATGCCGGCATGGCCCGCAGGCTGGTGGTGTTTTCCGATGGCAGTCCCACCACGCCCGGGGTTGATGCGGCGATCAAGACGCTGCGCGAGGAGGGCGTGGATCTGCGATTCCGGCCGATGGAAGGCCTGCGCCGGCCCGAGGCCGCGCTCGTCGCGTTAGAGGCGGCCGCCCGGATCGCGTATCGCGGAGAAATCGTCCGCATGCGCCTGCGGATGCGTGCCAACGAGGCGATGAACGCCACTGCTAGAATTCTCCACGGCGGCGTGGCGGTGGCTTCCACACCGGTGAAGTTGGAATCGGGCAAGGAAACCTCGGTCACGCTCGACGTGGAAATGACCTCCGCCGGCGAGAGCCGTTGGGAGGCGGAATTGCAGGCGGAGAAGGATTGGTTTCCGGTCAACAACAAGGTCGCCACCACCATCACGGTCAAAGGCGAGCCCCGCTTGTTAGCCCTGCATCGCGATGAGAAACAGCTCCGACCGCTGGCGCGGGCGTTGAAAAAGCAGGGACTCGAACTCGAACTGCGCGGCGAACGCGGGCTGCCGGAAACGATGGCCGAACTGCTGGCCTTCGATGCCGTGATTCTTGCAGACGTGCCCGCGACTTCGATGAGCACCCGGCAGATGGAACTCCTGCGGCGCTACGTTTCCGACTTCGGCGGCGGGCTGGCGATGCTCGGCTCGGAAAACTCATTCGGACTCGGCGGCTATTTCCGCACCCCGGTCGAGGAGGCCTTGCCGCTGACGTCGCGCTACGAAAAGGAAAAGCAGAAGCCGAGCCTCGCGATGGTGCTGGTCATCGACAAAAGCGGCTCGATGGACGGCCAGCCGATCGCGCTCGCCCGCGCCTCGGCCAAGGCGGCTGCTGAACTGCTAGGTGCGCAGGACCAGATCGCGGTGGTGGGATTCGACAACGAGACGCGGGTGATCCTCAACATGACCAGCGCTGCGGATGGCGGCACGGTGATGAATGCCATCGACTCGCTGCAGGCCGATGGCGGCACCGACGCCTATCCGGGCATGGTCAAGGGCCGCGAACTGTTACAAAACGCGGTGGCGAAGGTGAAGCATATGATCGTTCTATCAGACGGCCAGACGCCGGACAACGATTTCGCCGGACTCGTGCGTGACATGCGGGCGCAAGGGATGACGGTCTCCAGCGTGTGCCTCGGTGCCGGTGCGGCAAAGGACGTGATGCAACTCATCGCGCAGGAAGGCGGCGGTCGTTACTACGAGACGGAGGATCCCGCGACGATGCCGCAGATTTTCACCAAGGAAACGATGCAGGCGTCGCGCTCGGCGATCAAAGAGGACCTCTTCGCCAGTGTCGTCACCGGCGACCATCCGATTCTAGCAGGTTATGAGAAGACGGAGCTTCCCTACGTCCTCGGCTACGTGATGACCCAGACCAAGCCCACGGCGAATCTGTTATTGGCTGCGGAAACCGGCGATCCCTTGCTGGCGATCTGCCGCTACGGCCTCGGCACCGGCTTGTGCTGGACCTCTGACCTCACCGAAAAATGGGGCGGCGAGTGGCTCGGCTGGGGCAATGGCGGCGCGTTCTGGGCGCAGATTTTCCGCGGCATCGTCCGCAAGGAACAATCCACCGGTCTATCCGCCGCAGGCTCGGTGGATCGGGAGAGCTGGAAGGTGGATGTGACCCGCCGTGATGAACAGGACCGGCCGGTGGACCGCGTGAAATGGGATGCCAAGGCCATCGATGCCAATGGCGCGGATTTACCGGTTAGCATCCGTCAGACGGGTGTCGGGCGATATGAGGCGTCAGTCGATCTCATCGGCCACGAACGGGTGAACCTGAGCCTGCGCGATACCGATCACTCGTTGATGAAGACCCTTGGCTGGCAGCGCGACTACCCGGCGGAGTATCGTCTGGACCGCGAACCGGACCCGGCAATGGCGGCGTTACCGCGCTTCGATCCAGAAAAAGTGCGTGCTGATTTACCCTCCACCGCGGTCTATCAGGACATCGCGCATTGGTTCGTCTATGCCGGGTTCGCGTTGCTGATAAACGGCATCGCGGTCCGGCGGATTTAAACGGCAAACCCAATGACGAACCATCGTTTTAGAAATTCAATATAACCTCCATAACATGAAATTATTGCTCATCACATTTTTCTTCACCGCTTGGGCACAAGCACAAAGCATCCTCCTCCCACAGGGAATGCTGGAACGCATGAATGGTCTCACCAAAGACCACCCCCAGCTCAAACTCATTGGCTATCGTGATGGTGCGGATGCGCTCACCCAAGTCGCCACTGCGGATGCCTACATCGGCGGCCCGGATCAGGCCTTGATGGCGGCCGGGGTAAAACTCCGTTGGGTGCATATATTCTCCGCCGGTATCGAAAACTATACCCACTTGCCCCGCATCAAGGACGGCCAAGTCACTCTCACCAGCCTCAAGATCTATCAAGGACCGGAGATTGCCGATCATGCGTTCGCTCTCCTGCTAGGTCTCACCCGGAACATGGCCAGCTACCAACAAGCGCAGCTCGAAGGCAAATGGCTCAAAGCCGCGTCCCCCGCTCTCCCCCTGATCGAGCTGCGTGGTAAAACTCTGTTAGTTGTGGGCTACGGCGGCATCGGCGTGCAAGTGGCCGAGCGAGCCAAAGCCTTCGGGATGAAAGTCCACGGCATCGATGAAAATGATATCCCTCTTACCCAAAACCTGGACGACCGCGGCAAACCGGATGAACTCGGCCGCTTTTTAGAAACCGCCGATGTGGTCATCAATTGTGTTCCCCACACCCCGCAGACCGAAGGGATGTTGGGCGAGAAAGAGTTTTCCCAAATCAAACAAGGTGCCTACTTCATCAACGTCTCACGCGGCAAAGTGGTAAATACCGCCGCCATGGTCAAAGCCCTGCAATCAGGCCGCCTCGCCGCCGCCGGGCTCGATGTCGTCGATCCCGAACCACTCCCACCCGAGCACCCCTTGTGGAAAATGAAAAACGTCCTCATCACTCCCCACATCGCCGGAGTTTCAGAAGCACGCAGCGAGCGGCAGGACAAACTCATCGAAGCAAACATCGGGCGCTTCGCCTCAGGCCTCTCCCTCAAGAACCAAGTGGATGCCACCAAAGGCTATTGAATCATGAAAGGAAGGGCAACGCCCAATGGAGCGTGGACATCCTGATCACCGGCGGTGGAGGACCATCTTCATTTCCCCAAAGGGTCTTGCGCGTCAGTAAATTCGAAGATTTTGATCTGAGTGGATGAGGATTTACGCAGCGAGTCCCTGAAGGTCCGGGTTGCTTGGCGGATCTTGACTGCTTGCAGCGCGGCGAGGATTTCGGGTTTTGCCTGTTCGAATGGGCGGGCTTCCACAGGTTTGCGTTCGGTAACTTCCACAAGGTGCCAACCGAGCTTGGTGCGGATGAGCTTGGGTTGGCCTACGGTTAGAGCGAACACCGGCGCGGCGAAATCCGCAGGAAGACGATCCGCTGTCATCCAGCCGAGTTCGCCGCCGTTGTCCTTGGTGGCCGGGTCCTGGCTCAGTTCTTTGGCGAGCGCGGCAAAGTCTTTCTTTTTTTCAATCAGGGTGACGAGGGCTTGGTCCAGTTTCCGTTTTGCCTCTTCG
>Ga0163144_10028474_pt1 | contig 10773 bp, 6 predicted proteins | sample OliLak19BULKMAT1_FD_123175 | JGI IMG/M metagenome (GOLD analysis project Ga0163144, IMG submission 123175) | Freshwater microbial mat bacterial communities from Lake Vanda, McMurdo Dry Valleys, Antarctica - Oligotrophic Lake LV.19.BULKMAT1 | ecosystem: Environmental > Aquatic > Freshwater > Lake... | reverse complement strand
GCGATGCTCGTGTCGAGCCGCAGCTGGCCCTTGGCGAGGGCCATGTCGTAGTCGCTCCGTAGCTCCGAGCGTGACAACACCCGGTAGGCTTCGGCGCCCCGCTGGAAAACGCGGCGCAGGGCGTCGGCGGTCTCGTCGTCCGCGTGTGGAAAGGCGTCCGGGTGAAACGCCACGGCAAACTCGTGGAACGCTTTGCGGATCGCCGCCGAATCCGCGATCTCGAGCACACCCAATACTTCGTAGTAACTCGATTGATCGAGCAGCTCGTCCCACTCGAAGATGCGCTCGATATCCCGGAGGTCCATGCGTCACATTCCGTGAGTCGCTTGCCTCGCGGCCATGCGAGCCACTTCCGCGGCGTCCGGTAGACCGACCAGGCGCACCTGCGTGGACGTCTCTCGACCCGTTCCTACGTCCTTGGCGCTGACGATCAACATGCCACTCGCGTCGAGCGCGAAGGACACGGCGATCCGCACGTCACCGCGTCGAGCAGGCCGCAGCCCCGAGAGCTCGATCTCGCCCAGCAGAGTATTTTCCCCAAAACGCTGGGATTCGCCCTGGCTCACCCGAACGCGCACGGAAGTCTGATTGTCGGCGGCGGTGACGAACTCGCGGGTGCGGGAGCACGGCACGGTGGTGTTGCGTCCGATGATCGAGTCGCAGAAGCCTTCCACGGTTTCCACGGCAAGCGTAAGCGGCGTGACGTCCACCAGCACCGGCGGCAGCGCGGCCACCGCGGCGGGTCGGAGCGGCGGCGGCGGGTCCGAGCTGAGCAAACGTCGGGTCGTGGTCGTGATGCCCGCAACCTGCATCGGCGGCGGAGCGGGCGGCGCCGGAACGCCCAAGTCGAGCATCCCGAAGCCCTGCGCGGTGGACTGCGCCAAGGGCGGAGCGGGCGGCGCCGTGAGGGGCGCGGTAGCGAACGGCGGCGGAGCGAACGGCGGGCGCGCCGCAGGAGCCACCGGCTGCGCCGGAAGTGGCAGCGGAGACTGTGCCGCCAGCATCGCGAGACCCTCCTGCCGCGCCCGCTCGAGCTCCAGAAGCGAAGGCGTCCCCACTTTGGTGGGTTCGTCGTCGGGGACCTCCGTGGACTCGGCGTCCGAGTCGAAATCCGACTCGTGAGACATGGACGCCATGGGCTGCGCCAGCGCCCGCACGCCTGGCGGCTCGACCGCGGGCGGGGCCGAAAGCTCCTCGATGTCGCCGTCGCTGAGCTGAAAAGCCACGCTCTCTTCGCGTCTTTCGCCGCTGCTTGGGTGCGGCGGGAGGCCCGGCATCACCAAAGGCAGGCTGGCTTCGGCGGCCGCTCGAGCGCTCGCCGCCTCCTCCGATGCGCTCAGCAGAGTCGGACCCGCGATCACCCTTTGAGCCGCGGGACCCAGGCCCGTGCCCGTCCTTAGCTTCGGGCGCTCTGCCCCAGCCTCGCTAGACCCTGCCTGGCCCACGCGCCCCAATACTCCCAGCGCGGGATGGCGCGTTGGTGCGTCGGGATCGGCCCCAGGTTGCACGCCGGGAGTGGTCGGCATGTGACGGCCACCGCCAAACGGCTGCGTACTGGGGATGCCGAACGCGTCCGGCGACGTGTCCATACGGGGTCGAGCTGGCCCGGGGCCCAGCGCCGGCCCGGGTGCGGTGTCGGAACGCGGTCGCGTTTGGCCAGGAGGCAGCGTGCCGCCGCGCCGCCGCGCGAGCGTCGAGGGCCGATCGCTGATCCCAGAATGCTGCCGGGCCGGGTTCGGGGGTGGCGGCACGGTGCCCTTGCGCCGCTCGGCACCCGAGAGCGCGCTCGCCTGAATGGCCGCCCCGATGGCAACGACTTCGTCGGGGCTGATATTCGCCCGCACTTCGGGCTTCCAAAACTCCTCGACGCGGCGCTTCACGAGCGGAATGCGCGTTGACCCGCCCACTAGCAATAGCTGCTGAAAATCCGCATGAGTCAGTCGAGCGATACCGAGTGCTTCACGGCACACGTCGAAGGTACGGTCGATCAGCGGGGCCGCCAGCCGTTCGAGCTCGCCGCGAGTCATGGTGAAAGCAAGTCCGAGCGGCTTGCCACCCGGACCATGCGCCACCTCCTTGAGTTCTACGGTCACTTCCGGCTCTTCGCTGAGCCTATGTTTCACTTCCTCGGCCGCCACCTTGAGATGCTCAAAAATTTGCGGCTCCGAGCGCGGATCGTAGCGGTGCCGCGCCAGGAACGTCTCCGCCATGCGCTCGGCGATAGCCAGGTCGAGGTCGTCTCCGCCAAGGAACGTATTGCCCGCCGTGGCCAGCACTTCGAACACATTGTCCGAAAGGTCTAGCAACGTGACGTCGAAGGTACCGCCGCCGAAGTCGTAGACCGCGATGCGTTCGGAGCTCGACTTGCCGTAGCCGTAGGCGAGCGCCGCCGCCGTAGGCTCGTTCAAGATGCGCATCACCTCTAGGCCCGCGACGCGACCGGCCACTTTGGTCGCGGCGCGCTGCAGGTCGTTGAAGTTGGCCGGCACCGTGATGACGGCGCGGTCTATCGTCATGCCGAGAGCTGCTTCCGCGACGCTCTTCGCCTTGCGGAGCACGAACGCGCTGATCTCCGGCAGCGTGTAGGTTTCCCCTCGCGCAACCACCAGCGCTGCCTGTCCCGGCCCTTCCTTCATTTGGAAAGGGAAGCGCGCCCGCGCGCGACGCACTTCTTCTGTGTCCCAGCTCCGACCAATCAGCCGCTTGACGGAGTAAATCGTATTGAGCGAATCGACCAACCGGCGTTGCTTAGCGGCACGCCCTACGAGCACGTTCCCACTTGGGTGAAAGGAAACCACCGAGGGCAGCAGTACTTGGCCGTCCTCGTCCGGGATGGCCGAAGCCTGTCCGTCCCTGACCACGGCAACGACCGTGTTGGTGGTGCCTAAGTCGATGCCAATCACGGGCGCCATGCGGCCTACGCTTGCTCCCGCCGGGGTTCACCGAGACCGTCTTGGGGAGTGCCCGTCGTTGCGCAGAGCTCGGCGACGACGCGGTCGTACCAAGCTTCTACCACCGAGCGAAATGGCCACATCCAGCCATAATCCGGGCCGGTGAAGCGGCGTACAATCTCGATGCGCAGCCGCTCGCTCTTCACGGCGGCCTCTCCGCAAAGCTCGGCCGTTGCCCGCAGCGTTTCGGTGTAGGCTTCCCATTCAATGCGGGCTCGGCCGTAGGCGAGCCCAAGCGGGAAAAAGGGGACCAGATAGAGGAACGCCATCAACGCGGCACCATACCGCCGACGCTGGCGCAGGTGCACGCGCTCATGTCGCAGCAAAATAACCCGGTCCAAGTCCGGCAGAGCATCCCAAGTCTCTGGAACATAGAGTGTGTCGCCAATCACCGTATGGTACCGGGTCAGGTAGTGACGTTGGCCGCCGAGGGTTACGAGCCGGAGCGCCAGATCGATCGCCCGTGAGAGCGGGTCACCGCGCTTTCGCCGAATACAGAACGCGGGAAATTCCGCCTGCAGGTCAGCGACGAACCGCTGCGAGTGCTCCACACCCTGACGCTAGCATGCGGTGTGACTTATCTAACCAAAAACCTAATGGTTTCTATAGGTTAGTCGCTAAGCTACGAGTCGAGCTCAAGCCGAAGCTCCCAGTATTCGGCCTTCCTCCAGGGCTCGGCCATTTATCAGATCGGTCGCGCTGAGCGGTTTCTTCCCTTCCAGTTGCGCGACCAGTAGCTCCAGGCGGCCGTCGCCGGTCTGGATCAGCGCTCGCTTGCCCAGCACAGAGACCGTTCCCGGCGTGGCGAAAGGAGGCATGGGTCCCACTGCCGGCCGTGCGGAAAGCACGCGCAGCGTTTTGCCGCCCAAGGTCGTGAAAGCGCCGGGCCGAGGCGCCATTCCGCGCACCAGACGCGCGATACCCAGAGCCGAGTCGTTCCAGCGGATCTGCAAGTGCTCCCGTTCAATCAGCGGCGCGTGGCTGGCCAGCTCCGCTGCCTGAGGCTCGGCAACCAGCGTTCCGTTCACCGCGGGCTCGAGATCTCGCTTGAGCACCTCCGCGGCGAGGCTCGCAATACGCTCCGCTAGGGTGCCTGCATTTTCTTCCGGCGACAGCGCGATGGCGTGGCGCGCGTAGACAGGCCCGGTGTCGAGACCCTCGTCCATCTGCATGAGAGCGACGCCCGTTTCCTGCTCTCCGTGGACGATCGCCCAATTGATGGGGGCCGCGCCACGATACTTGGGCAAGAGCGACGCATGCAGGTTCATCGCACCGCGTCGGGCTGCCGTGAGCACGTCAAGCGGCAGAATGCGCCCGTAGGCCATCACGACCGCGACGTCGGCGTGCTGCCCGCGCAACCACTCGGCAAGCTCGCCCGTACGTACCTTGGTGGGTTGATGTACGTAAATTCCGAGCTGCTCGGCCGCCTGCTTGATAGGAGGAGCCGACAGCCTCAATCCTCGGCCAGAAGGCCGATCCGGTTGACACACGACTGCCGAAACTGAGGCGATCTCGGTCAGCGCAATCAGCGCCGGGACCGCAATTTGGGGCGTACCGAAGAACACCGCGCGCATGCTCGGGCCGCGTATAGTCCCGGCGTGGGCAAACCGAAAGCCATTGTGCTTCCTTGGCGCGTGGTTTCCGTTTATCGCGCGCTGTACGCGCGCCGTAGGCGAAGTTCGAAATTCGAAAGAAGAAAGCAGCCAAGTGGTCTTGTGCCACGATGAGGACTCATGAGCGAAAAGAAGAAGCCGCAATCGCCGCCGCCCCAGCCCCCACCCGCTGAAGAAGACATCAAGTTCGGCGACGAGCTCGCGGTTTTGCCGATCCGAAATGCCGTGCTGTTCCCTGGCGCCGTGGCGCCGTTCGACGTGGGCCGAGAGAAGTCGGTTGCCCTGGTCGAGGACGTGCACAACCTCGAGAGCCCGGTCATCGCGATCTTCGCTCAGCGGGATCCTGCCACCGACGATCCGACGGGCGACGACCTGTACCCGGTGGGCTGCGCGGCTCGAGTGCTCAAGGCGCTTAAGCACAGCTCGGGAAACTATTCGCTCATCCTGCAGGGGTTGACACGCATTCGCCTCGATTCGGTGACGCAGTCCAACCCCTACATGCGTGCCAAGATCACGCGAGTCGAATCACCCGCTTCGGAGGACGTCGAGGCCGAGGCGCTGGCGATGAGCCTGCGCGACGTCGCCAAGCAGGTGATCCAGCTGATGCCCGAGCTGCCCCGCGAAGCAGGCTCGTTGATCGATTCGATTCAGGCGCCGGGGGCGTTGGCCGACTTGGTCGCCGCCAATCTGGATGCGCCAGTCGAAGAGAAAGCCCAATTGATCGAGACGGTGGAGGTCAAAGAGCGGATCCGTAAGGTGCTCCGCCTGCTCACCCGCCAGCTCGAAATCCTGAAGATGCGTGAGCGCATCAATTCTCAGATCAAAGAAGAGATGGGCAAGAACCAGCGCGAGTACGTGCTGCGCCAACAGCTTAAAGCCATCAAAGAAGAGCTCGGGGAAGACGACGGCGACCAAGGCGACCTGGATGGCCTAGAGGAGCGCATCGCCAAGGCGACGTTGCCGAGTGAAGCTGACAGCGTCGCGAAGAAGCAGCTCAAGCGACTGCGCTCGATGCAGGTAGGCAGCGCCGAGTACACCGTCGTGCGCACCTATTTGGATTGGATCCTAGATCTTCCGTGGTCCACGGCCACCGAAGACAACATGGACATCGCCGAGGTGCGTAAGGTCCTCGACGAGGATCACTACGGCCTGGACAAGGTCAAGAAGCGGATCGTGGAGTATCTGGCGGTTCGCAAGCTCAAGAAGGACAAAAAGGGTCCAATCTTGTGCCTGCTGGGCCCGCCTGGTGTCGGCAAGACGTCGCTCGGTAAGAGCATTGCCCGCGCGCTCGGTCGAAAGTTCGTGCGCGTGTCGCTTGGCGGCGTGCATGACGAAGCCGCAATCCGCGGTCACCGGCGCACGTACGTCGGCGCTCTTCCGGGCCAAATCATCCAGGGCATGAAGAAGGCGAACACCGTTAACCCCGTCTTCATGATGGACGAGGTCGATAAGATTGGGCACGACTTTCGCGGTGACCCGAGCGCGGCCCTGCTCGAGGTGCTGGACCCAGAGCAGAACAACACGTTCGCCGATCACTACCTGGAGATACCGTACGACCTCTCCCACGTGATGTTCGTGGCTACGGCAAACATCGCCGACCCCATCCCCCCGCCACTCCGTGACCGCATGGAGATCCTAGAGATCCCCGGCTACACTCGGCGGGAGAAGCTCGCCATCTCACGCCAGCACTTGATCCCCAAGCAGCTGGAAGAGCACGGCTTGAAGCCCGAGCAGCTTGCGATCACCGACGAAGCGGTGGAAGAGCTGATCGAGCACTACACCCGAGAAGCTGGCGTGCGTAGCCTGGAGCGAACGATAGCCAGCGTGATTCGCGGGGTCGCTGTGAAGGTAGCCGAAGGCGACTTGACGCCTCGCGTCATCAAGAGCGAGGATGATCTCCGCGAGTACCTGGGAGCGATCAAGTACACCAGCGATGTGGCCGAGCGCACCGAAGAGACGGGCGTCTCCACGGGCCTGGCGTGGACGAGCGTGGGCGGTGAAATTCTGTTCATCGAGGCCACGCGCATGTTCGGCACCGGCAAGCTCCAGCTCACTGGTCAGCTCGGTGACGTCATGAAAGAGAGCGCGCACGCGGCGCTTTCCTACGTTCGTACCAACGCCGAGAAGTACGGAATTCCCCGAGATTTCTTGGAGAAGAGTGATTTGCACGTTCACATTCCGGCGGGTGGCATGCCCAAGGACGGGCCTAGCGCCGGCATTACGATGTTCACTGCCATGGTCTCCCTTCTGACCGGCATCCGCGTGCGACACGACGTGGCCATGACCGGCGAAATCTCGCTGCGAGGCCGAGTACTTCCGATCGGTGGCTTGAAAGAGAAGACGCTGGCGGCTCACCGCGCGGGTATCAAGCGAGTGTTAGTGCCCGAGCGGAACAAGGCGGATCTGGAAGAGGTACCGAAGGAGGTCCGCGACGAGCTCGAGTTCGTGTTCGTGGCCAAGCTCGACGAGGTGCTGGAGGCGGCTTTGGAATCCATGCCTCAGCCTTCGCAGGCTTACCTCGATGAGGTAGCCAAGCGCGAGGCAGCCGCCACGCCTTCGACGAACTGAGCAGGTTCGGGGCCTTGGCCCCGGCGCAAACGACGCGAACGAGATGAAGCCCGGCACGCTTTCGAGTGGCCGGGCTTCACTTTGTTGGTGTCACTGAAACATGCATGTTTTTCCCGCGACGGTGGCAACATAGAGAGACCACGGGGTCTAGCCACGTGGCGCGGGAACCCCAATGAAACTTATAACGACGAAATCGACGCTCGCAGCGTCTGCGGCAGTCTGTGCGATTCTGGCAGCTTTTTCCTGCTCGACGGCGCCGGGTAGCGGTGTGACGGGTGGCAACGGCAGTGGAGCCGGCAAGGCCGGAGCGTCGACCGGGGGCGCTGGCGCCATCGGGGGACCTGGTTCGGGTGAGGGTGGCCCCATCCTTAGTGTCGGCGGTGGCACGGAGAGCAATGGAGACTGCAAGGGCCTGCAGTGCCAACAGACGAGCTGCACTACGGGCGCGTGCCTCGTGCCGGCTTGTGCGCCTGGCGTCTCGACGACCGTAACCGGCAAGGTCTTCGATCCGGCGGGCAAAGTGCCGCTCTACAACGTCGTGGTTTATGTGCCGAGTGAGGCGGTTCCCCCATTCACGGACGGAGCTTCGTGTGATCGCTGCGCCGCCAGCATCGTAAAGCCAATCACCTCCGCGATTACGGACGAGACCGGTACGTTCGTGTTGCCCAACGCGCCGGTGGGCGCCAGCATCCCGCTCGTATTGCAGGTGGGCAAGTGGCGACGGCAGATCACGATTCCGAACGTGGCCGCCTGCGTCGACACGCCGCTCACCGATCCTCAGCTGACTCGGCTGCCAAGGAACAAGGCGGAGGGCGACATTCCAAGAATCGCCATCGCCGCCGGTGGCGCCGACTCGATGGAGTGCTTGCCGCGGCGCTTGGGCATCGAGGACTCGGAGTTCTCGACCAGCGCTGGCAACGGGCGCATTCACCTGTACGGCGCCACGGATACGAACGCCGACCATGCGATCAAGGCGTTCGATGCCTCGCTCAACGCAGGCGCCGCGATCCCGCACGGCATGCAGCTATGGAAGGACCTGCCCACGCTCATGAAGTACGACATCGTGATCTTGTCGTGCGAAGGCAACGCGTATCCGGACGAAAAGCCGGAAGCGTCGCGCAAGGCCATGTACGACTATGCCTCGGCAGGTGGCCGTATTTTCGCGTCGCATTGGCACAAAGTCTGGTTTGCCGAGGGCCCGCAGCCGGTTCCCACCACCGGCACATGGGAGAGTCGCGACGATCCGACCGAGGAGGGAGCGCCGCTGCCGGCAGTCATCAACCAGACGTTTCCCAAGGGCGAAGCGCTCGCCAAGTGGCTCGTCAACGTGGGGGCTTCGCCAACGCAGGGGCAACTCACTGTGACGTTCCCCCGCGACAACATTCAGTCCGTGAACCCGTTGGTCGCGCGCGAATGGATCACCATCGAGAATCCGAAGTACTCAGGCGCCAAGAAGGCAGTCGAGTACATGTCTTTCAACACCCCGATCGGCGTGCCCGAGGAGCAGCAATGCGGACGCGCGGTGTTTACGGGGTTACACGTTTCTTCGTTGGACAACGGCAACCCGGCCAACCTGCCCGGCTTCCCCAAGGGCTGCGAGGAACGCGAGCTCTCGGCCCAAGAGAAAGCCGTGGCCTTCATGCTGTTCGACCTCTCGTCGTGTATTCAAGATGATAACGTTGCTCCGAAACCCCCCAAGTGAGGTTCGGAGCGCTTGGTTTTGTTGTTCTCGGGCTTTGCCCGGGGGGTCCTGCGGCTAGCGCGTCAGGATGGGAGGTCGGCGCCCGTCCCGCCGGTTCTGCTTCCCGACCTTCTGTGGTGGATCGTGATCTGATCGTGCCAAAGATCGGGTGGGGGCGATCCATGCTCGCGCGTGCGCGCGAGCAGATCTCGGACAAGTGACGAACGGCTTGCACGACGTGAAGGGCGAGCGTCACGGCGGCGTGAGGGGCGAGCGTTACGGCGACGTGAGGGGCGAGAGGGTTTCACGGTGACGTGAGGGGCGAGAGGGTTTCACGGTGACGGGCGGATCGTCTTGTTCTGGAACCCCCCAAAATCTGCGCGGGCGGAGCCCGTTGGGACGCTTCGTCTGCGGCTAAGGAACCTGGCAGCAAGAAACGACGGTCGCAGTTTAGGCTTCGTCGTCGTCCCAGAGTTGGATGCCGCCGGTCATGCCGTCTACGTTCGTGAAGAGGCTGACGTTGGAGGGGAGGTCGATTTTGATGTGTTCGGCGTTGCCGCCGCCGAGGTGGAGGCGGTGGTAATTGAAGATGGGGGAGAGGACGTCGATCATTTCGCCGACGCGTTTGCTCCACTTGCTCTTGCCGTGGTCTTTGAGCTCGGAGTCGCGCAGGCGGTCCTCGTAGGTTTGGTCTTTTTGGAAGGGATGATGCCCTAGCTCAAGGTTCGGAACGAGGTGGCCGTTGATGTAGAGCGCGGAGCCCACGCCCGTGCCGAGCGTGATCACCATCTCGACGCCGCGCCGCTCGATGACGCCGTAGCCCTGGAGATCTGCGTCGTTCAACACGCGCGTGGGTGCGCCAGACAAGGCTTCAATTTCAGCGCGTAGGTTTTGCAGCTTCCAGGCTTGGGGCTCGAGGTTGGGCGCGGTGTGGACAATGCCGTGAGTCACCACTCCCGGGAAGCCGACTGACACCCGATCGAACTTTGGCTGCGTCGGGATCATGCTCCGAATGACCTCCAGCACGGCCTGTGGTGTGGCGGGCCGTGGGGTGAGCTCTCGGGCCCGCTCGTTTACGGGCCGCCCTACGGCGTCGAGCACGATCATTTTGATGCCGGTCCCCCCAATGTCGATGCAAAGCGTGTGCAATTGCCGAGTGGGCTTGGTCTGCCGCCTGCGTAGGAGCACGTTGCAGGTGGCGAGCCGGGGAGCAAATTCGGGGTGGGTAGTTACGCGGTGCGGAATCGTCATGGATGTCGGGGCGTTTTTAGAGGCAGCCTATGTTACAGGGTTTCATGGTGAAAAGTCGCGTACTACGCGGCGCGCCCGCACGCGCAGTTTTCGCCTTGTGCGGCGCGGCACTGGGCGCTTGGGTCGCGCTAGCCCCTCCGCCGCCGGCATTCTCACCCAGCACGGTAGCCACGCCCCCACCAGCGGTCGCGACCGAAGCGGCGCTCAACGCAGCTGCGGATCGCGCGTGCCTGGCCCAGAGGCAAGCGCTGTGGGGCTTGCCGGCCACGCCCATCCCGGCGCTCAATCAGCCGGCGCTGCGCGCGCAAGTCTTGGGTCGCGCCAAGGCCGAGCCGGTTTTGTTCCTCCAGCGTCCCAAGCCCGAAGCGGGCTCCGAGCAGGCGCGCGCTCTCCGGGCGGAGCTAGAGCGGGCGCCGGATTACGCGACTTTCGATCGGGTAGTAGGCAAGGTCCGGACGAGCCCCGAGCTCGCGCGCGCCGTGTTTCTCAGCGATGGCTACCTGTACACGGAGCTGCCCGAGCTCGCGGTGATGTTCGCCGCGTTGACGCTACCCATGCTATTTCTCGATCCAGAGATCGTCATCTTGCGCGGGCGCGACACGCTGGCCGCGCGACGGCTACCGGACGGAGACTACGAGTACACGACCGGCGCCGAGCAGGGCAAGCGCGCCAAGCTCTTGCTCTTCGATCGCGTCGCACCGGCCACGGC